>BNJS01002933.1_pt1 | contig 128038 bp, 194 predicted proteins | sample 8540461 | NCBI WGS metagenome assembly BNJS01 (sample SAMD00202454, study PRJDB9452) | human saliva metagenome | isolation source: human saliva | place: Japan
ATGTTACGTATTGCTATGTTAGGGAGTAATCTATTTTATAATGAAACTGTATAGAATTATATTTTTTTATTTTGGATTTACAATATTTTTATGATATTTCAGCTTTTTCTTGGATGGCTGGAGTCTGGTTTGATTCAGAAGATTTGATGCAACGATCAGATTATGAAAATATATAAACCTCCTTTGTGGCAATATCAATTGTATTACATATTGTTTGGGGTGTATGTAGTGATTAGTTCTTTGTTATTATACCTTTGGCAAAAAGAAGATTAGAAATGCAGAAGGAGGAATAATTGTATGGGTGTTAGCATATTATATGGGTGTTATTTTTTATATTAGGCTGATGATTTCTATTTGAAAAATGTCATATTGTGAAGTTGTTGATTTTCAGCAACTTTTACCGAAAATAAAGCAACTTTATATTAGGTCAAGGGAGATTAAGGTATGAACAACGCACTCGCCCCATTGGGTGAATATGTATATAAGTCAAACCCGATAAGGTTAATACTGAAAAACCTGCTAATAACTATGAGAAAAGAAGTTTTAGAATTAAAAAGATTAGGGCGAATGCCCACAGAAACATTAGAAGATACAGAGGGTATTTTGTCTCTAATAGAAAAAAATATGACTCTTTGATTTCTAACATAGAAAGTCCGATTAGTCTTGAAGAAGCTAAAAAGTAATAATTTCTATTTTTCCTGAAGGTTTTTCTATGACTTACATTGGGACTTAGTAAGACTCATTGAAAGTTTTTAGTGGCAAAACGAACAACAATATTTTGGAAATTATTAAATCAATGTCCAAGTGAAGAATGGAAAGAAGTACTAAAACACTACGATATATTAACTGGAAAAAGGGTAATGTCTTAGGAGTGTTGTTAGAAGCTTCAATGTCTTACCAGTCAGAGAAACACAAAGAGTCAAAAGCTTTTATTTCTACTTTGTTATAGGAATGTAAGGTACGAGCTACAAAACGCGCCATCGGGGAGGAAACTCAGAATGGTTATAAGACAAAATTTTATGGGGCAAGAACGTTTAGACACTTTGACAGAATTTTTATTCACAGAACAAAAAGAATATCCATAGGTTTTGGCTGATTTCTTCGTCCAACATCCTAATTATAAAAACAGGTTGTAAATGATGAAATACTTTGAATTACAGTTTTTATGACAATGATGAGCTACCTGCTGAAGTTAGTAAAGTAGATAGACATAAATATATTACTTTGCTCTACTTGCAAAATGATTTTAGATAAAAAGAAATCTTATAGAGAAACATTTGCCTCACATATACGATAAAAAGGAAGAAATACCATTTATCCTGCAGTTATGATGGTTTTAAGGTAGTGTCGCAAGAATTTATGATTTATATGAAGTTTCGGATTGGCAAGGGCTTGTATTCTATCCCATACCTGAGTAAAGGCTTTTATTTGTAGAATGTTCTCAACAAGTTGTGATTAACGAGACAAAAACGCCCCATCGAATTTGAAAATAAAATGCAATGAGTGCGGTTTGTATATGGGAGTTTATGGTAGTAGTCCTTCGTATATGGATGCTGATATAATACAAAAGCTGAAACCGAATACTTTTTATAGAAGTAATTTAGAGTTCGGATATGATTTTTGAACAGGGTTATAGTTTGTTTGCTCTCAAGAAATAACAGATAAGCTAATCGAGCACAAACTAATAATAAACAAGGATTTAGTAGAAGTTTGCGGTACTGATTAATGTATCAGAGGTGTTATTTAGATCGCAATTGTTAACAATCAGAATTATATAAAAGAATAAGTCCTTATTTTTTCTTACCCTCTCCATAGAAATAAGTATTTTTAAAAAATCTATGAATATTAAACTTTAATTTTTATGCGTATGTATGATAAATTGTTAATCATAGAGAATGAAATAGTAACTATTAGTGATGATTTAGATCTCAAGTTATCATATAGGTAATTGGGCTATTCCTCCTTCATACTATGAATTTTTCCAAAGAGTTGGGATATGGACTATTGTTAGAGCTTTTTCTAACTTATATTCCAATGGGGAAAGGGAAATCTGTTCTGTGATTCTTTTGGAGAATCAAAATATTTATTTGAAAAATATTCTAAAGAAATACCTTTAGAGATCCCCTCTTATGATGCTTAGAAATGCTGATAACTATAATCTGATTGCGCAATGCAGAGCCTTTTTATGTTTAGTGAGAATGGGAAATTGTTTTTGGGATATAAGAGAGTCTAAGGATAAGCGAATATCCCTATATATTTAGTCAAATTTTCCTATAGGAGTGTATTATGCAGGTGCGAAATTTTAGAGAATTTATCAGTAACCTTACGGATAAAAGATACCTATAAAAAGATTCTTACTTTTTATGAAGAACCTTTGATGCCTCAAGTTTAGACCTCTGAAAAATGCTACAATAGCTAATATGTCAGCTATGTTGAAAAATCAATTAGGAACTCGTGAGATGGCTTCTCTTAGAAACTCTATAGAGGTAGGGAGCGGTTTGAAAAGGGCTTCGTTCTGGGAGATTTGGTAGTCTAAAAAGATATACTTTTTGTACGTGGAAAAGAAAAGTTCTTTTTCCCAAGTGGAAGAACTCGTTAAAAACTTATATATCAAGATGGAATATCGTATAGAAAAAGACACCATGGGCGAGGTGAAAGTACCCTCTGACAAATTGTAGGTACAGACAGAGCGTTCCCCGAAATAATTTTAAGATAGGAGAACCAGCCTCCATGCCCAAGGAGGTAATTTATGGTTTTGCTTATTTGAAGAAAGCTGCTGCGTATGCCAATTGTGAATTGGGAGTGCTTTCTCAGGAAAAGCGTGACCTAATTGCCAAGGTATGTGATGAGATTTTGGAAGGAAAAACTTGATGATCAGTTTCCCTTTGGTTATCTGGCAGACAGGTTCTGGTACACAATCCAATATGAATGTGAATGAGGTTATTGCCAATCGTGCACAACAGTTGGCAGGAAGAAAGATAGGAGAAGGAGAAAAAGTACTTCAGCCAAATGATGATGTGAACAAATCTCAATCCTCCAATGATACTTTCCCTACAGGCATGCACATAGCAGCTTACAAGATGGTAGTAGAGGTGACCCTTCCAGGCTTGGAAAAACCTCGAGATACCCCTACAGAAGAAGTCTGAGGCTTTTTCAAGAATGTAGTGAAGATAGGTCGTACTCACCTGATGGATGCTACTCCACTCTACCTTTGGGACAGGAGTTTTCAGGATATGTTTCCCAGATAGAACATGGTATCAAAGCCTTGAAGAACACACTGGCACACCTTAGTGAATTGGCCTTAGGGGGTACCGCAGTAGGTACAGGAATCAACACTCCACAAGGATATGATGTATTGGTAGCTAAGCATATAGCACAGTTTACCGGACTACCTTTTGTGACAGCGCAGAACAAGTTTGAAGCCTTGGCGGCACATGATGCCATGGTGGAATCTCATGGAGCGCTCAAGCAGCTAGCTGTGTCACTCAATAAGATAGCTAATGATATACGTCTAATGGCTTCAGGTCCCTCGCAGTGGTATTGGAGAAATCTTGATTCCTGCCAATGAGCCAGGAAGTTCTATCATGCCAGGGAAGGTAAATCCTACTCAGTGTGAAGCGGTAACCATGGTAGCAGCTCAAGTGATGGGAAATGATGTAGCCATAAGTGTAGGAGCTACTCAAGGGCACTACGAACTGAATGTCTTCAAGCCTGTGATCTGTGCGAACTTCTTACAATCAGCACGCCTTATAGGAGATGCATGTAAGTTTCGAAGAACACTGTGCATCGGGTATAGAGCCCAATTATGCTCGTATCAAAAGAGTTGGTGAATAATCAGTCTTATGCTTGTGACCGCTCTCAATACCAAGATAGGATACTATAAAGCGGCAGAGATAGCCAATACCGCACAAAAAAATGGCACCACTCTCCGCGAAGAAGCCATTCGTTTGGGCTATGTAACCCCTGAAGAGTTTGATGCATGGGTACGTCCAGAGGATATGGTGGGAAGTCTAAGAAATAAATTAATTATATAAATAGTATGGCAAGTACAGCTGATATTAAGAAAGGATTGTGTATCCGTTTTAATCATGACATTTACAAGATTATTGAATTTCTTCATGTAAAGCCAGTGCAAAGGGCCTGCTTTTTGTGAGAACCAAGCTCAAGAGTGTAACCACAGGAAAGACTATTGACAATACTTTTTTCTGGCAGGGCACAAGATAGACGATGTACGTGTAGAGACCCTGTTCTTTCCAGTACCTCTATCCAGAAGGAGACGAGTTGGTATTCATGAATGTAGAGGATTTCAATCAGGTACACATTCGTCGTGATATGTTGGATTATCCTGATTTGCTCAAAGAAGGCGAAGTGGTGATGATCATCTTCAATGCTGAGGATGAGACCCCACTTTCGGTAGAAATGCCTGCCAATGTGATTCTTACAGTAACCCATGTAGAACCAGGCGTAAAGGGCAATACCGCTACCAATGCTACCAAACCTGCTACTGTGGAGACAGGGGCTACAGTGAATGTACCTTTGTTCATCAACGAAGGAGATCGTATCAGGTAGAGACAGAAAAAGGTACCTATGTAGAGCGCATGAAGGATTAATTTCTTCTCTTTCCAAGAATAAAAACCTTGAGGGGCGAACCACTCAAAGGTTTTTTCTATTTTAGGAAGAGTGCCATTTTCTCCTCTTCCTTTTGGCGCATTTGCTGTGATTGTTCAGGAGTCTTATCCTTATAGCCGCATAAGTGAAGAATACCGTGGACATCACCCGAAGCAGTTCCGTGGAGAAGTCCACCCCAAATTCTTGGGCATTCTCCTTACCCGCTCGATAGAGATATAGATATCACTGGCCAGTAGGTTGTCCTTACCATAATCAAAGGTGATAATGTCTGTCAGGGTATCATGCTGGAGATAATCGACATTGATTTTGTGCAGATACTCATCATTACAGAAGATGTAGTTGATATCTCCCTCCTTTTTGCGTTCGGAGGCTATAATAAGCTGAATCCAACGCTGAAAGTCTTCCTCATCATTGGGTAGAGAAAAAGGAAGCTCATATGTATCATGGAGTAACTTAGATTTTTTATAAGGACAAAAAGTATAAAAACAAATAAAATAAGGTAGTTTATTTTTCTAAAATAGAGGTTACTTTGTCTAAAAATGTTATGTAAAGAGATGGTTGTTATAGATTTTTTTCGTATCCTTTAGGGATATTTATTACCAAAGACCGAGGTAGGGATTAGGGGGTATTGTTCTCTGTCAGCCATCAGTGTGTAGTCTGAGGGCTGACCATAAGGAGCGAAAGCCAGCATAAGGATGCGTTACCCCCAAAGGGTCAGGGTAGGAACTCCATACATAGCTGCTAAGTGAGCATTGCCACTATCCATAGCAATCATTAAGGAGAGTGTGCAATAAGCGCAAGTTCCTCCTCAAACGAAAAACGCCCCTATCACACATTCCACATTCTCCAGTGCAGGAAGGGTAGCTGTAAGCTCCTTCTCGCGCCTTCCCCTCCGAAAATAAGGATTTTTCCCTTGGGGTATCTTTTGCGAAAGAGATAGGATCACCTCTTTTCATCTTCTCAAAAGGATATTCCTTTCCCTTATGAGAGGCAAAAAGGAGCAATACCTATATTGAGCGTATTGGATAATAGCTCTTTGAGAGGCTCAGAGATCGCTGGCTTGGGAGCAAAGAAAGGTCTGTCTAAAACAATAGGAAGGTCTAAAGCCTCAAATACCTTGGCATAGCGCAGGTAGGTAGGGAGTAGGGGAGTGAAGACCTTGTTTTTAGCACGTGTAAGCGCTTTTTTCTCTTTCCTTCCTTTGTCGATCTGCTGAAAAGGAATAGAAGAGAAAGCGAAAAAGCCCTCTCAGTATATGTGTTCTTAGCACCCCATGTAGGTCAGCTACCTTGTCAATTCCCAGCGCTTTGAGCTCTCGGAACAGGCGGTACAGTCCCCTGAGCCCCTTATGCCGTCCCTTAGGATCGATAGGGAAGACCTCTGTATTGGGCAGGTGAGCAAAGAGCGGGGCAAAGAGCGGTCGGGTGAGTACCGTGAGCCTAAGCTCAGGATACTGCTGGGTAAGCGCCATCAGTACGGGTACACTGATGGCTACATCTCCCATGGCAGAAAGGCGTATGACCAGTAGATGATTGGTAGGTTTCTTTTGCCATAGATTATTGTATTTCTACTAAAATAGGACAATGATCGCTATGCTTTGCTTCGGGGAGAATGGCCGCTCTGAGCAATCGATTTTCTAAGGGCTGAGCTACCAAGCAATAGTCAATACGCCACCCCTTGTTGTTGGCTCGGGCATTGGCACGATAGCTCCACCAAGAATAGTTGTGAGGTTCCTGTGAAAGAAGCGGAAACTATCGATAAAGCCACTTTTGAGGAAATCGTCCAACCACTTGCGTTCTACTGGAAGAAAGCCCGATACATTAGCATTGCGTACAGGATCATGAATATCGATAGCCTCATGACAGATATTATAATCCCCACAGATGATCAGATTGGGATGAGTCTTTTTTGAGTTCGTTGATATAATTTTTGGAAATCCGCCATGAATTGTAGTTTGTGATCTAAGCGGTCGATATTGGTTCCTGAAGGTAGGTACAAGCTCATGATGGAGAGATCCCCATAATCAGCCCTTAGGATACGTCCTTCCCTGTCCATATAATCGATACCAGCACCTACTTCTACCTGTGTAGGAGCCGTCTTGGAGAGGATAGCCACGCCACTATATCCTCAGCGGAATGAAAGTAATGGTAGGTATAGCCAATCTCTTCTAAAGCGGATAGGTCTATTTGACTCTCTAAAGGCTTTGATTTCCGAAGACAGATTACATCAGGGTCAGCTGCTTTGAGCCATTGAGTAAAGCCCTTGCTCATGGCTGCACGGATACCATTTACATTGTAAGAAAATATTTTCATTGCATTGCGAAATAAAGTGCAAAAAGTAGTAAAAATAATGGAGAAATGATAGGGATATTTTTCTTTGGAATAAGTGCCGATTAATGAGAAAAAGTTATACCTTTGCCCCTTGATTTATTATCTACTAATTAATCATTAGATGAAGCATATCAAAGAGGGTGAAGAGCACAATGCCCCACAGGTACATCTGCTCAAGAGACAGAAGCGGAATCGTCTGTTACTGTTTTTAGCTTTTTACTCTTATAGGGATAGTATTCTACACCATATATATAGTGAATCCCTTCTTCCGCTGGAGAGGCCTTGTCTCGAGACAATTATATTTTTCTATTGGATGATATTGGCCGGATGTGGGGCAGAGATAGTAGCTGGTTCCATGGGGATGGGATACGGGGTGATCTGTGCTACCATATTGCTAATGATGAATATAGATCCACGGGCTATCAGTGGGAGTATCCATGCTTCGGAGACCTTCACCGGCAGCGGGGAGTATCAGCCACTCAAGCTCAAGAACATGGATAAGGAGCTGATTAAGAGGCTATTGGTGCCAGCTATTATAGGAACGGTAGTAGGAGCTTTGTTATTGCTCTATCTGGGAGACGAAGGTAGTCGCTGGGCGAAGTTTACCAAACCCTTTATCGCCGTTTATACAATTGTCTTAGGAGTGAAGATCTTAGCCAATGGATTTAGAGGTAAGGTAGAGAACAAAGAAGTGAAGACTATTCCCTTGGGGCTATTTGCCGGCTTTGTTGATGCTTTTACAGGAGGCGGTTGAGGGGCCATTGGTTACCAGTTCGTTTATCAAAAACGGACACACCCCCGCTATGTAATAGGAGTTTCTACCTTTACCAATTTTGCCATTACAGTAGTGAGTACCTTGATTTTTATCACTGTACCCGAGGCGATAAATTGGCGTATTGCCTTAGGGCTTGTCATAGGCGGAGTGCTTACTGCCCCTATATCAGCCTTGATCACCTCCAAGCTCCATACCCGAAAGATATTCTTTATCATAGGCTCCCTTATTATCATCATGGGGCTTACTACTATTTATAAAGCTATTTTTCTAAATCAAAAACACCCATTTATTTATGGATATAACAAAAAATTGGAAGAAGGGATTTACGCACTAAATCCATACGGCTAAGGGAGATATACTCCTACGCCTTACTTATGAGAAAAACTCCTGCTACAGTGGCCAACTTTGTAGCCTTGGCAGAAGGAAAAATGAAAATAGTGCCAAACCCATAGGAGTACCTTTTCTATGATGGGTTGAAAATTTCACCGAGTGATTGCAGACTTCATGATTCAGGGAGGTTGCCTCAAGGAACAGGGACAGGCACGCCAGGCTACCGCTTTGATGACGAATTCCATCCAGACCTCAAGCATGACCGCCCAGGGATACTTCCATGGCCAATGCTGGAGCTAACACCAATGGAAGTCAGTTCTTCATCACCCACCGTCCTACTCCTCATTTGGACAACAAAACATACCGTATTTGGCTATGTAGTAGAAGGACAGAAGGTAGTAGATACCATCTCCTCAGAATGACAAGATAGAGTCTGTAAAGATTATCCGCGTAGGTAAGAAGGCAGAAGAGTGGGATGCTTTTAGCTGCTTTTTGAGAAGTTCAATGCCGAAAAACAAGCCCGTATAGAGGCTGAAAAGCGCAAACAACAAGAGGCCTTTGGCACAACTTACAGAAGGATTTGAGAAAACCGCTTCTGGACTTTACTATAAAAATCACAGAAAAAGGCAATGGGAAAAAGCCTAAGAAAGGCGATCAGGTAGCGGTACACTATACAGGGATGCTCCTGGATGGAAAGGTATTTGACTCCTCCCTATACTGAGGGCAAACCGCTTAACTTTGCAGTAGGCATAGGCCAAGTGATAGAAGGTTGGGACGAAGGAATACTTCTTCTGAATGAGGGGGATAAGCACGCCTTGTATTCCTTCCGACCTTGCTTATGGCTCTCAAGGAGCAGGAGGGGTGATTCCTCCCTAATGCTGCTCTTGTTTTCGATGTAGAGCTGGTCAGAGTCTTATAGAGTGAAGAGGAAGAGTGAAGAATGAAGAGAGAGGAGTGAAGAGTGAAGAATGAGGAAGAGAGTGAAGAATTATCCGTAGTTCTTCACTCTTTGTTCTTACTATAGGGTGAATGCTAAGGCAAATCCTAATATGATCACGCCCAATTTCTGATAGTTGAACTTATGACCCTCGGCTGTTTCAAAGAGGATAACCGAAGAGATATGTAAGAAAATCCCTATGACAATGGCACTCATCTGGGTGTGATAAGCCACCAACTGAGGGACAGTATTGGCTAAGAAAGCCCCTATAGGAGTCATCAAGGAGAACAGGAATAGGAAAAATAATTGTTTTTGATACCTATGCCAGAATCCAAGAAGAAGATAGTCAGCACCATAGCGATAGGCAGGTGATGGATAAAGATTCCATAAACCATATTGCTATGTGCATGTAGGGGAAATCCTTCCAGAAATGGAATGAATGCTGCTAACAAAGAGTCCCCAAGGAAATTGTTTTCTGAGCCCCTTGGCAGGGAGAATGGAAATGTCCATGCTCTGCCCCATGAGAGAAAAAAATTCAAGACGATCTGAAGGAGGATTCTATAATAATCCAAAGTCCTATATTCTTAATATCCTCATGAGAATGCTCTCCTTCCAATAGGCCATGGTACACCCTCAGGAATAAGGGTGAAGACCGTCATGCCTAATAAAAAAGGCACCACTGAAAGCCAAAAGCAGCTTGATACGATTTTTGTTATTGGTTTGAGCCAAAGAACTATGCAAGTTCCTATGATGATAGAAAGAAAAGGGAGTAGGTAATTTCTCATTTTCAATAGCTTAAAAAAGCAATTCTTAGAAAGTGCAAAGATAATTCATTTGTAGCAAAAAGAAACAAAAAGCGGATAAAATTCAACTAAAAGTTGTATATTTGCAAAGAAAAATCGTCATGTACAAAAGCATCATACGTCCCTTTGTTATTCCTCTTTTGATCCAGAGAAGGTACATCAGTTCACCTTCCGTTGGCTTAAGTTTGTCAATAAGATTCCTTTTGTTTCTGCTTTACTTCGAGTCACGTTATAGATTGAAAGACAAGTGCTTGGAAAGGGAAGTTTTTGGAATAAAAATTTCTAATCCTGTAGGCTTAGCTGCTGGACTGGATAAGAATGCGGAGCTTTTTTCAGAACTTTCTTCTTTGGGATTTGGTTTTATAGAGATAGGTACTGTCACTCCTAAGCCCCAACCTGGGAATCCTCCTAAGCGTCTTTTTCGCTTGGTAGAAGATGAAGGAATCATCAATCGAATGGGGATTTAATAATGAGGAGTAGAAGCCATAGTAGCCTGCTTAAAGAAGAATAAGAACGTGATTATAGGAGGGAATATAGGAAAGAATAAATGGACAGAGAATGACAAAGCGCATGAGGATTATCTGTATTGTTTTGAACACTTAGCTCCCTATGTCGATTATTTTGTAGTAAATGTCAGTTCTCCTAATACGCCCAATCTTCGCTCTTTGCAAGAAAAAGAACCATTACAAAACTCCTTACTCTCTTGCAGGAAGCCAATGGGAAACTTTCCAAATCCAAACCCTATACTACTGAAGATAGCCCCCTGACCTTACTGATGAGCAGCTGATGGATATTATTGATATAGTGGAGCAGACACGTATAGCAGGGTGATTGCGACCAATACTACCATAACAAGAGAGGGACTTACTTCTGAAAAAAAGGTGGAGACAGGCGGACTCAGTGGAAGACCCCTCACCCAACGCTCTACAGAGGTCATACGTTTTCTGGCAGAAAAGAGTCAGCACCGCTTTTCCTATTATTGGGGTAGGAGGGATACACACCAGAGGATGCATTGGAAAAACTTCGTGCAGGAGCTCTTTGGTGCAGATTTTTACAGGTTTTTATCTATGAAGGGCCTTCACTGATAAAAACGGATTAATAAGGAAATAATAAAGAGAATGAAGAGTGAAGAATGAAGAATGAAGAACGAAAAGCAAGCTGCGCTGACAAATGGATAAAAGCTACATGAGTGAAGATGTGAGCCAGATAAATAAAAGAAGAGTGAAGAATTACAAAGAGGGTAATTCTTCACTCTTTATTTTACCTAAAAATCAGTGTTTGAAATGTCGGATGCCCGGTCATCACCATAGCTACTTGGTGATTTCGTTGCAATAGTCTATACTTAGGTTGTCCTTGATAGAGCCACCGGGCTGTATAACAGACGTGATACCAGCCTTATGAGCAATCTCCACACAGTCAGGGAAAGGGAAGAAGGCATCACTGGCCATGGCAGCCCTTGTAAAGAGAAGTTGAATTCCTTAGCCTTTTTCAATAGCCTGTTTTAGCGCATCTACACGGCTGGTTTGTCCAGTACCAGAAGCTAATAGCTGTTTGTTTCTTTGACAAGAATAATAGTATTGGACTTGGTATGTTTGCATATCTTAGAAGCAAAAAAAGCAAGTCCTCCAAGGCAAGTTCATCAGGATGTTTTTCAGTTACAAAGGTAATATCCGCAAGAGTATCTGTCTTTAGATCTTTGTCTTGCCATAAGTAGCCATTCAGGCAAGAGCGCAAGGAGATAGTAGGTAAGGAAGTTTCTTTCTGTTGTAAGAGGATACGATTTTTCTTACTTTTCTAATATAGTTAAAGCCTCAGAGGCATAGCCTGGTGCGATGACCACCTCGCAGAACAAAGGGTTGATGGCTTCAGCGGTATCTTTGTCGATAGGGCGATTGGCGATGAGATGCCTCCGAAAGCCGATACAGGATCACAAGCAAGAGCTGTATTATAAGCTTCTAATAACGTAGGGCGGGAAGCTATACCGCAAGTATTGTTATGCTTGAGGATAGCAAAGGTAGGCGCTTGGTCAGCAAACTCACTCATGAGGTTCACGGCAGCATCTACATCTAAGAGGTTATTATAAGAGTTCCTGCCGTGGAGCTTGGTGAAGAGCGCTTCAAAGTCTCCAAAGAAGATACCCTTTTTGGTGAGGATTTTCGCCATATAGCGAAGCACCTGAGCTTCGTCCTGACTTACTCTGAGCAGTTGGGTCGTATTGTCACTATTGAAGTAGTTGAATATAGCAGTATCATACCTGGAAGAAGTAGCAAAAAGCACTGAGGGCGAAGGATTTTTCTTTCAGAGAGAGAGTTTCTCCATTGGCTTCTGTAAGGATTTGTAGCAGTGCAGGGTATTCCTCCTTGAGGATACACAGAGTGTGTCATTGAAGTTTTTCGCAGCAGCACGGATGAGAGATTCCTCCAATATCGATTTTTTCGATAATATCCTGCTGAGAAGCTCCACTGGCCACTGTTTGCTCAAAAGGATAGAGGTCAACTATCACTAAGTCAATCTGAGGAATCTGATAAGAAGCCATCTGCTCTTGATCCGTAGGGATTATCCTGTCGGTTAAGGATACCGCCAAAAATCTTAGGATGGAGTGTTTTGACCCTTCCCCAAGAATAGAGGGATACTGAGTGATATCCTCGACAGGGATTACAGGCACTCTAAGGATTTGATAAAGGATTCAGTACCTCCAGTAGAGTATAGCGAGATACCCAACTGATTCATTTTTTCGGATGATAGGTTCCAGACCGTCTTTGCTAAATACAGAAACTAAAAGCCGAATGAATGCGTGTTCCATGGTGTGTTATAATATATGATTGATAACAAGGTACAAAAATAAAGTTTTTGGAAAACGCCAAACCTTTTTAATGATTAATGAACAATAATCAAAGAACAAAGAACAATGATTTTTGTTAAAAATCTTGTTTTATAAAAAGAAAAACGTAATATAGCCCTTGCTTTTAAAATGATTATATGGAAACAGAATACTATACCCCAGAGGAGAGTAAGGAAACAGCCAAGCGATATAAAGACTTGCTTAGGGAGAGCTACCAAACACTGAGTGAGGAGGACAAACGCCTGATCCGCAAGGCGTTTGATGTGGCTGTGGAGGCCCATAAGGAACAGCGACGTAAAAGTGGAGAGCCCCTACATCTATCACCCAATAGCTGTGGCTGAGATAGTAGCCTATGATATAGGTTTTGGATGCTGTCTCCATCGCTTCGGCATTGCTACACGATGTGGTGGAAGATACACCCTATTACTATAGAAGAGATTGCACAGCAGTTTGGAGATACTATTGCTAAAAATAGTCAAAGGACTTTACCAAAAATATCGGATCTGAGCCGAGATACCGATGTGTCCTTTCAGGCAGAGAACTTTAGAAAAATGCTCCTAACTCTCAATGATGACGTACGGGTGATCCTTATCAAGATAGCCGACCGCTTGCACAATATGCAGACCATGGATGCTATGCCTACCTATAAGCAGCAAAAAGATAGCCTCCGAAACCCTCTTTATCTATGCACCACTGGCACACCGTATAGGTCTATACAATATAAGACCGAGCTGGAAGACCTGGGTCTGAAGTATACCGAACCAGAGCAATATTACGCCATACTGAGCAAGATAGAAGAATCCAAAGAAGAGCAACTTCAATATATAAAAGAATTCTCCGATACGGTGAAAGCCGCCTTGGACAAGGAAAAGATAGACTACTATCAAGGGACGGCCTAAGTCCATCTATTCTATTTATAAGAAGATGACTTCAAGAAGATACCTTTCGAGGAAGTGTATGACAAGTTTGCCATACGTATCATCTATAAGAGTAGCGATGAGGAAGAAAAGTTCTTGGCATGGAAGATTTATTCCATCGTAACCGACTATTTTCGTCCCAACCCCACACGCCTTAGGGACTGGCTTTCCTCCCCTTAGAGTACTGGCTACGAAGCCCTACATATCACAGTGGTAGGTCCTAAGAACAGATGGGTAGAAGTACAAATACGAAGTGATCGTATGCATGAAATCGCTGAAAAGGGGTATGCAGCACACTTCAGTACAAGCATGGACAGCAGAAGGAACGAGGTATAGAACAGTGGCTCAACAGGCTACGAGTCTTGGAAGACAGTGAAGCCAACGCGGTAGAGTTTGTCCAAGAGTTCAAAATGAATCTCTATCGGATGAGATCTTTGTATCCACTCCTAATGGAGAGATAAAATCATTGCCTAAGGAGCTACTCCTTTCGATTTGCTTTTAGTATTCATACTCAGGTAGGGATGCATACACGAGGGGCAAGGTCAATGGAAAAGCTCGTCCCACTGAACTATAAACTTAGAGTGGGGAACAGGTGGAGATCATTACAGCAGAGAATGCGGTGCCCAACGCCAACTGGTTGGACTATGCTACCACTACTAAGGCGCGATAGCCAAGATCAAGGGAGCACTGAAAGAGAAATCGCAAGAAAATAGCCGAAGAAGGCTAAGGAAATCCTCCGCAGAAAACTCAAGCAGCTCAAAAATAAATCTGGATGAGAAAGTAACCAATGATATGGTAACTTACTCAAGGCCAAGACAAGCCAAGATATCTTTTACCAGATGGCTACAGGCGAGATCAATAACCAGATGCTAAGAACTTTGTAGCCAGCCGAAGCACTACTTCAGCTTTCTTCAACTTCTTCCGATGAAGCCTACTACCTATGTAGCTCCAGAGAAAAAAGACCAATGATATGATTGTCTTTGGGAAAGATGAGCAGAGTACTGGATTATACTTTTTCCAAATGTTGTACCTCTATCCCTGGGATGAGATCTTTGGCTATATAGCGGTGAATGGAGGTAGCATAAAGGTACATATTAAAAAGGATTGCCCCAATGTCTTTCGATGTTCTCCAACTATGCTTTATAGAATCACTCCCGCGAAGTGGGTAAAATCCACCGAACGCGAGTATGAAACTACGATTAAGATTATAGGAGTGATAGAAAAAGGATTGGCAGCTCGAGATTACAATCATATTACCTCATAAGGGATTGAATTGAATAATATACAGCTCATGAGTCAAGGAGGAATCTTTGAGGAGAGATTACCCTTTGGTATCGAATACTGAGGGCGCTGAACTCTGCTTTTTGGATAGCCTAAGAAAGCTCAATGGAGTAGAGAAAGTGTTCAGAGAATAGTATATTACAAAATATGGAACAAAAAGATCAATGTACATTGAGTTGGTTTACAAGAATTGTTACTGTTTTAGTAAGTCTTGTTTTTGTAAGAATAATGTGAGAGAGTTTAAGGATTTTCGCCAAATTCTCTTAATCATGGAGCTTTGCTATATGTGATTTTCTTTATCCTCATTTCTGTAGTATTTCGATGAATGCTCCTATTTCGGTAAGACTGACTCCGCCATATTTTTAACTAAGTTAGTTGGACGAATAAGGATAGAGTATACAGCTATTACCCCTGTAGTGACAGGTTACAAACCTCTTTTTGGGATAAGGAGAGTTTTTGGTTCAGGAGGTTGGTTACATAGGCTTCTTTCACGGAAACAAGATAGGTCGCTATAGTGGTTTTGCAGATACAAAACCCAAAGCCTTTTTGATACGAACTAAGCGAGGTAAAGCTCTATGTATTCAGTACGAGGCGCCTGATAGGACTGTAGAGGAGTTGAAGAAGAGGATTCTAATAATAAAAAGGGAAAGACTTTGTGATCGCCTATAAAATCACTATCTTTATTTGCTACGCTTAGCTGCTAAGATAATAGCGTTGTAAGCATTGAGTATTTTTCCAGACTTGCTAGAGAGGAGAAAGGCATGCGCTGAGCTTTCTTGTTCTTCGCTACGGCCACCCACAAGCACCTCTTTCACGGTGGAGTAACACCCGATTCCATAAGTATTTGTTTTTACTTCACGTGCTTTTAACTTGGGAAGTAAGCACGGATAAGGGGCTGCCACTCCAGCAACTTCAGGAGCTGCCATGGAAGTACCACTTAGGAACTTATATTTGTTTTCGGGCACTGCAGCATAGATTTCCACTCCAGGGGAAAAATAAGTCTACATTATTCTTTCCATAGTTAGAGAAAGAAGCTACTAAGTTCTCATTGTATTCATAGTTAAGAGCCCCTACAGTAATCATAGTGTCGGTGAACTCTTTTCCACCAATATTATCATCAGGGAAAGTAAGCTGTACATCTACATTTTGGTATCATTCCCCGCAGCATTTACGATAGGACATCTTTTGAGCTGCATATTTCAGTGCATCATATACCCATTCTTTGTGAGGAGAGAACTCCTTGCCGAAGGAAGTGTTGATCACCTCTAGTCTCCATTGTCTATAGCATAGCGCAAGGCGAGGGCTACGTCCTTATCATATTCATCACCATCAGGGACAGTACGTACAGGCATGATACGCACATGGTCAGCAACTCCATCTATACCTATATTATTATGGCGTACAGCAGCGATGATTCCCCGCTACGTGAGTACCATGTAGAGCCCCTTCGGCAGTAGGACCTACTACATTGTTATTTCCATAGTACTTGTCGTTGATATCATCAGGATTGTCCTTAAGAATTGTCTTTCGAGGAGAGAAATCCTTATTGAGTCCATATTGTAGGCGTTCCTCAAAGTGCTTAATTCCGTCGGTGAGTTCTTCTAAAGTTTCTTTTACAGAAACGTCATTGCTAAGAAGATACTTCATACCACGGATAGCCCTTGTAGTTGTTCGGAAGAAGTATTAATTTTTCTCAAATCCTCTAAGGTATATTCCTTTTTCCTAAGTGTGCTTGGATAAGAGCATCACTCTGTGCGATTCTCTCTTTGATCTGGGAGTAGAAGTCTACTTTACCTTGTGCATCTTGGTATTCCTTATTATATTTATCCAGAGCCCTTTGGTAGTCAGGGTTTTTGGTATCGCCACTCTTGAGGATACGTACATACTCAAGATTTTTCTTGGTTGATTTCTCCTAAGAAATTCCAGCCATGTACATCGTCCACATAGCCATTTTTATCATCATCGATACCATTAGTTAGGAATCTCTTTAGGGTTTGTCCAAATAATAGATTTAAGGTCTTCGTGGTTGATATCCACTCCAGAATCCACTACCCCTACTGATTACCGTTTGAGCCTTTCTTCCCTTCAAGGCATTGTAAGCCTTTTCCAAGGAGATACCAGGATACCCTGAGGTAAGCAAGTCACGGTGCGGCCAAGTCTTCGAGATCATCTTTGTTCGGTTTTTCACTAATAGAAGGAATATTCTTACCTTCTAAAAGTTTCCAAATGGCAAGGAAGCTATCTTAGAAGTTCCCCACAGGCTACCAGAGCCCAGAGAATGCCATATAAAAATAGGATTTTTACAAATCATTGTATGAAATATTTTAAATGCCGCAAATGTACAGTGAAATGAAGTTTAAAATCTTAAAAAGATAAACAGAGATCTTTTATAGTATTTTTGGGCGAAAAAAGTTATCTTTGCTTCGCTTAAAGAAAAGGTTATAAACCTATGGAAATCAATGAAATAGTAAAAGAAACACTTCTATTTTTGCGAAGTGGGAAGGTCATTCTCTATCCCACAGATACTATATGGGGATTGGGGTTGTGACCCCTATTCAAGAGAAGGAATACAACGTATACAGGCGATCAAGCAGCGGGATATCCGACAAGAGCTTTATCCTGCTGGTCTCCTCCTACCAGATGCTACAGCGCTATGTGGCTGTATCGCAAGAGACTCTTGCCTTTTTAGACAAGCAAGAGCGGCCTACCTCAGTGATTTATACTCAGGTATATGACCTTAATCTGCCAGAGGCTGTCGACCATTCTTTGGCCTTCAGGGTGGTAAAAGACCCTTTTTGTAAGGCACTAATAGCATCTCGACGCCCCGCTTGTCTCCACCTCCGCCAATATAAGGGAGAGAGAGCCCTATGAACTTTTTCTCAGATAGTGAGACGAGATCAAGGAATCTGTGGATTATATAGTCCCTTACCGAAGGGAAGAACAGGAGCAGGGCAGCCTTCGCAACTACTAAAGATAGAAGATAATCAGGTTATTTTTCTTAGAAATAAATATAGAAAAAGTTTTGATAATTGGAGGAAAAGAAGCATATTTGCGCCACATATTAATAAATTATTTCTATGAAAAGAGACCAACGAATTTTTGATCTCATCCAGCAAGAAAAGAAAGACAACTCAGAGGATAGAGCTATTGCCTCAGAGAATTTTGTAAGCCCTGAGGTAATGGAAGCTGCTGGCTCCGTACTTACCAATAAGTATGCTGAAGGATATCCTGAAAGCGCTACTATGGTGGATGCCAAATAGTAGATCAGGTGGAACAACTCGCCATAGATCGTGCTAAAGCCCTTTTGGAGCAGAATATGTGAATGTACAACCCTCATAGTGGGTCTCAGGCGAATGCTTCTGCATATGCAGCTTGTCTTTCTCCAGGGATAAGATCTTGGGATTTGACCTCTCATGGAGGACACTCTCACTCATGGTGCTTCTGTGAACTTCTCAGGAAAGCTCTTTCAGCCTGTTTTCTATGGGGTAGAGAAGAGACAGGGCTCTTTGAACTATGATAAGATAGCGGAGATAGCCCAAAAGGAAAAACCTAAAATGATTATAGCAGGGTATTCTGCTTTATTCAAGAAATATTGATTTCAAGCGCTTTTAGAGAGATAGCTGACAGTGTAGGGAGCGTTTTCTTGGCCGATATAGCCCACCCTGCGGGACTTATTGCTAAGGGATTGCTCAATGATCCAATTCCTTTCTGTCACTTCGTAACAACAACTACGCATAAGACTCTTGCGCGGGCCAAGAGGAGGGATGATTATGATGGGCAAGGACTTCGAAAATCCATTTGGACTAAAAACACCTAAAAGGAGAAATTCGTATGATGTCCTCTCTGATAGACCCATCCGTGTTCCCAGGTAACTAAGGAGGACCCTTTAGAGCACATCATTGCGGCTAAGGCAGTATCCTTCGGGAAGCCCTCTCGATGCTTCTTGCTCTATGCAGTGCAGGTACAGAAGAATGCTAAAAATTAGCCTCAGCTCTTAGTGGAAAAGAACTACAATATCGTATCCGGAGGCATTGATAATCACCTAATGCTTATAGACTTAAGAAACAAGAATATCAGTGGTAAGGAAGCAGAGGCAGCTCTTGTAAAAAGCCGATATTACAGCCAATAAGAACATGGTACCTTTTGATGATAGAAGCCCTTTTGTAACCAGTGGTATTCGATTGGGTACGGCAGCTATCACCACGCGAGGACTTAAAGAAGCCGATATGGAAGTGGTGGCAGGCTATATAGATGAGGTAATCAACCATGCTAATGATGAGAAATTGCTTGAGAATATTGCTAAAAAGTGAATGAATTCATGCATGGAAGACCACTTTTCAATGATTAATGAGTCAATGATTAATGATAAATAATGAATGACAAGTGACTAATTATTAGTTGTTTTTTTCATTCATTATTTATCATTGAAAAAGTTTTTATTTAAAGAAAAATACGTACTTTTGCACTCGCAAAACAGTGATGTTTTTCTCGGGATGTACGCGTTGGTAGCGTTCACGTATGGGTGCGTGAGGTCGCTGGTTCGAGTCCAGTCATCCCGACTATAATCTACTTTTGGATGTTTCACAGATACATTAAGATAGCGCTGGCGGTGCTTATTTTTGCCTTTTGCTATTTATCAATTTACCTTAGGAAATATTGGGAATGGGATATTTTTGATACTGCTTTTCTTTTCCCTGTACTCTTCTATTTTTAAAAACGAATTTTATTATTAGCCTTCCTAAGACTTCGCAAACAGGATATAGCAGGGACAAAGAAATGGCTTGACTATATCAAAAATCCAGAAACAGCTCTTATTCCTAAGCAAAGAGGTTATTATAATTACCTCTATGGTATTATCACTTCTCAGACCAATCTTACTCAAGCAGAAAAATATTTCAAAACAGCACTCAAGTATGGGCTTAATATGAGTTATGATGAGGCAATGGCAAAAACTTAGTTTGGCTGGAATTTCTATGCAGAAAAGGCGTAAAAGAGAAGCTCAAGAGTACCTAACCCAAGCTAAGAAATTAGACAAACAAAACTTGCTAAAGGATCAGATCCGAATGATGCAAGAACAACTCAAGAAAATATAAATATTTCTTCATATGAAAAACATTTCATTACTTCTCCTATTTATATCACCTTTATTGAGCTTTTGGACAAGCTTTCTCATTCTCAGTGCAAAATAGGAAATAAAGGAAAATTCTGTCTGTTATTCCTGCTTGCCTGTTCAGCAGAGGTATGGCAAGATACAGTTAGGAATTTAGTCCTAATCATACTTGCTACCTTTTTACTATGGCAGGATTTGCAGGAACTGCTCCAGTAAAAATCCAAGTTTGGATAATTGGGCAGAAGCAATTATTTCTTATGTCAAAAGGAAAAATCAAGAAACCCATATTATTGGACATAGCTTGGGGTATGCTTGATGTAGAAAATAGCCGCAAAAGAGCCTAAACTACTTTCAGAAAATAGTAATAGTAGATGCACTACCAGCTCTTGCAGCTCTCTCCAATGGTGACTTTTAAGGTGGATCCTAATAAGGATTGTACTCTCTATAATTAACGAATTTGTGGGTATGCCCAAAAGAAAATTTCCAACAAGCACAGACATCATCAATGGTCTACTACTACCGAAAGCAAAAGATAGAATCCTCAACAATACAGTGAGCATGGATTCAGATAGAGAGACAATTGGGAAAAATGGTTTTGTGAATTATCTAATACAGATCTTAGAGAGGAGATACAACATATAGAAGTGCTCTACATTAGTTTTGTTAGAGTCTGTTTTTAGCTTTTCAAAGGGATAAAAATAGAGCAACAATATGCAAAGCTTCCTAAAAAGGAACTTAGATATATGAACAAGGGATTGCACTTCGTTATGTATGATGACTTTGATTGGTATATCAAACAACTAAAAGAGTTTATCTCTAAATAATATGATTTTATGAAAAAGCTGTCCGAAAAGGACAGCTTTTTATTTATAGTGTTATTTACTCCTTGAAATACTTGGACTTGGTAAGGATGAATAAGTTTTCATCATCAACACCCTATAAGTTCATGCTCTATTTCTGCAGGAATATTGTAAGCATCTAAGGCCTTTAGTAGGATTTCTTGTCCATTGATCAAGAAGCGAATTTCCCTTTGACAACCACTAAGAAAGCAGGTACATCGGTAGTGTGTTTCTTAAGGATAGCTCCTTTTGCCCAACGCTACTGCAACTGTTTGACACCTTCTCCATTTTTGATAACCGATACAGTTTGTTTGTCCGTACGATAGGAGAGTCTATCCATAAGGTTTTCTTTTTGCAAGATTTTTCACTTGTTGGTAAGTGCCACCATTGATTGCTTTTTTATATGGTGTTTTTTTCCAATAGTTTTTCAGCAGCTTCTGCACGTCTTCCAGCCCCTGCAGAATAGGATAATATTGACTTACCCTTGAACTGATCAAGTTCCTTTTCTATCTTGTCCACAGGATATTGACAGCATTGAGGGCAGAGCCTTGGTCAAATTCCTTTTCTGAACGTACATCGACTAAGAAAGCATCTTTTTCATTGACCAATGTAGCCAAAGATTTTCTTGAGCTTGTAGCGCCCTCCCAAGAGAGATAGCGGTGAAGGAGAGTATTTTTGTTATTTTCATCGGATAAAATTACTTATTTCTCAATCCCAATTCCAGGCTAGAGAGGGAGAGCTCAAGAGTCTGTTTAGCCTTCCATTTCAGTACTTCATTGACTTTATGAGTATCAGCATAGGCAGTCACTACATCTCCGGCGCGGCGGCCTCACAATTTTATAAGGAAGTGCTTGCCCTCAGACCTTTCAAAAGCCTTTTGATCACCTCGAGTACTGAGTCTACTTACCTGTACCTCCACGTTGAACACTCTCATAGTTGTCCTGAATCTTTACCCTGGAGAATGTATTCGAGTGCTGCCAAGTGAGCCTCGGCCAAGTCCCACTACATGGATATAGTCACGGATACAAGTTCCATCGGGGGTAGGGGTAGTCGTCACCATATACAGAAAGAGATTCCTTAGGGCCAATAGCTGTTTGGGTTATATAAGGAATTAGGTTCTGAGGCACCCATTGGGGAGCTCTCCTATAAGAGCGGGACTGGTGAGCCCTCAATAGGATTGAAATAACGCAAAGAAATGGCCTTGATATTGGGAGGGTATGGTACAGGTATCACGGATGATCTCTTCATTGACTTGTTTGGTATTGCCATAGGAGATTCCGCTTGTTTGAAAGGAGCATCTTCTGTGACAGGGAGCTTGTCCGCTTGGCCATATACAGTACAAGAAGAACTAAAGATAAAAGCAGTATTCTTTCTCTCTGAAGCTCCTGAAGTAAGTAAACAAGTGATGCAATGTTATTTTCGTAGTATAATAGTGGTTTTTCTACACTTTTCGCCTACCGCCTTAGGACGCAGCAAAGTGAATCACTCCATCTATATTGGGGTAGCGAAGGAAGAAATCCTGTACTTTATCCTTTTCTCTGAGGTCTATTTGTTCAAAGATAGGAGCTTTTCCTGTAATTTTTGCTATTCTATCCTTGACTTCGATAGAGGCATTGGAGAGATTATCAATGATAATAACCTCATGCCCTGCTTGTTGTAGGGCTACTGTGGTGTGTGAGCCGATAAAGCCCAAACCACCAGTGACTAAAATGGTTGCCATATATTAAAATATTTTATTTAGAGATAATATGTACATCCCTTTGAGGGAAAGGAATTTCGATACCTTCCTTATCAAAAAGTCAACTTTATTTGTTCTATTAGGTAGAAATGTGTATTCCAATAGTGCTCTGTTTTTAGACCATACACGTAGGGTGAAGTTTACCGAACTATCCGCTAATTCATTTACAAAAACGGCAGGAGCAGGGTCTTGTAGAGCAGTAGGGCAGTTCTTTGTAAGGGTATAGAGAATTTCTTTAGCTTTTTCAGGTCAGATCCATAGCCAATGCCTACAATAATATTGTCACGACGGGTTTCTGACTCGGAATAGTTGATAATATTGTCAGAGAAAAGAGGTCCATTAGGAATCATTAGCTTTTCGTTACCAAACTTAATAATGGTGGTGTAGAACATACCGATACGTTCCACAGTTCCTATATGACCCTTAGCTTCGATGGTATCACCTATGCGGAAAGGCTTTGAGGATAAGAAGCATAATTCCTCCAGCAAAGTTCGAGAGAGAACCCTGCAAAGCCAAGCTTACAGCTACCCCTGCAGCAGCTAAAGCTCCTAAGAAAGAGGAAACTGGCACCCCACTTTTTTGGATAACAGCCAGTCCTAATATGATGTAGAGTACCCATCGTAGTAGCTCATTGACAAAGTTCTGAATAGTAATATCTACCGCACGCCTTACCATGATACGCCTTACAAACTTTCGGATAAGGCGGCATACCCATATTCCTACAAAAAGTAAGATAATTGCCCCAATAAGGTTAGGGTGAGTAAGAAATCATCTTATCGGTGAATTTGTCTGTAAAAAGACTGAAGATTATTGATATAAGTATCTTTTTCGTTCATAAAAAATATATATTTTTACTTTTAAGTCATCAAAAAAATAAGGATTATAATTGTGCTGTACAACTATAATCCTTTATTTAACATTTGATTGAATATAATAGGCTTAATCCATGGACTTGAAGAAGTCTGTGAACTTATCCGAGATAGTTTTGAGAATTGTTTTTCTTTTCAGGTTTTATGATTTCTTCCTCCTCTTCTTCTTTTTGGGGGCGACTACAGGGGTTGGTTCTATAGCCACAGGAGCTGCCACTTCAGGAGTGGAGAGAGGGATGGTTCCGATGAGAGTGAACTTCAGGTTGAGGGGTATCTTTTAGGTGAGAAAAGTCGATACGTTGTCCTTCGTTTTGTTCACGCTCAATCCCATCAAGCAAGAGTCCCATAGCAGTGGCATAGATAGAGAAGAAAGCTCTGAGGGTATTATTGGCCAAGTGTTCGTTGGGGTGACCAATGCGTGTAGGTAATCCAGTGATATACTCCACTAACTGAGGGAAGGTCTTTTAGCTCACTTCCTCCACCGGTGAGGACAATCCCAGCGATGAGTTTCTTGCGAGGCTGGTCATAGCCATAATTCTTGATTTCGTTGAATACAGCTTCAATGATTTCCTCCATACGGCAGCGGATAATGCGAGCTAAGTTGGTCACCTGTATCTCCTGAGGTTCCCTTCCCTTGAATACCTGAATATTGATTACCTCATTCTCCTTGGTATATTCCGGTAGGGCAGATCCAAACTTGATTTTAAGCATTTCAGCCTGCTTGTCGAATACTCCACAACCTTCCTTGATATCTTTATCAATGATATTTCCTCCGAAAGGCACTACCGCAGTATAGCGGATATAGCCTTCCTTGAAGATTGCCAAAATCAGTAGTACCGCCTCCTATATCTACAAGGGCTACCCCTGCATCTTTTTCAGCCTCACTGAGCACAGAAGCAGAAGAAGCAATAGGCTCTAAGGTAAGCCCCTTGAGCTCAATGCCCGACTTGGTGACACAGCGCTGGATGTTCTTGATAGGAGCTACCTGCCCAGTCACGATATGGAAAGTTCCTTCCAAGCGAGCCCCCACCATCCCTACAGGATCATGGATATCTTCCTGATTGTCTACCTTATACTCCTGAGGGAGGATATGGATTACCTCCTCGCCAGGGTAGCGATTCTTACTGCTCATCACACAATGACAAAGTGCATCCAAGTCCTCCGAGGAAATCATCTCATCAGCATTCTCTCGTGTGATATAGTCAGAAGCTTCGTTACTCTTGATATGTTGTCCAGCTATACCTACATAAGCCTCAGAGATCACTACCCCTGCTTTGGCTTGTGCTAGATCTACAGCTTGTTTTATAGAATCGATAGTTTTTCCTATGTTTCCCACCATACCACGGGAAATACCTTGACTCTTGGCTTACCATAGCCTAAGATCTCAATTTCCCGTATTGATTTTTCACTACCAACGATTGCCACAATCTTGGTAGTACCTATATCAATTCCCGCAATGTATGATTCATTTTACTATCTGTTTTTCATTTCCCAATATATCTGAAAGGTTATTTTGCATTTTTTTATTTCTTTTATAATACTTTTTGTATTTTATTAAGTTTTTACTGGTTTCCCTCTTCCACCACAGCATGGGCATGAGTGCATACTACCTGATTGTAATATTGCAAATTCACTTCTGTATCTGTCCAAGAAATTATCCTTTAGCTGCCTTTTTATAAAAAGCTTTTTAAGTTGTTGAATTTTAAATTAATATCATCAGATTTTTCCTAAGCATACTGAGAAGTTAGCCCTCGTAGTCGCGCAAAGAATTTGCCTTTTGTTCACTGAGAGTCTCTACGATATTCTCCCTAAGGAAATGATCCATATAGATATGCTTTGAGAATGATATGAGCATCCTCCCACATAGGCTCTTCTACCCCGCGAACCAAAGGTACCCGAGCAGAAGAAGCATCGGAGAGCGGCATACGCTTGCCCTGTATATCCATATAATAGAACTGTCCCCCCCTGACCATCCTTGCGATGGGTTCCTCGCTGCTTGATCACTATCTTGAGCACTCCATCGATAGTGAGGTAGATATCCGCATGCTCCACCATAGGATTGGCAGCCAACATCTCTCTAAAGCATTGATTTTTATCTCTTGTAGGGTGTATTCCTCTGCATTCTTTGGCTGAGAAAAGCAGGTTCTCCACGGCATCATTGGTAATATATTGAGCCTGCTGTATATGCTGGGTGTTTTCCTGACGAGAAATGACAATCTTTTTGTATTTTTCGGTTGTTATTCCTATGAAAAGAAAAAGATTGTAAGAGAATAGGCAAAGAGAAAAATACAGCTGATTTTTGAGAATGATAAATATTTTTATTTCTTTTACTATTCATCCAGAGAAAGAGCCATATGATATACGGGGCAAAGATAGGAATAAATATTAGGTGAAAGTCAATCGAAAAAGTGTTTTTATCAACAAAAGAGCATACTTATTTTTAATAAAAATTCACTATTTACCTATTTATATTTTTCAGTATCTTTGTACTCTAAAAAGCAAAAGAAAGAAATGAAATTTCCACAACCCCTATACCTTTAGAACAAATAGCTACCATCATAGGTAGTCGCTATGTAGGTGATAAAAACTTTCCTGTATTGGGAATGAATGAGATACATGTGGTAGATGCTAGGCGATATCGTCTTTGTAGATCATCCCAAGTACTACGACAAGGCCTTACACTCTAAAGCAACTATAGTGCTGATTAACAAAGAAGTACTCTGTCCTGAAGGCAAAGCTCTATTGATCTCCGAGGATCCTTTCGTGATTTCAATAAGCTCACCTGCTTCTTCAAGCCCTTTGAGCGAGCTACTGTTCTGATCGCCCTACCGCCCAGATAGGAGAGGGTACCATAGTCCAACCTGGTGCTTTTGTAGGCAATCATGTGGTCATAGGAAAGAACTGCCTTATTCATGCCAATGTTACTATCTATGATCATTGTGTGATAGGGGACAATGTAACCATCCACTCCGGAACAATACTTGGAGCTGATGCTTTCTACTATAAAAAGCGTCCAGAAGGCTTTGATAAGCTCCTCTCAGGCGGGCGTGTAGTGATAGGGAGATCAGGTGGACTTGGGAGCTCTCTGTACCATAGATCGAGGGGTGACAGGCGATACTACCATTAAGAGAGGCCCAAGATAGACAATCATGTACATGTGGGGCATGATACTGTCATAGGAGAGGAATGCCTGATCGCTTCTCAAGTGGGAATAGCAGGTTGTGTAGTGATTGAGGATAGGGTTACCCTATGGGGGCAAGTAGGTATCACCAGTGGGGTGACCATAGGTGAAAAAGCAGTCATTTTTGGCACAAAGTGGCGTTAGCAAATCCCCTCGAAGGCAACCAGACTTATTTTGGCTCTCCAGCCGAAGAAGCCCGTAAGAGATACAAAGAATTGGCCTCGGTGAGGGCTCTTGTGGAAAAACAGTAACAGAATAGGGAAGAGCAGATGAAGGAAGTGCTGATAATTACCTACTATTGGGCACCAGCGGGAGGACCAGGGGTACAACGTTGGCTGAAATTTGTCAAGTACCTACGCGATTTCGGCATAGAACCCATCATCTACACCCCTCAGAACCCTACCTATCCTATGGTGGATGCACATATAGCTGATGACCTTCCACAAGACTTAACCCTACTCCAAACAAAAATATGGGAACCTTATTCCATAGCTTCTCTCTTTTCTAAAGAGAAACAAAGAAAATAAGTGCGGGTATTATTCCCTACCAAAAAGCTCTCATGGGTGGATAAGTGCTCTGCTATGGGTGCGTGGCAATCTCTTTATTCTCGATGCAGGGTGTTCTGGGTACGCCCTCAGTGAAGTCATCTATCTGACTCATATTACCGCACACGGGATAGATACCATTATCACTACGGCTCTCATAGTGTACACCTGATAGGGCTGCACCTCAAAGAAAAATTTCCTTCTGCGATGGATTGTTGATTTTCGCGATCCTTGGACGAATATAGGCTACCATTCTCAGCTGAGACTTACCAAAAATCGGCAGAAAAGCACCTTACCTTAGAGCGAAAGGTATTGCAGACAGCCGATACTATTATTGTAACCAGCCCCAGCACCCAGCAGGGAGTTTGCAGGAAAAACTACTCAACCTATTGTTTTGATTACCAATGGTTATGATGATACTTTTACCAAGGAAGTGTCGCTATCTCCTTATTTCTGCTTTCCCATATAGGCTCTTGCTCTCCGAGCGCAATCCTGAGCCTCTTTGGCAGGTATTGGGAGAAATGGTGCAAGAAAATGAAGATTTTCGAAAGGACTTGCGTATATGCTTGGCAGGGAAAGTAGCGAGGAAGTCTTTGCTGCCATAGAGTATGGGCTAACCTCCTCCTTGGAGTACAAGGGGTATCTGAGTCATACTGAAGCACTGGCACTACAGCGAAGCTCTCAGTTATTACTCTTTTGGAAATCAACCACCCCAAGACAGAAGGCATCATCCCAGGTAAACTCTTTGAGTATATGGCCTCGCAGCGCCCTATTTTAGCCCTTGTCACTCGACAGTGGGATGTGAAGGAGATTATCTCCCAGACCCAAACGGGTATTACCCTTTCGGTAAACCGATACATCCGCTATTAAGCAAGCCTTACTCATTACTACGATCTCTATAAGGCGACAACCTCCATACCCAGCCCACCTCCCTTGGTGCCTATCATAGAAAGGCACTCACCAAAAAGCTTAGTGAGGTGATTTTTGGAGAAATAGATTTTTAGTATTTTTGACTATAATTTTTCTATAATCCTTATTGTATTTACTATAAGAATTCTCTTCTTTGATGTGTAGAAGTATCAGTATCCGAAGGAGGGCTATTTTCAGAGGCTGTCTTCTTTGAGAGTGCCTATACTTGGGAGATTCTTCGTAGTAATTGAGTCTTTATCTCCTTCTTTCAAAAAGCATAATAAAATAATAGAAAGGAATCCACTGAAACCAGCCACTGTTTCCAGATCAGTGACAGCGCTTAGCCCCTGAGCTATAGGCTAACCATATAATAGGGATATATAAGAGATAAAAAGACATATTCTCTTGGGTTAAGAGAATACTTGTAAGGATAAGGGTACTTAAAAATACATATAATCAGGCTTACCCCATAGGTAGTCCCTACCAATACGCCCAGAGGAAGAAAAAGGTTACTAAGCCAAGAAATGAAATATTCCCATTTAGTCTTCATAGCCACATAGTTTTCTTCCTTTTTCTACAGCTTCTTTTTATCGGTGAGTTTTTCTACATCTGCAGAGCATTGTCTTAGTCCTCTACAATGAGGTGATTGTAGTGATAAGCAGCGCTATATAGGTCCCTTGCAGATATATATCATAAGTTTCACTCACTCATTACTCGAGCAAGCAATTATACTCACAAAAAGACAATGAATAGAGAAATAGTTTTTGCTTTCATGGATGTTTTTCACTGGTTTAAGAATTGTATTTTTATGAGATACTATCGCTTTTTTTCTGAACATAGTTTTCCAAATCACTAAAGAAGATTTTTATTTTTCAGCGAGTTATACAAATTTCTCATAATAAATTTTAGTTTTTATAGATATTGTTTATTCGAGCACAAAGATACTGAAAAATATTTGATTTTAATTAAGTAAAAATGTTAAATTTTTATATAGCTTGTATTGTTGTTTTAATGTGTTGAATTTCAGGTAGATGTTTTTACTTCATTTAAAAATAGCTATTTGTTCTTCACTCTTCATTCAAAAATATCCTCGCTGTTATTTTTGTTTTAAAATTTGGAAAGAGGAATAAAATATGTACTTTTTGTCGCTCAATTAGAGAAATAAAAAATTATGAGTAAGAATGTGTCTGACCAATTGGTCGAAATGTTAGTACAAGCAGGGGTAAAAAGGGTCTATGCCATTACTGGGGATAGTCTTAACCCTGTCAATGACGCTATCCGTAGGGATGGGCGTCTCGAATGGATACATGTACGCCATGAGGAGTCAGCAGCTTATGCAGCTTCTATGGATGCCGAGCTCAACGGTATCGGCTGTTGTATGGGTAGCTCCGGACCTGGGCATGTACACCTAATCAATGGGCTTTATGATGCCAATCGCTCTGGGAATCCTGTGATTGCTATAGCCAGTACTTGTGCCACTCATAAGTTTGGTACCCACTGGTTCCAAGAAACCAATCCATTCCTATTGTTTCAGGATTGTAGCAAATATGTGTATGTAGCTAATACTCCTAAACAGTTCACTACCATGATGCAGCGTACTATACAAACGGCTATCAACGAGAAAAGGAGTGGCTGTCTTGGGCTTACCTGGCGATGTGGCAGGAGCTGACCTGGAAGAAGTTCCTACTGCTACACATGACTTTCTTAGCTAAACCTGTAGTGCGCCCTCTGACAGTGAGCTTGACAAATTGGCAGCAGTGCTCAATGACACCAAGCATAAAAATCACCTCTACTGTGGTCATGGTTGCCAATATGCAGTGAAAGAGGTAGAGCAGCTTGCAGAAACTCTCAAAGCTCCTATCGTAGCTTCTTTCCGAGGTAAAAATATTCTTCGATCGTGTCGATAGCCCTTATATAGCAGGAATGAATGGACTGTTAGGACATCGTTCTGGATATGATGCTTAGTGCCGAGTCAGATGTACTTATCATGTTGGGAACGGATTTTCCTTATGCAGAGTTCTTGCCTAAGAAAAATACCATCATTCAGATAGATGAGCGCCCAGATATCATAGGTCGTCGTCCAAAGTGGATTAGTGGCTTTGCTGGAGATGTGAAGGATACGATTGTGGCTCTATTGCCTAAGTTAACTCCTCGTACAGAGGATAGTTTCTTAAAGAAAATTCACAAAGAGTATGTGGAACTTGAAAAATCATTGGATGACTATGCCAAGGAAAAAAACAGAAGTAGACCAGATAGACCCTGAGTATGCAGCTAAGCTCTTTAGACAGATATGCAGCTGATGATGCTATCTTTACAGTGGATACAGGTATGAATGTGGTATGGGCAGCACGCTTTTATCAAGGGAACAGGCAAGCGCCTACCTTACCGGTTCGTTCAACCATGGTTCTATGGCTAATGCGCTCCCAATGTCCATTGTGCAGCGGCCTCTTCTAAGGGCAGACAGGTAGTTGCTATGTGTGGTGATGGAGGACTTTTCTATGCTCTTGGGGGACTTGGCTACCCTGATGCAGTACCAATATCCAGTGAAGATATTTGTCTTCAACAACCGTTCGCTCGCGATGGTAAAAACTCGAAATGGAGGTATCAGGCTATCTTGATTGGCAGACCAATATGGTAAATCCTCCTTTTGATAAGCTCGCTGATCTGATGAATATAAAGGGCTATGAAGTTCGTAAAATGGAAGATCTTGATGCTACTGTAAAAGCGGCTTTTGAGCATGATGGACCTACTCTTGTAACATATCTCATACCAATCGTGATACCTTAGGATGCCTCCCTCTATCACTTTCGAACAGATGAAAGGCTTTGCTACTAATGTGATAAAGAAAATAGGACAAGGTGATTTTTGCTGAGGCTAAGGATAGTATTGCCAATAGCATGAAGCATCTTAAAGATATTTTTAGAAGATTAATGAACAATGTTCACTGATTGTTGACCAGGAAAGTAGGGATAAGGAATTATTCCTACTTTCTTATTATAGACTCTGACAAACCCTTGAAAAATATTGTATCTTGCAACTCTAATCTACTTTATAAGGAAAAGATATTAACCATTAATAATTATTGTCATGCAAACACGTATTACAGAATTATTTAATATACAAAACACCCTATCATTCAGGGAGGAATGATATGGGCAAGTCAGTGGCTCTTTGGTGGTAGCGGTGAGCAACGCTGGAGGGCTGGGATTGTTGGGTTCTGGTTCTATGTCGGGCCCAGAGGAATTGTGTACTCAGATCAGACAGTGCAAAGCACATACCTCAAGCCTTTTTGGGAGTAAAATGTACCCTATAATGTATCAAAAATAGTGCACATACTATGGAGGTGATTATGGAGGAAGGAGTACCAGTGGTCTTTACTCTGCGGGGAATCCTTCCCTTTGGACAGCACAGTTACAAGAGCGAGGCATCAAAGTTGTACATGTGGTCAGCAGTAGCAAGTTTGCTCAAGGCACAAGCGTCAGGAGTAGATGCGGTGGTGGCTGAAGGATTCGAAGCAGGAGGCCATAATGGAAAAAGAAGAGACTACCACCTTAGTACTTACCCCTCAGGTATGTAGTGCTGTGATATACCTGTCATAGCGGCTGGAGGATTGCTACAGGTAGGGGGATGTATGCTACCATGGCCTTAGGGGCAGAAGGCATACAGATGGGCAGTCGCTTTATAGCTACAAAAGAAGCAACGGTTCATCAGCGCTTCAAAGAAGAGGTTATAGAAAGGAAAGAAGGCGATACCGTTTTGACTTTAAAAGAATTATCTCCTAGTGCGCTTACTGAAGAATCCTTTCTATGCTCAGATAGAAATGCTTTACCACAGTGGAGAAGCAACACCTGAGAAGCTTAGAGAATTATTGGGAAAAAGGGCGTACTCGAATGGGGGATGTTTGAGGAAATTTGGACGAAGGAGAGCTGGAAATAGGGCAGGTGAGTAGCCTTATTCACGAGGAGAAAAGTGTAGAAGCTGTTTTTGAAAGAAATATTGACAGAATTTGAACAGGTGAGAAAACCAAATGTATACACTAAAGAGATAAGTTTCCATCTTCTTTGGTATAATGGAAGGGAATATGTAGCTTTTTGGCAAGTAAGTTTCCATTTTTCTACGATAAAAGGACGATTGCTCCCATCTGCAATGAGCATTTTAGGCTGGATAGTGGATAAGAATTTTTCCAAATGGATTTTTGGGACTATTCTCAAGCAAGATATAGTCAGTAGGGAAGGAACGATCTAAGTAAAGTGGAGCATCAATGATGGTGAGAAAATCATTCTTAAAGGGGATAATATTTCAATAGATTCATAATGAATCTCTTGTAGCTGCTGTTGGGTATGGAAATTTTGAAGAAGTTTTGTAGGAATCTCCAAGGTATCAGACAGATAAAAGGTAGCTTGCTTTCCCTACTTGGGAGGCAATGATGGTTTTCTTATATTGTTGAAATACAATAAGCTGTTCAGTATGAATACTTTCATATTTCAAATAAAAAAGAGATAACTTTGCATCAGTAACAGAGAATAGAGAAAGGTATAGAAAGTTATCTTTCTTGTCTTTAGGTATATAGCTCCTCCTATAATACACAGATAGCAGAGCCAAAAGAAGGATCTTATCAAAATAGACATCGCGTATCACCACATGCTCTACGGAGCTACCCAAGCAACAATTTTATTCATCAGGTGGAGAATCGTATCATAACAGTAGATAAGTCCTGAGGTCACCCATCCCTTATAGGATAGCAATACAACAATAATACCTATTGCTAATATTCCTCCTAAGAGGGAGAATAAGGATATTGGTAGCAGGAATAATCCTGCGAATTGGTGAAAATAATATAAGGATAAGGGAAAAACACCTATCTGAGCAGCAATACTTACTGATAATATTGGTGAAAAATTCAAGAGTTTTGTCCTCAAAATATACATCATTTGTTAAAAATAGGGAAGAAAGAAAGCCCTCAATAGAGAGTACAGCCACATAGCTCAGCTGGAATCCTACCTCAAATAGAAAAGTAGGCTTCACAGTAGTAGAATAAAAGGCAGAGAGTAAGCTATCATATCGGCCTTCTGCTTTCCATAAGATAAGCAATACTATAGCAGCCAAACATGAGGACTGCTCTGAGTACTGAGGCAGAAAAACCAGTCAGGAGACTATAGAAAGATAAACAGCATAAAAGGATTCCTATCCTAATGAGTTTGTACCTTTTGGGGACAAAGAGAGTCAGTAAACTGGTTAAGAAGAAAGTGATAATCCCAATATGTAGCCCAGAGATGGCTAAAATATGTACTGCACCAGCATCTATATATTGTTGATAGATTTCCAAATGGCCATCTGTGCGTATTCCTAATACTAAGGCCTTGAGTACTGCCCTGGAGTCTTTAGAAAAAGGCTCCTTGTCAAGAGCTATAGAAAGTTTATTCTGTAGTTGCTTAGCCCATAGGGTAATAGAAAAATAGGGATAATCACTTAGCTTGTAGTAAGAGGGGTATCCTCTCCAGAAGATTCCCTGATACCGTATATATTTCTTATAATCAAAATGATAAATATCACCAGAAGCGAGGATAGGCGAGAGCTTACTATGGCATAGTATAGATTTGCCACACGCGGTGGGATTCAATGATCTTTCAGAAATAGAGAGATCTTACCACTACATCCTTCAACTTCAGCTAAGTGATACTACAAGTTTTCTCCCTTTGATATCTTCAACTACTCCAGAAAAAGTATATTCCTTATCAGGGATAAGTAACTGCACATAGTCGATCTTTTTTGCTTACAGGATTAGTGTGTACATTATAACAAAGAGCTCCTATGGACAATCCACATAGAAAAGATAGCTGTTTTTTGAAATTTTTCTAGTAGGTAGAAGCAAGCCCAAAGGAATAGAATACTCCCCCAAGGAGAGTAATATACAGACAAAGGGAGGTAGGATACTCCATGTATCTTGTATAATAATTCCTAAGCATATCCCTCAAGAGGATTAGAAACAAAGGGAAATTAAAGGCTTCAGGCTTCATGATCTGGGGTTAGATAATAAAAAGTCAGCTACTTTGAGAAAATAGCTGACTTACATAGTTTATGGATTTTCGACATTCTGCCTCTTCAGGAGGTCTCCCACAGAAACTGCAAGGTGTCCCCTCGGGGTTTAGATGAGGGTTTGGCTGGCACAAGTACCTGAAAATCTCCATCTTTTTAGCCCTATATTTTGATAGCCATACCCAAAATACTATAGGGCTAAAATAATAGATACAATGATAAACAATTTCATGATAATATATTAAAAATCAAAATATTCTATAATACATAATCGTTGTGAACGAAATTAGATATCCCCGTTTTGAGTAGGTTCTCCAAAATCTCGTTGTTATAAGGGTTGTCCTTTGATGCTACTGAATGTACGGATGGAGAACGAGCGGAGAGCATCATACACTGAGGGTTCTCACAGCCGAATCCTTTCGTCCTGTAAAAGGGAATACATCAGGGCCTCGCTGGACACAGACTGTTAAGGTTCACACGGCATACGAGATTGACCAAATTGTCAATTAGTGGGGCTAAGGTATATATATCTTTTCCAAAGAGACTCACCTGTTGTCCATAGTGAGAGTCGGCTATCTCCTGCCTTACTTCTTCTATATCAGAGAAAAACGAACAGGCACTACAGGACCAAATTGCTCTTCTTGGTATACACGCATATCAGGGGTTACAGGGGCTAATACTGCTGGGAATATAAAGTTTTCACTACGTTCTCCACCTTTTTATTCAGTATTTTAGCTCTCTGCTTAGAGCATCATCTATCGATCTTGGATATACTGCGGCTTGTCAGGCTCAGGTAGGGGAGTGAGTTTTACATTTAGCTCCCAAGGGTTTCCAAAAAGGCAGTGCATCAACTCTTTCGTAAACTTAGAAAGAAAACTCTTCTTTGATAGCATTGTGCACATAGATGATTTTTCAGAGCTGTACAACGCTGCCGTTGAAGGTTAGAGCTCCTGCAACACACTCATTTACCGCTAGTTCTATATCTGCATCAGGGAGTATAATAGCTGGGTTTTTGGCCTCCAACCCTAAGATAAGTCGCAAGCGATTCTTGTGAGGATGCTTGTCCTGAAGAGCAATAGCCGAGCGACTATTGCCTATAAGGGCCAAAGACATCTACAGCCAGTTTCCATGATAGAGTAGCAATCTCTCGCCCACGTCCGAAGATAATATTGATAACCCCTTTTGGGAAACATTCTTTGAAAAATCTCTAACAAAGGAGTGATGAGCAGTACTCCATACTTGGGCGGCTTATAGATAACTGTATTTCCCATCAGAAGTGCGAGAATTAGCAGTGCAAAAGCTTCATTAAGCGGATAGTTATGAGGGGCCTAAGCACAATACAATTCCCCAGAGGGCCCCGGCGAATATGAGCGTATACGCCATCTCTTTTCTGAAAATGTGCACTATCACGATCTAGCTTTTTATACTCTTCTATGGTATCATAGATATACTCAATAGTACGGTCAAATTCTTTCTGAGATTCACTAATGGTCTTCCCAATCTCCCACATCATCAGGTGGATGACTTCATCCCGTTTGGTCTTCATCTCTCAGTGAATCGCTCTAAGATTTCTATACGATCCCTAACTCTCATGGTAGCCCATAAACCATTTCCTTTCCCAAAAGCATTGGCAGCAGCCTCCAAGGCTTCAAGGCTTGTTCTTTGTCCAAGTGAGGCACACTACCTACCAATGTGGGTGCATACACTTCGGTAGAGGAAATAGTGGAATAGACTTCATCATAAGCACCTGTCCACTCCCTAAGCTTTCCATTGATTAAATAGGTCTTATGTTGCAAAGGGTTACAGATGTAAGCCTTTGGAATAGGTTGAAATTCAGACATTTATAGTTTATATTTTAATATTCTATTTTATACCCCTCCCTTTTAGAAGAATCAAATACCAAGCGATGGCTAAGAAACCAGCCTCCCTGTGGTAGCAAATCCCCCATCCTGCAACTTCCTCATAACGAAAAATACCAATCCCATGAGAATTAGTCCGAATAGAATCATGATAAGGGTAGCGTATCCTAAAAACAGAATTCTTATTTTAAACTCATAATAGTTGTAATAAAGTTTGTATCTTATTTTTGAAAAAGACAGTGACTACTCTTGAGCAGGTACTGCAGAATCATATTTTTCATAGCTTTCATAAAGTCCTTAGCAAAAATAGTGCCAATTCCTATAACAATTCCTAAAAAGCCCCAAATAGCAATGATCATTCCTTTTTGAGGTTTTTGATTTTTCCAAAGGAATACTCACAGGCTCTATAGTAAATGAAAGCTAGGTGTATCTTCTTGAACTTTATTTTTGGTTTTCATACTGTTTAGCCAATTCTACATAGAGATTAGTATGCTAAGTTATAGTCCGATTGATAGCTGTGATTGTCGTGTCATAGGTACTGCTGTGATAAGTCCTCTATTACTATCTTGAAAAAGCAGCTAATCGGATTTGTTTTTCTTGAAAGATCTTTCAGCCTCCTCATATTGTTTTTGTATGAACTCTAATTGTTTTTTAGCTTTACGTGTTTTTGAATTCAATAATAGTTTCTTGAAGGCAATTTTTGCTTGTTCAAGCATCTGTGCTAGCTATAGGATCCTCCATGGAGAAAGAAAGACTTACAGTATTGTTCGTCATTATTGGTAATTTTTAGTTGGCTTTTTAAAAATTCCAAAAGGTTTCTTTCCCCACGAGTGAGGGGATACACTCTAAGGTATCTTTTCTGAGGTAGTATACTGTGGAGTGTTTTTCCTCAGAAGGAGTAACCTTATCTACAATAAGAGGGGAGCCCCTATGGTATATTTCTGTATTATATCTAAGAAATTTCCCTATCATATTTTTGGTAATATTCCTGATAAGTAATAGGTGTATTACTTTTGTTGTACTTTGATGCGGGCTTGTATCATTTTCCGAAGGAAAGGAATGCTCTGGACAATACTGGTATAAAAGCTTAGGAGAGATAAGGTCAGAGCTCCCACTGCTGAGGTTGATTCCAGCCAAAGAAGCTAATCCAGAGAGGTTGCTTCCAGAGGTATTGCTCTCTTGAGCTAATACAAGTGAAGTGGCTGTGTATCCTTCTTAGAAAAATGGCTATAAAGACTCCTATAACAAAGAAAACTAAGAAACACTTAAAAATTGTCTTTTTCCCTTGCCATATTTTTTGTAGTAGAGCAAGTAAATCTATTTCATCATCTTTTTGAATATCCTGACTCATAATTATTTGAATGTATTATAGATTAAAATAGCTAAAGTGGTTAGAGCCGTGGTGATACTTACCGTTTCAGTAGTGGTAAGTCCTTTCTTCTCAGGTTTTTCAGGAACGATAACAACAGCTCCAGGAGCTACTTTTAGGATAGCTCTTAAAGAAAAGAAAGCGGTTGGTTCCTTTTTACATCTCCATTGGCATACATTACATACACCGATTTTTTGAGCTTTTGTCAGAGAAGCCTCCCGCACTATTGATATATGATCGAGTGGATTTTCCTTTTTCATAACGTACTAAGGAAGGAGCCAGTACCAACCTTTTAACCTCAACAGTTTGTTTTTTTCAGAAGGAACAATAAGTACATCTCCATCCTTGAGGATTAGATCCTGGTAGGAACCTTTGTGTTCCATGATCTTCTTTAGATTGATTCCTACACGATATTCAGAGAGTTCTTCCTCCTCAGTATCTTTCTTCCTGATTTACTTTCTTAGTCTTTGTAATATCTTTGTCTTTATTCTTATCCTCATCAGTATTTTTGTCTCAATAATGGATAATTCTTTATCAATTTTCTTTAGTTCATTGAGTCTTTTCTCTTGAGTTTTTCATCTTTTCCTTTCCTCTAACCAAGGTAGCTCCTTCTATATAGGCATAAGGGGCTGCTTCCAGCACGTCTCTATAAGGTTAGAGATACGTTCTTCTTTGGAAAGGATGGCATAGAACCCAGGGAAAGAAACTTCTCCTCTACTTACAATCTGCTGAGGAGTATATCCTTGTTGGTAGCGAACAGTGACACATCATTAGGCTCCAGCTCTATAGTTTCTGTGGGACTCCCTCAGATAGGGTGATGTCATATATCTTACTGATGGTTTTGAAGTTAGTGTCATTGAGCTGTCGTGCTACTTGCAGATGTGTCTTGTCTGCATTTTCAGTGAAACCACCTGCCATAATCACTAAATCTTCGACTTTGAGTCCCTTAGCAAAAAGGAAACTTCTGTGGTTTGCGTACAGCCCTTCTATACGTACCATAGGTTTTTATACTCAGCTGTCTTTGCCATATCATGCAGACTATCATTGGGTTGTAAGGCTATGGTCTGTTTTTATCTAAGATATCTTTAAGAGAAAAATTGACACTCTGTCTATCCACTCATCAATAGTTCTAAAAAGAATAGCTCGATTGAGATAAGCTTCATCACGTACTCCAGCGGCTCTATTGATGAGGTCTAAGGCAGTCATACCCTCTGAATAGGCATAATTCCCTGGCTGGTATACTGCACCTGTGATACTAAGTTTGTTGTGGAAAATATCTGAAAGGCGGTGTATCAATAACTTGTCTCCACCTTGTATAGAAAAACTTTGTGCTTGGCTAAGAGAGACTTCTTTTACTTCGCGCTTAGCTCCAACGATACGTTCTACTATTAAATTATCCTTGTATGCATTGGACTTGAATCCACCAAAATAGTCTATTAGAGCCGTAAGTTTTTCTCCATCTTTTTACCTCATAGAGTCCTTCTCTTTTACAAATCCGATCACTTCCACTTGGTTTTTTGTAAGGAGGGACAATGATAACGTCTTGGTCAAGAAGGTTGATATTCCCTTCCTGTGAACCTTTGAGTAAGAAACTATAGATATCCAAGTGAGCAACAGTTTTTCCTCCACGGACTCACCTCAATATTTCTAAAAAGAACCATTCTCAGTAGGGCCTCCACTGGCATAGAGTGCATTGATGACGGTGGATAGGGCACTGAGAGAGTAGGTGCCTGGTGCTTCTACTGCCAATGATATTGACTTTCACAGTACGAATGTTGGCTATAGAAACTCCAGTGTATACTTTTGGAATAACTCCTTCTGGAGCAGAAATACCTGCGTATATTTTGCGTAAAGCACTATTGATTTTTCGCCTTAGCTTCTACGAAAATTAAGACCTCCTACATGGACTTTTCCAGCCATAGGAAGGATAATATTTCCTTGGTTATCTACCTTTTGTGTAGTAGAGCTCTCAGCAGCTCCCCATACTTCTACCAAGAGTTCATCTCCTGTGTTGATGATGTAACTCTCAGGAGTAGGTACATTAATTGTAGGAGTGAAGGAAATCTTAGGATTTTGAAAAAGTCATACCCAAAGACACGGCTTTTTCTTTGTAGGTGCCAAGGTATCTCTTTTGTATTCCTTACCTGTACGTCCAAAGATTTCTTGTTCTGGAGTGTTATTCTTGTTGGTTGTAGCATTTTTCTTGTTGGTAGAGGAAGAAAGTGTCATGATACGTTGGCGCAACTTATTGATCTGGGAGACAGGGACCCTTTTACTCGAGCGGCTGTTTCCAAGTCTGTATAGAGTATCCTTGGGCTTGTACTTTATCCCAAAAGCCTGTATCTGCTCATTGGAGAGCTGATCCACATTGATATTGGAGAGCTGATCCAAATTCAGATTCTGTATCTGTGCCGAAATGGGCATAGAAATCCCTACACTTAGAAAAATACTATTTTCCTAATCATTGTTTGCTGTAATCAGAGTGCAAATATATTTCCTTTATCTGAAAAATAAAAATTTTTTTAAGGATTAATTACTCCTTTGAGGTTTCATAAGTACTTGTAAGCTATTCTTAGAGAAAATATGAGATTCTCTAATGTTCTGTATGCTAATATCTTGTAGAAAAATAGTTGAGAAAAACATATTTACTATAAAGTCTTAAAAACAAAAAGCACAATTGATAATCAATATTGCAAAATTAAGAGCAAGCGAAAGAATGAGAAACCTTACTATTCAATCTCAGAAAATTCCTCTATTATGATTTCTGTATCTAGAGCAAGGGTAGGCTTTTTCTTCTTGTAAGGTATTGAGCCAACGATCTTCGTCATTAATACGATAGGGCATATGAGAGGCAGAAAGCCAATCGAAGAGTTCCTTGCTGATAGCTATTTTAGAATGGGGGCAGTTCAGCGTCAATTGATCTCATTTTCTCCAATGATAAGGAAACTTATAGGAGTATTTCCTGAAATTCCTGAAGAAACTCCTTGAAAGCATCAATATTTACTTTATTGATTTCTTTTAGTTCGGTGGCTATCTGCAACTTACGTACGAGACTAGGGTGTTTTCTAAGAAATCAACAAAAGTAAAGTTCATCTTAGGGCACTTCGGACTCCCTCTTTATTGACATAGCCCGGGCTGATATGTGCTTTGATAAAAACGAATTGGTTTTTCACATAGGAAATGACGAAACTTGAGGTATTCCTCTCCAAAGATACGGAACTCAGCCCCTCCACTATAGTCTTCTATAGTGAAGAGCCCCAGCCCTTACCGGTCTTACTGGTTTTATGTTCTATTTTAGTAATAATTCCTCCGAATCTAACTTCTTGATTTTCAAACCTTTCAATTCCTTCAGCGAGCTCTATAACTTCTTTGTTGCAGAGGTACTTTAATTGGTAATGGAAGATATCCAGCGGGTGTCCAGAGATATAGATTCCGACAACTTCTTTTTCACGATGAAGTTTTTCCATAGGACTCCATTCCTCTGTTTTGGGCATTTTGGGTTCTGGGGAATTGCTCTCAGGACTGTCTCCAAAAGAGGCTCAGTTGTATGGACTTAGCACTTTCTTGTGCCTTGGCACCATAGCGGAGTATTTTCTCTAAGAAAACCATATTTTCTGAGGGTTCTTGATGGAAAAACTGTGCCCGATGTACCTCTGGAAAAGAGTCAAATCCTCCAGCTAAAACAAGGCTCTCGAAAGCCTTCTTGTTGGCTGACTTGAGGTCTATACGTTTTACCATATCAAAGACAGATTTGTAGGGCCAGACTTTCTGATCTCTACAATTGTATCTACCGCAGCCTTGCCTTAATCCCTTGACAGCTCCCATCTCCAAAAACGTATAGCTCCCTCTTTGTTTACAGTGAATTTATATTCAGATTCGTTCACATCGGGGCTGAGTACCTTGATTCCCATACGGTGACATTCGGAAAGGAAAAAACTGATGGACTTGATATCGTTCATGTTGTTGGAGAGCACTGCCGCCATGAATTCAGCTGGATAGTTTGCCTTCAGGTAAGCTGTCTGGTAGGCAATCCATGCATAACAAGTGGAGTGCGACTTATTGAAGGCATAGCTGGCAAAGGCTTCCCAGTCTTTCCATATCTTTTCTAGAGTCTCGGCAGGATGCCCCTTTTTACCTCCTCCTTCGATAAACTTAGGCTTCATCTCGGCCAAGACATCCTTTGAGTTTTTCCCCATTGCCTTTTCTGAGCTTATCGGCTTCCCCTTAGTGAAACCAGCCAACTTTTTGAGAAAGAAGCATTACCTGTTCTTGGTATACAGTGATCCCATAGGTATCCTTGAGGTATTCTTCCATATCAGCCAAGTCGTAAGTGATAGGTTCCTTCCCGTGCTTACGATGGATAAAACTTGGGATATAATCCATAGGTCCTGGTCGGTAGAGGGCATTCATAGCGATAAGATCCCCGAAAACAGTAGGTTTGAGCTCTCGCATGTGTTTTTGCATACCAGGGATTCGTATTGAAAATGCCAATGGTCTCACCACGCTGAAAGAGCTCAGGTAGGGACATCATCTAAGGGAATTTCTTCTATATCCAGAGTGATGTTATGTCGTTTTTGGATCAAAGATACCGCATCCTTAAGGATAGTTAGGTCTTTAGTCCCAAGAAGTCCATCTTCAGTAGTCCTGCACTTTCCACAACAGAGTTGTCGAACTGGGTAACGAATAGGTCTGAGTCCTTGGCAAGCATCACAGGAACGAAGTTGGTGATATCATCGGGAGTGATGATAACCCCACAGGCATGAATTCCTGTATTACGCACTGATCCTTCCAAGATACAAGCTTGTTGTACTGTCTTGGCAGCCAGATCATGCCCTTGTGCAATTTTCTTCAGTTCAGTGACTTTTTGGGAAATCACTTCCCTACCTTTTTCCTTAAGTTCTTCATCAGGGAGAGAAAAGATTTTTTTGAGAGAAATATTAGGAACAAGTTTGGCAATCTGGTCAGCATCCTTCAGCGGAAGATCTAAAACACGTGCAGTATCTCTTATAGATGATTTAGCAGCCATAGTGCCATAGGTAGATATTTGAGCTACTTGGTTGGCTCCATATTTACCTATTACATAGTCCAATACTCGACCACGTCCGTCATCCTCAAAGTCAATATCAATATCGGGCATGCTCACACGATCGGGGTTGAGAAAACGCTCAAAAAGTAGGGTCGTAAGCGATAGGGTCTATATTGGTGATTCCCAAGCAGTAAGCCACAGCAGAACCCGCAGCAGACCCACGCCCAGGGCCTACAGAGACTCCCATATTGCGTGCGGCAGTGATAAAGTCTTCCACAATGAGGAAGTATCCAGGATATCCTGTTTTTCTATAATAGAAAGCTCAAAATCAATACGTTCTCGAATTTCGTCAGTAAGCTCTTTTATAGCGCTTTTTCGGCACCTATGTAAGTGAGGTGTCTTAGATATTTATTTTTCTCCCTTTTTGCCTGTCGGGTCATCCTCTACTTGAAATTCCTTGGGAATGGAAAATTTAGGTAAAAGAATATCTCGTGCCAGTTCGTAAGGAGTAATTTTGTCAATAATCTCTTGTATGGAAAGAATTGCCTCAGGGATATCCTTGAAGAGTTCTTTCATCTGTTCGGAGGATTTGAAATAATATTCCTCATTGGGCAGCCCATTGCGGAAACCTCGCCCTTGTCCTATGGAGGTAGCTTTGTTTTTCTCCATCCTTTACGCAAAAGCAAAAATATCATGGGCATTGGCATCTTTTAGGATTGATATAATAAGTGTTATTGGTGGCTACAAGCTTGATGGCATGTTTTTTTAGCTAATTCTATAAGGACAGTATTCGCCCGATTTTCGTCCTCTTGTCCATGTCTCATTAGTTCTATATAGAAATCATCTTGAAGAGTTCCTTCCACCACAACAAGGCCTCTTCTGCTTGTCGGTTTCCTTGGTTGAGAATCTTAGAGGGTATTTCACCTTGGAGATTTCCAGAGAGTGCAATGACCTGATCTTTATAGCGCTGTACGATTTTCTTTATCTATACGAGGTACATAATAAAATCCTTCTGTATAGGCGATAGATGCCATTTTAATTAGATTTTGATACCCTTCTTTGTTTTTCGCTAAGAGAACTATCTGATAGCCATTGTCTTTCTTTGTTTTATCTAAATGGTTTTCACAGACATAGAACTCACAACCAATGATAGGTTTGAGTAGGGTATGGGTAGGTGTATTCCCCTCTTCCTGGGCTCGGGCATTCTTGGCTTTAGCTTCTTTGTTATACTTGGCAACCTCCTTGGTGAAGTGGAAAGCTCCCATCATATTGCCATGGTCAGTCAGCGCTACCGCTGGCATCTGCTCTTTTGGCGGCAGCATTTACTAAGTCGGCTATAGATGCAGTAGACTGTAATACGGAATGTTGAGAATGGTTGTGCAGATGAGCAAAGGGAGCCGATTGTAAAAGGGCGAGATTTTCGCTAATCTCAGAGTCGGAAAGTCCCTCTGTTCCTTTACTTTTTAGTTTTTCAGAGGCCGATTTTAGGTTGATATGTTTTAACCCCCAAAGAGAAATAGGGGAGGGGTGGTTTTCTTTGGATAAGTAGTATAGCCTCTGGGGGAGATTGTCGAGGAGGAAAAACCTTCATTTCTGCGTAAGAGTTCAAAGAAACAACGAGCAGTAGCTTCCACATCGGCAGTAGCATTATGAGCTTCAGCAAAAAGGAGTTCCAAAGAGAAACTCATGTAGCTCGGTGAGGTTGGGGTACTTAAACTTTCCTGCACGTCCACCAGGAATTTTGCATAATTCAGCCGTAAGCTCGCTACATGTATCTAATATAGGCAGTTTGTCCAAAACGGTACTTACCCCATACCGATAGAATTCGGCACCCATGATATGGATATCGAAGCCTATATTCTGCCCTACTATGTATTGTGTTTTGAAAGTGCTTTTTCGAATTCTTCGAATACCTTGTAGAATGCTTACTCCCTGCTCAGTGGCCAATTCGGTAGAAATTCCATGGATACGCTCTGCATCGTAGGAATAGTATAGCCATCAGGGATTATTAGGAAGTCTTTATGTTCTAAAAAGAGCTCCCTTTTTCATCGTGCAAATTGCCAAGCAATCTGTACGGCACGAGGCCAGTTTTCACTATCACTGATAGGTGCATTGTAGTTGCGGGGCAGCCCTGTGGTCTCTGTATCAAAGATTAAGCACATAGAAAATTCTTTTAGCTGATTGATAATGAATATTATACAATATAATATTGATTATCAATATTATATATAGTGAGTTTATGAGACAAAAAGTACTATATTTTTGAAACAATAGTGTTCTTATTGTCAATAATTTGTTAAAAAGAAGGTATGCGAATAAGAGATTGGTTTTCTGTAAGTTTGAGGTATGAAGAAGAAAAACCCGCCAAAGCGATTGACGGGTTTTTTCGGATTATTATGAATGTACGGATACAGATTGATTACATCATTCCGGGCATTCCTCCACCCATAGGAGGCATAGCAGGAGTATCTTCTTTGATATCTACTAAAGAGCACTCAGTGGTAAGGATCATACCAGCTACAGAAGCAGCATTTTCCAAAGCTACACGAGTTACCTTTTTAGGGTCAATGATACCTGCACGGAACATATCTACGTATTTTTCTGTTTTGGCGTTGTATCCAAAAGAATTTCTGCTTTCCAATACTTTGGCAATCACTACAGAACCTTCACCACCAGCATTTTCTACGATAGTACGTAGAGGGGCTTCCACTGCACGGTATACGATTTGGATACCAGTAACTTCATCACTGTTTTTCAGTTTTGATTTTTATGAAGTACATTTCTTGCACGGAGGAGAGCAACCCCACCACCTGCAACAATACCTTCTTCTCACAGCAGCACGAGTAGCATGTAGGGCATCATCTACACGGTCTTTTCTTTTCTTTCATTTCCACTTCAGAAGGAGCTCCTACATAGAGAACAGCTACCCCACCGGCCAACTTAGCCAAGCGTTCTTGAAGTTTTTTTCTTTGTCATAATCAGAAGTAGTTACTTCTATCTGAGCTTTGATTTGTCCTACACGTGCTTGAATTTCTTCACTCTTACCAGCTCCATTTACAATTGTAGTATTGTCCTTGTCTATAGCTACACGTTCGGCACGACCGAGCATATCTACAGTAGCATTTTCAAGAGTAAAGCCTCTTTCTTCGGCGATAACAGTACCTCCGGTAAGGATGGCAATATCCTCAAGCATTGCCTTGCGGCGATCACCAAAGCCAGGAGCTTTTACAGCAGCGATACGTAAGGCACCACGCAATTTGTTAACCACAAGGGTTGCCAAAGCTTCTCCATCAATATCTTCAGCGATGATTAAAAGTGATTTACCAGACTGAGCTACAGGTTCCAAGATAGGAAGCAAGTCCTTCATAGTTGAAATCTTCTTATCATATAGAAGGATAAAAGGATTATCAAGCTCAGCAATCATTTTTTCTGAGTTGGTTACAAAGTAAGGGGAAAGATAACCACGATCGAACTGCATACCTTCTACGATATCTACATAAGTATCGGTACCTTTAGCTTCTTCTACAGTGATCACTCCTTCTTTGCCTACTTTTTGAAAGCATCAGCAATAAGTTCTCCTACTGCTTCGTCATTGTTGGCAGAGATAGCTGCTACCTGACGAATTTTGTCAATAGAATCTCCTACTTTTTGGCTTTGTTTGGCCAATTCATTTACGATAGCTTTTACAGACTTATCAATACCGCGCTTTAGATCCATAGGGTTGGCACCTGCGGCTACGTTTTTTAAGTCCTTCACGTACAATGGCTTGTGCAAGTACAGTAGCAGTAGTAGTACCATCTCCAGCTAGGGTCATTGGTTTTGGAAGCTACTTCCTTAACCATTTGTGCTCCCATATTCTCAAGAGCATCAGGAAGTTCTACTTCCTTAGCTACAGTAACTCCATCTTTGGTAACGGTAGGAGCACCGAAGGATTTGCTAATAATAACATTACGTCCTTTTAGGACCAAGAGTTACTTTTTACAGCATTGGCTAGAGCATCTACTCCTTTTTAAGCCATCACGTGCATCAATATCAAATTTTATATCTTTTGCCATGTTTTTATTTTTTTATTTTTACTCATTTAAGTGATTTGAATAATTCTACACTTTTTCACACAAAGGATAAGAGGTTACAAAGTCTTTGATTCGTTCTTTAGCTTCTGCAAAACTTCCCTTTTACATAGAAATACAAGGCAGTATCATTGTTTCTTCATGATAGGAAGTAAGAACCAAAAACATCTTTTAAAGTCTCAGAGATAGTGTCGAAGACTATATTGATATCACAAGTTTCATACACTTGTTCTGGCAAATCAGTGCCATTGATATAGAGTCCTAAACCTTCTAAGGAACCTATCTCATAGGAGCAGTCTTCATTGTATAGCTTAGAGCCTTTTGGGAACCCTTATCTCTTCTAATTTTGTAGTAATCTCTCACTATATTAGAGTGTCATTGAGTTCTATTTCTATATCACAATATTCTATTTCTCCCCTTTTGACATTAGGGTGCCCCTACCAGAGGTATTTCCTAAATTCTCTTCAGAGAGAAATTCATCTATGAGATCTTCTAAATCATGTCTGTCAAAGGGTCGTAGTTTTGCATTGAGTTGTAAAAGTATAGAACTATATTTGAAGGTTGTATTAGATTATTCTAAGATTCCTAACAAATCATTTTTCTCTCATGATAAGGTGAGGTTTTTCCTTCTAATTTTTAGTTCTGTACCTGCATATTTGCCATAGAGCACAGTATTTCCTACTTTTACAGTTATAGGATTTTCTTTAGTACCTGCTCCTACAGCAACTACTTTTTCCTTTTTGAGGTTTTTCTGTGCTGTGTGCCAGGAATGATACATACCTGAAGTAGTGGTAGTTTCAGCTGGTGCTGGTTCTATAAGCACTCTATCAGCTAATGGTTTTTAATTTTACACTCATATTGATCTTATTTAATTTATAATATCTGTCTGCTTTTAGTGCACAAAGTGTGCCATTTTTAAAAATATGTCAATTTGTCAGCTTTTTGTGTTTTTGGGATTACCACCATTGTAAGGGTGTTTGCTTAGATAGCCATTGTAGTAGCAGGCTTCAGCGGTAACTTCTTTTCCTATCCAATCGGGTTTTCAAAAGTTGCTTCTGTGTCCTTGAGTTCTATCTCGGCCAGAATAAGTCCTTGGTTTTTCCATGAAAGACGTCGATCTCCCCACAAGGACTGACCTACAAGAACTTCGTATCGGGTCTTTTCTATAGGAAAGGGCTCACACAGAGGTAATAGTGCATGTGTCTTCACTTAAGGAATTTCTTTCTCCCATTCGAATCGACTAATGCCATCTTCGCTTTTTCCTTTGATGGTGAGATAACTCCCCTTTGATACGCACTCGTACTGTTCGTAAAGGGTCTGAGTTGAGGTAAGTCTGTATAATAACAGTGCTTTTGTATGATTGAGAGATGAAATCGGTATTCTCAACCAAAAATTTATGTTCAATTTCAGTAAAAATTCATATTCTTTTATTTTTATTAGGGTGTATAACTGACAAAAGGGCAGAAAAATTAGGTGATAAATAACAAGTAACAGGTAATAATAGTTTGTTCACTCTTCACTTTTCATTTCTTCTTCATCCTTCACAGCCCTTTGATAATACTTCCTCTTTCGTTATCCTTAGTAATGGTCAGGAGAGAGGGATGCGCTCCTGAGTTCTTCCACATGTGAGATGATTCCCACAATGCGGTTGTCTTTGAGTAGTCCCTAGTGATTGTCTCGAAAACTATATTGATAGACTCACTATCTTGGGTACCAAAACCCTCATCTATGAAAAAGAAATTTTTATCTGCTTTGGCTTTTGTTCTGTACACTTTCGGCTAAGGCCAAAGCAAGGCTTAAGGATACTTGAAAAGCTTGCCCTCCTGAAAGTGTTTTTACACTTCGGCTTTTTTCCTTCGTTGAGGAAATCAATTACTTCAAACTCATTATTTTCGCCTAACTGTAACTGTAGTTGTCCACGGGTCATTCGTTGAAAACGAACATTGGCATGCTGGCAGAGTTGCTGGAGTAAATGGATGAAATATATTGTACAAAAACCCTGTCCTCGAAAAAGGTTGTCTAGCAGTTTAATGTTCTCATTGCGCTGAGAGAGCAGTTTCACTCGCTTTTCTATCTCTTTTTAGCAAGGAGAGCTTTCTCAAGGCGGGTCGAATTCTGCTTTCTCAAGCTTTACACAATATTCATTATGTGTTTTTACTTTTTTCTTTGTTTATATTGGTTTTCTATTTCTAAAAAGCATTAGTATCAAAAAGAGACAGAAGTAAATTTATTTTCTAATTCAAGAATTTGTTCATGTAGTACCTGATAGCGTATTCTAAAATTTTGTATTGTCTATTGTCTTCTATGTCTATGGGAATACTTAAGATATCGGTAACTTCTTCTATGGTTGTATGTTCCTGTGTCAAGATATTTTCTAAAGAACTTTCTACGCAAGTGTACTCCTTTTCCCATTTCCTCCAAGGAGCTCTACAAGTGGCTTTTTTAGTTGAGCTCATATTGGGATTGTAGAGGAGCTAAGCGGTTTTTCTCCTCAATAAGGGAGGTGTAAGTTTGTTCTATATATTTATTGGTCTTTGTTACGAACTGATATGTTTTTGAACAAATTCAAAGTCCTTATCTTTATAATCTTCAAAAATTATATACTTTTTAGACTTTCTTTTCGGCTCGCTATATGTCCCCTCAAGGTAGCTATTTTCTTTATAGATATTTTCTAATCCTTTTTGTACTTTTCTATTGTGATTTGGAGGTCTTCAACTTTTTGAGCTGCGATGCGCCTCTTTGGTTTCTATCTGTTGCTCTAAGGTAGTGGCAAATTGGCGCTTTTTGTCAAAGATAGTACTGATCTTCTTTGGAAAATTCGCCCCAAATGAACTTGGCATGATGTGCCAACTGTTCTTTTTCTGTTTGCAAGGCTATTTCCTTTTCTGATTGGATTTGTTTTTCATGTTTTTATCTACAGTTTTTCTATCTGTAAAAAGGCTTTGTTGTAACTGCTCTTGTTGGGAATCAAGGATTTTATTGCTTTTTGAGTGGCTGTAAGCTCTGTACTAACATCTTCAAAATGGGCAATGCTTGATGTTCTGATGATCCACACAAAGGGCAAGTGATTTCCTTCATGAAGTTCTTTTGTGTAATGAGATAATTGGCGCTGTAGTTCCAGTTGGTTAAGCTTTTTTGTAGAAGTATATCTTTTCTCCTTTTTCAATATTTTTCTTTCAATAGTGATTTTTCTTTGTAATCGGAAACAAATCCTCTTTGAAGAGCGAAAAAGACTAAGTTCGTGTGTAATTTCTTCTAATTGTGTTGTGATACCTTGAATTTTTGCTGTTGTTTGTTTTTTTGTTTTCAGAAAGGGCATGGTCTTTTTCATACCAATTGCCAACTCCAAGAGCAATTGGTTATCTATACGTTGTTTTTTGAGACTTTCTATTTCACTTTCAGTGGTGCTATTATGCTCCTTTTTTTATCTTTAAGTTCCTTTTTCTACTTCAGCTATTTTTTTCAGCACCCTTTTACAGTTCTTCCTTTTTCTTCTATTAGTTTCTCTTGTAAGGGAAATATGGATAATATCTGTTGCAAATCAGCTTCCATCTGTTTTTGTCTCAGGAAAGTTTTTCATAAGCCTCTTGTAGATAATTTATATTGTCAGAGATGTTGATTAATTTCTCTTGTACTTCCTTGAGTTTTTTGTGTCTGTATCTTTTTTTATAAGTATAGGATTGTAGCTCTTTTGTTAATCTTGTTTTTGTTTTCTAATAGATTTTTTGAATATTTTTTTCTATTTTTCTCATATCTGTTGACTTTTTATCTAATATGTCAAATGAGTTTTTGTAAGTGAAGCTGTTGAAACTCTTTTTCTTATTTTCTAAAAGAGTTCGAAGTCTGATTTTTAAACTTTTGAGATGTTCGTAATGCTTTTTAATTGATTGAAAATTGTTTCTATAGCATTTTGTTTATCTTTTTCTACTTTTTAATATATCTTTTTGTGATTCTATAACTTCTTCGTTTACTTCTTCAAAACCTTTAAGAGCTCCTTCTTTCAAAACTTAGTTGCTCATTATTTTTCTTTTGATATGAGCAATAGATTCTGATAGATCAAACTTTTGTAAGTTAAAGATTTCTTTCATCATCTCAGTTCTGTCCTTAGCTCCTAGCTCCAAAAATTCTTTGAATTGCCCTGTGGGATGATGATAGTACGCTTGAAATTGTCATAACTTAGTCCTATCAACTTTCTGTGGATTAGCTTCTAAAGGAAACCACTGGTTACCTACCCTCTCATAGAATTGCACAATGGGGGTTCTTACATCTCGAATTTTTTTAGAGTTTCCGCTTTGAGCTCTCGAGTCACACGGATATGCTTGTTCTCAAAGTTAAGAAACTCAAAATCAATATAAAATCGATTGGACTTGAGATTCATCATATTGTACCCTCTCTTGTCTGCCTTGTTTAGCCTTTCGGTTTTCTCCATAGAGGGCAAAGGTAATAGCTTCCAGTATAGAGGACTTACCTGAGCCCACAGCTCCAAAAGATACCAAACAATCCAGCATCCGTAAGTTTTGAGAAATCAATATGTTGTTTTTCTTGATAGGAGTAGATTCCTTCTATGGTTAGGTACAAAGGTAACATTATTCTGTAGGGGTATTAATCACTTCGTTGAACAAATCTAAAAATTTCTTTATTAGGGCTATGCCTGAGTTTTTATACTTGAAATAGCTTTCAAAGAGAGGGGTAATATTTTCAAAATTAATATCTTGTAAAGATAATTCTCCAGAGGGAGATTTTCCTAACTCCCCAAGACATTTTAGGAATAAGAAATACTATACCTTCATGAGTACTATATAGCTGTTTTTCTCTCTTGGGCTTTGAGATATTCCTTGAGCTCTAAGGTAAGCTCCACCCCAAGTATTGGGGTTGTCTCTGAGCCATTCAAGTGTATGGGGGACATTGTCAAAACTCTTTCTTTCCAAGGGCTTTCCTTGTGTGAGGGGGATTTTCTCGAACGAAGGTCTTTGATCTGGGGCTACCTCTACAACAACCACATATTTCTGTTGGCCAGCCTCACTGAAGCTATAGGATAGGGAGAAGAGGCATATACAATAGGATTTTCCTCACTACCAATGTTCTTGAACCCGTGGAGATGTCCTAAGGCGGTGTATTGTATCTGTGGAGGAATGGTATCGGTATAGATCATATCGGCATTGCCTATACGTATGGGGCGCTCTCCTTCAGGTTCTTCTAAGGTTTCCCCATTTTTGGGTTGCATAAAAGGTGAGCAGTAGGATATTCACTCCATTGGAATCACAATAGTTGTTTGCCAAAAAGTGCCATTTATCCGAAAGTAATTGGCTCAATGATACCTGTTTGTCTCCCCTAATTCCTGCTTTTAAGCGGGGTTCATTGGCATAGAGTGTGGAGAATTCTTAAGGGATATGGGTATTTTTTTCAAAACGAAATTCCAAGAAGCCTTCTTCAGAGGTAGTAATCTCAAAAAGTTTCCAGCCTTTATAGGGGGTACTATGGCATTAGGGTAGCCTATGAGGAAAATACCACATTCATGAGCCAAAGGGTCTGGTGCATCAATGAGCTTAGGGAGTCATGATTGCCAGAGATCGCCACCACAGGGCGTTTTCCCTCATAGGAAAGTTGTTTGAGTGTTTTGTAGAATAGCTCAACCGCATCTGTATTAGGGGTGAAATTGTCAAGAGGTCTCCAGCCACAATTACCATATCTACCTTTTGGTCATTGGCTAGTTTGCACAATTTCTTCCATTACAGCACGTTGTTCATCTATACGAGAAAAGCGATCTAATCTTTTCCTAAGTGCCAATCGGCAGTATGAAGTATTTTCATTATCAAATAAGGGGCTGAATGTTAGAGTATCCGTAAAAATATTTCACGGATTTATAAAACAAGTTTTAACTATAGAAACAATAGTTTTAATTGTTAGTCATTGAGTAAAGAAGGCTTCCCTTCTTTGGTAATATAGTTGATTTTTCAAGGCGTTGATATCTCTCAATTGTTCTTTTTAAGTCACCCATAATACCCATTTTTAGTATGTTTATCTATCTTCAAAGAAGTGATAAAAAGCCTCTTTATATCTTTCTTGCAAGCCCTCTTTGTATTTGAGGATGGGGTACCTACCTGCTCAACATCTACAAATACATCATTGATTTGAATCTTAGCATTTTTACCAAATTTCTCTTGGTACATTGGCAAAGGTTCCCCAGCATATACATATATTACAGGGTCTTTTTTATCCAATTTTTGTACTTGGTTGGCCGTAGGGATATCATTGGCTACTTTTATTTCACCATCTTTAGTCTGAGTTACGGTCATAAAGAAGAACAAAAAGCATGAAGATAATATCAGGCAGAGATGCAGTTGAGATAGGGGGGACACCACCACTTTTTTTCTTATTGAACTTTGCCATAGATTTTAATTTTTATCTTTTTTAACACTTGCTTCTACCAATTTTTTAGGGAATAGCTCTTGCAACTTTTCCAATTTTGGTCTTAGTTCATTTTTCTTTTTCTCAGAAGTTTTAGCAGCATTGAATTCTGCATCCATTTCTGTATAAGGCACTTCTTCTTTGAAGAGTTTTGGCGTTCTCTTTCTCGCAATTCATTGTAAGCGGCTACTAACTCATTTTGGACAGTGATGTATGTCTCATAATTGGTCTCACGGTCATTTTGCAATGAGATGACAGCTTTGTTTGGATTGTCAGAAGAAGTGGGATCATGTTGCCCTTTGGCAGTAGCTGCAAGCTTCCTCTCCTTTACCTCCTCCATTATCTAAGAATTCAATAGCTGCTTTTTCTTAGATCCTTGATATCCATTAATCTATCTTCTACAAATAATTGATTGTTTTTATTAACTAATACAACAAACAAATTACGTTCATTGATCGGAGGTTCTTGTTGTTCTTGTTTAGGACTCTTGGAGGAGCTTGGCGACTATGCCCGCATTGGATGTGATGTCCGTTGTCACAAGGAAGAATATTAGCAAAAAGAAATGCAATATCCGCCATGGAACAGCATTTACTTCGGGTATGGAACGTCTTGCCATTTTTTTAAGATTTTTAACAACTGAAAAATTACAGAAATCAGTGTGATTAACAAAAGTAAGTAAGTGGCCATAATACCAGCACTTATCCACTGATATTTGCTATCTGTACCAAAAAGAACATAGGATAGTGGGTAAGATAAAATCATAATACCCAAGAAAACTCTGAATAAAGCAATGTCTTTTTGATAGATTTTAGTGAAGATAGTATATTCTTTGTAGCAGAAAAAATTACCACTACCAGTCCTATAGCCAGTAAAAGATATCCTAAGATAAACATTCCATTCATAGGAAAGTTGCTAAGGCTATTTTTTTACTTCATCTGAGCTAATCATAAGCCAACCACAAAGAGCAAGCCCCAAAACGCCTAAAATAAGCGCTATTATTCTTGTTATTTTGTGCATAAAACAGAGATTTTAGGGGGTTAGTGAATTATTTTCTGTAGGATACCAATAGGTCTACAAGTGAAATAGATGCATCTTCCATGTCATTGACTATGCTATCTACTTTGGCTACGATATAGTTATAGAATACTTGAAGAATCATCGCAACGATAAGTCCAAACACTGTGGTAAGTAGTGCTACCTGAATATCTCCTGCGATAAGGGAAGCATCCAATCCTCCAGCTAAAACTAATTTTCTCAAAAGCCCTGAATCATCCCAATTACTGTCCCCATGAATCCTAACATTGGTGCTATAGAGATAAATAAAAGAAATCCAAGAAATATTCTTTTCTAAAAGACCCATCTGTACTCCTCCGTAAGAGACTACTGACTTTTTCTACAATATCAATACCTTCATCTACACGATCAAGCCCTTGATAGAAAAATAGAAGCTACAGGGCCAGGAGTGTTTCTACATACTTCCTTAGCAGCTTCTGTACCGCCATTCTTTAGTGCATCTTCTACATTGTTTAATAGCTTCTTAGTGTTGGTAGTAGCCATAGTAAGATATATGATACGCTCAATAGCTACTGCAAGCCCAATGATAAGACACAAAAAGAATGGGAGCCATGTATGCAGGACCTCCCTTTATGAAATATTCTTTGAAACTTTTGATTGACACCTCCATTGGTGTTTTCAGCAAAAAGCAACTCCAAAATTTATGAAAAATAAGGTAGCTAATGTCAGTTTTGAATACATTTTTCATATTATTATTAGTGGGTTTTTAGCAGAGAGAAGGGATTCAGAACCCTCGATACGCTTTTTGCGTATACACACTTTCCAGGCGTGCTCCTTCGACCACTCGGACACCTCTCTAAAAGTATCTTTTTACAAGTCGCTAAATTACAACAAAAATCTGATACAGCAACTTTTTTAGTAAAAATTATGATATTTCTCCTTGTGCTTCTTTTTCGTATTTGATTTTTCAGCGATTTACTATCTATATTTTTCCTAATAAATACATTAATTTAGTGATAGCAGCCTCACTGGTGATGTCTTTTCCGTTGATTACACCTATATTTTCGAAGTGTGAACTGGCTTCATACTTGTTCGGAAGCACAAAAACCTCTCATACATTGTGTAATATTAACCACTACAACTCCCTTCTTAATTGCTTTCTCTATGCTCTCCAAAAACCACTGGCAAGTAGGGCATTTCCAGAACCAAAGGTCTCCATCACCACTCCTTTGAGGTTTGGTAAGTTCAGAATTCCATCTAATATGGGTTGGGTGATATTGGGAAATATTTTTAAAAAGCAACATTGGGATCGAATTTGGTGAAAATTCTCAGTGGCTCTTGTCGCTCTCTTTTATATAAAAATTCATCATGCACTTTTTAGGTGTACTCCACTCTCGGCAAGAGTAGGGTAATTGGGCGAGTCAAAAGCTTGGAAGTTCTCTGCATCAATCTTTGTGGTTCTATTGCCTCGATAGAGCTTGTATTCAGTACAAGCACACTTCCTTGATCACTGGTTGTTCGTTCTCTTTAAGGCTGGCCAATCGGATAGAGGTGATTAGGTTCTCTCGGGCATCGGTTCTGAGATCTCCTAGGTAACTGAGATCCTGTAAAAATCACTGGCTTAGAGATTCTCTAACATGAAACTAAGGGCAGATGCCGAATATCCCATCGTATCACTACCATGAAGTACTACAAAACCATCGTATTCTTGGTAATTTTTCCTCAATACTTTGGGCAATCCTCTCCCAGTGGGAGATGTTCATATCTGAGGAGTCTATAGGAGGATCGAAAGAAACGTGTTCGATATCGCTGTCCAATTGCGAAAGTTCAGGTAAGCGCTCTTGATTTTTCAAAACGAAAAGGTTTGAGAACCCCTGTTTCGTAATCCTTTCACCATACCAATGGTTCCTCCTGTATAGATCAGGAGAATTTTTTTGTTCTTTGAGTCATAATTTTAATTTATTAAATGACAGGATTGGCATACATTTCTAAGAATTTTGTACGAGAAATGTTCCTTCCGAATTACTTCTATTCTCTAATCGTCTCTCAAATTGTCTTAGTTCTTTTCGGTATACTTATCGGCAAACTTGTGTATTCCAGTGAGCATATCATACGCTATGTAGTTGCTAGAAAAGAGCTTTATATTGTGCATATATCTTGCTGTCCAATAGTTCTACAAGAGCTTGTATCTGTTTGTTGGCATGTTCTTCTTTGGCTGCAATCTCATCAAGTTCTTCATATAGGGGTTTTCCTAATGAGATATGGACACTTCTTTCTGTCCTACGAATCCTTGTACTATATTATGGTAATCCTCGTCTTCTGTTTTTATATATTCCACTCCGTGATGTTGTGCCAGTAGGGCAGGCATTTTTAACACATCAGTAGGGGTCGAGCTCTGTAGGAAATAGCCATGGGAACTATATGTAATTGCTTGAAGTAATCCATTAGTGCCATTTCTTTAGGGCAGTTTATTGAAAGCATTTTTGATGACTCTGTTGGGTGCGGTCATTGCCATCTTTGGTTCGACCTTCTCGTTGGGCTATCCATACAGAACGATCAATGATACAACGTCCGATAAACTTTTGATACAATCTGAGATTTTTCCAAGGTCTCTCTTGGGGAAAGTCCTCTGTGAATGATAAAATTGCGATTGAGCTTGGCAAAAGCCAATAGAAAAAGGTGTATTCACTAAGTTGCTCCCCATAGCGGAAGCAGTCATTTTGAACCCATTCTCATGAAGTAATACATTGAGAAAAGAAGTATCTAAAATAATATCTCGGTGATTGGAGATAAAAAGATAGGCTTGTGCTGGATTTAGGTACTCGAACCCTCACCTGAGAACTGTGTTACACTCTTGCTAATGGCATTCTTGATGATGGGGTACATAATTCTTGACTGAAAATCTCGTATTTTTCTTGCAAGAGAGGAGTAGCTTTATCTGTTCTTCCTCACTGAGCTTAGGAAAGCCAAAAGTGAAGTAACTGACGCATAGTAGGATTATCCTTGATATATCCTAATATTTCTGAAACCTCACTGTCGTGAAAAGGACGTATTTGAGAAAAATCTGTCAAAAATATATTAAGTTAAATAATAGCGCAAAAGTTACGTAAAAATACCAATGAGCGAACGTTTAGGGCTTAAAAAAATTTCAAGAGCATTGTTAGTCGTCCTTTTAATAATCTCATTTTCAGATATATTATAGATTTCGGCTAATTTTTACAATATAAATAAGGTAACTGCTTTCATTACGCTTTCCCCGAAAAGGAACATAGGGGCTAAGTAAGGCATCTGTCTCAACACTAAGGTGTTCCAAGGGTATTTCCTTGAAGGAAGGTGTCTATTTTTCCGTTTTTAAAGGTCACTACTCCTCCGATTCCTCAATTTCCAGTCCAAAGGAAATAGCTCGTAGGGCTTGCTTTATTTCCCTGTGAAAGCAATGGAAAAATACGCTGAACAAATCATCGCTTTTCTCTTTTTCAAGCACTTCAAAGGTTTCTTCAAAGGCTCTCTACAATGAATTACTATAGGTAGATGGTATTCTTTGGCAAGAGTATCTGTAGGGCAAAGGCCTTTCTCAGCTCTAAAAAGTTTTATCCCAATATAGGTCAATCACCTATTTCGCCTATTGCATAGAAATCCTTGGGATGTGCCTGCTGCTGTTTATCCTCATGGGATTTCTTCCTGCCATTTTCTTCACACCACAGGGTGCAGTCCATTCATTAAGTACATATGTTCTGGGTACTCTTTTTGTAAGCGGAACATACGTTCGGTATAGGTGGAATCTATGGCAGGAAGAAAAATTTCTACTCCATAGTCTATGGCTCTTTTGATAACTTCCTTGAAATCAGTGTCAAATTCTTCCACATACAAGTGAGTATGGGTGTTCATAATCATGGTATAAAAAATTAAAGGTCTGGCAAAAGGTACAGATTCTTAAGGAGGTGGAAAAGTTAAATCTATTATAAGTGTATTAAATTTGATATCTGTTTTAAAAATTAAATTGTAAATTTGTAGTACAAAAATATAAAGAGATATTCGTATGAAAGAAGAAAAAGTCTGCCCACTTTTAGGGAGTTTATCATTGAAAACAGCGTGATTTTTAAGTATTCTACAGGGAATTATCACGGCTTATCAGCTGTATCCAGATTGCTTTCTGAAGATGGTAAATAGGGCTATCAACAAGGCCGGAATTGCTAATATATTGGGAGCTGCTGGAAACGAAAATGTACAAGGCGAAGAACAACAGAAATTGGATGTAATCGCCAATGAGACTTTTTATTAAATCTCTTTCTCAGAGGGAGGTCGTGTGGTATAGCCTCAGAAGAAAATGATACCTTTATTGAGATCAAAAAGCGGAGCTAACTCAGAACTAAGCAAATATGTCGTACTTATCGATCCTTTGGATGGTTCTTCTAATATCGATGTAAATGTCTCTGTAGGAACGATCTTTTCTATCTACTCGAAGAATTACTCCTGAAGGAACTCCTGTTCAGTTAGAAGACTTTCTACAAAAAGGGATCCATCAGGTAGCTGCAGGGTATATCGTATATGGGCTTCTACTATGCTGGTATATACTACAGGTAAAGGAGTGAATGGTTTTACACTGGATCCTTCTTTGGGTAGCTACTACCTCTCTCATCCTGATATGAAATTCCCTGAAAAAGGAAAAATATATTCAATCAACGAAGGAAACTATATTAAGTTCCCTCAAGGGGTGAAGGATTATACTCGAGCATTGTCAAGAAGAAAAAGAAGATCGCCCTTATACTTCTCGCCATATAGGTTCTTTAGTTTCGATTTTCATAGAAATATGATCAAAGGGGGAATCTATATGTATCCTTCTACTTCTCAATCCCCTAACGGAAAATTGCGCTTTGCTTTATGAGTGTAACTCATGGCTTTCCCTAACCGAACAGGCAGGGAGGAAAGGCTTCGATGGTTTTCAGCGTATCTTGGAAATAGAACCTTCTAAGCTTCATCAGCGTACTCCTTTCTTCTGTGGAAGTCGTGCTATGGTCGATACCGTAGAGGCTTTTATGCGAGGTGAAAAATAACTACTCATCATTTATAAATAAGGAGGCTGTCCGAAAAGTCTTATTCATGGAGGGCGATTTGCAAATCGCTCCTACAAAAAGAAGCTAAAAACTGATTTTCAATAGAATAAAATTTGAAAAATAATGTTTTGACTTTTTGACAGCCTCCTAACATTATTCCTTTCCTTCAAGAATAAGAACAAATTCTCCCTTGGGTGGATGTTTCAAAATGTGCAGATAGCTCCGTGAGTGTCCCTCGGAGGGTTTCTTCATGCAACTTTGGTAAGTTCCCCTACTGATACTTGTCTTCGCAAAGCCCCAAAATAGGTGGATGAACTCCATCAGTGTCTTGACCAATTTGTGAGGAGAGACATAGAAAATCATAGTACGTGTCTCCTCAACCAGCTTCAGTAAGCGTGTTTGCCGTCCCTTTTTATCGGGTAAAAAGCCTCGAATACGAATCGGTCATTCTGGTAGGCCACTATTGACTAAAGCAGGTACTGAAAGCGGTAGCTCCTGGGAGTGTCTCTACTTCGATATTTTCAGCTATACAAGCCCTGACTAAGAGAAAACCAGGATCGGCAATGGCAGGAGTACCTGCATCGCTGATCAGTGCCATTTGTTTTCCTTCCTTGAGCTGACGGATAAGGCTGTTCAGGCTCTCATGCTCGTTGAACTTATGGTGAGAAAGCATCGGAACATGGATCTTGAAATGCTGTAAATACTTACCACTGTTGCGAGTGTCTCTCAGCCAAGATTAGATCTACTCTTGAAGTACTTGTAGCGCGCGAAGTGTAATATCCTGTAGGTTGCCTATAGGAGTGGGGATGAGGTAGAGCTTTCCCATTATCCAAAACGTTTAGATACTATATAGAAGAAACGGTCTTCGTATTCTTCCTTACCTTGCCAGTTGTTATAGGAGGGCTTTACTTTGTTCAGTATAAAATCCCAACATTCATCTGGGGTATGTAGGTTATTGATCATCCCTATAGCTTTGTTATATTCTTCAATATTTCCATCAAAAAAGATGGGCAACAAAAGCAATACGATCATTTAGCCCTATTTGTAATTGCTTAGAAGCCACTGATCATTGAGGGATTTTTCGGTTCATTTATAGGCTTTTTCTACTGTTTTTGTTCTGAAAAACCTCTTTTTCAGGGGCTTGTGCTTTGATATCCGCCCACCCTTCTGAGAAAGTAGGGATGGGTTTCTTTAGTGTCTCTGGCATGTTTTTTCTAAAAATTGAGTACCAAAGCATCTTCATACAGCTTAGCAATTCTGCCACCAATAGCTCAGAATTGTCTAAATAGGAGGAATTGGTGAGGATTTTTGCGCAGTTTGTACAATGTCCATTTGTATTTTTCTTTCATAAAAATATATTTTTCTATTATATATTCAAATATTTTATGTAACTTTGTCCCATAGAAAAGCAATTATCTCTTCTTCATAATATAAGAGGGGTGAAGGGCTGCAAATGTACATGTCAAAGAAAAAGACTATAATTCTATTTTTCTAAGATAAAATCAGGGACATTTTATGGGTTTTGAAGGTCTCTTTGTTGACAAAAGACCAAAGTCGTATTGGCCTCAGCGAGTAGTTGCTTTTTCCTCATTGAAAATCTGATAGTCAAAAAGTAATTTTGGAGGTTGGCTTCTCCCTAAGGGTAAGGGGTAATGGAAAGAAGTTCATCATAGCGAGCAGGTCTCTTGTAGTTGATTTGTAATGATACTACAGGAGCATTACTCCCTAGAGCTTCTAATTCTTTGTAGGAAATACCTAAGCTGGAAGCCATTCTACACGAGCTACTTCCAAGTATTGAGGGTATATACGTAGTATATTACGCCCATTTGGTCTGTCTCCCCATATCGGGTGCGAATCTCAAAGGTGAAATTAGAATTCATAATCTATATAAATATTTGATAATCATACATGTATAATTGATTTCATAAAAAGCAAAAAAATTTTTATTCAAAAAGTTGCATTTTTGCCCAATCAAACAAGGCCTATTTTTTTAGAACGCAAATATATAAAATTTCTTATAACTAATGAATACTGATGTACGGAATATTTGGGAAAAATTGTTTGTCCTTTATAAAGGATAATGTAACAACAGATGTCTATGATGTTTGGTTCAAGCCCATAGAACCAGTAGAGCTAACATCCGATAACACCTTGGTCATAATGGTTCCAAGTATGTTCTTTATGGAATGGATTGAGGATCATTATATTAACTCTAATATGGAGTGCCTTGACTAAAGAATTGGGAGCCCGCCCTAAGCTTATCTATAATATTAAGATGGAGAACAATCCTAATAAGACAGAGCAAGCTACAGAGCAACTTCCTAGTTCTAATCGTAAGGCAACGAGTATGGAGGTGTTGGGGTACAAACAAAAACCACAACAATCCCACAATCCTTATGTCGTACCAGGGCTTGTCGAAATAGAAGAGGTAAAGGTAGACTCTCAGCTGAATCCTAATAAGAACTTTGATACGTTCATTGAGGGAGAAAGCAACTGATTGGCACGCTCTGCTGGAAAGGCTATCACAGAGAGACCTGAGGTACTTCCTTCAACCTCTATTTATATTTGGTGGGTAGGACTTGGGAAAACGCATTTAGCTCATGGCAATAGGTAACGAAATACAAGAAAAACATCCTAAGAAAAAGAATTTTTATATATTGAAGCTGAGGATTTTACTAAACAATACTCAGTAGCCGCTAAAAACAATAATCGTACTGACTTTATTCATTTCTATCAGCAGATAGATGTACTTATCATAGATAACGTACAGTTCTTTTGCTTCTAAGCCGGGAACTCAAGACGTGTTCTTCCAGATATTCAATCATTTACATCAGAATGGAAAACAACTCATTCTTACTTCAGACAAGGCACCTGTCGATATTCAGGACGTAGAACAGCGATTACTTTCTCGATTTAAGTGGGGGCTTTCTGCTGAATTGCAAGCTCCTGACTATCAGATGAGAAAAACGTATTCTTCAGGCAATTCTCTATCGCGATGGAGTCGAGATGAGTGAGGAGATTGTTGATTATATCGCTCAGAATGTCAAGACAAATATCCGTGAATTAGAAGGGTAAATACCTCTTATGGCAGGCACTTTCAATAAAAAGGAAATTACGCTGGATTTGGCTAAAAAGCAGTTGATAAGATTGTTTAAAGAATATCAAAAAGAAATCACTGTAGAATATATTCAGGAAATAGTATCGGAATACTTCCAACTATAGTATAGAAGAGTTACAATCAAAGACCAGAAAAACGCCATGTCGTACAAGCCGCCAGTTGGCTATGTTCTTTGCCAAGAAGTATACCAAGCCTCTTTAGCTAATATAGGAAAGTCAATAGGAAAAAGAGACCATGCTACTGTATTGCATGCTTGTAAAACAGTAGATAACCTCAATGAAACAGATAAGCAGTTCAGAAAATTTTATCTGACCTTTCACTACAAAAATAAAACAATCGGTAGTTTAGTTATTATAAAAAGAGATTGCTCAGCAATCTCTTTTTATAATCCTACTTTTGACTATAATTTCTATTTTTGAAGGAGATTAAGCTTTAGGTGCTTTGTTATTTCTCAAGAATTTCTCCGAAAGTTTATACCTTTATGAGACACTATTATAGAAATTCTATTTATGATATATTATCTCGTTTATTTTTCAGGATCATAATCTTCAAAAAGGATTTCTCCAAAAGTCTTTTTGTGTTGCTTGAACATTAGAAGGCTTTTCTCTCATCCCACCAATAGGTGATATCTCCAAATCGGTGTAGAACAATCTTATTTTTACTTATATTTAAAAAGTGATATACTTTTCAGCGGTATAATTCCCAGGTACTTCGAGTATCTAATTCAATGGTGAAAAATTGTCTTTAAAAGCAATTCTTTTGAAGAAAATAAACCTCCATACTTGGATAGATTTTTCATTGTGAAAGAATCTGTATTTATCACCCTCCTTGATGAATTCAATAAAATAACAGGAGTTACTAAAGTTTTATGATCATCAGTTTTTGGGGCGTTGTTGTTTTCAAAAGCGAGGATGATATCTTTATCACCATCTTGATTGAGGTCGGTTGATACATCAGCGTAAAGAGCTTTAGATTTTTGTATGCGATTGATTACCTCAGAAATATTTTTAAATTGAATCATCTCCCCATTGTCATTTTGAATGATCCCCTCTTCTGTTATGACGATCTCCTTAGGAGTGGTAATATTGGGAGTCTTATTAAAATCCATTCTTTTATTTTTATCATCTAAAAATAAAGACGCTCCTAACTCATTATGGATAAAATTAATATGAGCAATACCTTTAAGATGCACAGTGTCTAATATACTGGAATTTTTCTACATCTTCATTTGAAAGAAACTTTCTAAACTAAAAACAAAAAATAATGATAGTGCAATGGTTTGTAAAACACTATAACAAAGGCTATCAGATTTAAAATGGCTGCTATTTTTATAAATTCATAATCTGAAAGCTCATCACCAGCATACAAATTCTTTCCTATAAAAATCTCATCTTTTGACTGACATTTTCTTTATCTAAAAGATAGCTTTTCCTCTTTCTGAAAGAACAATTATGCAACAGAAATAAACTTAGGGAATTATTACCTTCATCATGAGTAGATCATTGATTATTTATTTTAGGGCTATCGGACAAGGCGGACAGGGCAGATAAGTTGGATAGAGGGAAATTTAATTGCTTACCGATTAAAAAGTTAATTAAGGTGTCTATTTAGTTACATACTAATTGACTTTGGAAAACAGGAGAACGCTCTACAATTCTTTTTCATTAATTTGTTAAAGATAGATAAGGATGCTTTTGAGAAGCCTAAATTTTAGCTTGTAAAACAAAAGTCCCTACTTGTAGGACTTTTCTGTATCTGAACAAATGTTGCAAGTGCATCAAAAATCTTTATGAACTTAGTATTTTGTATGTACACATTTACGGCACAATACCCTCCATTTTATGGAAGCTAAGTATTCTTCACAATCTAAGTCTGTTTTTAAAGCGTTCAGTAAACTCTAAGAGGCTTTTATTCTTTAAATAATTTCATAATACATTAATTTTTCAGATCGCAAATATATGAAATTATTTTTGATACCTCAAAATATTTATTTCACTTTTGTCAGTGCTGTTTCAGACCAGCTCCTCCTCTTACTATATCAGCAAATTCATCCGTAGAGGAACACTTATGGCATCTAATTTATTAGTAAAAAGGCCTCTATACAAGAGGCCTTTAGGTATTAATAATAAACTATTTTGCAGGTGGATAAATCCAAGTACTCAATCCTTTGTTTTTTTGATTTCAGGTATATAGCTCTCTGCTTGTGCTCTTGTGGAAAATCCTCGATAAGCTACTAAGTAATAGCCTTTTTCATTCTGTCCTCACCATCCCAGCAGTGCTGTATCCACTATTCTTAAGCTGCCTTTACACGGTTTTGTGCGTTGTCTCTGAACTGAAAGCACCTGCTATGAGGAAGAAATTTCCTGATGCTTTTGTCGATCCAGAGGAAGTACTACCATCACGAGAAGTACTGGTTGATCCTGTGTATTTTGGGAGTACTAGGTTGTACTTTGTAGTAGCTAGTATGGTTGTAGTATTGTTTGTAGTCTGTTGTACTAGCAACTTCGCTCTCTGTCTTTCCTTTTCCCTTTGTGCCTCAAGAGCAGCTTGTTTTTAGTTCTTCCTTGCGCTTTCTTTACAAGTACGGGGTCTTTGGTTACTTTGATAGCTGTTGCTGTAAGTTCTATTTCAGGTACATAGGTGGCCTTAGCTACTTCTTGATTGACAAGCTCTTCTACCTTAGCAGGATTCAGCTCTACCTGTACTACAGTAGGGTTTTCCTGATTGGTCATCAGAGAATATACTGCATACCCAATGGCAGAAAGTCCTACAATAGCCACAGCTGCATATTTGATAGGAAGTGGCATCTTAGGCTTAGGCTTTCCGGCAGCGGCCTCCTCTGGAGTTACACTGGGATTCTCTACCAAGCCAGGCTTGTTATTCTGATCATTGTAGATGGGATTGGCTACCTCCACTCCTGTCTCTCCCTTGCTCACTTCTTTGGTAGTTACTGGGGACATTCCAAAGGAATCTGTGAGATAGTTCTCTTTGGATAAAGAGGTGAAAATGATATTGTTATCCGTACCTTTGGTAAACTTCCCTATATTGGCCAATCTCACCTCTTGTCCTAAGCTAAGCTCCTGTTTCCAGCGAGTAACTACGGACTTTATATATTCTTGGGCTTCTTCTGTAGGAAGAACGTTCCACCTCTGAGATATGCTTGGCCACCAATCCATCATTGTAGGTAAGGCGTGAATTAAAGGTCAATTCCTTCTGTGGTGGAGAAAAAGACTTGTTCTGCAGCCAGTTCTGACGCTTTTTCTGTTGGATACAAAGGCGCCAAACTCTGGTATGATAACACATTGATGCTTGAATAACAAGTCTTCTATATAGGTATCTAAATTTTTCATACGTTCTGAATATTACAAATCTTAGATTTTTCGGCACAAAAAGTACACAATTTTTCATTACACAAGATACTGATTTGTTGATAAATATATTTATTTACTCGTGTATTTTTAGTTTTTAACCATTTTTAAGGACTTAGACGCTCTATTTTCCAGTCGTAATCCTCACCTCAAAGGGTGTAGCGAAGGCGATCGTGGAGACGGTTAGGACGTCCTGCACAGAACTCTAAAGAATGAGGTCTTACCAAAAATCCTCCCCAATGTTCAGGACATTTCAGGCTTTTTCCTTCATATTCTTTTTTCCAAAGCAGCAAGCTGTTCTTCTAAGCAAGCTCGTGAGGGAACCACCTGACTCTGTGCTGAGGACATAGAACCCAATTGACTGCCTCTTAGGGCGGGACTCAAAGTATCCTTCAGAGAGGTTTCAGGGCTAATTTCTCCGCAACTCCTTTGATGATTACCTGTCGCTCCAGGGCTGACCAGAAGAATGACAAACACACATGTGGGTTGGCGGCAATGGCTTTTCCTTTCTCACTATTATAATTAGTATAGAAGATAAACCTTCATCGGTGAACTTTCAGCAGCACCACACGTAGTTTTTGGAAAACCGTCTAATCCAATAGTAGCCACCGACATAGCATTGGGCTCTTTCTCGGATTCAGACTCTTGTGCCTGTAGGAACCATTGCTGGAATTGCTCCATTGTTCTCCGCACCTCAGTCTCTAAGAGGTGTCCCTCTCATAGACAAGGCGTAAATTGCTTAAATCTTTTTCCATAGTTACTAGCACAGTAGGGTGTTTCAGCCCATTGTAGTGAATGATTTCTCCTACTAAGGAGCCTACCCTAAGACTGGCTTTTATTCTTACAGGAATTTTATTTCATCATCACTGATCCAAAGGGTCAAGCTTTCTTGTTCCTTGAATACACGCCCATCTTGTACTAATGGACGGAATATCAATGTGTTGATTTCTCCCTATAGGGGGTCTCACCTTTTCTTTTTCCCAAGAATCTTAAGCGAAATTTGTACACCCTCATCATCATCAAAAATCATATCCATGCTCACTTCATCATTTTTCTTGAGGTTGTTCATCTTGGGTTAAGTTGCGAAGATAGTATAGGGTAGAGATAACATCCTTGATATCAGGCTGTACAGACATATTTTCTTCGCCATTCTCTAAGTTTTTTGATCTTTACACTGTTACTATCAAAATTAAAGAGGAAGTTGAGCTTCTTGGTATATCCTCCTTCGTAGATATCTCGATTGAAAAATAGGGTTTTTCCTGTTTCTTTGTCAAAAATAACTCTCATAGGTATCATCTACTTTGAAGAAAAGTTTCGCAAGTCCTGTTGTCTCTCTTTGCCTAAGGCATGATAAACAGTCTTTCCTTGGTAGGTCTTGTTCTTGAGCGTTAGCGAAGCATAGCTGGCATTGAAGATGCCATAACGAACGCGAAACTTGAGATATTCTCCTTCCTGAAAGGCACTCTCAGCTTGTGAAAAACAAGGATTGCCATAAAACTAAGAATGACTACTAAAAATTTTTCCTCATAAAAATCATTTTTTATTACTTAAAAATTTTGTGACAAATGTACCTCTTATTTTTACATAGGCAAACCATTTTCTATTCACATTTGCTTTATTGAATAGAAAAATCATGCCAAAAATTTTAGAGGAAAGAATAAAAACCTTTTTAAATCCTAATCGTATATTCAATTATCTATAAATCAATGATTTATGTATATTTAGTTTTATGATTGTATTTTTTCAAGTAGGAATCACAAAAATAATTTTTTTCTTTTTATCAGGAGAAATATTAGTTAAATAGCAAAAAGCGTATTTTTGCCCTCAAAAAATATAGTAAGATGAGAAGAAGGTTTTTATTCTTTTTCTTTGTTGTGAATCTTTTCATCGCTTGTGGTAGGAAAGAGCTTAGAAATGATTTACAACAACTCTATCTACAGGGGGAGATCAAGCAGATAAGGACTTCTTCCTATACAGTCTTGGAGAAGTTTGACCAGATTGAGAAAAAAAGCAAAACAACTGAAAGGGAAAATACTTTATTAACCTTCAATGAGAAAGGAAATCAGGTAGAAAAACGCTTTTTCTCTCCTACAGATAAGCCTACAAGAATCTATACCCTATCTCTATGATATGAAGGGGCAATCGAGCGCTGGTCAATGAGACTTTGGATGATGGTACTCTCAAAAAGATACATCTATACCTATGATGATAAGGGAAATAGAACTGAGATAAATACTTATAGCGGAGATGGTATCTTCCTCCAAAAAGAGAAACGTACCTATGATGAAAAACAAAACCCTCTTGAGGAAGATACTTACAATGGTAAGGGCGAACTCGAACAAAAGCAGATTAATATATATGATGAGAAAAGGTCTTGTATAGAAAGCAACCTCTATACTCCTTCAGGGGAACCCAAAAATAGATATACCTACTCCTATGATGAGAATAAAAATATGTTGAGAGGAAAAAGTATGATAAAAATGGGAAAAATCTTAGCTAATCATACCTATACTTATTCCTTTGATAAAAGAAAAACTGGACTCAGCGAATAGAATATCTCAATGGTGAGGCTATCTACCTTACCGAAAGGAAATTGAGTATGGGGTAGGGGCAAAAGGAACAGCGACAACCTGTTGCCTCAGATGGATACTGCTCCTCAGAAGAAGTTTAACTATACTGTAAGTGTTAAGAATGACTGGACAGCTCAGGAACTCAAAGGAGCAGTCAAGACTCTTAGAGTAAGAACACATACAATGCTCAAAACCACAAACAGAAGGATAAGGTCAAAATACTCTTACCATTTTCTCCAAAGAAGGCTATTTGACTCTGCATCACTTATTATGATAAGGATAATATCTATTCTTATGAGATTTTCTTATCAGTATAATGATAAGGGGTTATCGTAGAGAAGGAAAGATGTTGATCAATGAGTCCGATTATTTAGTATCTACTTATGACGACAAAGGATATATCACAGGTGGATATTTGTTCCAGAATAATACACAGTTTGAGCAAAAAGCCTCCTATGATGACTCTGGTAATATGACTCTTACTATCTGGGAGATGTAGAAATAACTTATATATATGATAAAATCATCAGCTGATAGAGGAGAAACATAAAAATGGGGGAGATGCTTGGGATATTCTGCCATAGTAGAGGTAAAAATGGCAGTATCTTAGAAGAAGAAATCTATCGTAAGGGTATTTTGGATGAGAAAAAGACCTATATCTATACTTTTGATGAAAGAGGGAACTGGACTGAGCGCACTCAATATAAGAATAGAACCCCAGTGGAAATCACTGAGCGTGATAGAGTATTATTAGAATTTTTAATTAAGTGTTTCTGAAAAAGAAATGAAAGTAACAGAACATATAGCTAAGGCTCAAGGAAAGACCTTGTTCTCTTTTGAAATTGTCCCTCCTAAGAAGGGAAATAGTATAGAGGAACTCTATAAAAATATAGAACCTTTATTGGAGTTCAAACCTCCATTTATTGATGTAACTACCTCTCGTGAGGAGTTTTACTACAAAGAACACTCCAATGGTTTGTTGGAAAAGAAGATTGTTCGTATGCGCCCTGGAACAGTGGGAATTTGTTCTGCTATACAGCACAAATACAATGTCGATACAGTCCTCATGTACTCTGTGGAGGCTTTACCCGCGAGGAGACCGAAGATCTCTTAGTGGATTGTTTCTATCTTGGAATTGATAATATCATGGCTCTTCGTGGCGATGCCATGAAGGAGGAAAAGTATTTTCGTCCTACCAAAAATGGAAATGTATATGCATTGGACTTGGTAAAACAGATAAATGATCTCAGAAAAAGGGATCTATCTACATGATACCCTTGGAGAATAATACAGGAATGGATTTCTGTATAGGGGTAGCAGGATATCCAGAAAAACATATAGAGGCTCCTTCAAAAACTTTTGACTTGGAAAAACTCAAAGAAAAGGTTGATAATGGGGCTGATTATGTGGTTACTCAAATGTTCTTTGACAACAAACAGTATTTTGATTTTGTAGAAAAAGCTCGCCAAATGGGGATCAATGTTCCTATAATACCAGGGATTAAGCCCATCAGTGTCAAGAGACATCTGAATATCATACCTCAGGCGTTCTTCTTGGATTTCCCAGAGGAACTGGTCAAGGAAATAGAAAAATGTAAGAATAATAATGAAGTGAAGCAAGTAGGGATAGAATGGGCTATCGCTCAGAGTAAGGAGCTCAGGCAGGCAGGAGTGCCTTCTCCATTATTATTCTATGGGAAAATCTGAAAAATATTATTCAGATTATATCAAAAGTATTTTTAGAAAGAAATTGGATAAAAATTTAAAAATTTTTAGAATATCATTTGTATATAAAAAAATATAATCTTTACCTTTGCCCTCCAAAAAAATAAAGAATTATGTCAAGAATTGTAGAAAAATACTTAGAGTATATTGTAGCTGTGGTTATTGGTTTGATTACCAGAAATATATGGATAGCTATAGCGGTTCTATGTTTGGGCTTGTTACTTCGTCTAACTCTCTTCAAAGGTAGGGGAAGTAACCAAGTAAACTTAAATCCTCAGAGAGCATTAGAAGGAGGATTTAATCCTACTGATTTTGAACTGAACTTATTATCACTTTGTGCCTTGGTGATCAAGGCTGATGGAACAGGGCCCTACTCAAAAGGAACTGGATTATGTACGCTACAAATTCGTATCACTCTATGGAAAGGAAAAAGCCAATGAGATATTCCGTGCCTTTAACCAGATAAAACAAGCAGAAGTCCCTGTTACTCGCATTTGCTTGTATATCAGGGCTCGTACCAATTATGAAGCACGCCTTTCTATTATTCACTTCTTATTTGATATTGCCAGTCTTGATGGGCGTATCAAGGAGGCTGAAATGGCTCTATTGGAGCGAATTAATAAGAACTTGAATATAGACTCTTCTGATTTTTGAGAGTGTAAAGGCTATGTTCCGTCAAGAAAAAGGACGACGACTATGCTATACTTGGAATAAGCAAAGATGCTTCCGAAGCAGATATCAAGAAGGCTTATCGTGATATGGTAAAAATATCACCCTGATCGTATAAATACTAATGATGTAGCTATTCGAAAAGGGCTGAGGAAAAATTCAAACGTATACAAGAGGCGTATGATAGTATTCAAAAACAAAGAGGGTTCTAAGCCCTCTTTATTCTATTTAGGACATCTGCTTAGGATACTTCTTTGGATGGGAGGATTGCTCTTATTACATGTTTTTATTGTTGAAATATACTGTGATAGGATTTTATTTTTATTCTCACCAAAAGGTTTATTTATTTCATACACTCTGTGCTATCGTGGTGTGTGGAGTGTTGTCCTTCCTTATAGGAAAGATTTATATAGCTTACCGTTTTGTGGCTCTAACTTTCTTACAGATGATTTTTGCATAGCCTTCCTATTTCCTGCTCTTTTATATGAAGGAGAGAAAGGTAGATGATTGGGATATACTTTTCCTTTATGTTTGCCTTCTTTGTAGCGCTTTTTGGAGGTGTGTTTTGCCATATCATTGATAAAAAGAGAAGAAAAATCAAAAAGTATTGTGATGAAAAAGTTTTTGTACCTTTGCAGAGAATTAAAAATTCGTAAATTTGCAACTTGAAAAAGAACTTTAAATAGAAATATTAATTCATTTGTGATAATGAAAAATAGATAAAAAGACGTACTTACAATGGTATGAAGAAATGCTCTTCTGGAGAAAGTTCGAGGACAAAATTGGCTTCTGCTTATATCCAGCAGAAAGTAAGAGGATTTTTACATTTGTACAATGGACAAGAGGCAATCGTAGCAGGGTGTATGCATGTGATTGACCCTAAGAAAGACAAAATGATTACAGCGTATCGTAACCACGTGCATCCTATCGCTTTAGGAGTAGATCCACGTAGAATTATGGCTGAACTTTTTGGTAAAGGAACTGGAACATCTCACGGATTGGGAGGTTCTATGCACATTTTCTCAAAAGAACATAACTTCTTCGGAGGTCATGGAATTGTAGGAGGACAAATCGCCTTAGGTGCTGGATTAGCTTTTGCTGAAAAGTACAATGAAACTGGGGGTTGTCCTTACTTTTTATGGGGGATGGGGCTACTCGCTCAAGGTACTCTTCACGAGACTTTCAATATGGCAATGAATTGGAAACTCCCTGTTGTATTCATCTGTGAAAACAATCACTATGCGATGGGAACTTCTGTAGAGAGAACCGCCAATCACCCTGATATATGGAAGTTAGGTTTGGGGTATGAAATGCCTTGCGAACCTGTCGATGGTATGAATCCTGTCTCTGTGGCTGAAAAAGTATATGAAGCAGTAGAACGTGCTCGTCGTGGAGATGGCCCTACTTTTCTTGGATATTCGTACATACCGTTATCGTGGACACTCTATGTCCGATGCGCAACACTATCGTACCAAAGAAGAAGTCGAAGAATACAAAAAAAATAGACCCTATTACTCAGGTACTTGACGTGATTAAGGCTAAAAATATGCAAACTGATGCAGAAATTGAAGCTATTGACGAACGCGTGAAAGATTTAGTAGCAGAGTGTGAGAAATTCGCTAACGAATCTCCATTCCCTGAAAAAGAATGTAATGTATGATGTAGTATACGAACAAGAAAAATTATCCTTTTTACCTCATAAATTATAAAAAAATGGCAGAAATAGTAAATATGCCGCGATTAAGCGACACAATGGAAGAAGGAGTCGTTGCAAAAATGGCTCAAAAAAAGTAGGTGATACTGTAAAAAGAAGGTGATATTCTCGCTGAAATTGAAACAGATAAGGCGACTATGGAATTTGAATCCTTCTACTCAGGAACTTTATTATACATTGGTTTTAAAAGAAGGTGAAACTGCTCCCCCTGTAGATACTCTTTTGGCTATTATAGGGGAAAAAGGAGAAGATATATCTGCTCTTGTAGGTGGAGGAGCTCCTGCTCCTGCTCCAGCTAAGGAAGCAGCTCCTGCTGCCCCAGCTGCTACCGCTCCTGCAGCTCCAGGCTATGCCTGCAGGAGTTCAGATAGTTACCATGCCTCGCCTTAGTGATACTATGACTGAAGGAACTGTAGCTTCTGGCTTAAAAAGGTTGGTGATACTGTAAAAGAAGGTGATATACTCGCTGAAATTGAAACAGATAAGGCTACCATGGAATTTGAATCTTTCTATGCAGGTACCTTATTATATATAGGCATCAAGGAAGGAGAATCTGCTCCTATTGATTCACTTTTGGCAATCATAGGCCCTGCAGGAACTGATGTAAATGCTGTTCTTGCTGCCGCTAAGGGTGGCGCTTCTGCTGCTCCCTGCAGCTTCAGCTGCCGCTGAGGCTCCCTAAGGCTGCTGAAGCTCCTACCGCCGCCGCTGCTCCTGCTGTTGCGGATTCTCGTGTATTTGCTTCTCCTTTGGCTAAGAAGATTGCTCAAGATAAGGGTATCGACCTAAGCCAAGTAAAAGGAACCGGAGAAAATGGTCGTATCGTGCGTAAGGATGTCGAAGGATTCACTCCTTCTGCAAAACCTGCAACTGCTGTCGCTGCTCCTGCTGAAAAATCTGTAGCTCCAGTTCCTTATATCCCTGTTGGAGAAGAGGTTACTGAAGAAGTGAAAAATTCTCAAATGCGTAAAACTATTGCCAAACGCCTTTCTGAATCCAAATTCACAGCTCCTCATTACTACCTTACTGTCGAGGTAGATATGGACAATGCTATGGAATCTCGTACTCAGATCAACAACTTGCCTGATACTAAGGTGTCTTTCAATGATATGGTAGTTAAGGCTTGTGCTATGGCACTGAGAAAAACATCCTCAGGTAAACACTTCTTGGAAAGGTGATGTCACTGTATACAATAAGCATGTACATATAGGGAGTTGCTGTAGCTATAGAAGATGGTTTGGTAGTACCTGTACTTAAGTTTGCTGATAATATGAGCCTTTCTCAGATAGGAGTATTAGTAAAAGACTTGGCAGGAAAAGCACGTAACAAAAAGCTAACCCCAGCCGAAATGGAGGGTAGTACTTTCACTGTCTCTAACTTTAGGTATGTTCGGGGTAGAACAATTCACTTCTATCATCAACCAGCCTAACTCAGCTATTCTTTCTGTAGGTGCTATCATTGAAAAACCTGTAGTCAAGAATGGACAAATCGTAGTAGGCCATACCATGAAGCTTTGCTTAGCTTGTGACCACCGTACTATAGATGGTGCTACAGGAGCTCAATTCTTGCAGACTTTGAAAGCATATATTGAAAATCCTGTTACTATGTTAGCATAGTAATCATACAATTTTTCATAGTTTATTGACAAAGAGGCATGTCTTTATATGCCTCTTTTCTTTTTATAATGTCAATAAAAACTTGTTTATGTAAAAATGTCGTAATATTGTACTTTATTTAGGATTGAATTATGTATGCTATATGCCATTTGAGTATAGTACCTATACGTGAAGAGTCCTCTCATAAGAGCGAGCAGATCTCACAACTGTTGTATGGAGAGCTGTGCTTTATTATCAAAAAAGAGGATGATTGGTGCTATATACGTACCGATTTTGATAATTATGAAGGCTGGGTGGAAGCAAGGCAGCTTACCCCTATGAGTGAGGCTATCTATGAAGAAACAAAAAGATTCTTCCTCGATATGCTTCGGATATGGTTGATTATGTACAGGTTAGTGATAAAGAATACGACTTGTTGCCTATATGTATAGGAGCTACAGTAAGCAATGCTCCTTTCATGGGGCACCTCTTTGCAGGTGAAGTGCAACGAAAAGTATTGCGCAAGAATATAGTGGAGATAGCCCTGAGATACCTTAATGCACCTTATCTCTGGGGAGGAAAGTCTCCTTTCGGAATTGATAGCGCTGGGCTTGTCCAAATGGTCTATAAGCTCATCGGAATAAGGCTTCAGCGGGAAGTCTCTTTGCAATATGACTCTATAAAGAATGATGTAAATTCTTTGCAGGAGGCTGAAGTAGGAGATTTGCTTTTTCTTCACTAATAATGTAGGGAGAATAGTCCATGTAGGGATTTCTTTATCCAATCGGGGTATCTTATTCATGCTTATGGAAAAGTAAGGGTAGATCGCATAGAACCTGAAGGAATTTATGATGTAGATACCCAAAAGATAACTCATAGTCTATATGCTATCAAGCGTATTTTTGGATGATGATGAGAAGAAACTAACAAAAATAATATGACGATTAAGCTATTAGTAATAGGAAAAACAGATGCCTCTCCCTTAGAAAAACTTATAGAGGAGTACAAAAAAAGGATAGGATTTTATGCTAAGATAGATATCAAAATAATTGTTGATCTGAAAAACGTGAAAAATGTCTCTCAGCAAGAACAAAAAGTAAGGAAGGGGCTCTATTACTAAAAAGAAGTGGCGGAGAATGATATACTTGTCCTTCTGGATGAGAGAGGAAAGGAGTATACCTCTGTAGAATTTGCTCAGTATATCCAAAAAGGTGCTCAATACAGGGGTTAAGCAGTGTGTATTCGCTATAGGGGGGGCTTATGGTTTTTCTTCTGAGGTATATCAAAGGGCAAATCACTCTTGTGCGCTCTCAAAAATGACTTTCTCTCACCAGATGGTACGCCTTTTCTTCGTAGAACAGCTCTATAGGGCTTTTACTATATTGAATAACGAACCTTATCATCACCAATAATGTATAGCAAGGAGGAAGCAGCTAAGTTTAGACAGGAATTTTGGATCTCTTTCGGTAAATCTTTTTCCTTACAAATGGACTTTGTACAAGACAGGAGTGAAAAATCTCTCTTTAGGTTTTATTTTGACACCAAAAAGCAATGGTATGTATTGATATAGAGGGAAGTGAAGAGGAAAGAAAGGAATGTTTCGAAAAAAATGTGTTCTCTTAAGGGATTTTGACAGAGATATTTCCAGAAAAATACATATCAAGAACATTATTTCTTGGAAAAATGGAAAGGAGATTTCTCGTATCTGGGTGGAAAAATCTCAAGTTTCTATTCATAATAAGGAAACTTGGCAGCAGACTATGGTCTTTCTACACAAGCGGATGTTGCAAAATTGAGACTTTTTGGGAGGAATATCAGGACTTTTTCAAAGAAGATTTTTAACCAAATAAGGAGGTATATTTTTAAGAAAAACAATTTTTTCAAGTCAAGAAAAATAACTACTTTTTGCGGAAATTTTTTAGTAGATGTTACTTATAGGAATAACTGGAGGCACGGGATGTGGAAAAACTACAGTCGTGAATCAGATAATCAAGGAGTTACCTCAAGGGGCGGTCAGTGTCATTTCTCAAGATTCCTACTATAAGGATCTGTCACACTTGAGCTTTGAGGAAAGAACCAAGGTAAATTTCGACCATCCTAAGTCTTTGGACTTCGAGTTGCTTAAGGAGCACCTCTCTCAGCTTAAGGCTGGAAAGACTATTATGCAACCTACCTATTCCTTCGTAGAGCACAATCGTACCCCTCAGGTAGTGCCTATTGCCCCCTGTTCAGTACTGATTGTAGAGGGTATCCTTATTCTCTCTCATCCGGACTTGAGAGATTTATTCGATATTAAAAATATTTGTACATGCCGATTCCGATGAGCGGCTCATTCGCCGTATCAAAAGGGATACTACCGAGCGTGGAAGGGATATTCAGGAAGTACTCAATCGATATCAGACTACACTGAAACCTATGCACCAAGAGTTCATAGAACCTACCAAGGAGTATGCCGATATCATTATTCCTAATAACCGCCATAACAAGGTTGCTATTGACATTGTCAAGGCTATTGTTCACAATCGAATTATGCACCAAACCCAATGATAGATTTTTCAGTTTTATGTCAAAAATATGCCTATCTTATTGGTATTGTTGTCTTTGCTATATGGATGCTGTTCTTTGATTCCACTCTTGGCTCTCCCACCGAAAGCTCAATAAGGAAATAGAAGTGCTCAAACGCCAAAAAGAATTCCTCCAAAAAGGAAATAGTCAGGATAGGGATATCATAAAGGAGATTAATACTGCCGAAGGTAGGGAAAAATTTGGTAGAGAAAATTATTATTTCAAAAAGGAAAATGAGGATATCTTTATTATTGAATATGATACAATAAAAATAAATAATTTGTACACTTAAAATATAGAATATATGTATGAAAAATGAAGGAGAAAAACAATGAAATTTTTCTCAAAGGCTCTAAGAGCAGGACGACGAACTTATTTCTTTTGATATACGCGGCACCAAGGCTGGCGATTATTATCTGACTATTACAGAAAGTAAAAGTTCACTCATGAGGATGGGTCCTCGCATTATCAAAAACATAAGATTTATCTCTACAAAGAGGATTTTTAATGCTTTCAGAGAAATTCTTGACGAGATGACCTCTTATGTCTTTGAAGAAAAAGGAGAAGAAGTTATTTCTGAAAAACATCAAAAGGATTTCAAAAAGAACTTCTATGCAGAAGGAAAAGAAAAAGAACGATGGTTCTTCATCATTTACTATTGATGATTTCGAAGATATTAAGTAATTCAATCTTTCCTAAAAGAAAAGGCTATTCCTATGTAGGAATAGCTTTTTATATAAGTTTTTATCCTTATTACAAAGCAGCGTTTCGCCCGATCCTATCATAAGGGAGCTTTTTAGCTCCTTACAAGAAAAGCCATAAGCTCTCAGGCAGGTGAAAGAGACTTGGTCAGTGTCAAGGTAGAGACGAAATTCATTGCGTCTTATCTCCAAAATACATTTTCGTGTCTTATCCCCAAAATATTTTTATCTTAGAAAGGAAAGAGCAAAAGGTAGAGCTAATACCATGACAATTCCCATGAGTATCTGCAAGGGAAGTCCTACTTTCACATAGTCCATAAAGGTATAACGTCCGTCGACATTACTAAGGCATTGGGTGGGGTAGAGAATGGGGAGGCAAAGCACATACTCGCTCCTACCGATACGGCTATGAGCAGCGGCAAGGGGTTGATGCCCATACTTGTGGCGGCACTCATCGCTATAGGGGCTATAAGAATGGCCGTAGCTGTATTGCTGATGAACATGGTAAGTAGGGAGGTCGTAAAAGTAAATACTTGCCAAAAGTATATAGGGACTATAGCCCCCTAACTTGCCTACAAGCATCTGGGATACCCATGTCGAAGCTCCCGTTTTTTCTAAGGCTAAGGCCATAGGAAGCATCGCAGCAATCAGGACTACACTTTCCCAATTGATAGTCTTGTAAGCGGCTTCTACATTGGGTAGTGCTCCTGAGAAAACCATCAGCAGCGAGGCTATCAATACGGCAGTTACAGGCTGTATTGGAATAAAATCGAACATCATACTCACTACCATCAGCAACATGATAATCCCTGCTATAGGTGCCTTGTGGGTAAGGGTTACCTTCGAAGCTTCTCTCAGAGGTTGTCCCAGCACGATCAGGTGTCGCTGTTGCTCATTGAGCCTGGCTATGTCTTTCCAAGAACCCTGTACCAAGAGGATATCTCCAGAGTGGATACGCTGGTCTTTTAGGTTCTTCAGGATATAGCTTTCATTGCGCTGCATTCCTAAGATATTTAGGGAAAACTGTTCTCTGAAACGTGATTTTTTTGATGGGCAGGTTCACCAGGCGCGAGGTGGAGGTGATCAGTACTTCTGCTATGCCGTGTTTCTGCGAGTTCATCAACTCTTCTTGGGAGGTGAACCTGATCTTCTATCAGGCTTAGGATTTCTCCCATGCCATAGCTTCTATCTTACGAATATCTCCTTGTACAAAAAGGATGTCGCCTTCATGGAGAATTGTACTGGCTTGATGCTAATTCTCGATTGGGATTCTGGAAAATAGAACTGTTTAGGCTTGGCTTTACGTAGGATTTCGGTTACATTGACTTCGTATTTATCGGCTATATGGCTTTCAAGGAGGGTTTGACCCTACAAAGGGGGCATTCTTGCCTATCATTACCAGATGTATATCCTTGGATAGTTGGTATTCTTCCATAAGGTCTGAAAAGGGATTTGCTGTCTTTCTTACTTTCCTGATGGGGATCTGTCTTGTTCAAAAAGCGTTTACTCACTGGGATAAGGTATAACAATCCCACAGTAAGGGCTATCAGTCCTACAGGAGTAAAAGGAGAAGAAGGTCAGGGAGGAAAAACCATGCTTGATTAGCTCTTCATTGATGATAAGGTTCGGTGGGGTACCTATAAGGGTCATCATACCTCCCAAGCTACTGGCAAAGGCCAATGGCATCAACAGTCGTGATGAATTGATGTTTGCACTCATGGCCATACTCACCACAATAGGGAGCATCAGGGCTACGGTTCCTGTATTGCTCACAAAGGCACCTATGAAGGAGGTTGCCAAGATTACCAGCACGAAGAGCTTGAGCTCACTCTTTCCTGCGAGCTTTGAGTAGCTTGTTACTAATCATTTTTGCCAATCCTGTCTGGAAAATAGCACCTCCTACTACGAAAAGTCCTATCATCATTACCACTACTGTGTTGGAAAATCCTGATAGGGCTTCCTCAGGAGTAAGGATACCAAAAAGGACTAATAATAGTAGGGAAGAGAGGGCTACTAAGTCTGAACGAATCTTTCCCATCATAAAGAAAGCGGAGGCGATCACAAGGATTGCTAAGGTAATATACATATTCATAGGCAAAAGGATTGGGGTTAGATAAGTGCTCGCATCTCCTCTATAAAGCGTTGTGCTAAGGCATCGGCTTCTTTTTGGCTTTTTTTGCCTCGGTATAGATACGAATAATTGGCTCTGTATTGATTTTTCTTAGGTGTACCCAGCTATCGGTAAAGTCTATTTTTAAGACCATCAATAGTGGTAGTCTGTTCATAAGCATATTTCTGTTCCATTGCCTTGAGAATTTGATCAGGATTTATCTGCTCCGTCAGTTGTATCTTGTTCTTACTCATAAAGTAAGCGGGATAGCTTTCTAAGTTGCTGCACACTGCCGCCCTCTCGGCCAAAAGGGATAGGAATAGGGCTACCCCCACCAAGGCATCGCGCCCATAGTGTAGCTCTGGGCAGATGATGCCTCCATTACCTTCTCCACCGATGATGGCTTCTACGCGCTTCATTTCGGTAACGACATTCACTTCTCCCACCGCTGCTGCTGAGTAAGTTACCCCATACTTGAGCAATGTCACGTAGGGCACGGGAGGAGGAAAGGTTGGAAACTACATTGCCTTTGGCTTTGCTCAGTACATAATCCGCACAAGCCACCAAGGTGTATTCTTCGCCGAACATCTCTCCTTGGTCAGTAATAAAAGGCCAAGCGATCTACACTCAGGATCTACTACGATACCAAAATCGGCTTTTTCTTCTACAACTTTTTTGCAAATGTCCCCCAAGTGTTCCTTTAGCGGTTCGGGGTTGTGTGGGAAGTGTCCATTAGGCTCACAATAGAGTTTTGACAACCTCCACGCCCAATCGCTCCAAGAGTCTTGGAATGGCTATCCCACCGGTGGAATTGACTGCATCTACCACCACGCGGAATTTCTTTTTCTGGATAGCTTCGGGAGTAACTAAGGGAGGGTAAGCACCTTTTCTATATGAAGGTCAATATATCGATCATCATAGTTGAACTTGCCTAAGTGATCGACTGTAGCAAAAGAAAATCATTTTTCTTTAGCGATTTTCAAGATAGCTTTACCATCTTGGTCAGAGACAAATTCTCCTTTATCATTAAGGAGTTTTTAGAGCGTTCCACTCCCTTAGGATTATGGCTGGCAGTAGGATAATACCTCCGTCGGCCTTTTTCCAAAGGGACGGCTACTTCTACAGTAGGGGTGGTACTAAGACCTATATTGACCACATCAATTCCCAAGCCAATAAGGGTGTATTGCACTAAATTTTGAATCATTTCACCAGAGATGCGTGCATCTCGCCCGATGACTACTTTGACGTGTTCTTTGCCCTACTTGTCCCTTGAGCCAAGACCCATAAGCAGCGGCGAATTTGACGGCATCAATCGGGGTGAGGTTCTCATCTACCTTACCTCCTATGGTACCACGGATACCTGAAATAGATTTGATTAATGACATATATTTTTCTATATTTATTTCGTTATTTTTTTGGCTGGTATTTTTTTAGATAAGCTATCTATATTTTTTTCTTGTTGCTTGTATATTTGAGTATCTGTATCTTTTGGTTATCAGATAAGTCTTTTCTTTACTCCATTTTCCATTGGTTAGTAGGAAAGTTTCTTCATAATATGGGTAAGTGGGATTGTAGGAACTATCCAAGTAGGGGTATAGTCCAAATAGTAGGGGTTGGTCAGAAAGACAACAGCGCAAAAGTGCTTTTTGATTTCTTCAAGAGATAGAGACTCAATTCTATTCTCTAAAGCCTCGATATATCCTTCTTTCTGATGATCTTTCTCCCAAGCAAGATGGGTGTCAAAGGCAGATGTCCGTGGAATTAGGGATGACATTTGCCATCCCTAATTGCTGAATTTGACTCCAACAGCCATAATCAGGAATTTGATAATATCCTTCTCCACGAGAAATGACCGCATTTTAAGGAGTTGATACAAATTCTCCTCTACCTCTGGAGTAAGGGTGGTTTTTTGGAAAAGGGTTTTTCTATTTCATCTAAGACATTTACATATCGGTATCTATAAGTATCTTCATTCCAGTATATTAGAAAGCCTGACTCCTCAGGTAGTATCAGATTGATAATATCTTTTCCATTTCTCTTGCCTTTTTCTATATAGCATTCAATTCCTTCTGGTTGCTCATAGATGACAGAGTGATTATGCTCTTTATAACTATCTAACTGATAGAGGATGACAGGATCTTCTACCTTGGTCTCATAGCTGTGGAAGATTGCTAAAAAGGGGGTGTTGTCAAGGTATGTTCTGTCTCCTATTCCTTTATAATCAATCATAAGAGCAGCATCTTGCTGACCATCAGCATTGAAAATCACCAAAACAAATGATAGGGCACCCTTTCACCTTGATGAATTTGGTAATATTCCCAAAATTCTTTAGAGAAGCGTTTCTCTATGTCAATAGGAGTAAAAGTATCTTGGTTGGCTTCTATATAAGAGGCAATATTTTTAGGAATTTTACACAGAGAATGGAGAGTATCTTCTACAGTGGGAGGAACTGTCTCCTCAGCTAGTTGGGGAGACACCTGTTTCTTGGGGACAAGCGACTAAGAGTAATAGAAAATGGGAAAAAAATAAAAATTTTTTTCATAGGTTTGTTTTTATGGGCAAAATTACTAAAATTCCCTTGGATTTCTTTTAGATGGTAGTAAATAAAAGTGACCATCCCATAGAGAATAACAAAAATAGGATAGGTGAAAAATAAGGAAGATATACCCATATGGGGGAAGTATGGCTATCTAAAAATCCACATAATCAAAGGGTATGCTCCCATAAATCCTATGTAGAAAAAGATAGGGGCTAAGAACACTCCCAGCCATAAGCCCCATTTGCTTTTTCTTCTAATAGTATAGAGGTGTAGCCCTGCAGCAACTAAAAGAGAAGCACCCCAATCCCAAAAGGGTCTATCGTAAGGGTAGGACGCGACCTATCCAAGAAGGCTTTGGGAGTAAAATCGCCAATAGCAATTACCAGAGGTGCGAATATCCTTGATTTTTTCCTTGAAAAAGTTGGTTATTTACTGTATATTCATCTTCTTTCATAGAAGATTGCTTGAATTCTAATTCCTTTGGAAAATGGATTTCAACCTCTATTTCAGGGAAAAGTCTTCCAGAATTTGGAAGGATAGATGCTATATTCAAAGGTATAAGGAGGTAGAAAAATCATCTCGTAGTACCTCAGGAAAGGCAGTATAACTGACCTCTATGGTATTCTCACCTTTTTAAGAGGAGCTATAAAATGAATAAGGTCAAAGCTCCACTTTTTTCCTCCTTACTATCATAGGTGATATAGTAGTTGGTATAAGTGTGGAATTCTACAGAGAATTGCTCTGCTGTAGTGTGTCTGTACTAACCTCCTTCCTCAGGAAAAGGATAGTTTTGTTTTTCATCTATAGGAATGGAAGTCAGTCCTTCTCCATTGACAAAAATTTTATGGTCTTGTAGATAATTGGAAGCCATAAATACCAGAGGCATAGCCTCGTTAGCAGGGCGTTAATCTTATATTTTATCTTGAATAAAATGATGTATTTATAATGAACTCCCTTTGTGAGGATTTCCTAATGATATTGAGCTGTGATTTTTCTCATATGTTACTGTACATTCACGTGTTAAAAATAAGGGCAAGAGTGATTTGTCCCATATATATAAGGATTTGCCATATTGGCGCTACTTGTCCAAGTGTGGATAATTAGGAGTAGAAAAAGATAAATATTTATTCATAGATCTGAAGGTTTCCTTATTAAGGGACAAATATACAAAAAGATATAAATATTTGACCTACTAAATAAAAAGATTTTTAAGTAAAAAGTTTCATTTATCCTAAATTATTTTTGTACTTTTTGTCTTCTATAGACAAGAAATAATAATATAAGATACTATGGATAGACATCATATCTTACTAATTATCCATCTTATCAGTGCAACTATCTGGGTAGGTGGTCATTTGATCTTGCTTTTGGGTTTTTTACCTAAGGCACTCAAGCATAAAAATTTTGATTTTATCTCTCGTTTTGAGAAGACTTATGAGCCTATAGGGATGCCTTCTCTGCTTCTTTTAGTAGTCACAGGTATTTGGATGGCTTATGACTTGAATGCACCCCTGCCTTCGTGGTTCTCTTTTGCCACAGGGGTGGAAACGGTCGTGTCGCTCAAGATTATTGGCCTTCTTACCTCTATTTGTTTTGCTATCAGTGCTCAGACAAGGGTATTGCCTAAGTTGGCAAAGGGACAAATCAAAAAACTTCCTGAAATGGCGGTTCATATTTTATGTGTAACACTCATTGCAGTAACCTTGCTTATATTGGGAAGTACCATTCGCAATGGCGGTTTTCTATTCTAAAAGAAAAATGACAGAGGCTTTTTGAGAATTATCTCTTTGGAGAAAAAAATACTCCTCTCACACGGTGACAGCTTATCTTGCCGATGTGCAAGAGTTTGCTGCATATCTCTCAGAGGTGGAGCCTACAATGCTCCTTCCTCAAGTGAACTATTCTCTTATTCGTTCATGGATTATCCACTTAGTAGAGAGTGGAATTACCAATAGATCTATCAATCGAAAAATTAGCTTCGCTCAAGGCTTATTACGCTTTTTTTAGTGCGTACATTGGCTATCAAAGCCTCTCCTTTTTGTCCCTCATATCCCCTGAAAGTAGCTAAAAATATCTATTCCTTTTTCTTCTAAGGAGATAGACTCGGTTCTCTCTCAGCCCATTGTTGAAAGATTCTTATACCCAAATGCGTAATAAGACGATTATAGAACTTTTTATGCGACAGGAATGCGTAGAGCAGAGCTTATCGATTTGAAAGATAAGTGATATAGATTTTTCTCAGAAAACAGTAAAGGTATTGGGGCAAGCGCAACAAAGAGCGCATAATCCCTCTGATTCATACAGTGGTGGAGACTCTTGAGAAATATTTAACCTTACGTAAAGGCGTAGAAACCAATGAGGTATTTCTCTTTTTGACGGATAAAGGGAAAATGTACCCAAAACTTGTGTATAATATAATAAATTCGTACTTTTAGCACTGCCACAACAAAGCTAAAGAAAAAGCCCTCACGTACTGAGGCATTCTTTCGCTACACACCTTTTAGACAATGGGGCTGACCTCAATGCTGTCAAGGAATTATTGGGGCACGCAGGGCTCGCTGCTACTCAGGTCTATACACATAGTAGTATCGCTGAGCTCAAAAACCAATATAAAAACGCGCATCCGAGGATGACTAATAAAAGAGTATTAATTTAAAATTTTTAGATTATGAAAGTAAATTTACACAATGTCGGTTTTACAGTGGATCAAAAATTGGTCGATTTTTATTCATGGACAAATTAGACCTTTTCTATGATAAGGTGATTGACGCTGAAGTCTACTTTGAAGTTAGACAATACCACTGCCAAAGAAAATAAAAATAGTGGAAATTAAAATAAATGTACCCGGAGATAGCTTTGTGGTTAAAAACAATTCAAATCCTTTGAAGAAGGAGTCGATTCTTGCGTAAATCCTATCGAAAGATTCTTGAAAAATACAAAGAAACTCGTTAATATTTTTCTGTAGGGGGCGAATGACAATTGCCCCTTTAATTCACTCTTTAAAGTTGTATTACCTCCCTTATATCATGGCAAGGAAATTAGCCATAGCTCCCTGAACTTCTTTATAAGAGTACACTAAGGGACTATCTCTCTGATTTTTTTCTTCTAATAGAATTGTGAAATGGAATTTCCTATTGTATTTGAAATTAAATAAAAATCTATTATATATGAATAGAGTGCTTATACTTGTTGATATTCAAAATGACTTTATCACAGGAGAGCTTCCTGTTCCTGATGGCAGGGCTATTGTAGATCCTGTCAATCATCTTATTTCACAGTTTGATCATGTGATTGCTACTCAGGACTGGCATCCAGACAATCACTTTTAGCTTTTTACCTTACATGAGGGGAAAAAGGCTTTTGAATCCATCCCTCAAGGGGACTTCCTACAGACGCTCTGGCCTCCTCATTGTGTGCAGGAAAGCAAAGGAGCAGAGTTCTTCCCAGAACTGCATACCCAATCCATCAATACTATATTCCGTAAGGAACAGACCCTAATATAGATAGCTATAGTGCTTTCTTTGATAACCAAAAGTTAAAGAGTACAGGACTGGATGGGTATCTCAAGGGATTGTCTATTGAGGAACTCCATTTTGTGAGGCTTGGCTGCGGACTATTGTGTCTATTATTCTATGGTGGATGCGCTTGATCTGGGCTATAGGGTGTTTTTACATGAGCATTGTACCCGTGCCATTAGCAAGGAACATTTTCAGCAGCAAAAAGAGGAACTTATCAAGCATCCCAATTTTTACTTTATTACCTTAAGAAGATTTTGAGAGAAAGACAACAAATGCGATTTGGTATTGTCATTCCTGCTCACAACGAAGGGGATATCTTGGCGCATGACCTTGGACTCGCTCCTCAATCAGCACTATCCTGCTTATCAGATTATTGTGGTGGATGACAATTCCTCGGACAATACAGCTGAGGTGTTGGCCACTTATTGTGCCAAGTATCCACAGGTGAAACAGCTCTATAGGAGTTCCTCTGCTTATCGTTTTGCCAGGGGCAAAGATCGTTCAGGCTTTCTATGCGGGGCTCCCTCTGCTGGAACAGGTAGAGGTCATTTGTAAGTTCGATGCTGATCTGATCTTTCCTCCAGATTACCTCCAGAAGCTACACTAGTATTATACACAACACCCTAAGTTGGGGATGTGTGTGGAGTCTGTAGTATAGAAAAACAGGGAAATGGCTAAGGGAAGAACTTACTGATAAAAAAATCACCTCGAGGAGCACTAAAGAGCTATCGTCGAGAATGTTTTTGAGGATATCTCTGGGCTTAGACAAGCCATGGGTTGGGATACAGTGGATGAGCTATTGGCTCAGTACTATGGCTGGGAGGTCTTAGTGGACAATACTTTGCAGGTAAAGCATCTGCGCCCCTACCGCAAGCCGTTACAACTCTCAAGCTCAGTATATGCAGGGAGGGATGTTCTATCGCTTACGATATGGGATGATTCTCTCTTTTTGGCAAGTGCTAAGCTCGCTTACAAAAAGCAAAAGTTTCCGCTTGTTTTGGGATTATATAAAGGGATACTTCAAGGCTAAGAAGGAAAAACAAGATTTTTTAGTAACTCCAGAGGAGGGAAGTGGATACGGGCTTACCGCTGGAGAAATATCAAGAAAAAATCTGAATTGTTGATAAGAAAAATTTGCTGTATACTGATTTTTCTTTACTTTTTGCGCTGTATTAAAATAATACCACAAGGAGAATGAAAATAGCACTATTAGGTTATGGGAAAATGGGTAAAAGCCATTGAGCGTATTGCCCTTGAGCGTGGTCATGAGATTGTTCTCAGGGTGGATGCTTCAGGGGAGTATGATCTCTCAGTAGCTCAAGTGGCCATTGAGTTTAGTACCCCTCAGAGTGCTTTTGCTAATATTAGCAAGGCGCTTTCCGCAGGTATACCAACCATAGCTGGTACTACGGGTTGGCTTTGAGGATTACCCAAAGGCGGAAGCCTTATGCAGGGTGCATGATACAGCCTTTTCTCTATGCTTCCAACTTTAGTATAGGAGTCAATGTTTTCTTTGAGATTAATAAGGTCTTAGCAAAGCTTATGCAGAAGTATCCTCAGTATGCCATTGCTATTGAAGAAATACATCACACTCAAAAACTGGATGCACCCAGTGGTACCGCCATTACCTTAGCACAGGATATTATTGAACAGACCGACAAAGTTGGTTGGCAGTTGGGGAAACCTCTGAAGATAAGATCCCTATTACAGCTAAGCGTATAGAGAATACTCCTGGTACTCATATAGTTACTTATAGTAGTCAAGTGGATACCATTGAGATTAAACATACCGCTCACAGCCGTGATGGTTTTGCCTTAGGGGCTGTTTTAGCTGCAGAGTGGATACAAGGGAAAAAGGTGTCTTTTCTATGAAAGATGTCCTATTCGAAAAATAAATTTAATCATTTGTAAAAATAAATTTTATGGCAAGCGTAAGACGTTTAAAAAGAATATTGCTTCTGTCTTAGGGAGAGTTAGTAGATACTCTTATCATTTGGGAATTGGTAACTGATAAAAATGAGGCTTCTCAAGCTGTGGTAGAGGAAATCTACGCCGCTTATGATAAGTATCTCGGACAAATTAATAATCCAAGTGAAAACAAAGGGGCTTTCTACAAACAACTGCTTAAGAATTTCGAAGAAGAAGTCAATGCTATTGTAGCAAAGATCAATGCTTTGAGCTAAAAAGAAATTACTTTTTGTTTTACACCAATTACATTTTGTTCACAATGCAATTGGTGTTTTTGCATATATTACTATGAAGAAGCTATTCTTATTTCTTTTCTTGGCCTTTACCTCTGTAACTTTTGCACAACAGACTTATAAGCTCTATGTAGAGGGCGAAAAACAGTGGGCATATAGGGAAAATGCGCTTACTGATTTTGTATATGCTTTCTGTACTAAGGATTTCGAGGCCATTGCCAAAAATCCTGTAGTAGGGGATAGTTTAAAAGTAGCCTTATTAGAATCCATATAATAAAATGCTGCAAAAGTATCCCTATGAAAGATAAAAATACACAGATAAGTCTCTTTTTCGAGAGAACGAAAAAAGGGGAAAGGTCGTATTTTCTTTATGACTTTCTTCGAAGGAAACCTAAAAGGTAAGCGCAAAGATGCTTTCTTTCAATTCCTGTTGGGAAACAATACCAAAGAAGGAGCGTTTAAGTGCGATACTATTGTGATTTCAGAGGAAAAGCATAGATTTACGTACCAAGAACCCTCTGTAAAACTCAAAACAAGATATCAAAGGGAGGTGATGCAGGAATACGAAGCGCATGCATTAGAAAAAAATGCCAAAAAAGAATTGGAAAACTATATAAATACAAGAAAACGCTGGCGAAAAATGATTATCGTCAATTAGCGATAGTTTGCAAAAATACTATGCATAGGGGAATTTCCACTAAATAATTCAAAACTCAAAATTCAAAACTAAATAGATGGCAGACGACGATTTGATTACAGACGATGAGCTGTACGAACACTATAGTTTTAAGGCAGGAAAGGGACAAGAACCACTACGAGTGGATAAGTTCCTGATGAACTTCGTGGAGAATGCCTCTCGAAATAAGGTACAACAGGCGGCTAAGGACGGCAATATATTTGTCAATGGAGTAGCCGTGAAGGCCAACCACAGGGTCAAGGCCAATGATGAAGTCAAAGGTTATGTTTGCCCATCCTCCTCACGAATATCTCTTGGTACCTGAGCCTATTCCCTTGATATTGTCTATGAGGATGAGGAACTAATCATCATCAATAAGCCTGCCGGTTTGGTAGTCCATCCAGGGCATGGCAAATTATCAAGGACTCTCATCAATGGACTAATTTACCATTTTCAGCACCTGCCTATGAACAGTTCCGACCGACCTGGCTTTGGTACATAGAATCGACAAAGATACCAGTGGCTTATTGGTTGTGGCTAAAACGGAAGAGGCTATGAATCACTTGGCTAAGCAGTTTTTCAACAAAACCAGTGAGAGGGAGTATGTAGCTTTGGTGTGGGGGCAACCTCGCTCAGGACGAGGGAACTATCACAGGGCATATCGGAAGACATCCCTAAGAATCGCCTCCAGATGACCGTTTTTCCTGATGGAAGTGAAGGTAGGAGGCCATCACTCATTACAAGGTCTTGGAGCGTTTTGGCTATGTAACCTTAGTTTCTTGTCGCTTGGAAACAGGACGCACGCACCAGATTCGAGCCCATTTTCACCTATATAGGACACCCGCTTTTCAATGACAGAGCGCTATGGTGGGGATAAGATACTCAAAGGGAACAACTTTCAGCTAAGTATAAAGCAGTTTGTCGAAAAACTGTTTTAAGCTCCTCCCTCGTCAAGCGCTTCATGCCAAAAACCTTAGGGGTGGAGAAACCCTCCACAGGGCAGATGCTCCGTTTTGATAGCGAAATACCTCAGATATGCAACAATGTATAGAAAAATGGCGTAACTACCTTAGCAATAGAGAGGTAGTCAATGATTAATGAGAATAATAGGGCGGATTGCACTTATCCCTCAAAAATAAGACTTTTCGGACAGCCTCTAATCATAAAATGAAATTTTTACTCTTTCATGTAAAGTGATTTTTATAGCTAATTAATTTACATTTGAAAATATATTATGAAACAATTCTTTTCGACAGGCAAAAAATAGAAGATTTAGAGGCTATATGGCCACTTTTTCTCTATGCCAAAGAAACCATGCGACAAAGAGGAACCCAGCAGTGGCAGGGTGGTTATCCCTTTAAAGGAGACTATTGAGCAAGATATAGTTCATCACTATGCTTATGTAGTGGAAGAGGCAGGTGAGGTTATCGCTTATGTAGCCATCAGTAGGGATGGAGAGCCTACCTATCAAAAGATAGAGGGAGCTTGGCTTAACCAGGATCCCTATATAGTAGGGCACAGAATGGTAGTAGGGAAGAAGGGACGAGGTAGGGGATTGGGATCTTTTTATGATACGAGAAGCTGAAAAATAGCTATTATTCATGGAATACGTTCTGTACGAGTGGATACTAACTTTGATAATCAGGTCATGAAACATATTTTTGAAAAAAAGAAGGCTATACTTACTGTGGTATCATTCAGGTACGTGATGGAAAACGTGAGGCCTTTTCAGAAGATTTTAGTTTAAATAAAGAGTTATGAAATACAATCAGATAGATACAGGAGCCTATACCATCTACTTCGCAGAAGAGGGCTATAAATACTTAGCAGACTATATAAAAGAAAAGAAATATTCAAAAGATATTTGTTCTTTCCGATACACATACCCATGAGTGTTGTGTATATACTTTCTTACAGAAATTCCCTTTTGAAGTGGAAATCATAGAAGTAGAGGCTGAGAGGAGTACAAAACCTTGGATACCTGTCTTTCCTTTGGCAGACCCTCTCTGATTTAGAGGCGGATAGAAAGAGCTTGCTGATCAATGTAGGTGGAGGGGTGGTTACTGATATGGGAGGATTCGTGGCATCTACTTTCAAGCGAGGAATTGATTTTATCAATATTCCTACTTCTCTCTTGGCGATGGTGGATGCTTCTATTGGAGGGAAGACAGGGTCGATTTAGGAACCCTCAAAAACCAAATAGGCGTGATAGAGAACCCTAAGCTTCTTCTTATTGATGTCAATTATCTTAATACCTTACCCAAAGAGGAATTTCTGTAGTGGTTTGGCCGAGATGTTTAAGCATGGACTCATACAATCTCCTGCTTATTGGGAAAAGATGAGACATCTCTCTACCTTTGACTACCGATGATTTGGAGGAAATATTTATCAATCGGTAGTGCTTAAGTATCAAGTGGTATCTGAGGATCCTAAGGAACAAGGATTGCGCAAGATACTCAACTTACCATACTCTGGGGCATGCTATTGAGTCCTATGCACTATCTCACCGAGAAAAACGCTTATTACATGGAGAGGCTGTCGCTATAGGAATGATCTTGGCTGCTTATATATCTCATAGGTGCTACAGTTCCCTTGGGATAAGGTGGAGGAAATCAAAACAACTCTTTTAGAATATTTTCCTCAAGAGAACTTCACCTCACAAGAGAGAGAAGCCATACAGCAGCTACTCAAGTATGATAAAAAGAATGCTTACGGACGTATATATTTTGTATTGTTGAGGAGATCTTGGAAAACCTACAGTGGATATAGAGGTTCCTTCCTCTCATATAGAGGAGAGCTATTTGACTATTATGGTATTAATCATTGATTATGGTTATAGTTATACTTAATTGGAATGGAAAGCATCTATTAGAGCAGTTTCTTCCCTCTGTGGTACGCTATTCCTCAGGGGTAGGGCTTTTATGTGATAGACAATGCCTCTACCGATGGAAGTGTTTTGTTCTTACAAGAGCACTCATCCCCAGATAAAGATTGTCCAAAATGCTGAAAACTATGGGTATGCCAAGGATACAACGAAGGATTAAAAGCATATCCCCTGCCGATGTGTATTGCCTGCTCAACTCCGATGTCGAGGTCTCCCTCATTGGCTCGAAGCTCCTATGCATATCTTTTGCTCATGATCCTCAAGTCAGTATATTACAGCCCAAGATAAAGTCTTATAAACAGAGAAACTGTTTTCGAATATGCAGGAGCTGCTGGAGGATATATAGACAAAATACGGTTTTTCCTATTGCAGAGGGCGTGTCTTTTGATACAATAGAGGAGGATACAGGACAATATGAGGAACAAACGCCTATGGGCTTCTGGGGCATGTTTTTTTATTAGAGCGTCCGTTTTTGAGCATCTTGGTGGTTTTGATGAGGATTTTTGCCCATCAGAGGAGATAGATTTCTGTTGGCGTGCACAAAATGAGGGGTATAAGGTGTATTATACTCCCTTGTCTCAGATATATCACTTAGGAGGAGCAACACTTGAGCAAGGAAGTACACAAAGGTGTTCCTTAATTTTCGCAATAGCCTTTTTATGCTCTTGAAAAACTTGCCTAAAGAGGCTTGGTTCTCCACGATTTTTCTTGAGAATGGTTTTGGATGGCATTGCGGGGGATACGTTTTTCTTTCAGGGAAAGCTAAGCTATACTTGGGCTATTCTTAGGGCACATTTTGCTTTCTATAAGTACTTTTTTTCATTTTTATCACAAGCGGAAAAATCCTATGCTAAAAACAGTATTACTCAGTAAAATCAATAGCTTATAGCTACTTTATAAAGAATAAGAAAGTAGGTATTAATGGGGAACAAAAATTGTAGGTATACCCAAAAATAAAAATTATCAGATTGTGTCTTTCCTATATCTATTTTTACGGCAGATTTTAAATCTTTCTAATAATATTTTTAAAGTATTGAAAAATAAATATTTTATGAGGAATATTCTTCTAATTTTCATGTATCTGTTCATTCTTGGGGTACGCACAGGAGGAGACTCTTATGCGAGGAAGTGTGTTTCAATACCAAGACAAACTTGCCTTTAGATAATGTGAATGTGCTCAATATCAATCAAGTAAAGGGAACAGTTACCAATATTAAGGAGATTTCTCAATACGGGTAGCCGTGAATGATACTTTACACTTTTCTTATCTTGGCTTCAAGTCTATCAAAATAAGAGTAACTCAGGATATGATTCGTTTCCCCGGAACGCGTATAGGAAACGACCGAACTGGCCTATGCGCTTGGAAGAGGTAGTAATCTCTCCTTATCGCCTGACAGGTTATTTGGATATTGATGCAAAAGTATATGCCCTGTCAATACCAATAGACAGTATAGTATCTCTGGATTAGACTTAGGATATGAGCCCAGAACACGGGATAAGAATAAAACGGAAGAGGTCGTTTCCTCTGTGCTAAATCCCGAGGACTGCTTTATAAGGCTTTTAGTAGTAGGGCTAAAGATTTGCGCAAACTCAAAAAGATGAAGCAGAGTGATGAAATCCGTAGTATGCTCAATGGAAAATATGACCGAGAAGCTCTGGCCGAAATTTTAGGTATATCCAAGGATAAACTCGAAGAGATTGCTTCGTCATTGCAATTATTCAAAAGGTTTTATCAAGAATTCTAACGACTTACACACTTCTTGGATGCTCTTACCCAATGTTATGAAGAGTATAAGCTCCTCAATAAAAATGGAGAACCTCATAAAAATGAAAAGGGAAGCTATTCACTGCTCTTAGCCTCCTAATGCCTAACACCTAATACCTAAAAACATGAAGAAGTTTTTAAAATTTTTGGTATCATTGTTTTTAGTATTGATACTATTACTTGTTTCCATCCCCTTTCTCTTTAAGAATACTATAAAGGGAGAAAATCATGGAGAAAGTAAATGAAAGTGTGAATGCTCAGATTAGTTTTACTGACTTTTCTCTGAGTGTCTTCAAGAACTTTCCCAATGCAACAGTAGAACTCGAAGGCCTAAAGGTCATTAACAATGCTCCTTTTGCTGGAGACACTTTGGCTTATGTGGGGAATTTCTCAGCAAAGGTGAACCTTAAGGATATCCTTTTCAAGGGGATAAGGATCCTACAAGCTCTTAGGATTCTCCCTATCAGATGCTGTAGTGAATGTACACATGAATGAGGAGGGAAAAGGTAACTTTGATATTGCCAAAAGTACTTCTGATACTACTGACGAAGAACCCAATAATTTCTCTCTTGATCTCAAGGAGTATAGCATAGAGAATCTACGCTTTACATTCAGGGATGATACCTCTAAAATGAGTGTTATCCTTGATAGTCTTTATCATAAAGGAAAAAGGAAATTTCGCTAATCAAGTACTTGATTTAGAGACAACTACAGCTACTAAGGTTTCTTTTTGCTTCTGATGGAACAGCTTTTCTACGCAACAATGTAGTTACCCTAGATGCTGTCTTAGGAATCGACCTAAACCAACAAAAGTATACGCTCAAGGACAATACATTGAAATTGAACGCTTTGGAACTTAATTTTGACGGATTTGTACAGCTTTTGGAAGATGGACAACTCTACAATCTATCTTTTAAAACACCTAAGACAACCTTCAAGAATTTCTTGGATCTGATCCCTGCTGCCTATACCAAGGTATAGAAGGAGTACAGACCACTGGTGAATTTACCATCAATGGTAAGGTAGATGGTAAGTATACTCCTACCACTATTCCTAAGCTGGATATTCGTATGCTCTCGAATAATGCGTCGTTCAAGTATCCTTCCTTACCTAAGTCTGTCAAAAATATTGATATAGATGTAAAAATAGGAAATGAAACAGAAAAATTAGAGGATACTTATGTGAATATCAATCGTTTTGCCTTCACTATAGACCAAGATGCTTTTTCTGTAAAGGCCTTGCTCAGAAAATCTTACTAAAAATATCTTGGTGAATGCGGATCTGAAAGGAGTGATCAATTTAGAGAATATCCAAAAAAAGCTTATCCTGTGAAGATGGATTTGGATCTGAAAAGGTATTCTTAAAGGCAGACATCTCTACAGCTTTTGATATGGCTTCAGTAGAAAAAAGACTTACGAACATATTCGAAAACTCAGGACACGCTTCTTTGGAGAAATTTGTCTATTCAGGAGCTGGCTTCTTGCAGCCTTTCCATATCAATAAGGCGGGAATTTCTTTCAATAATGCTAAGATAGAACTTACAGAACTGGATGCTAAGACAGGTAAGACTGATTTCAATATTAAGGGGACTTTAGAAAATTTCTATGGGTTTTACACTTCGTAATGAGGGTGCTCAGGAATTTCACCCTCGCTTCCAATCATATAGATGTAGGTGATTTTATGCAAACCGATACACCTGCGAAACTCCTAAGCAAGATAAGCAAGAAGAAAAGCCTACAGAAACTAAACCTGCTTCCAAGGCAAATGCTTCTATCAAAATTCCTGCTTTTTCTGGATTAGTAGTCTCGATGCCAAGGCCAAGAGTGTACTTTTATGATAAGCTCAATTTGACTAATGTATCAGGAAAACTTATTATCAAGGATGAAAAAGTAAGCCTACAGAACCTGCAAACCGATATCTTTGGTGGAAAAACCGCCGTTACAGGAAGTGTATCTACCCAAAGGGATACCTCCACTTTTTCTGTAGATTTGGACATGAACAAGCTTAACGTTATGGAGTCTTTCTCTCAGATAGAAATGCTTAAGAAAATTATGCCTATTGCCAAAGTGGTAGAAGGTTTCTTTAGTTCTAAGATTAATGTAAAAGGAAAGCTCACTCCAGAACTTACCCCTGATATCAATTCTATCTCAGGAAGTCTTTCTGCTGCCCTCATTGGATAGCCATGTAAAAAGAGGCTTCTCCTTAGTTTCTGCTTTGGATGCTCAGTTCAATCAGTTGAATCTTTCCAAGCTTAACCTCAAGGATCTCAAGGCTAATGTAACCTTTGAAAATGGTCGCTATGGTGGTAAAACCTTTTTGCTATCAAGTGGAATGGTAGTACTATCAATGTAGCAGGAACACATGGGTTTGACCAAACCATGGATTACAAACTTACTTTCAATGTGCCTGCTAAAATGCTTGGTCAGGATGCTTTCAGCCCCTATTGGCTAAGCTTTACAGTGACCGAACAACAGAAGTTAGGGATATTCCTGTCAATGTGAGATATGGGGGAAACTTTACCAAACCTCAGGTATCGACCGATATGAAACAAGTTGTCAATAACCTTGCATTACAGGTGGCCAAAGCGCAGGCAAACCAGCTTACGGATAAGGTGATGGACAAAGTAGGTAAAAGAAGTGACTAACAAAAATCACTGAAAAAGTAGGAGGTGAAGCCGTAAATAAGGCTACAGATGCTTTGGGTAAGCTCATAGGAGGAAAAACTCAGCTACGGATACCACTAAAACTACTCCTAAAGGAGCAAAACCAAGAAAGCTGTAAATAACCTTTTGGATGGTCTCTTTAAAAAGAAAAATAATAATGAGCAATGATTGTAAGGTTCAATGATTAATGATTAATGTGCTTTATTAATCATTGAGGAAAGACGTGTGATTTTTAAAACACACGTCTTTTTACTAAAAATTATTTGTTATTCGTTATTTGTTATTCATCATTCATCATTTGTTATTGATTATGAGATTTCTAGTATTTTTAGTTATTCTTATAATAGCTCAAAAGTTGCCTTCTGAATAGGACTCATTATACAGGATATGTATGTGATGCTGCTACTAAAAGCCTTTGGCAGGAGTAAAAAGTTACAGAAATGGAGAGTCAGCAGTATACTTTTTACAGATGAAAAAGGATTTTTACTTTGAAAAAGATGGATGATATAGCTTCTCGTCTTATTTTTTTGAAAAAGAGCCTTATATAAAAGATACTCTTAGCTCTGTACTCATACAGCATGGAGAACATTTTGAATTTCTTTTTAAGGAGAGCAAATCTACCTCAGAACCATACAATACATGGATTCTATCTACAATGATTATGAAAAGAGTTTGTATAAAAGTACAAATCCACGAGAGCAGATCCTTCCTAAGGATAGTCTTATTATCCGAGGGAAAAGATACTGCAGTGGTAACCCGCTTACGAATTTATCATTATCCTGAAGAACAGCTTATAACAAAAAGATTATATAGGATACTACAAAGGAGAAAAAGCCACGTAAAAATTCTAATTATATAGAAAAAGCACGCCCTGCGAACGTACTTTTATCAGACAAGGAAAGTTGAGTACAGAAACTATTTATTTTTCCTAAAAAGACAGCCTTTATCTATGATCGGGATACTGTCAGATGTGAGTCCTTATTTATCAGGTATGATCTAGAAGGAAATATAAAAGAAAAATCTGTGAAGGAAATTTTTCTTGTCCCGATATAGCCGCTCATACACGAGTGGGTACAGCATTTTTTTCTATAAGGGGATAAGCTCATCCAAGAGAAGTATTATCACAATGATCGCAGAGAAAAAGATTATATTCGTCATAGAGTATATGATACAATGGGAAATTATAGGGAAATCTATACAAATAATTATGAATTGTTTAATAATGATAGTCTTGTCCTCTCTCCAGAGGAAGTAAGACGCCGCACAAAGAGATAGATAGAGGAAAAATAAAACAAAATGAAAGATACAGTAAGGCATCAGGGGATGCGCAATCTTTTGGCTCGACAGCTTACTGAGCGCAAAAGAATATCCTATTTCTGATGGAAAGGTATTACAGGCGATAAGAATGATTCCACGTCATTTGTTCTTAGATAGTATTTTTTTGAAGAAAAAGCCTATCAAGATATTGCTTTTCCTATAGGAGCAGGACAGACGATTTCTCGACCTCATACAGTTGCTTTCCAGACAGAATTATTACAGGTGAGTGCTGGACAAAAAGTACTAGAGATAGGCACTGGGAGCGGCTATCAGTCATCGGTATTGGTAGCACTCAATGTAGAGCTTTACACCATAGAGCGCCAACAGGAACTCTTCAAAAACAAAGTTATTACTTGATAAAATGGGCTATATGCCCCGAAAGATGATTTTCGGAGATGGATATAAGGGATATGCAGAACAAGCCCCTTATGATCGTATTTTGGTAACAGCAGGTGCACCAGAGGTGCCCAAGGAGTTGTTAGCACAGCTCAAAGTAGGAGGGAGGCTTGTGATTCCTATAGGTCGGGGTGCACAGATCATGACGGTTTTTGTACGACTCTCCTCCACAGAGTTCAGCAAAGAGGAATATGGTACCTTTGGCTTTGTACCTATGCTGGAGGATACATGCAAGTCAGGAGAAAGCAGTGAGTAGCAGTCAGAGAACAATGAACAGAGATGAACGGGAAAAAGAGGTACAGAAAAAGTGTAGGTTTTTGATTTTCAGTAACTTTGTAGGAAAATAAGCAGTAATCTATATAATTTTTAAGGATATGAAACAAAGAGTTCCTGTTTCCCAGATTATGTCCAAAGACATAGTTACTCAAGCCCCTACTCAGACATTGTATGAAGCAGAGGCCTTATTCAAAAACATCACATTCGCCATATTCCTGTGGTAGAGGGTCGCAAACTCATTGGTGTACTAAGTCTTACAGACTTGCTTCGCATCATGTTTTGCTGATCTCTGATGATGAAAAGCATGTGGATAGTGTGGATGTATGATATGTTCACCATTCCACAGGTGATGGCTAAAGTACCTTTTGGCTATCTCTCCTGATACAACTATTAAGGAAGCTGCTGAGATTCTTGCTGAGCAAAACTTTCCATGCACTTCCCTGTTACCGATAATGGCAACTTGGTGGGTATGCTTACCACTACAGACCTTATCAAGTATCTTTTGGAACAATATTAATCTCAAAAATAGTAAAAAAGAAGCCAAAATCAGGATGATTTTTGGCTTCTTGCTATAAATATATTTGCTATTGGAGAGTTTCTTTAGCCAGTCGAAAGAAAGTACTTTGCCATAGTAAGGCATTCTGATGGTTGCAATACCCAGTGATTTTCATCTGGGAAGTACAGCAGTTTGCTCTTGATACCTCTGAGTTGAGCAGCAGTGAAGGCTTGGAATCCTTGTTCTTCAGGCACACGGTAGTCTTTTTCCACCATGAATGATAAGGATAGGTGTATCCCAAGCGGCTACCTTCTCAATAGGGTTGAATTCGGTATAGGGCTCTGAGCCAGAGCATTGTTTTTTCCCAATAAGGGACCAGCGAACTCATGATTGTTGAAGAAAGTCTCTTCAGTAGTACCAAACATACTTTTGGGTATTGAATACTCCACAGTGAGCGATAAAAGTCTTAAAACGCTTTATTATGGATACCTGCTAAGTTATATACCGAATAGCCGCCATAACTAGCTCCCACAGCTCCTAATCGGTTACTATCTACATAAGGTTCTTTTGGCAATATCATCAATAGCAGCAAGGTAATCCTTCATAACCTGTCCTCCCCAATCTCCACTGATCTGAGCATTCCATTTCTACCCCATGTCCTGGCATACCACGGCGGTTAGGAGCGATGACGATATAGCCTTTGAGAGGCCATCAGCTGGAGGTTCCAACGGAAGCTATAGAACTGAGTGAGCGCAGATTGAGGTCCTCCTGACAATAGAGAAGAGTAGGATACTTCTTCTTAGGATTGAAATCAGGAGGATAGATCACCCAAGCGAGCATATCCTTGCCATCAGTAGTTTTGATAGTGCGTTCCTTTACAGGACACTTAGCTATATTCTTATACAAATAGTCGTTGATATGAGAGAGCTGTTTTACTTCTAAGGGAGCTTTTCTTCCTTTGAGGTTCACTGTATAGATCTCAGGAGCTCTGTTCATATCATTACGAGTCACCACTAAAAGGTCTCCGGATTGTCCTATGATATTGTTGATGTCAAAAATTCCTTTGGTGAGCTGTTTTACAGTAGGGTTTTTGGCAAAAGGCTCTATCTCAAAGAGTTGTTGAGTACCATTAGTAGCAGCAATGAAATAAATTTTCTTGCCATCATCACTCCATAGGTAGCTAAAAACTGTATTGTCCCAAGTGGCAGTAAGGTTAATCTTCTGACCATTGTGAAGGATGTATAAGTCGTTCTTATCCGCTTCGTTGCCATCCTCCTTCATGCTTAGCCAAGCCAGTACCCCCTCTTTGCTAAAAGAAGGATTGGTATCATACCCCATCATACCCTCGGTGAGGTTGGTTGTAGTTTTGGTAGCGATGTCATACTGATAAATATCAGTATTGGTGCTTACTACATACTGAGTACCTCACCTTAGCTTTGGTTACATAGAGTACTTTTTACCATCAGGGCTCCATATATAATCCTCTTCTCCTCCATGAGGTTCTTGAGGACAATAGTAGGGAAGTCCCTGCATAATATCGGTAAGAGCTCCAGAGGCAATATTTTCTATAAATACATGATTATAAGAGCCTTCATTCCACTTATCCCAGTGGCGATGGTCGAGTCCTTGATAGATTTTTCCAGAAGATTTGTCCAAATCCTTATAAAAAGTCTTTTGGCAAGAACGGGAGTGAGTTTTACCTCTTTGTGGATGAGCTTAAGAGACTTATTGTTATTAAGTTTTTCTGTAAGCAGTTCCAACTGTTCCTTAGTAATGGATACCGTTTTTCCATCTTTGATAGCGAGCTTATAATACTTTGTCAAAGGAATTATTTTTGACATTAGGAGTGGTAACCCCTATGAGTACATGGTTCTTGTCGGCTGTCAGTCCGATACCACTAACCCTATGTAGCTCCCATAACTTTTCGGGAGTAAGTGGCTGTTGTGCGAATGTACTATACACCATAAACAATGTAAGTATTAGAGTGATTCTTCTCATGATATATATAATTAGAATTATTTTTTCATGATAGCTTAGAGAACAACCAATGAATCATTCAAGAGAACATATCCTTTACCTTCTCAAAGAAAGTTTTTTTCCGATTTGTCTGGATTGGGGGTAAAATTCATCTTCTAACATTTTCTGGAAAAAGTTCTTTTGTTCTTTTGGTCAAGGTCTTAGGAGTCCATACATTGACATGTACTAAGAGATCCCCAGTGCCATACCCATTGATATTGGGCAATCCTTTGTTCTTTTAGGCGAAGGATTTTTCCAGATTGTATCCTTCTTCGAGCTTGATACGAACCTTTCCAGTGGCTGTTTCTATATCTTTGGAAGTACCCAGAACAGCTTCAGGCATACTTATATAGAGATCCAAGTGAAGGTTTTCCCTTCACGCTTGAGAGTCTCATGCTCAATCTCTTCGATAGTACTAAGAGATCCCTGGAATACTATTGTTTCCAGGAGCTTCATTACCTTTTCCAGAGACTTTTTAGCTGCATCCCTTCCATGACTCCGGCAGGAATCTTGATTGATACAGTCTCTTCTATGCTCTTGAGACCTTGAGAGTCAGCCCCATCAGGTCTTTTTGTCAATAATCTCACCACTCCTCCACAAGTAGGACAAGGAGAAGAGGTTTGCATACGACCAAGCATAGTATTGACCTCACGGACGATACTACCATGACCATGACAGGTGGCACAACTTTTATAAGTGGCACCTTCTGCTTTTTATTTTCGTTGTACTTTTACTTTTTCTCAGTACCTGTGGCAATATCGGCTAAGTTGAGCTTTACACGGATACGCAAATCCCCACCCTTTACACGATAGGAATGAGAATTGCCACCTCCGAATCCTCCGAAACCAGAGAAATCCGCTAAAGTGCCCACCGAATATATCCCCCGAAGTTACGGAATATATCCTCCATGGTACTATATCCACCACCAGCACCCCTTCGAAGGCAGCATGACCATACTGATCATACTGAGCACGCTTTTGTTCGTCACTAAGAATCTCATAGGCCTGAGCTGCCTCTTTGAATTTTTCTTCCGCCTCTTTGTCACCAGGGTTTTTATCAGGGTGGTATTCTAAGGCTTTTTCGATAAGCTTTTTATTTCAGCGGCAGTAGCATTTTTGCTAATACCCTAATATTTCGTAATAATCTTTTTTTCATTTTTAATACTAAGAACAAGAACTTATTGTCCCTACAACAACCTTTGGATAACGAATAATTTTTGTCACCCAACTTGTATCCTTTTTCTACTACATCTAATACTTTTCCACGAAGGTCTTCGGTAGGAGCAGTGGTCTGAGTAATAGCCTCATGAATATCACTATCAAAAAGGATCTGCGGTGGCAACCTGGATCTGTTCTAATCCTTTAGATCTTAGTGTATTAAGGAATTTGCTATGGATGAGTTCCACTCCACGAAGGAGGTTTTCATCCTCAGATTTTGGATATTTCACAAGAGCACGATCAAAGTCATCAAGGACTGGGAGCATAGAAAGTATGACATCTTGTCCTGCTGAGGTGAGCAATTCAAGCCTTTCCTTTGGCAGTTCTTCTTTTGTAATTTTTCAAATTCGGCAAACAGACGAGTGAATTTTGTCTTTTTCTTTATGTAGTTCAGCCTCTAATATAGAGATAGCCTCATCTGCTTCAGAAGAGTTATTTGACTGATTGTTAGTGGATTTCTCAGTTTGTTTTTCTTCAGGTTTCTGCTCAGGAGTTTTTTTGATAATAATCTCAGGGAGTTCATCTTCATCTCTACGTCAAGAGAATCCTGTGCAGTGGCTTGATGATGAAACTTTGGAGCTTCCTGCTCATGTGTTTCATCAATAATTTCAGCGTCTTGAAATTCAGCGTCCTGTATATCATCTGTATGGAAATCTCCTTGATGATGGTTATGTCCTGTATTCATAGGTTTATAATTTTTGTATTACTATTAATTACTATTTAGCTACCCCTATCAAAAGTATTGCCAAACTTAAAATAGTGACAAAATGGCAGTTGCACTTATCAGGGTGTGAGGTATAGTCTGTTTAGAATGATGTCGATGCCCTCCCTATGTTTTCTTTTTTTGGTGAGGTATCTAAAGCGTAAGTCGTCATAGTAAAGGCCAGAGAGTAGGATTCCTATGGCGAAGAAAAGTGTTTTGAGCTTTAGTCCGAGTTCTACGAAAAGCAAATCCTGCAAAAAGCCTCCTAAAAAGAAAAACAAGACGATGGATAGGCGTAAGCGAATGCTATTTTTGATTTTCTTTTCTTGTTCTTGATAGTTATTTCTCTTGAGATAAAATAGTTGAGAGAGTTCAATGCCTAAGTCTGTAAAAAGACCAGTGAGGTGTGTGGTGCGTACAGTAGCATTGGAAATCTTGGTCACAAAGGAGTTCTGCAATCCCATAGCATAGAGGAGCATAAAAAGTAGTAGTTTCATGGGGAAAATCAAAGAAATCCTATTGAGGAGAATGACTAAGCCCAATACAATACACTCCAAAATGGTAGGGCGGAAGTACTTATTCTGCCGCTTGTGATAGTTGGCTTCCTCAATAAGCCAGCCAGAAGAGAAGGAACCTAAGAGGAAGCATACTATGTAAAAAAGGTAAATAGTCCCCTTCCAGAACTCAGCGATGGACATATCATGAATGAAAAAAGCAAAGTGTCCAGTGACATTGGTAGTAAGCCGCCCCAAGAAGAGGAAGCCAACCACATTGACCATGCCAGCTACAAAAAGAGAACAACAGCTATTTGTAGATTGTTCTTTTTGCAGAACGCTTTTTCCTTGATGTCTGAACATGAGTCTAAGTCAAGAAAGGGGTTAAAGAATCTTAAATAGAGCTTCTGAATTGTTCTAAAGAAGCGTACATCATTTTTCATAGAAAGCGCGGATATCTCCTATCTGATACAGAAGCATAGCCACCCTTTCCAGTCCGATGCCAAAGGCAAAACCAGAGTATTTCTGAGGGTCTATTTTACAGTTGGTCAATACATTGGGGTCAGTCATTCCACAACCCATAATCTCAAGCCAACCTGTACCCTTGGTAATGCGGTAGTCGATCTCATTGTTCAATCCCCAATAGATGTCCAATTCAGCACTGGGCTCAGTGAAAGGGAAATAGGAAGGGCGCAAACGTATTTTGGACTTTCCAAACATTTCCTTAGTAAAGTATAAAAGAGTTTGTTTAAGGTCAGCAAAAGAGACATTGGTATCAATATACAGCCCTTCTATTTGGTGGAAGAGACAGTGAGAGCGTGCCGAGATGTCCTCATTGCGGTACACCCTGCCAGGAGCAATGATACGAATAGGAGGTTGGTGCTGCTCCATGTAGCGAACCTCCACAGAACTGGTATGTGTATGTAGGAGAATATCTGGACGAGTCTGGATAAAGAAAGTATCCTGCATGTCCCTGGCGGGATGATATTCAGGTAAGTTCAGTGCAGTGAAGTTATGCCAATCATCCTCTATCTCAGGACCTTCGGCTATGTTGAAACCAATATTAGCAAATACCTCAATGATTCTATTCTTGATCAGGGAGACAGGATGACGGCTTCCTATTTCGATAGGGAAAGCTGGACGTGTAAGGTCATTGAGACTTTGGGTAGTCACATTCTGTCCACTGAGTTTTTCTTTAAGTTCATTAATCTTTGCCTCAGCTTTGCTTTTTGAGTTCGTTGATTATTTGTCCGAAAATCCTTCTTTTTCTTCTTTGGGTACTTCCTTGAATTGCGCAAAAAGTCATTGAGCAAACCCCCTTTTTACCAAAAGTATTCTATACGGAATTGTTCTAATTCTTCTTTTTCTGTAGCAAAAGCCTCTACACGAGCTATATGTTCTTTTTATTTTTATTAATCATGGAGATTTTTATGTTAGCATAGTTGAATTTTTCTCTACACGACGCTGGTGTCTGCCCCCTTCGAAAGGCGTTTTCCAAGAAAGTCTTGACCATTTCCAAGGCTTGTTCAGCGGCTGTAAATCGGGCAGGGATGGCTAAGACATTGGCATTGTTATGTGCTCGAGCCAAGGCAGCTATTTCCTTGTTCCAGCATAAGGCGCATCGTACTTTAGGGTGCTTGTTGACTGTCATGGCGACCCCATTACCGCTACCACAAATGACAATCCCCCAGTCGGCTTCTCCTTTGTCAATCATTTCACCTACAGGGTGTGCAAAAATCAGGATAATCTACACTTTGGGAAGTATCTGCTCCTACATTGGTTACTTGGTAATCTTTTTGATAATAAGTACTGAAGAATCAAATTCTTATACTCAGTACCCGCATGATCATTTCCAATTACAATTTTCATCAGATAGTGTTTTTAAGGTGCAAAGGTACATATTTTTGGTAGTTTCAAAAGATATTAGAGGAAAAAAATTGTACCTTTGCGCAAGTATTGTATTTGCCTATAGAGAAAAGGCAAAAGACCAAAAATATTAATGAAACTCACTTTTTAGGTACAGGTACCTCACAGGGGGTACCTATAATGAGGTATGAATACCCCTGTGGCACATAGTCGAGATAAGCGAGATAAGCGCTTGCGTACTTCCGCCCTACTTTCATGGGGAGGAGTTAATGTGGCTATAGATTGTTCTCCAGATTTTCGCCAACAGATGCTTTCCCATAAGGTGCAGCACTTAGAGGCTATTCTTTTTTACCCATGAACATGCAGACCATACGGCAGGACTGGATGATATACGCCCTTTTGTACTCAAAGCAAGGGATATGCCCATCTATGGGTTGCCCCGAGTGATAGAGCAACTGAGAATACGCTTTGCTTATATCTTTGCTACCGAGAATCGCTATGAGGGTGCTCCCTCAGTGAGAGTGACTGAGGTCGATGCTTCCACTCCTTTTCCACTCTTTGGACAGGAGGTAATTCCTATTGCGGTGGAACATGGTTCCTTGCCTATCTTGGGCTATCGTATAGGGAAAATTAGCCTATATCACCGATGCAAAACATATCCAAGAGGCAGAACTCTCAAAACTTTACAAGGTGGATACTTTAGTACTCAACGCCCCTGCGTAAGGCACCTCATCCTACTCATCTGAATATAGCAGAAGCCATGGAGATTGTCAAAGAGGTACACCCTAAGCAGGCATTCTTCACTCACATCAGCCAGACGATGGGCTTCCCATGCCAAAGTACAGAAGGAACTCCCTAAAATGTATATTTAGCATATGATAAACTGACGATAAAGATTTAATTAGGAAAGGGAACAGAGATAGGCTGGTATGAGCTGTAAGAAACGATCCAGTCAAGATACATTGTACCTCAACGGAGAACGATGCCCACACTGGCGCGAGCTTTTTAGATTTAGTTAATGATAGCAATTGTATCACATGTTGGAGGGCGAATTGTTTACATTTTTGGAGGGTGAAGTCAAGAAAGGAGGAGATAAGAAATAAGACAAGAAGTGAGAGAATTAGAAATCACATACAGTCACTGGAATATCCTTTTGCCAGAAGAGTATCTTCAATGATAAGAGCTATTTCTTCCCAAGAGCCTCCTGCCAAGCCACAACCTATACGAGGCATCTGTACATGAGCTTGTTTTTCTTTGGCAAAGATGGCGACCTTAGTCAGAGCCTCTCTGACGGCCTCATAACGAATAGGGAGGGAGTCCTTTTTCATCTTTTTCGTATCTTATGTTGTCCAATGATATTGGCTACCCATATAAGATCTTCCACTTGTACAAACTGAACAGCACCTAAGGAGAAGCTCATCTTTCTCTTGATACCACTTTCGATATTGCTCTTCAGGAGCTTTCCATCGCTTGGATAGAGCAAGGACAAAGCCTTTTTCCCCAGCCTCCTATGTCATTGCATATATGGGTGATAATGATATTTCCCTCACTTTGAGGTAGGGTTGCATCTGCTTTTATGTATTCTATTTCAGTCATGATAAAGTGTTAAAATAATCTTGAGTATGGTGTCATTGAGCATTCGAGGAGTAAAAACCTCCAAGAGGATAGGATTTTTCATGATCAGAAAAGAGCATTTTTAGGCCTTCGTTAAAGGGATTCCTTGTTTTCTGCCTGTAGGTAAGTAATCCCATACATACGGCAGAGATGCTCAGCGGTAAGTGAGTGAGTTGTTTCTTGAAAAGTCTCAAAGAAAGGAGTTTCTTATCTGTCGGTAAGATACGGAAGATGCCCCCACCCCCATTGTTTACAATGATGATTTTTAGGGTTTTAGGAATATAGTTGCACCATAAAGCATTGTTATTGTAAAAAAGCTTAAATCGCCTGTAATCAATAAAGTAGGTAAGGATTGTACCACACTAGCGCCTATAGCTGTGGAAGTACTGCCATCGATTCCGCTGGTACCACGATTGCAAAAGATTTTCCATCCGTCCTTGGCGGGGAAAAGTTGCACATAGCGAATAGGGGCACTATTACTAATTTGTATATGATAGGGGAGTAGGAATTTGCTCAAGAATAGCTTGATATACGGCCATATCCGAGAAAGGGATTTGAGCTAAGAAAGCAGAACGCTTGGCAAGAGTTTCCTTATAGAGAGGCAGCCAAACACCCTTGTAATCAAAGCTGACAGGAGGAAGCTCAGGGGTGACAGCCTCTAAAAAGTATTGATATCCGTTTTGAAATGATGGGTAAGGGCAAAAAGTATCATAACCCACCTGCTCATCTATATAATAGTGAGCTTTTGGGAGGGTACTGGCGCAAAAACTCTTTTATTTTTCTTAGAAACTACCATCCCTCCTATAGAGATAAGCACATCAGGCTGCAATAGTTCTTGGAGATTTCTCTTTTGTATAGGAGAAAAGAAAAGTATCAATCATTCCAATAAACGATTCCGCTACTACGTTAGCCGTACTTTCGGTAAGGACTAAGATAGAAGGATCCTTTTGGAGCCAATCAATCCATTTTTGAGCCATAGCACCAGGAGGCAATACTCCTATGAGTACCATTTTCTTAGGGTAGATCCAGTCTTTGGTGAATTGGAGTAATTTTTCAGAATTTAGAGGTGTTTGTTTTTTAATTCCTATCTCATTGTGAAAAGTCACCGTAGGAGCGGGGAGGGTTCGGTATAGAGGTTCCTCAAAAGGAGCGTTGATATGTACAGGTAAGAGCTTGAGAGCAGCAGTATTCAGCGCTTCATTGAGCAGATATTCGTTGAAGAAAAGCGCCTTGTTTTCCTCAGATAGGTTGGCATTGTAAGCGGTATGAGCCGCTAGAGCATGAGGCTGATGAATGGTTTGTCCATCGCCTATATCTATTTTGGAGGCAGGACGGTCGGCACTAATGACCACTAAAGGGATATTACTATAAAAGGCCCTCACTCACCGCAGGATAATAGTTGAGCAATGCTGAACCAGAGGTACAGGCTACCACTACTGGTTCTCGAGGCTGTTGGGCTAAGCCTAGGGCAAAGAAAGCCGCACAGCGCTCATCCACTATACTATAAGTGGTGAAAAAAAGCCTCACTGGCAAAGCCTATAGTTAGTGGTGCATTGCGTGAACCAGGGGAGAGGACTATATGTCGGATACCTTTTGCCTTGCAGGCAAGGAGTATCTGTTGGGCTAAGGGAATCTCAGGAAACAAAACGAAAATAAATTGAGTAAAAATCAAGAGTGAAAAATGAAAAATGAAAAATTTTTTTCACTCTTCACTCTTTTACCTATGTTTATTGTTTAGCAAAAAAACTTTTTTTGTAATAAAGGTGTCGTTCTTGAGCTGATATTAGTACGTATATCCTCCTCTTTTTGAGCAATTTGTAAGAAAAAGTCCATCGATAGCCTTTTCAGTTACATAGCTTGTGAGGTTAGGTTCCACTTTGGTTACCAAAGGAATGGAATTATACTTAGTAATAATATTGTTCCATACCTGATTGGCACCTACTTTGCTTAGAGAGGCCTCAATTTTAGGAGAGAAAGCTTGTACTAAAGATTGAGTGGTGGTACTTTTCAGATACTCAGTAGCGGCATTTTTCCGCCAGTAAGGATGGCTGTAGCATCGGAAAAGAAAAAGATTCTTTACAGCATTGATAAAGATAGGTTTTGCCTGAGTTACAGCATCCTCAGCAGCGCGGTTCAGTAGCTTTACCCCTCATCAGCAAGGCTTCCCAGCCCAATACTTCTAAGGGTTTTGTCCACCTTTTGGAGTGGTTCAGGGAAAAGAATTTTGGCTAAAGAACTGCCATAATAACCATCTTTTGGCTAAGCAAATCCACTCCTTGGGAGATACCCAATTCCAAGGCTTGTTTTGAGTCCATTAGAAATATCTAAAGAGGACAAAAGCTCCTGTTTGTTGGGTGTTGTTCATAATAGACTGCAAGTCAGCGCAGCTATTGAGGCAGAAAAGACTGCTTACTAATAAAAATAATTTTCTTCATTTTTATTTTTAAGGTTTAAGGTGTTAGAGTCCACTTACTACTTATCAAACTCACTAGTGAAGTGTAGCTTTGAGTTGAGGATATTTTTTTGCTTGACCATTTCGATAGAGAAAGCAGAATCGGCCAGAAGACCAATTGTCCCTGTTTATCACGGGCCAAGTACTTTTGTTTTACGCGGAGGAAGTCGAGATAATCAGGGTCTTTAGGATTTTCAGGTTCTTCGACCCAACAAGCCTTGAAAATAGGGAAATTCTCATAACTACACTTGGCCCCATATTCGTGTTCCAAGCGGTACTGGATCACCTCATACTGGAGCGCTCCTACGGTACCAATGACCTTTCTTCCGTTGAAGTCCAAGGTAAAGAGCTGTGCGACCCCTTCATCCATAAGTTGGTCAATTCCTTTCTCCAACTGTTTGGACTTGAGCGGATCGGCATTATTGATATATCGGAAAATGCTCAGAGAGAAGCTTGGAATACCTTTGAAATGCAATACTTCTCCCTCGGTAAGGGTGTCCCCAATCTTGAAATTGCCAGTGTCATGTAGCCCAACAATGTCTCCAGCGTAGGATATATCCACAACCTCTTTCTTTTTCAGCAAAGAAAGCGTTAGGGCTGGAGAACTTGAGTTTTTGCCCTAAGCGTATATGTAGGTAAGGTTTATTGCGCTCAAAAAGTACCCGATACGATTTTTGACAAAGCCAAACGGTCACGATGGTTGGGATCCATATTGGCATGTATCTTGAATACAAAACCTGTAAAAGCCCTTCTCATTGGGCTGTACTATCCGTACATCACTGGCTTTGGGTAGGGGCGAGGGAGCTATTTCTACAAAAACAATCCAAGAGTTCCCTTACTCCAAAGTTGTTCAGAGCAGAGCCAAAAGAAAACAGGCTGTTGGGTGCCATTGAGATAGGCTTGGCGATCAGAAGGAAGGGTATACCTCATACACCAGTTCCAAGTCTTCACGTAGACGCTGTGCGGATTGAGAGGAGATAAGCTCCTCCAGTTCAGGGCTGGAGATGTCATCAAAAGCAATAGTTTCCTCAATATTCTTGCGGCTGTCTCCAGAGAAGAGATTGATGTTCTTCTCCCATATATTATAAATTCCTGAAGTCGTATCCCATTCCTATAGGGAAGCTCAAGGGAGTTACACGAAGCCCCAGCTTCTGTTCCACTTCGTCCAAGAGATCAAAGGCGTCCTTACCTTCGCGGTCGAGCTTATTGATAAAAACAATCATAGGAATATTGCGCATGCGACATACCTCTACGAGTTTTTTTCTGTTTGTTCCTCAACCCTTTGGCCACATCAATCACTACGATGACACTATCCACAGCAGTAAGCGTACGGAAGGTATCCTCGGCGAAGTCCTTGTGACCGGGGGTATCCAAGATGTTTATCTTATGATCTTTGTAAGTGAAAGCCAAGACAGAGGTAGCCACAGAGATTCCCCTTTGGCGCTCTATTTCCATAAAGTCAGAAGTAGCTCCTTTCTTGATCTTGTTGGACTTGACTGCTCCTCGCTTCCTGAATAGCTCCCCGAAGAGGAGCAGCTTCTCGGTCAGGGTCGTTTTTTCCCGCATCAGGGTGCGAGATGATGCCGAAAGTACGGCGCTTGCTAATTTCTTGTTCTAAGGACACTTTCTAATTGTCAATTATTAATTATTAATTTTTCAGTTTTTAGTGATGCAGTGGACTATATTTATTAATCATTGATCATTAATTTCATCATTTCTTGATAGTCCATAGTATTTCCTCTGGAGAGGATTAGTGATCGGAAGCGATCCCCATTCTGGCGGGTAAGACCTCCGTGTGACTCGAACCACTGATAGGTATCTTCGGCTAATATCTCTGAATACTGATATGCATAATAGCCTGCGGCATAGCCCCCACCAAAGATAGGAGAGAAATAGAATGAACGATAACGTACAGGGACTTCCTTAGGGAAACGCTTAATAGCCTCATTCTCAAAAAAGCAGCTACCTCGGTAACTTGAGCCGAGGCAGGAAGGGTATGCCACTGCATATCCAAATAAGCAGAAGCCAAAACCTCACAAAAAGCGTACCCACGATTGAAGTCGCGAGAAGCCTTTAACTCTCTATCAGTGAAGGGGTGATGACCTCCTGCGAAAGATAATGGCGAGCATAGTGAGGGAGTACTTCGGGGTGGAGTGCCCAATACTCATTGAACTGAGAAGGAAATTCTACAAAAATCCCCTAGCTACAGCAGTACCGGCAAGGGTAGCATATTGCTGCTCGGCAAAAGAAAGCATGTAGCGCATGGCCAAACTCATGAAAAAGTGTTTCTACCTCAGAGAAGGAAAGCAGACAAGGAAGCGCCTGAGTAGGAGGAGTATAGTTACATACGTTATATATCACAGGTTTCTGTCCAAAGAGTTTAGAGGGAGTTACTAGCTCGCTCATCCAAGCACCTCCCCGCTTGTTTTCACGAGTATAGAAATCCCTCATAATAAAGACCTAGAGGACTACCATCTGCTTCAAAAAGCTCGTATACCACTACCTCAGGATGATATACAGGCAGATCTGTACGACGCTTAAAAGTGATGCCATAGAGCGATGTAGCTGCATGGAAAACACCTTTTTCCAATACATTGAAAAGCTCAAAAGTAAGGTCTTAGTTCATTTTCATCTAAATCATATTGCTCTTTTGCGCACTTTTCTCCGCATAGTAATCCCAATTGTGAGGCTCAATTTCCGTTCTTTGTAGACAATGTTTTAAGACTTTCTACCTCCTTGGCTACTTTTTTTCTAATGTAGGGGGTAGGAGTCTTTCAAAGAAATTCATAACCGTCTGGGGAGTCTTGGCTACACTCTTTTTGCAAAGACCATTGCGCATAGTTATCATAACTCAAGAGCGTTGCTTTCTTCGACGCAACGCGATGATTTCAATACAATATTTTCAGTGAGAAAGCCCCTCGAGAAGCCCTATTCCAAGACTGTTGAAAGAGGCGGTGACGCGTTTCTTCCTTTTCCAGCTGAGAGAGCAAAGGCTGCTGAGTGGTATTGGTCAAGGCGATTTTCCAAGAACCATCTTCCTGAAGAAGCATTTTTTGCTCCTCAGGAGAAAGTCCAACCAAGTCTTCTTCTTTTTCTATAGAAAGAGCTGCCTGGTGGCGTGCTTGTAAGGTATTATAGTTAAAATCATTTTCCAGAGAAGCTAAGCGGTTATTAATCTCTTTGAGGGCTTCTTTCTCTCAGGAGAAAGGTTAGCCCTCGTAGGGAGAAAAGATCATAATAGTGCTCCAAGAGTTTAAGGGACTCGCTATCGAGTGACAGTGAGGTGCGTTGTTGATACAATACCTCTATACGCTCAAAAAGCTTGTCATTGAGATAGATGCTATCTTCATTGGCCGCCAATAGGGGTAAGATCTCTTTTTCGGTTTGTTGCAATACTTCATTAGTATCAGCTCCTGCAAGGGCAAAGAAAAAGATTAGCTACACGTAGCAGTGCTTCTCCACTTTTTCCAAGGGAAGGACAGTATTGTCAAAGTTTGGTGGAGCTGTTTGCTGAACAATAGCCGTAATAGCCTGCTGTTGTACGGACATAGCCTCAAGTAACGCAGAAGCAAAATCCCTCACTTTTTATTTGAGAGAAATAAGGAGCTTGGTAAGGCAGTGCCGTTTTTTCTAATAAAGACATTTTGTCAAGTTTTGAGTTATTTATTATGGAAATCAAAAACAAGTGAACCTTATTTCATTATTCACTATTTACTAATTTTTGTTTTTTTCCACTTCTCATAAACCTTTTGCTACATCAAAAATTGTACCATAATTATTAAGGTAAATATATTTATTTAACATTTATTTTTTTATATAGAAGAGAATAAGATAAAAATATTGTTTATTTAACTAATTCAGTTTCAGCCATAATAAAATATTTTAGAAAATGAAAAAGTATTTTTCTTTTTGTGTAATCCAAGGGAAAGTGTATCTTTGTCCCTTGTTTAAGAGGATAAAATGGAGGGATTTGATGGTTGATTTTAATCATAATTATATTGATTATCAAATAAGTAAATAATTAATTAATATACGAGATGCGAAAAACATTTAGAAAAAAATTGTCCTTACATTATTGGTAATGATGTCAGTGGTAGCTTTGGCACAAAAGCCAAAGGTGCGTATTCTTGCTACAGGAGGAACTATAGCAGGAGTAAAGTAAGTCTGCAACAGAAACTAACTACAAAGCAGGGGAACTTGGAATTAATCAACTTCTGCAAGCTGTTCCTCAAGTGAGAGATTTGGCTGATGTTTCAGGAGAACAAATTGTAAAAATAGGATCTCAGGATATGAATGATGACGTATGGCTCAAATTGGCCAAGCGTATCAATGAGTTGCTCAACAAAGAGGGATATGATGGAGTGGTAATCACCCATGGTACCGATACTATGGAAGAGACTGCTTATTTTTCTGAACCTTACTGTGCACAGTGCTAAGCCAGTAGTATTGGTGGGAGCTATGCGTCCTGCAACAGGTATGAGTGCTGATGGACCTTTGAACCTATACAATGCAGTAGCTGTAGCTGCGGATAAGAATGCTCAGGGACGTGGAGTTATGGTATGTATGAACGACCTTGTTCTGGATGCGAAGGATGTAATCAAGAGCAATACAACTTCAGTAGACACTTTCAAAGGATCTATCTATGGACCTTGGCTTATATCCACAATGGGAAAGTATTTTTTGGTCGTACCCCTACCAACAAACATACCACAGAGTCTCCTTTCTATGTAGACAACCTAAAAGTGCTTCCTAAGGTAGGTATCGTATACAGCTATTCCAATGTATCCGAACTTCCTATGAAAGCTTTTTATCGATGCTAAGTTCGATGGTATTGTACATGCAGGTGTAGGAAATGGAAATTTTTATCATACTATTTTTTTGATTTGGCTGTCAAAGCACAACAAAAAGGTATTCAGATAGTACGTTCCTCACGAGTGCCTACAGGAGCTACTACTCAAGATGCAGAAGTAGATGATGCTAAATATCACTTTGTAGCCTCTCAGGGACTTAACCCTCAGAAAGCACGTGTACTCCTTATGTTGGCTCTTACCAAAACTAAGGATTGGCAACAGATACAACAGTATTTTAACCAAATGTAACATGTAATACTTTATGGAACACCTGCAGATATCAACGCAAGCAAAGCTCCTCTCACCTAATATATTCAACTGGAATGGGAATCTTTTTAATGGCCTTCTCCAGACAAGATATGCTGTAGGTTTACAAAGTGAAGCAGAAGGGTATAACAATACCATGCTTACTCTTGGTAACAAGCTAAATTTCTCCAAGTTTCAGGTATTCTTTGATTATATGAGAGCTGATGAACAGTTAGATAGGCTTAAATATACTCCAGCAGGTAAAAATAATTTCTTCCTTAAGGATGTTACCTATAATACTTTTTGTTCTCAAAGGCGAATACCAACCTATTCCTAAGTTAAATATATTTGCACAAGGGATCTATGAAACCGCAGAGAACAACGAGCTTAATAATAAGATGATAGGTTTGGGCTACTTCACAGGGGTAGATATATACCTTTCTCAGATCAGGATTTACGTTTCTTCTTGGCTTATGTAGTTAGAAGTCGTGAAAAATAAACAAACTAATATAACCAATAATACCAATCGTGTAAGTATGGGTATGATGTACCGTATAAAAGCGTTTTTAAATGATTGAAGATTAACTATTAACGATCAATAATAGGGTCTGTTCATTGCTCACTACTCACTGACAAAAACAGCTTACTTTTACCTAAATGAAAAATATACAAAAACTTATTATTCAGGGTATTCTGTGGAATTGTATTGGGGATACTTGTAGGAAAGATAGCCCCAGAGTGGTTCTATAGGATACTACTTACCTTCAAAGGAATCTTTGGGAATTTTTTAGGCTTTGCAATACCCCTGATCATCATGGGGCTGGTAATGCCCTCCATCAGTGCCTTGGGCAAGAGTGCTGGAAAGATGCTCTTGGTTACGGTAGCTATAGCCTATTCCTCACCCTTTTTCTCAGGTTTTTTCACCTATTTTGTCTCCGATGCGCTCTTTCCTTCTCTTTTAGAAGGGCAAAAGATGGATGATATAGGAGAAGGCATATTAGCACTTCCTTACTTTACTGTTCCTATGCCCCCTGTGATGGATGTGATGACTGCTCTGTTGCTCTCCTTTGTATAGGTATAGGTCTGTCTATAAGGGAACACTCCGTATTTGTAGAAGTCATCAAGGAATTTGGAGAGGTTGTCAGTTGGCTAATAGCCAAAGCGATAATCCCTGTATTACCATACTATATCATGAGTATCTTTGCCCAGATCACCTTTGAGGGTAAGGTAGTAGCTGTGATGGGAGTATTTTTCAAGCTAATAGGAATTCTTTTTGTGATGCAGTGGTGCTACTTCTCCTTCAGTTTTGCTATAGCAGGGAGTATCACCAAGAAGAATCCTATAAAAGCTCTGATGACCATGTTACCAGCCTCATGCGACAGCCTTAGGCATACAGTCCTCGGCAGCGACCATTCCTATTACGATGCGTCAGGCGATACAATTAGGCGTATCCGAGCGAGTAGCAGGGTTTGTCATCCCCCTATGTGCCACCATACACCTCTCTGGGAGTACAATGAAAATCACCGCTTGTGCTATAGCCTTGATGCTTATGGAGGGCATGCCCTTTGATATAGAACTTTTTGCAGGCTTTATTCCAATGCTTGGTATCATTATGATAGCAGCTCCAGGAGTACCAGGAGGCGCTATCATGGCTTCTTTAGGAAATTCTCTCCTCAATGTTAGGTTTCTCAGAGATACAGCAGGGACTGATGATCGCCCTATATGTAGCTATGGATAGCTTTTGGTACAGCTTGTACTGTGACAGGAGATGGTGCTGTAGCACTTATTGTACAGAAAGTTACAAAAGAATAGTTGTGAGTTATGAGTTGGGTAGCTGAAAATTCAAAAACTAAAAACACATTAAAAAGATTGCTATTTCAAAAATAAGTAGTATCTTTGTACCTTATTTAGAAAATGGATTTTTCAGGAAATGAACAATAAGCTACTTACAGTAGGAACATTGGCTTTTTGATACTATAGAGACCCCTTTTGTCAGGGTAGAACGCACTATGGGAGGAGCCGCTAACTACAGCAGCTTTAGCAAGTGCTATTTTCGATATAGAAACATGTCAGTCTCCGTGGTGGGAGAGGATTATCCAGCTTCTTTCTTGCAAATACTTTCAGAGAGAGAGATAGATATTACTCAAGTGGAGAAGAGAGTAGGAAGACTTTCTTTTGGAGCGGACGCTATTATGAAAAATATGAATGAAAGGGAGACCCTTTGAGACACAGGATGGTGTTTTACAGGACTATATCCCTAAGCTACCATCACACTGGATGCTTCCTTTGTCCTCTTAGGAAACCAACATCCACAATTGCAACTTGAGGTCTTAGATCAGTTTGTTTGCTCCAAGTCTCATTCGTTTCCGATACAATGAACTATTGACAGACCATAGCTTTGAACAGCTCAAAGAAGTCATCCAAAAGACAGATGTGCTTACCGTAAGCGACCAAGAAGCCTTTGCCATTACCCAAGAGAAAGTCTTGCTCAAAGCTCAGAAAAACTACAGCAAATGGGAGCTACTTACATCATCATCAAAAGAGGAGAACATGGAGCAATGCTCTTTCATGAGGATAAGAGCTTCTATACTCTGCTTTACCATTGTGCAAGTATGTGACTCACAGGGGCAGGGGATACTTTTGCAGGAGGCTTTTGTGGGTTATATGGCACAAACGGGAGATATTTCTTTCGAAAAATATGAAAAATGGATTGGTCTATGCCACTGTCTTGGCCTCTTTCTGTGTGAAGAGGTGGGGGCGTCTAAGCTATTGACCATCAATAAAGAAGAAGTGCTACGCCGCCTCTTCTCCCTAAAGGAACTAACTCAATTTGATATAAAAGTTGTCTAACCTATGAGTGATGCTATCAAGCACGAGTGTGGAATCGCGCTACTTCGTTTGCTAAAACCCCTTATCCTATTACCAAGAAAAATATGGTACCCCTTTCTACGGGATACACAAAATGTACCTTCTCTTGGAGAAGCAGCATAACCGTGGGCAAGATGGGGCAGGAATTGCTACTGTCAAGCTACAAATGCAGCCAGGAGAGCGCTATATTGCACGTACGCTCCAATGATGCTCAACCTATACAAGATATCTTCAAGCAGATAAACCAACATATCAACGACCTTTTAGAGAAAAACCCAACCCTTTAAAGGGAGATGTAGACCAACTAAAGCGGCTTCGTCCCTTATCTGGGAGAAGTATATTTAGAGACATGTACGCTATGGTACTTTTGGTAAGAATAGTATAGAAATGTACATCCCTTCCTAGAGAAAAACAACTGAACTATCGCAACCTTATTTTAGCAGGAAACTTCAACCTTACCAATGTTAATGAACTCTTTAATAAATTAGTAGAATTAGGACAACACCCTATAGCTAAGACAGATACTATTACCGTGATGGAGCGTATAGGGCACTTCCTTGATACAGAAGTAGAGGAATGTTACCAAAAGCTCAAGGCAGAAAAGGAATTAGTAAGAAAGAAGCTTCAGTACTGATAGCTCAGCAGCTTGATATGATCAGAGTACTCCAAAGAGCAGCCACTCGCTGGGATGGAGGATATGCCATGGCTGGGATTGTCGGACATGGAGATGCCTTTGTGATCATCGAGACCCAGCAGGAATACGACCTGCTTACTATTATAAGGACGAGGAAATAGTTGTAGTAGCTTTCTGAACGAGCGGTGATACAAACGGCTTTTAATGTACCTTTTGAACGAGTAGAAGAACCTCTCCAGGGGCAGCTATCCTTATCAAGCATGATGCTACAACCCAAATAGCACAAATACTCCCAGCTACAGAACGAAAGGCATGTTCCTTTGAGCGTATATACTTTTTCCCGTGGTAGTGATCAAGAGATCTACAGAGAGAGAAAGAAATTAGGAGCTCTATTGCTTCCTAAAAGTACTCAAATCCATTGAGAATGACCTTACCAATACTGTATTCTCTTATATACCTCAATACTGCAGAAACCTCCTCTATGGACTCATGAAAGCTGTGTCAGAGCATCTTAACTCAACAAAAAGACAGCAAATACTCCAGGCGGGTACTCTTAGTGAGTCCCAGCTGACCCAAATTCTCTGTGCGCCCCTCGTATAGAAAAAAAGTCGCGGTCAAGGACGTAAAGCTGCGTACCTTTATCACTGAAGATTCTGGAAGAGAGGACGTGGTTGCTCATGTATATGATATTACCTATGGTTCTGTACGTCGTAATGAAGATAATTTAGTAATTATTGACGATAGTATAGTACGTGGTACTACTTTGAAAAAAGAGTATTCTTAATATTCTTAGTCGCTTAGAACCATATAGTACTTTTCCTCTGCACCAGAGATCCGCTATCCGGACTGCTATGGAATAGATATGGCGCGTTTGGAGGACCTAATTGCTTTTTGAAGCTGCATTGAACTACATAAGGATAGGGGACTTATGATATAGTAGCACAGATATATCATAAATGTTTGTCACAGAAGCAAGCCTCGATGATCAGATTATCAATTATGTAAAAGAGTTATATGTCTCCATTCTCCTCTGAAGAACTTACTCAGAAGATTGTACAGTTATTACGTCCTGAGACTATGACTTGTCAGTTGGATATTATCTTTCAAAGTGTAAAACCTCCATAAGGCTCTGCCCTAAGAACTTAGGGCGATTGGTACTTTACAGGGAATTATCCTACTGTAGGAGGCAATCGAGTGGTCAATCAAGCCTATATCAACTTCTATGAAGGGAATAAGGAAAGGGCTTATTAATATTTATAAAGAATTATATAACATACAATAATGATCCAAAAAGTAATTGTTTTTCCAAATAAAATGTGTACCTTTGCAGTGAATTTTAACGATAAGATAATCTTTGATTATCAGCTAAAAAGTAGTTATTAAAAACCAAATTAGCATAAGAACATATGGAAAATAATCTAAAATAAAAGGGAACATCTGGATAGAAACCGATACAGGTCTGGAGATCAATGCTGCCAAAGCATTACTTTTGGAACAGATAGATGTATTAGGTTCTATCTCAGAAGCGGCAAAGGTGCTCAATATGCCTTATCGTCGTGCTTGGGGAATGATACAGGAAATGAACAGAGACTCTTCTTTTGAGATAGTTGCCAAAGAAGCTGGAGGAAAAGCTGGTGGGCATAGTATACTCACTGAAGAAGGTCGTGACATTCTTCAACTTTTTAAGGATGTAAATGAAAGCCTAAAGCAGTATAGCAAAGGTGAAAAATGGTTGCTTTACAGGCTGGAAGGAAGCATAGAGTTGTAGTAAGCTCAGCTTTATCTCAAGGGTGTGATTCAGAGATAAAAATCCACCCTTAAAAATTGTTTTTGTCTTTTAGGTATAGTTTGTAAAATAAATACTGATATCTTCCCATCTCTAAAGTAACTTTTATCTTTTCATCATTTCTTCTTTAAAACAGGTGGTAATACACTCAAATTATCTTCCATATCTTTTATCTATAGTCAAACAAATTTAGATTGCGAATAAACACAAAATATCTTGAAGGAGGACTAGATAAACTCCTTGAGAATCGTTATAGAGGTTATCAAGGTCTGCTTAATATTTTCAAATAGAATCCTTAAAACAAGAGTTACGCATACATCTTTATACAGATGCAAAACAAGTATCTCAATGGGTTAAAGACACTTTTGAAGTTACCTATACTCCACAAGGGATGGCTGATTTACTTAACAGAATTGGTTTTTCCTACAAGAAAATAAACCGAAGTGCCTTGTGAGGCGGATCCTTTAAAACAAAAACTATTTGCTGAAGCGCTCTCTAAAATTCTTCAAGAAAAAGGAAGAAGGGGATGTGGTGTATTTTGCCGATGGTGTTCATCCTACGCACAACAGCCGTTCCACTTATGCTTGGATAGAGAAAGGTAAAGAGTTTCAACAACCAACAGTTAGTGGGCGTGATAGAGTGAATATCAATGGTTTACATAATGCTTATGATGTTACAGATGTAATAGCTCTTTGATTGTGAATGCGTTAATGCAGAATCAACAAAAGAACTTTACGAATTAGCTCTTAAAAAGCATCCAAACGCTAAAAATATTTATATTATATCCGATAATGCTCGCTACTATCACAATAAAGAACTTTCAAAACTGGGTAGAAGATAATAGAATCAAAGCAAATTTTTCTTGCCTCCATACTCTCGAACCTCAATTTAATAGAGCGCTTGTGGAAATTCTACGAAAAAGTAATCAATACGGGTTTCTATCGGAACAAGACAGAATTCCGAGATGCTATAAGGAATTTCTTTTGATAATATACATACTTATAAAAAGGAGTTAGAGTCACTTCAACTCTCAATTTCCGTTTGATAAATTCACAAACCATTTCTTTTTGACTATAATAGCTTATCAACCCAAAAGGCAGATGTCTGACGAGGTTTGCCTTTGTTGACATTCAGAATCTTAGAAAAGAACTATCTACAATCGTTTTTGACGGCAACTATGGCTTAACAAAACGGCGTCAGAAGACTGACACGCTTTCAAACGTGCGACTGATAGATGCCGCTTTAAACATCATCAAGGGAGGGCAAGGGTAAAGGAGGAATTTGAGATGTGCTGAAAAATCTCCACCTTCACTTCGTGCGATCGCACGCTGCGTTCGTTCAGGTAGTATTTTTCAGTTCAAACTTTGTGTCGCTAAAACCCTACGGTTGGCATACTTCTAAAGATGAGCGCATAGGCGTCTAACAAGAAAAGTTTTTCATTGCTAATAATATACTATTTTTTCTACTTTGGTGTTCGATATATTTGCCATTCCTGTAGGTTTGTTTTAGGGTCCAGTTACCTTTGAGTGTCGTACTTGTAGCGGTAGGTAGTTACGGAGGTTGCTGTGGTATTGTCTTCTTCTTTATAGATTCTTTCTATGCGACTAATATCGCCTTGTGGGGTGTATTGGTAACGAGACTTTACAGGTTGGTCTTTAGGGAACTTGGTGTTGTATTCGGTTTTCTTCAACTACTTGATTTTTATCGTATTGATATTCTATTATACGGTGACCATATATTTCCTTAAACTGACCATATTTTATTTCCTTGATTAATTGTCCTTTATCATTATAGTGATATAGTTTTCTTCTTCTTTTAGTTTTCCTCTTTTAGTTGGTTTTTATCGTAGTTAGCAATGCTTTTTAATCTGCCTATCGAGGGGTGTAGTACTATTTCTAAGCTTAAGGTATTCTTCTCGCCAAAAGAACGCAAGCGCTGCAGGTTACCTTGTCGTCATAATCAATTTTTCAGGAAGATCACCTCTTCACCATTATTAAAGAAGACTTCAGTGCAGTATTGTTTTGCCGTTCTTGGTTTGGTAATTAAAAGTAAAGCGATTTGCCCTCTTGATAGGCAATATGGCTTATATTGTCCGTCATCATTGCGGGTGATGATACGATTTTCAGACAAGAAAAACACATCTAAGCTGCCTTGCAGGGGTGTATCTAAGAAATCTTTAACGTAAGTTTCGTGGTATTCCATCTGGTCTTGGCCTGTGAGGGAATCTTTTCGAATAAGAGGGAGGATCCCAGATACATATAGGGAACTGATAGATGAAGGTTTCTTTAGTAAAGAGACACATCATTGAAGTGATTTTTGGCGGAAGGTAGACGCCCCTAAGGTATCGTACTCTGAGATGATAGGCAAAGGTATCATTTCTGTATTGCTGATAAGTGATGAGTTGTTTTACTCTGCCGCGAAGATGCTCTTTTTCCCAATCGGAGAAAGGATTGGAAGGTTCTGGTCTTTGAGAGCAGCTTATCATCAAGCAAGACAGGAAAAGTGCTATTTGTATTTTTGGATATGTATTTCTAGAGTGTTTTGCTATGTGCGAAAAGGTAAGCATTTATTTGAGAGAAGCCCCTCTTTGCTGTTTTTATTAGGTCAAACGCATCAAAATTTAAATTAATTATCTGATTATCATAATTATTCTTATCTTTGCTAAAAATAGGAATAAATTTATGAGTGCAGAAATTTGGAATGCTATTGCAGTTGTAAAAGACCCACGAGTTCAAGGAAGAATTAATTATCCTTTAGGGTTGATATTATTGGTAAGCTTATATGCAACTATATCAGGATGTGATGATTGGGAGCAAATTGAAGATTATGCTAATATCCATAGCGAAGACTTAAGAAATCTATATACTAAACTTTCTGGGAAAAGAATTGAAGGGTTAGCAGAATGCCCTACTCACGATACCTTCTAATCGTGTATTTCAGGTAATTGACCCCAAAGAATTTTTAGAGGTTTACAAAAATTTATAATATCAATTTACGAAACTCTTACAGTTAAAACTATCGCCATTGATGGAAAAACACCAAGAGGAATAAAAACAAACAGCAAACTCACATCCTTCTCATATTGTTTCAGCCCTATTGTACTGACCATCATTTTGTTATAGACCATATAAATAGTGAAGTCAAAGGACACGAATTATCCTTAATACTGGATCTTATAAAGCTATTATTTCTTGAAAATAATACGGTAACTATTGATGCAGCAGGTACTTATGTTGAAGTTATTGAGATGATTCTCTCAAAAGGAGGTAACTTTGTCTTGCCAGTAAAAGGTAATCAGAAAAAACTATTAGAGTTCATAGAAAAGGAATTTAGAGAATATCGGGGAAATACAGTATCTGCTGATACACAAGAAGATATAGGACATGGGAGGAGGGTTGAGAAGCGAACGGTTTATTGTATTACAGAAATAAAAACAGACGATGATATAGATGGCTGTATGCAAAAGTGGAAGGGGTAAAAACTTTGGTGAAGATAGTTCGTGAGGTATATAAGAAAGCAGATAAAAAGTACCTGCATAGAAACCGTTTATTACATAACGAATTTGATAGATCCAAAAGAGATAAATCAGCTATACGAGCACACATTGGGAATAGAAAATAATCTACATAGGTCATTAGATGTGCTGCTCAATGAAGACCATAGTCAAAAAGTAATCATAATGTGGTTGAGAACTTCTACATAATGAGCTTATTAGCACTTTTATAATAAAAGAGATAAAGTAAACAAAGAGGAATTAGTATGAACTCATAGCCGAAAAACTATGTGGTATTCTTCCCCTTCTAAACTCCTTGTTAATTAAAGAATTTTGATGCGTTTACCCTGTGGTAAACCTTATTATATGACTATAGAATTCTATTCAAAGAAAAAAGAATATAAAATATAAGAAAAATTAAGACACAACAATAAAAATCTATTAAAAATAATCATTAATCGTTAATCATTAATTTTTCGTTCTACTTGCTCCTATGGCAGAGGCCATGATTCCCAGAATTAGTATAGTAAGGAAGACCACTACAATCTCAGACCAACGAATGTCTATAGGGTAGGGAATAGGGATCATTGCATTAGGGTTGATATATAGCATAGGATAGGCTTTTTGAAGCCAAGCGATACCACACCTAAAGTCAGACCCCAAAAATGGCGCCTAATAGGAGATAATAGCTCCTTGTAGGAAGAAAAATACGTCTTATCTGACTAAGGGTCATCCCCATCGCAAAGAGAGTATATAGGTTCTTCTGTTTGTCTAAAATCATCATGATAATTGCCCCTACAAGGTTGAATAAGGCTACAATGAGTACTAAGGTGAAGATAAGATAAGTGGCAAGGTTCTCGGTTTGGAACATCTTATATAAGTCTTCGTTAAGCTCCATACGGTCTTTGATGACAAAATCACTTCCCAAGACCGAAAAGTCGTTTTTCCTTCTTCAGAAGAAATACCCTTGGTCAATTTTTATCTCTATGGCGGATACATCATTCTCTTTTTACGCCCTAATAATCGCTGAGAAAGTGATAGGGTAGCAAAGACATACTTGCTGTCCAAATCCTCTGTAACTTGGTAATAGTCAGATAGTAACACTGTTTCCTCGCGATAGGGAGTACTGGTGGAGGTGATACTTCCTTTGCCTGCCTTAGGCACTATAATCCGTAGTGGAGTAGTGCTGGTAAAGAGGCCTAAGTTCAGTGTTTCGGCGATGATATTGCCCACCACTACACAATCATCGCTAAGTAGCCACTCTTTGGGGCTGAGTACTAAGATACTATCTACAGCATTGACTTTAGGATAGTTTTCATCTACTCCCTTGATATAAGCGATATAGTTTTTGCCTTGGCTATTGAGGAATACACGTTCCTCCAAGATCTTGCTATAGTGAGCTACCGTCTTCTCTTGAGATAGGGCTTTTTCTGTTGGGCGGTAAGGGAAAAGATTTTCCCACTCTTTTGGGAGTACTTTCAGGTCAGGTCGAAATAATTGGAAAACGACATACTGAAAGTCCTCAGCCCTGAGAAGCCCGCCAGAACAATCATCAGGGAGGCACCACCTATGATAAGCACAAAGATGGACATCCAGTTGATAATATTAATCACGTTCTGCGAGCTTTTTGAGCGTACATACCGCCAAGCTTATAAAGAGAGAGGCTTTCAAGAGGGGTTAAGATTTTTACGTTTGATAAGCAGTTCAGGATTCTCTATAGGGTTTTCTCCCTTAAGAGTGCTCTATCTGGGAGAGTATTCTATGAATCATCCAAGAAAAAAACTCAAATCTGGCATTTTTCTCAGTTGATGTCTTACTCGCTGTGCCACTTCATGCTTTATCTGGAAGCTGTTGGACTGTATGGCCTTAAAGGATTTCCTTGCCTTGCTCACTGGGAAATACACTGATGTATACTTTAGCTAGGGTTAGATCGACCGTGATGGCTACTTTCGTTACCGATAGGATAAGGTTGGTGAGCCCACCATTTTGTACAGCACGGCCTAAGATATCTCCCAGATCTTGTTGCAGAAGTCCTGCTATTTTTCTTTTGTCGATTGGTCTCCATAAATGCTATAAATACATAAAAACGATGCAAAAGATAAAAATAATTTTGCGAATAATTGTAGGTTTGTATTATAAAAATTGTATCTTTGCACTTTCATAAACAAATTCACGCATACACTATAATGAATATGGATAAATTAACAAAATTAACAAATAGTATCTTTTCTTTTCTTTCTTCTCTGTCTCAGAACAATAATCGAGAATGGTTTTCGGATAACAAAAAAGATTATGAAAAAGCAAAAAGTCAAGCAGATAGCTTCTTTAGGGCAGTATATGCGGCTATGCAAGAGAAAGATCACTTAGGGGCAATCAAGATATATCGTATATAATGACTTGCGTTTTGCTAAGGATAAGCCACCTTATAAGACGCATTTTGGTCTGTATTTTGGTAGATTGCAGCCTAAGTATAGGGGTGGTTATTACCTTCATTTAAGTCCCGAACAGAGTTTTGTAGGTGGGGGAATTTTTAATCCTGAGCCTAAGGATCTCTTGCGTATTCGTCAGGAAATAGCTCAGGAAGGGGAACACTTTTCTCAGATAATGAATTCAGAGGCTATCAGGAGTTATTTTCAGGGCAGTTATGGGGTCAGAGGAAGACCACTCCCAAAGGAGTTCTGATAAGGATGATCCCATGATTGATTTTTGCGTAAGAAACAATTTTTGCTCAAGCAGGATTTCACCCTGTGGATCAAGTGCTTGGAGACTCCTTTTTCCAAGAAGTGGTAGATACTTTTGTAGCTATGCACCTTTTTATGACTTTATGACCCAGCACTCACCACAGATGCTAATGGGGAACCTTTGTATAATGTAAAATGAATATAATGAAAAAGAAAATTACCCTTTTTGCGAGTTATCGTTACTTCGTTTGCGATGTTTTCCATCTTTGGAGCAAGGAAACTTTCATACTCCTCCGCGCTTGGGGCAGCAAGCAGGGGATCACTGGTTATTAGTGGCGATTGGTTTCTGTCTTTCGGCGGTATTGATTCCTATTGCAGGAATTTTAGTATGCATACACGCTTGCAGGGCTCAGTATTAGATTTTGGTAAAAAGGAGCCCAGGGTGGCACTTATGCTAGGGTTGTTTGCTCTATGGGATGTGCCTGGCTTTCCCTATGCCACGTACTGCTTCGGTAAGTTATGAGATGGTATCCACTTTTTTACAGGAGCCCATTCCTGCTTGGGCTATACTACATAGTTTATTTTCTTTAGTAGGTGGGATATTTGTAGCTATCATGCAACAAGGAGTCGTCAAATGTGGGCGAGCATCTGACTCTCCTATTATGGTGGATTATCTTTCTTCTTATCCCAAAAGTCTATTTTCTATAAGTGATATAGAGATATCCTCTTTCCAAAAGCCTTTCAGCAGAGGGACTTGGGAAGGATATCAGACCTATGATGCCATGTCCTCCATCATCACAGGGAGGGTACCTGCGCTAACGCTTTGCTTGCGTGACAACTCATTAGATACGTGCAAGTGAAGCGCTTGACCATCTATTCAAGGGATAGGGAGTGGAGATCTTGCTGTCACCTATACAGGCTTTATCTCATGCAGGAGCTTCTCAGGGAGGGAGCATTTCCAGCTATTGTTGAGCGAGTACCTCTATTGGTGTGGCTATTACCAAGCATGTTTTCGAGTGGAGGTACTGTCTCAGGAGTAGTAGCCAGTAAGGTATTTCTTGTTTTACTGGCAATGCAGAGTATTACCACTAGAGACTGATTTTTCAAAGAAACTACCAAAAGGAGATGAGCGTACTTATAGAATGTTGTAACTATTCTCTGTGTATATTGATTGTAGCGTTCATGATTGGAGTATATCATCAAGATAGCCTGTCCTGTACTTGTGTTATTCTATCCTGTGGTAATCGTTTTGGTCTTTTACAGACTGTTGCCTTCTTTATTTGGCTTCCAAACGGTCTTCAAAAGCGTTTCATTGGTTACTTTTGTCACTACTATTCCTTTGTTCTTAGAACACTAGGCTACCACTTCTTCGAAAGTGCCTTTCCCCTACACGAATGTGGAGTTTCGTGGTTGTTTCCTAGCTTTCTGGGCATGGTTACGACTGTGCTAATAGAAAAACAATTGTTAAATCATCATGTCTCTAGCTTCTTCTTCTGCTTTGCTCAAGGCAATAGACCAGAGAAAAAGATGCTTTTCGTGAGCCTCTCACTTAAAAATTCTATAGTAGACTTTCTATTCAAATGACTACTTAGGGCTCGCACGCCAATCAACAAAGGGAGTATGCGGGCTGTGCTATCGAGCCTCAAACTGAATGGAGTACAGCGTTTCACTCGCCTGCACTGTCAGGAACTGCCACTTTGATGAGCAAGCAGAGGAGCAGTTGGCTGCCTTTTCATCAGGCTCCTGAGCGATTGATATTCAACTCGGGTTATGATGCCAATGTGGGGGATTTTCTCTCAATTCCTCTCTCAAGGGAGATGTGTGCTATGACGTATATATATACATGCCTCCATCCGAGATGGCTTACAATTGACAAATGCTCAGAGCTTTAAGTTCAAACATACAATTCTTTGGAGGATCTTAGGGAAAAATTGGAAAGATTTTCAGGGAAGTATACTGCTCATTTTATATAGCTACTGAAGCGGTTTTCTCCATGGATGGAGACATACCTAACCTGAAGGAGATGGTTGCCTTGGCTAAACAATATCATGCCTATCTGATAGTAGATGAGGCACACTCAGTAGGAGTATTTGGAGAGAGGGAGAGGCTTTGCCAGCAGTTCGGTATAGCCAATGAGGTCTCTTTCTTCGCTTGATTACCTTTGGTACAAAGGGATTGGAGCGCATGGAGCTGTGTGCTGGCTCAGGAGCCAGTGATAGACTATTTGATAAATTTTGCTCGTTCGTTCATCTATACCACAGCCCCTTCGCCTGAGAGTATAGCTTCAATAATGGCTTCCTACAAGCTTTTGCCTGAGCTGAAGGAAAGGAAAGTGTTACAAGAGCGTATCGCTTTCTTTAGGGAGAAGATACCCTTTTTTCCTTCAACAGAACAGGTCTATTTTAGTGGATTCTCAATCTTCTATACAAAGGACTTGTAGTGAAGGACACTCAAAAGACTGAGAAGTCTTTCCTCCTTGCTACTAAAACTCAGGGATTGGCATCAAGCCTGTTTATGCACCTACAGTACCTAAGGGAGAAGAGCGCTCATGATTTGCCTGCACAGCTCAATAGTCGGGCAGATATAGAACAACTCCTTTTCATTGATTACTCAATGGCTTTGGAATCGCAGTAGTGGGTACTACTTTTTTAGGTAGATGCCATCTTGCTCAAAGGATAAGGGGTGTCTCAGGAAAATCCAATTGCAGAAGTCTTTTGAGCTCTTCGTATACCTTACAATTGTTGTCCAATTCAACCCCTTTGGCTTTGGTCTGCTTTACAGAAAAAGAACATTGGCGAAGAGAAAATCGCCTTTGCGATTGATTTTTATATCCAATAAGGGAGCAATTCCGTTAGGCCCGGCCAAGCTAAAGCGCCCATAAGTATTGAAATTTCCCATACTATAGGCAATGAATTTTCCTTTTGTATACCTCTACGGCACGTGTCACGGGGGGCCATGTCCCAGTACTATATCGGCTCCATTGTCGATAGCTGTGTGGGCAAACTCACACACGTTGCCTCGGTTCTCTCCCATAGAAAGTTTCCTTTTGCGTGTTACCTGGTATAGAAGCCCCCTCGGCGACCATGGAAGGAGACGATTAGAATATCGACCTGAGGTCGAAGCTCTTGGATGAGATTTATGACCTTTTCTGTTGCATTGATAGAGATCATGTGGCTATTGGGGGAAAAGGCACACCATACTCTGATACCTTCTTTCTCAAATACAACCGACTTATTCTCCACAGGCCCCTGCATGATAGATGCCTACTTCATTGAGTACTCGAGCAGTATTGAGGCGACCTTTTTCTCCAAAGTCATTGGCATGGTTGTTGGCGGTGCTCATCAGGTTGAAGCCTCGCTTCCTTTAAGATAGTCGCGATGCGCG
>BNJS01003642.1_pt1 | contig 127994 bp, 197 predicted proteins | sample 8540461 | NCBI WGS metagenome assembly BNJS01 (sample SAMD00202454, study PRJDB9452) | human saliva metagenome | isolation source: human saliva | place: Japan
CATTACGTATTGCTTATGGCTACCCATACTTGTTTTTACGAAAAACGAGATAGATATTTCACAGCAAAATCGGAACAAACCGGCTGCTGACAAATGTGTATGTTCGGAATCTTCCGTTGGCTTCGGAAAGAATGAAGCGGTGATAGAGCGACAACCCAATAAACAGTGCCATAAGTGTATAAAAATTAGCGACCAACTAAGCTGTATACCCACTTGTTTCTGCATTATTCCTGCGAGGCGACAGGTCCGCCTTTTCCCACAACAATAGATACTCCTATAAAATGTAGAGCGTATACCAACGAAAAACGTTTGCTGATGCTGGTTGAGTCCGAGCATATAAAATCCGTCGGCAGTTACATCGTGGGTTGCGCTACTGAATGCCAACAACCAAAAGAAGCATATAGTGCCTTGCAGCCACCACCGTGTCTACCGTAAAAGCCACGCTGGCAAAAAGCCGCGCAAGCAACATCTGCATTGAAACAACCCACCAGCGTTTTAGTTTTTAATAAGGTCGAGAAACGGACTCCAAGCGTTTTATCACCCACGGAAGATAGAGCCACGAGGTATAAAAGGTTACTTCGGCATCTGACAGCCCCATCTGCATGTAAATCTCTATCGACAGAAACGTAACCGCAACATATGGCAGTCCTTCGGCGAAATAGGTGACGGAACCCAGGCCCATGGAGATATTTTTCGTTGCTTCATGGAGATTTTTTTACACGTAGGTCTCAAAGGAATTTTTATGTTACCCGATACCTCAATAGTTGTCGAGTCAGCTGACACGAGTAGGGTTTCACCAGCTTGTAACTTATATTCTCTATCCTGCTCGTCAATCACTGTTCCATGTCCTTCAAGTGCAATCAGAATCACGAAAGAATCGAGCTCTGAATAGTCCAGTGTCATAGGCTCTGTGAGATCATAAAGACTGGTTGTGAAGTGTTCGCAGCCCACCAGTTCAACGGCTTCGTTTTTGCCGGAGTATAGTGTGTCCTGTAGTCGGCTGCCACTCTGTAATCTATACACTCGAGCTGCCTCGCAAGTGTGAAGTTGCCCGATAGTTTCCATTTTTATCTTTGCGTTTAAAGTCGTATATCCTATAAGTAACGTCACTCGTTTCTTGGATCTCAGCAAGGAAGCATCCGGCTCCGATTGAGTGAATTCGTCCAGCAGGTAAGAAGAATACATCGCCCTCTTTGACGTTGTATTCGACTAGAGCCTCGGTTATCGTGTCGTTTTCCACCATAGCCTTGTATTCCTCGGGTGTTATGCTTTTTCAATCCGCTACGAAGAGTTGCATTGGCTGAGCTTTTCATTATATACCACATCTCGGTTTTTCCTCTCTCCCAATCCTCGAGCTGCAGCTCTTATCATCTGGATGAACCTGAATTGACAACTGTTCGCGAGCATCAATAAACTTAACTAGCAACGGAAATTCGTTTCCGAAGCGTGCGTAATTCTCCTTGCCAACTAACTTCGCGCCCATTTCTTTGAGCACATCGTTCAGTTTCCAACCGGCAAATTTGCCTTCGAGCACCACGCTCTCGTTATTCTTACTCCCGACACTTCCCAACTTTCGCCCACCTGTGTTTCGGTGGATTGCAGATGTTTAAACGGGATAATTTTTGTCTCCGCCCCAAAGCGTTTGCTTCAGCAGCGCACAGAATCTTAATATTTCCATCTTATTGATTATTTCACGCCTAGGTGTAACTTCTAGACGATTATCTTGATTTTTCTGTACTGTTCACGGAACTCACTAGGCGAGCAGCCTTTCTTACGTTTAAAAATGCGGTTGAAATTACTAAGGTTATTATATCCGCACTTGAAACTGATATTTGCAACGCTCTCTTCTGTGTTGAGTAGTAATCTTGATGCGAATCCCATACGCACATCAATTATATAATCACTTAGAGTCCTACCAGTATGCATACGGAAGAACCGGCTGAACGAGCTTTGACTCATATTAGCCAAATCGGCCAATGTTTCGAGCTTCAATTCATACATATAATTCTCATTAATATAATTCTTCACCTTCAGTACCCGTTTCGAATCGTCCTCAATCTGCACCTTTGCATACGATGATGAGGCCAGTGTTCTTGCTCCACCCGAACGTGCCAGCGTATCTAGAGATACGAAGGATCTCAACAGCGCCTCAAACCTTCCCGTTCACCTGTGAGAGACATATCGATGTCGTGATAAACCTTCATTATCGCACTGGTTGAGAAAGCTAATCCTTTCTGCGCCTCTTTGAGCATATTACGTATTGGTAGGAATGGTCTTTTTCGAAGAATCCATCATCGAGTCCAAACTTGAAGTGCACTGTTATTTCTCTTATGTCGTTGCTTGTACACTTATACTGTTCCCAGACGTGTTCCAGGTTTTCGCTGGCGATGAGTGCCAAATCGTATTCGCCTATAATCTCCGTACAGTCACCAACAATCCTACGTACACCGGGTGCGTGTTCAACGAAATTGAGCTCATATTCTTCGTGATTGTGAATCGGGTAGTCGAACTCTTTTATGTCTTTCGGCAATGTACAAGGCATCTTGTTCCTCAAGTAGAGTTATTTCGTGCATTACGTGGAATCCATTCATGTGTGCAAAAGATAATTGAAGATGATTGCAAAACAAATTTTGCTCTCCATCATAAACAGTTTTATGGTCTACCGATGCTTTCGCAGCCCCTATTGTAACTGTAAATTGCGACAAATGTGTACGTGGAGGCGAATAATGTTGCTACTTTTTCTTTTTACAAGATATTTGCTCAAACAAATTGATTAATATACCTTTGCACCGTGAAACACTTAGCAACATATTCCATCGCCCTCGATGACGCAGAAATTTCGATTTCTCTGTGATTTTTCGTCTGAATATTTGGTGGGTTCGGAAAAAGTGCTACACACACACACACACACACACACACACACACACACACACACACAGGCCAGACCTATTAGTGGCTTTTCATCACGCGCGCGCGAAGCGTGCCGTAAATCCATTATACACGGGGATTTCCGGAAGGATTCTCGTGCCGTTTTCGTACTCTTTCCGCAACCGATATAAGAGAAAATAAGGAAGATTTTTATCCTCAAAATCCGCACGATTTTTCGTGCGGCGAAATACTCCATTTCAGTAAACAAAAACTCCTGCTCGGCCGATAGGCTCCCATGTAGAAACAGACCCCGTGTCTATCCGCCTCACTTCGGTTCGCAGAACCGAAGCAATATATTAGTCCGAAAGGTCCGAGCGATTGCGTATTTATCCAGTCCTTGCCCGATGGGTGCGGACAGCAAATCACCCTTGCCACAACTACAAATGTGTAATCACGAAATAAAATCATTATCAGTATGAAGAAAAAGAATTCCAAAAAGGCGCGTATGTCCCGCCTTTCATCGAGACAATCTCATTGCAACACGAATTCCATCTGCTTGTTCCAAGCGAAATCAAACTCAAGCCGAGAACACCTGAGATTGAAGACAACGAAGATGAGAATGAAAAAGGTGAATTTGAATAACCCAAAAAGAAGTAGCAACATGATTAGAGAACAAACTTTCTCTCGCCCTGCTTTGCACGGCCGTACTATTCATAGGCTCGTGTGCAGATGAAAACATAACAGACAACAACCATGGCAACAAAGGCGGCATGCTAGCTTCGAAGTATCCGACGTTCAGGATGCGCCCGAAGATAATCCCCTCAATCGCGCAGTATTGCCGCCGCCGACCCCATCGGTAGTATTCCGTTTAACGAGTCCATCGCTGCCGATGCTTGCCTTCAGGAAACAACCATCGACGGCGTTAGCCGGTTAAACGCGCCTGAAACCCGCGCATTCCTGAAAAGCACCATTGATGCCGACTTCGGCGTTTCGGCAAAACGGCAGCAACCAAGCCGACTATTTCTACAACGAACGTGTTAGCAATACCGGCGTAATGGTAAAACCCCAAGATCTGGTCTAGCGACGCCTCAGTCTTAAATTCTACGCTATTTACCCTTATATGGACGGCTCGAACCCGAACCAAAAGTTAGTCAAGCATCAGCAAACGCATTGCCCACAGTCGACTTCACGGCCTCCACGGACATTGCCAGCAAACCGACCTAATGTCGGCTGTTACTAATGAAAATTACTCACCCCATCCTCCGGCGGAGCCCCATATAGTGCCTCTAAAGTTCCGCCACGCCCTTACCGCCATCCGTTTCGGCGTAGGTTCCAATCTTTCGTGGGGCAAAACAATTAAGAGCGTAGAGTTCCAAAACATTCATAACAAAAAGCAACTACAATCCGCCACTCACCTACTGGACAACCGGTAGCACTACGGCAAACTTTAAGCTCGACAACATCAACGTTCTCACCAACGGTACACTAACAACGTGATTCTTAAAGATGGTAACACATTCCTTATGGTTCCTCAAACCCTTCCCAGCAGCGCAAAAATCGTTATCACCTTCAATGACGGTACTAGCATCACCGCTAAAAATCGAAGGTGGAAAATGGAAGCCTGGCACTACGAAGACATATATGATGACCGAGAAAAACAGTAATTGGGAATATATAATTCAAGCTACATCTCCCTCTGCCGTTGGATACAACATTTCTCAAACCGGTGCCTATGGCATCATAAGCTATCGTAAAGTTGGAACAACATTTCAACCCGTTAAATGGCGAGTTGTGAAATATCAAGAAAGCACAGACGGTGGATTAACCTGGGGACCAGAAAGCGATACAAAGCCTACATGGCTCACAGCATTAAGCAAAGAAAATGGCGACGGTGGAACAATAGCCGAAACAGGGTACAGCAAGTATAAAAACAAGCATAGTAGACTTATTGGATGAACGTAATGCTAAATTAAAGATTAACCCTAAAGGCAGTATTGGTGAGTATTACGACCTCTCTACACACGATATAAAAAGGTAATCCCACTTCTCGCAACACAGCTAACTGTTATGTCATATCTCATCCGAGACTACAAACTCCCTCTGGTATATGGCAATGCTATAAGGATGGGAATAAGAACGAAAGTTCCTATAAGACCACTAATACTGGCACATTTATCTTACAGAATTTCAAAGACCATATGGAGCAAAAACATAACTGACCCTTGGATAGAGAAAACCAACGGTGGTGCTAACAATGGAATAGATAACGCTAAGGTGGTCTGGGCAGACAGAGTCAAACTTAGTGAGCAATCTGGCTATAGAACACGATGTGTTGGGTGACGGTTATTTACAATTTGAAGTAAAGGCAGAGAATATAAGAGGTGGAAATGTTGTAGTTGCGGCCATGAGAGGTAGTACTATTGTATGGTCATGGCATCTTTGGTTTGCTCCTGATAATGTATTGGATAAGATAGAAGTAACCAACTTTCAAGGTGTAAAAATACTACTTTGCTTCTGAAACTATAGGTTGGCGATACACCTCTTGGAAAGAAACCAACTATAAACAACCACGTAAAATAAAGGTTCAAATAGAGCAACTTACAAGAAATTCAGGTACTGCTCAAAAAGCTGAATTTACTATTACACAAAAATCCAGCTACAATAGTAAAGAATGGTACTTCTACGCTTTATCAATGGGGGACGTAAGGATGCACTCCCAGGTGTTACTTCAGTGTCAGAAGGCTCGTTTAATGAGAATGCTCGGTAATATTTCTACAGAATGGCATTCAACATCCAGAAAATTTCTACACTTATTCTCCGTCTTGGTACAACACACCACCATTAGGTTATTCATATATTAATCTTTGGTCGATGAGAAATATAACTATCAGTTTAAATGATAAACTCCAGTTATCAAAACCATTTATGATCCCTCTCCAGCAGGTTTTAATGTACCAGCTTCTAACGCTTTTTACAGCTTTTACTACTACAGGAGAAGATCGTGGCCCAATAAATACTATTGGTTGGTATGGAGGCTGGGTCTTGAATAATAAAATCACAAATCCTAATGCTACAATTTATATACCTCCTACAGGATTTCGAGTAGTAACACTAATGGGGCGTTGCATAATGTGATGCTTAGTTCTAATTGTTGGACGGCGATTCCGAGTAGTTTGCATCACGCTTACAATATGGTATATGGTCCGTCCTATTTAGAACCAAAGAACCGAGAAATACGAGCATATGGGCGAGCTGTCATCAGTAGCAGAACAAAGTAATCCTTGATATTCTAGTATAGAAACCATGCAAACCAAGGGTGTTTATATAATCTACGACGTAGAAAGTGAGGGTATCTACAGTGATGCCCACTTCTACAGCGTAGGAATCAGGGGAACCGAGTGTGATGCTCATTCTGACGCCGTAGAAATCGGGGAACCGAGGTGATGGTCATTCCGACGCCGTAGAAAGCTGGGGGAATCGAGGTGAGGCTCATTCTGACGCCGTAGAAAGCTGGGGAACTGGGAGTGAGGCTCATTCTGACGCCGTAGAAAGCTGGGGGAATCGAGGTGATGCTCATTCTGACGCCCTAGAAATCGAGGAACCGAGAGTGATGCTCATTCTGACGCCGTAGAAATCAGAGGAACCGAGTGTGAGGCTCATTCTGACATAGTAGAAAGCTGGAGAACCGAGAGTGAGGCTCATTCCGACATCGCAGGAGGCATGGCGACAACTGATTTTGCAGATAATTTATCCTATCATATTTCATTAATCAAAAACAACTCAAAGAAAAATGGCAACAAAACAAGTCCGATCAAATTGGAAAGCAACCGCGGAGCACGTTTCCATAACGTTATGCATGCGAAGTTTCATCAAACACAGTATGACCTTATCGCGAAGACCGACCTCGCGAAAATAAATGTAACGCCCGACATGCTCAAGGAGTGGAAAGACGCCATAGAAGTAGAGGTTGAAATTAACAAACAGGCCCAGGCGTCGGTTACAACAAACGAAATGCTCGCAAAGACCGCGAGCGCGACGAGGCCCTCATTAATCTCTTCGGAATAATTCGCGCCCAGCTCTATTCGCATGTAGAAGTGGTTAGAAAAGCGGCCGCAAAAACTGGCAGTTGAACTTAAACTCATTTCGGAATAAGAAAGGAGATTAACGAGAATGAAACCGGCCTGATTCGCGGTTTGGAGAAAGATGCTACCCGTCTCACGTCCGAGCTTGCCGTCTTAGGACTAAACGATGTAATGCAACATCTTCATATCGTTAACGAGGAATACGAGCAAATGGTTGTATCGCGCCGTAGTGCTGGCGATGCGCTGAAATTGCCGATTCTCGGGTTTGCTCGTCAGAACAGCGAGCGAATATTCGAAGCCATTTGTCAGTGCATTCAGGCCAGTTATTTGATTTCGCCTGTTGATGCCGACCGGAAGCTGATTGCCGACCTGGTAACGTCACTGAACCATGTTTCGGCTGATTTCCGTTACACTCACGCTCAAAGTCAGGCGCAGAAGTCAGCGGCCAAAAAGAGGAAGGATAACGGGGATGATAATCCCAAGAAACCCTCCGACCCTAAAAAGCCCGGCGATGATGGTAAGAAGCCGGATGATGGTAAGAAACCCTGGCGATGGCAAGAAGCCCGAAGACCCCAAGAAGCCCGGTGGCGACACCCCGAAACCCGGACGAGAGGAAGACCCGGGCGAAGACCAAGTATAAGGGTTCGGTTTAAGAGAGATTATCCCTCCTTGTCGGGCAAGCGTCGGATAGACTCTCCCACTCGGGCGGGACGCCCAGCATGTAGGGACAGACCCCGTGTCTGTCCGATGCCCATGCCAATTCAGTCTGCCGACCGCATAACAATATTTTCGGCCCGCTTTGTGGTTTGGTTTTTTATGCCGTCCTTATCGGACGGGAGGCGGACAGACACGGGGTCTGTCCTACATGTGGCCCTAACGGCCGAGTTGGCATCGATTGGGTTGATGGGGGTGTCTACGTATGTAAGGACAGACCCCGAGGGTGATTTGCTGTCCGATACCCATAGGAAACAAATAAAATATCGTTTATATAATCATTAAGACCTGCATCCGTCATGACGACGCGTGCAGGTCGACCGTTTCTTTATAGGTTTCGGGACAAAACAAGGTGTCCGTATGTAGTTTTTACAAGCTATTCGGAACGAACAAAAGAACATGAGATGTTTGGTTGCTATAGACACTTTGGCTATTTTCGCTGCCGTAATAATTGACACATAAGAAAGGATACACTATCAATGGCTAAAGATGAAAAAGGACTGACTCTATGATGAAACAGTTCTTCTCTATGAAAGCAAAACACCCAGATGCTTTGCTGCTCTTCCGCTGCGGCGATTTCTATGAAACCTACTGCGACGATGCCATAGAGACGTCGAAAATCCTGGGAATCACGCTCACGAAAAGAAATAACGGAGCTGCAAGCGGCGACGAAATGGCCGGCTTCCCTCATCATGCGCTCGATACCCTATCTGCCTAAACTCGTGAGAGCGGGCAAGCGGGTGGCAATATGCGACCAGCTGGAAGACCCGACGCGAGGAAATTAAAGGCAAACGCGGACTAACAGCCATGGACAAAATGGTGAAACGAGGTATAACCGAACTCGTGACACCCGGGTGGCCATGGGCGACAATGTGCTCAACTATAAGGAAAAATAATTTTCCTAGCGGCGGTTCATTTCGGTAAAGGAGCCTGCGGGTGAGCTTTCTGGATATCTCGACCGGTGAATTCCTTACGGGCGAGGGGTCGTTTGATTATGTTGAAAAACTCATCGGGAACTTCGCACCGAAAGAAGTGCTCTATAATCGAGAAAAGGAAGCAGGATTTCTTGAAATATTTCGGTTCGCGAATATGCACTTTCGAGTTGGACGAGTGGGTGTTCACCGAACAAACAGCACGGCAGAAACTACTGAAACATTTCAAAACAAAGAATCTCAAAGGATTCGGTACCGACCATCTGCATAACGGAATCGTGGCGGCCGGAGCCATAATGCAACATCTTGAAATCACACAGCACACAAATATCAGTCATATAACCTCGCTTGCACGAATTGAAGAGGAGAATATGTGCGGCTCGACCGATTCACAATTCGCTCGCTGGAACTTGTTGCACCGATGCATGATGAGGGAACGTCGCTTCTGAACGTGCTCGACCGGACAGTTACACCGATGGGCGGTAGAATGTTGAGGCGATGGATGGTGTTCCCGCTCAAGGATGTTAAGACCATAAACGAGCGTCTGGATGTGGTGGATTATTTTCCGCGAGCCCGACTTCCGCACATGTGTCGATGAACAGTTTCATCGTGTGGGCGACCTGGAACGAATCATATCGCGCGTGGCTGTGGAGGGTTTCACCACGCGAGGTGGTTCAACTCAAAAATGCTCTAATGGCTCTGCAACCGGTGAAGTCGGCATCTCGTCCACCAACAATGAAGTACTCAAACGCATAGGCGAACAGATTAATCTTTTGCGAATCGTTACGCGAAAGAATCGAAAACGAAATCCATCCCGACCCACCACAGCTCGTAGCTAAAGGCGATGTGATTGCCGATGGATTCAATAGCGAACTCGATGAATTGCGCGCCATCAGAACCGGCGGGAAACAATATCTTATCGAAATTCAGCAAAAAGAAATCGAACAAACCGGTATAACATCGCTCAAAGTGGGCTTCAACAACGTGTTCGGATATTATCTGGAGGTGAGGAATACGTTCCGCAATAAAGTGCCCGCAGATTGGATTCGAAAGCAAACTCTCGCACAGGCCGAACGCTACATAACACCAGAGCTGAAAGAATATGAAGCAAAGATTCTTGGCGCCGATGAGAAAATTCTGGCGCTCGAAGCTAAACTCTTTGCCGAACTAGTGCAGGATATGCAGACCTTCATCCCGCAAATTCAGATAAACGCTAATCTTATCGCACATGTAGATTGCCTTCTGTCGTTCGCAAAGACCGCCGAGGGCACAGAGATATGTTAGGCCTGTTATCGACGAGGAAAACGTGATAGACATCCGGCAAGGACGGCATCCCGTGATTGAAACTCAGCTCCCGATAGGCGAACAATATGTCCCGAACGATGTGCTACTCGACTCGGAACATCAGCAAATAATGATTATAACCGGCCCTAACATGGCTGGTAAGTCGGCCCTTCTGCGGCAAACAGCTCTCATCGTTCTGCTGGCACAAGCAGGTAGTTTCGTTCCGGCCGAAAGCGCACGAATAGGATTGGTCGATAAGATTTTTACTCGTGTCGGCGCATCGGATAATATCTCGCTCGGCGAATCGACTTTCATGGTAGAGATGACCGAAGCAGCCAATATTCTCAACAATGTCACACCCCGCTCGCTGGTTCTTTTCCGACGAACTCGGACGCGGTACCGGTACCTACGACGGAATAAGCATAGCATGGGCCATCGTTGAACATCTACACGAACAGCCACGCGCACGAGCTCGAACACTTTTTCGCAACACACTATCACGAGCTCAACGAAATGGAAAAGATTTTCAAACGCATCCGCAACTACAATGTTGCGGTGCAGGAGCAAAACGGACGAGTAATTTTCATTCCAGTAAACTACAACGAGGGCGGCAGCGAACACTCTTTCGGTATTCATGTTGCCGAGATAGCTGGTATGCCACCCTCAATTGTAAAACGCGCAGGGAGTAGTACTGCGCGAACTAAGACCGACAATTCGCAAGTTGGCACAAATACTCGCCCATCGGCAAAGAAATTGGACCAAAGTCGGGAAGGAATACAGTTGTCGTTTTATCAGCTCAACGATCCTGTGCTTCAACAAATACGCGACGAAATTCTCGGACTCGACATAAACAATCTCACACCCATGGACGCCCTCAATCGTCTCAACGACATCAAGCGAATTGTCTCTCCAAACGGCGCATAATAATAACAAATCCATTCCGAGACTATCCTCGAACAGAAATAGAGAGCTGAAAAAATCCACTGCCATCCAGTTTTATAAACTGCGATGGCAGTGGATTTCTCTGTTAATGATATAATCGTGTAGCTCTGTTTTCTAGAGTTTTTCTCCGTAGCAAAGGTCGCCCGCGTCACCGAATCCAGGAACAATATATTTGTGCTCGTTAAGCCCCTCATCTATGGCTGCACACCATATTGTTGTGGTTTTCTTCCGGGGAATGTATTCTTGATGTGCGCTATTCCTTCCGGCGAAGCAATTATGCGAGGCAATGTGTACGTGTTTAGGAGTTCCCTTTGTAAGAATGGCTTTATAACCTAACTCCATCGAACCGCCAGTGGCCAGCATCAGGGTCGGCTATGATGAGTGTTTTACCATTAATATCCGGCGTTGCAAGATATTCGACATGAATGTCAACCGTATGATGAGCCGCGTCCTTATATTCTCTATAGGCACTCACAAAAGCATTACCGGCATGGTCGAAAATATTCAGGAATCCGTTGTGAAAAGGCAGTCCGGCACGGAAGATAGTTGCCAAAAACAATTTTATCTGTTGGCACGCTCACTCGCGCAATTCCCAGCGGCGTGGTAACTTCCTGTTCTTTATAATTCAAAGTTTTTGAGATTTCGAAAGCCTCGAACTCACCTATACGCATCACATTATTGCGAAAAAGCAATCTATTCTTTTGATAATCCTTGTCGCGAATCTCAGCCATGTACTGGTTGATGATTGAATGTTGTTCCGAAAAATTGATTATTTCCATTTGTGTCTGTAAACGAAGAATAGTTATTCTTATTCGTGCAGCCTGCTGCTTAGCACCTTTATGTTCAAATTTGCGCAAAAATTAAGAATTTCCTATTTCATTGCAAAGTGAGAATTACAAAGAAGATATGTGCCCCTTTTCGTTTTCAATACTTTAACCGAAAGCAAACCCACACTACCGTATTTTCCACAAGTCACGTTTGGCGAGCTTTTTGAGATTTTATTTATCTTTGCCGCTGCTTTTTACAGTCTTTTCTAAAAAGACTAAGCGCTAACATTTTTCAACTAAATTCATTTTTATAAAATGGCAAAAGTTTGACAAGTCAATTTTAGCTAGCTATGGGATTACAACCGGCACAGCAGAGGTTTTGTACAACCCATCGTATGAAGTTCTTTTTAACGAAGAAACAAAAGAAAACCTCGAGAGGTTTCGAGATTGGTCAGGAAACAGAATTAGGTGCAATCAACGTTATGACCGGAATATACACCGGCCGCTCTCCTAAGGATAAATTCATCGTTGATGATGAAACATCCCACGACACCGTTTGGTGGGACAGCGAGGAATATCACAACGACAACCATCGCGCCTCAAAAGAAGCATGGCACGCCGTAAAAAGGAAATCGCCCAGAAGGAATTATCCAACAAGCGCCTTTTTCGTTGTCGACGGATTCTGCGGAACACACAAAGACACCCGAATGAAAGTTCGCTTCATAGTTGAAGTTGCATGGCAAGCACATTTCGTTACGAATATGTTTATTCGCCCGAAAACAGAAGCCGATTTCGAGCAAGAGCCCGATTTCATCGTCTACAACGCATCAAAAGCAAAAGTCGAGAACTGGAAAGAACTCGGCCTACACTCCGAGACAGCCGTAGTATTCAACGTAACCAGCAAAGAGCAAGTTATCATCAACACATGGTACGGCGGCGAAATGAAGAAAGGATGTTCTCAATGATGAACTACTTCCCTACCCCTCAAAGGCATCGCCTCAATGCACTGCTCAGCCAACACCGACATGAACGGCGAAAACACTGCAATCTTCTTCGGTCTGTCAGGAACAGGAAAAACAACCTCTCCAACCGACCCAAAACGCCTACTCATCGGCGATGACGAGCACGGATGGGACGACAAAGGCGTATTCAACTTCGAAGGCGGATGCTACGCTAAGGTCATCAACCTCGACAAAGAAGCTGAACCAGATATCTGCAGAGCTATCACACGCGATGCACTACTCGAGAACGTAACCGTTAACAAAAACGGAAAAATTGATTTCGCAGACAAAGAGCGTAACCGAAAATACACGCGTTTCCCTACCCGATATATCATATCAAGAATATACAGCGCCCCGAATCTCACGGTCCAGCTGCAAAGCAAGTGATATTCCTCTCGGCCGACGCATTCGGAGTTCTGCCACCGGTTTCAATCCTAAACGCCGAGCAACGAAGTACTACTTCCCTCTCCGGATTCACCGCCAAACTTGCCGGAACCGAACGCGGAATCACAGAGCCAACCCCAACCTTCTCAGCGTGCTTCGGACAGGCATTATGGAACTCCATCCAACAAAATATGCCGAGGAACTTGTTTAGCACATGGAGAAGAGCGGCGCCAAAGCCTACCTCGTGAACACCGGCTGGAACGGAACAGGAAAGCGCATCTCCATAAAGGACACACGCGGAATCATCGACGCCATACTCGACCACTCAATCGACAAGGCACCGACAAAGATTATTCCCTACTTTCGACTTCGTTGTTCCAACAGAACTCAGGGCGTAGACACTAACATCCTCGACCCGCGCAACACCTACAAAAACGCATCCGAATGGGAAGAAAAAGCAAAAGATTTGGCAGCCCGCTTCATCAAGAACTTCAAGAAATATGAAGAGCAACGAAGCCGGTAAAGCACTCGTAACCGCCGGTCCGAAGCTCTAAGAAAAGAATAATTTAGTTTTTCCATAACTTATCCAAGCCTCGTCAGTATTTATTTTACTGGCGAGGCTTTTTACATCCATATAAATAATAGAGAATGCGTATTACTCTAAAGCTAGACACTAGACCGCTGCAAAGACAGAAACTGACCTTTTTCAACACAAATCATAATCGTACCGACTCCAGAATCAGTATGAATTACACTAAACACGCGCGCAAGAGTCTCAACTTTGCAGCATCCCATCAAACAACAGATAATGATGAAGAAGATATTACTCGCAATACTGATATTGTTCTTGACTCAAGCGGAGACAACGGCGCAAACATTACCGAAAAATGTGGCGTGAGGCAAAGAATCAAGAGGTACTACAACCAAAAGATGCGCTCCGCACCATCGATACCATTATATATATAGAAACAGAGAAAGGAATATGGCGATTTGCTTCGGGCCGAACTGCGACGAAGGCAAATTATACTGAAACTTTCATGAAAGACAGCACCATCTTGGCTATAGACTCGCTCAAGAAAAAGAGCGCAAGCAAGAGGAAAGATGCGGTTATACAGGCGATATGTCCACTATTTTGGCCACTCTTTGTCGGTTAACGATACGACGCCCTACGCCGCATGGCACTCGAAAGACCCGAATTGTTACAACGGATGCGCGTAATGCCCAAAACGCACCGCGCCATAACAAATGAGGAGTTCTCAGGAAAAATACTTCAACTACGACTTGTTGAGCATCGTGGGACTAATCTTGGGAAACTATGATTTGCTGGCCAGAAAAGATATACAGAGGCCGGAAATCGTGAGGCGATGTTCCTCATTGCATTCGAGAAGATTGAGACAACAACTGCCAGAGAAAAGTCAGGAAGCCGACGTTCGGAGATTCATCGCTAAGCTCGATTCGCTCGGTCGCGAATATTCCGACATCGAACTTAGCGCCGAAACTGAAATACTCGCTTTACAACTGGCAAGCGGTACCGAACTTCTTGCCGATTCCTTGCTTCTGGAGCGTTGCGAGGCAGTGCGAAGTGGAAGAAGTATCCGCGAATAGGAATCTTAAAGAAGATGGTAGATGAAAAGACTCGCTCGAATCTCTGGTTGAGAACAATGGGGGTGTTTCCTGTTTCGAAGAAGAATAGATTCCTAGTGAGGGCATAGAAACGTGTCGCGGTTGAAGATGCGGATAAAGAAAGTTAACGATAAGAATATTGTTTGGGACGAGTTCGAAACTAATGACGACGACGACCTCAAGGAACTAAGCAAACATACTTCGAAAGCTCACGAAGACAATTGAGCTGCCGAATAGAAATAAATCGAAGAAATACTATAGTCTCGTCGACTACCCACTCTTCCTGCCGGATGCTATTTAATGGAACTATCGACAAAGCCCGAAACCGAAGTTGCACGGGCGATGTTTTATAGTAATTCAAGACCGATTGTTATGCCGCTGCCGGGCGACAGCTTGCGAATCGCGATAGTCGATGCCATAACGAGTCGGCCCGAACATCAGGCTGGTTTGTCGTTCTTTGGGCATCGGGATATGGAACTCGACCGCAACGCCGAGGTTCGTATAGGAATCAACGACACGACGCTAGACGTTCTGCAACTTCGTTCGGCTGAAGGCATCATTATTCCCATAGATCTCACCAAGGTGGGCGAGTTCGATAGAGACAAGGTCAGGTCTTAAACAGGGTAACGAATGTGTTTCTCGACCGGAAAGTCTATCAGCCCGGAGAAACCGTACATGCGGTTATTGTTCGGCATCGAAACGAAGGACTAAAGATGCTTGCCGATACCGGGTGCGAACTGCAGGGTGAAAATATTAGGTCCGACTTGGCAACAGGTTGATTCAGCGGTTTTAAAAACCGACAGCTACGGAACGGCAAGTGCGGAATTCGTGCTACCGAAAACATGCTGGTGGAAACTATCACATCTTGGTAGACGGCAATCTGGAATCATTCTCGGTCGAGGAACTACAAACGCTCAACTTTCAGTGTATATGTGCAGAAGCCAACCATACGATATGTACTAGGCGATAGCGTGGTTGTTAGCGGATGGGCCAGAACGCTAATGGACGAACCGGTGAGAAATGCGGTAGTAACCTACACGTTAGACGGTATGCTCCGGCGACGGTTTGCTAACCGATTCGGAGGGCCAGTTTGCAATTAAGATATTCTTGCCGAAAACACCGGGACACAGGCACTACAACTATTTTTATCTGAGAGGTACCGTGACCGATAATACCGGCGAACAAGAAGAATTCTATACACAGTTGGGCGTAACCAACAAGCGAGTATGCCTCGATGCAACTATTTGGGACGGATTGAAAGAACGCAGTGAACTCACCGATATGCTTCATCCTCACCAATGCTTCTGCGAAACTCATCAATGGCGAGGTGGAATATTGGTTCCGAGGGCTATGAGCATTTGCGCCATAAAGCTCCGTGCAACGTCGACCTACCGTTTGTCGTGCCCTCCGAGATTCCTGACGGAATATGGAAACTCGTTGCCGTGTGCGAAGACGACACGCTGCGACGTTCGTTCATAGTTTTTCAGCAACAACATCGTGCGCCCATGCATCGATACACCCAGTTGGTTCTATCAAACCTCGCGCAACTTCGGCCCGAACGATTCGCTACCCGTGACATTACAAATCGGCACCAGTCGGCGCAACGTGCACGTGGTCTACTACGTTTGCAACGGCGAGCGGATATTGGAGGAAGGCTCGTTCGAAATGAGCGACACTATTCTGTACCGCGAACTGAAGTATAAACCTGAATACGCCGATGGAATCAGTCTTTATTATCTTATGGTTTGTTGACGGCGAATTCTACGACTATAATTCAATATAAACCGACTTCTCCCGAAACAAAGCTCAACCTGACATGGAAACATTCCGCAACAAACTCGTTCCGGGCGACGAGGAAACGTGGCGACTGAAAATAACCGATCCAGCAGGCACCCGATTACGGCGCAACTCAGTGGCAACGCTCTACGACGCCGCACTCGACAAGCTGCAAGCTAACAAATGGCAGCTCGAAACCGGACTACGGCTATGTGTTCCCAAACGTCGAACGAGCATCGCCCGAAAAATTTCTCGGCTCCGACATGTACTTTTTCCTCTACTGCCAGTGAGCGAAAGTACAGCTATCCTCATCTTTCGCTAGGCACAATGAGAAAGCTAATGGAGCAAGGCACAATGAAAGATGGAAATAGTAAACCGATTACAAAACGCTTGTTCATAGGGAGCTCGACCGCTGTGCATGTACGTGGACTGACGAGTTTGTATGGAGCACGGTCACAGGTTAAAAGAAACGTTTATGGATATTTCAGGGGTTAGAATAGATCCGAATGAATTTCAACCGGTGGCTAGCGAGACAAAGCGCAGGAGAATCTTCCCGTCCGCACCAATCTCAGGCCTTTGGCCTTTTTCGTTCCCAGGCTGGGAGTCGAACAATAAGGGCGAGGCTGTACTGAAATTCACGCTACCCGAAAGCGTCACCGCATGGCGATTCATCGGTTTGGCTCACACTCGCAACATGTTAAGCGGTACAATCAGCTCGACCGCCGTTGCAAAGAAATCGATAATGGTTCAGCCCAACATGCCGCGCTTTCTGCGTAAGGGCGACACTGCCACGATAACCTGCCGAGTATTCAACACCTCCGAAAAGAATCTTGAAGGCCGAGTTTATTTGTGTCTTGTCGACCCGACAAGAGACCGGGTTGTTCATAATGACCAAAAATATTTTTCCTTGCGACCCGACAGCACCGGAACTATAAGTTTCGACTACCGCCCGTACCCCGACGACGACCCACCCGTGCTGATATGCGAAATCATGGCATCGGCCGACGATACAAGCGATGGCGAGCAGCACTATTTGCCCGTCATTGACAACAAAGACCGATTATACAAAGCAATACCTTTCGAAATCGACGGCGTAGGTACTAAGCGCATCTCGATTGACGAATTAATTTCTAAGCTAGGCGAAGATATCGAGGGGTTTCCGCAGTTTACTATCGAATGCGCCAACAATCCCACGGCTCTTGTTCTGGGAGCGCTCACGAATATGCCCATCCGGTTGACGGCTGCGCGATATGCTCGAGCCATTGCATATTATTCGCTCCGTCTGGGCAGAGCATATCGTCGGAACGTCGGCCGAACTGTGCGACATCATCCGTCGCCTTGACTCGCTGCCCGATTCGTCGGTCGACAAGCAAAGTGCTCTTCTGCGTAACGAGGAACTCCAAAAACGTTTTGCCCGCCGAATCGCCATGGCTGGCGAAAGCAAAAAGCCGAGACGAATGCATTGCGCGAACTGACTGTGTGTCCTGCCGGGCCAACCTCTCGACGGCAAAGAAGCGCTCCTCTTCGTAAGCTCGCCGAGCTACAACAAAGCCGACAGCTCGTGGGCGTGGATGAGCGGAATGCCGAAATCGGAACGTAACCAAATCGATTATGCTCATGCTTCTGCGCCTCAACAAACTCATGGGCGAGCGGCCCGATACGCGCTCAATGCTCAACGCCGCTTTCGCATATCTTGCTAAAGAAGAGCCGACGCTCGACGAGCTCTATCTCGTCAGCGCTCGACAACCGAACCGACAGGAAGCAAACGTGCCAAACTGCTCAACGAACTGCGCTCCCAACTATCCGAACTCGACATTTTATCGCTTGCACGGGCGGCCGTTCTATTCCATCATTCGGGCGACACGCGAACCGCCCGCGAAATCGTCAGCTCGCTGAAACAGCACACCGTGACCACCCCGACGGTTGCCGATTCTATGACCTTTCGGCGGGCCAATTATTCATGGTTCGACTACCAGATTCCATCGCAAGTGGCAGCCATTGAAAGCCATCTCGCTCGTCACCGTGACCGACAGTTCAACCATCCGCGAAATGTTGAAATGGCTATTCCGCGAAAAGCAAACGCAATATTGGAGCACAGCCATTCAGAGCGCCGATGCAATCTACGCGCTCCTCGGTTCGGCTACGGTTCGAAAAACATCCGTCGGCCCCACCGATTATCAAATTCGACGGCCAAGCCATTGTTCCATCGGCCGAAACGTCATCCTCCGTTCTGGGCTACAGGAAAGAAACGGTGAACATGACTCGCCAGCACGAGCTTCAAATACAGTCAACCTCCGACGGTATTGTTTGGGGTGCGCTCTATTCGCATCTCGTCCAGAGGAGAGAATATCAAAGCCGTCGGGCAGCGAGCTGAAAAATAGTTCGCGATATAATTCCGCTTCAATCGGGCCCGCTACACGTTGGAAGCCGAGTGAAATGAGGATAACCGTAACCAGCACGCGCAACCTCGATTTTTGTTCAGGTGGTCGACAAACGCGCCGCCTGTCTCGAATCGAGTCACGAAGCATAGCGGCTACCGCTACGGTTCGGATGTGGGATATTACCTCGACCGCAAAGCCGACCGCACCGTGTATTTCATCGACAAACTCGCGCGCGAACCCACATCATCGAAGAGGTTTATTACCTCGACCGCGCCGGAACCTACACAACCGGCTCCCTCACCGCCCAATGCGTCTATGCTCCCGCCTTTGCCGCCCTTGCGCCGCCCGCAGCATTGACAGTTAAACCATAATGAGGGGCGGCCGAGTGAATCTTGCACCTGTTTTTCATGGTTCCTCCAGATATCTAGCGGATTTTTAAACCAAACTCGAGTTAAACAGGTAAGACCACTTGACCATTCGGCAGAGATTCTGTTACACAAACAACTTCAGGAGATTGTGTGGCAGGGCGGTGTGTCACACAAACAACTTCAGGAGATTGTGTGGAATGCGAAGCGTCACTCAAACAACTCCAGTAGATTGTGTGGGATGCGGCATGTCACAAACAACTTAAGGAGACTGTGTAGCAGGCTCAGTTACACAAACAACTTCAGAAGACTGTGTGGAATGCGACATGTCACACAGGTAGTTTCAGAAGACTGTGTGCAGGCGACATTCCACAGGGAGTTTCAGAAGACTGTGTGGCAGAGCTCGGTTACAGGCAGTTTCAGAAGACTGTGTATTTTTCGGATAAATTCCGGGAAATATCACTTGCACCAGACATACTATCTGTAATTTTTGGACCGTCGACAGGAATATCTCGGCAACAATAACAGTACCTATAAATACGTATCGATTATGGCTAAAAACAATTCAAACACACCAAAAACAACCGATAGAGGACCGCAATACTCTTGGACGACCTCTATTTCACAGTGTTCAACGAGCAGCGCAAATACGATGAGGACGGATATCCATATTATATCCCCATCGATACTCGCCCGACCGGCGTGAGGTGATGGACAATTTCATGAATTATCTTAACGAAGAGGCTACAGCGCATAAGCTCCTTCTGCAAAACCGAAGGCGTGAATGAGACGGATTTCAGCCGCATGTGCAAAGGTTCTCACGGGTATAAGCGCTGGAATTCAAAATAAGGTGGACCGAGCGAACCGTGGTCGATTTGATTGCGCTACACCAACTCTCGCCGGCCGAAGTGGCCGACCGTAGCGGCGTAAGTTCGCACAATAACATGTGTTGCCTGCAAACGCGTCACCGGTCGCTCGAGCAGGGACTTCAGAAAACTGTAGCGCGAAAAGACGACGTTGGACTCTACAGAATATAAAATACAAACCGCCTACGTTAGCAGATGCCACATATAAACGGCAAATCCAACAACGAGCACGGCGCCCTCCCAACGCTGAAAAAAGTGTATTTAGTGAACGAAAAGAACCATACGGCTATCATCGAAACAACCATAACGGAAAGGTCGGCCATCGTAATGCCATGCAGCTCCATCGGACAGATGAGCCCCGTAGCATCCGAGTTCAGGGATGTTGAACACGTTCGAGACCCAAGAACATTGCCGATGGCGATTCCACTGTTTCCCTTGCGGGCCGACGCAACACTCGTAGCCAGTTCGGGAAGCGAGGTTCCGCCGGCAACGATGGTTAAACCGATAACAGCCTCCGACACCCTCGAGCTGAGTGGCAGCGGCGGTTTGCCGTCGACAAAAGATTGCTGCCGCCGATGAGACATGCCGGTCCGACAACAATCCACACAACCGATAACCACAACGCTCGTTTCGTTTCAGTTGCGGCTCCTCCAGCAGTTTCAGGGCTTCGAGCCTGTTTAAGCGTGAAAATACATGAGACGCAATAAAAGAGCGCAAAAGAGTATGGCAGCATCCAACCTGCCGATGTTTCCGTCGAGGGCACATCATCAAAAAGAACCGTCGAGGGCCACAAGAGCAAAAGGAATATCCTTCCTCACGGTAGATTTCAAAAATAGTCATCGGCATCACCATCGCCGCCGCCTCCCACAATGAGCAGCGAATTGAAAAATGTTTGAACCAACAATATTTCCAACCGCCAAATCAGGGCGTCCCTCTGGTGCCGAAATAAGACTCACACAAAATTCGGGCATGCTTGTTCCGAGAGCCACAACGAGTTAATCGATTACGATTTGTGGCACGTTCATTCGTTCGGCCACAACCACTGCGCCCTCTGTCAGCCGGTCGGCTCCCCAAAGAACAGTATTATTCCGCCGACGATGAAAGAAATCTCAAGTATCATAGTTTCTGTTTTTTAACGCCTGCGAAGTTAGTTAGAAGGAGTAATTTTGCATCTGCTAGATTTAAGTGACAACAATAAATTGAGTTCTTTTTTATGCATAATTTCCCTGCCTCGAGGGCTTTATTATCTTTTGAACAGCGGCGAGAATTCAAAACTGACCTATTACGCCCGGAGCATTTGTCGACGTGAACTTGCCACACAAATTGCTCTGCATGGCGATTGCAACACGAACTTCGGAAACTAAAAGGACGCAAGGATAAAGATTACATATCGCAACGGGTGAATTATTATAATCGCCTGACCGACGACACACCCTTTGACGCCGAGAGTTCTTGAAAGGAATGCGTAGAATTGCAACATCAGAAAATAACAGGACAAAGGTCTATTATCTCGACTCGTTTCGATACGCAAAGAGCTTTCCTCTCAACAAACAGTGGGTGCTTCTGCAGGGCGATGTAGTTCATGTTCCCGATGTACCATCGGTTGTGAAAAGATCGCCCGCTTATTGAAAACTAACGCCAATTCGGTGCTTATGAAATTAGATAGAGTTCGCCACTTCCTTTTTCGTGAACGATAGAAAACCATTTTTCCGAGAAACAAAAATATGGCCATATTCCGCGGATTGATAGGACAAGACGGCGGCGGATTTGAAAACGTAATAGATTCGATTTCGTAAAGCGGTATTTCGGGCATCAATGTGCAATGTCGGAGTGATAGACAAACAATATCCAGAATGGTGCACGGAAAAACTAACTATCGACGAACATTTGAATTATAAGTTCAGTAATGGCTCTCGAAGGCAACGACGTGGCGAGTAATCTGAAATGGGTTATGTCGTCGAATTCAATTGCAGTGATGCCCAAGCCAACGTGCGAAACGTGGTTCATGGAAGGAACCCTCCGGCCAAACTATCATTATATCGAGATTAGACCAGATTTCAGCAGATTTAGAAGGCGGTTAAACTATTATATCTACATCCCGAAGAGGCCGGAGAATATCGTGCAACATGCTCACGAATATGTTGCGCAGTTTCGTAATGCGCGGCGTGAACAACTGATTTCGCTTCTAGTTCTAAAAGAAATATTTCGACTTCATCGAACGTCGGCTTTCCGTTCTATAAAAACAGTGACGGCTTTCCGAATAGATTGCAAACCAAACTGCAATGGATTGATTTCGTTAAGTGGAACCCAACGAGCATCGGCAGCATCATCGGCAGCCCGTAGCGGAGCGATACTTTCAACAGAACATAGGAAGAACGAGTCGAGCGTCGGGACGTCGAAACCACTGTAACTGATAAGTGTTTGGTAAAGATTCGACGACTTACCGTAAGCCCGGTTTCTTCTTTCACCTCGCGACCTACAGCTTGCCCCAAAGTTTCGTTTGTGTCGCAGAATCCATGAGGAAGGTCGAGGCGTTCCTCAGGCAGGTTCTGAGTTTCGTTTAACCACTAACAATTCCTCTTTCTCGTTAAGAATAATCGCAGCCACAGCAGCACTGGGATTGAGAAAATATTCGAATCCACACGACCGACAATGTTTGCTCTTCAACGAACTTTTCTACGAGTGCGCACTTCCGCAAACAGGACAGTGAGTAAATTTCTCTAAATGCATAATCACCAATTATCGGTTCTGAACGGAAAAAGTGGTAGAAAGATGCGGTTATAAACATTTGCTCAAGCTGGAAGTTTCGGAAACAATATCGCACAGCAACCGGATGCGGTACCTTCTCACTACACGCACCATAAGTCCGATTCGCCAGTCATAAGCCACTTCGGCTTTTGCGAAATACTCGGTCGTTGCCAGCAATTTCAAATCCTTGAAAAATCCTCGTATCGACTGATTCCCTGATAGTCGTTCTTCAGAAAAATATGATGCGCGTGTCGCCCTTAATTCTCATCTTGTCGAAACGTGCGCTTTCGCACCTGATATTCTCGAATCCGTAATTTCTATTCAGGGGCGATTTGAGTCAATCTTTTCACCAGCAGGCTTCTTCATTCGCGGGTGAATCTGTTGCGTTTCCCATGGATAAACACAATCATTCAGTGCAAACGATAGCCGAGTTTGGAATTATCGTTTGCGCTTTGAGTTAGTTGCTCGCGAAGATAGGCAGCCTCAGTTCCGTTAGCATCGTTGTTATACCAGCATGGGGCAATCGTGTACAAAATAGAAGGCAGCTGTCCCTGTCCGAACCCATTACGCCACTGTTCAACGAGACAAAGCAAGCAGATTAGCATAGTTCGGAGAAGGAAATTCGACGTTCGAGCAACCTTGATAGAAAAATCCCCTTGACCGTGATAGCCGGATGAGGCGAAAACGTTCCGTTACCCACAGCGGCGGACGATGATGGTCCCAACTATATTGCCTGACAATCTGTGCACTGTCGAGCGGTTCCGATGTTAGCGCCTGCAGATTCTCACGATTGAGCCAACTCTCTACACGCGTACCACCTTTGTTTGCCTCTATGAGTCAATGGGAATGTCGAGTGCCCGATTCATCATCGAGCAAAAGAAATATCCAACCGCACTTTGGTCAGGAACATTTCTCTGAGTCTACATCGCCACGAGCAAGACGCGTCATCGAGCGGCTTCATCGCCATACGACTCGGAATCTTGCAGAACCGAGATCTTATCAGTCAGTCCGCCGGCTTCAATAATCGCCTCGTTGCAGCCTTCAACCGGACAGTTCGGAAAGCCTTTCAGCGGCATTTCCATATTGCTCTGTCCAGCGCAAACCCAAACTTCACCCGCAAGAACATTGTTAATCACCGTTCGCTCACCATCGTCGAAGACTATATTAAGCAGCTGATATGATGCTCGTGGTGTAGTGACATCCACATTCCATCGCCCGTCGCTTTCCAACCGTAGTCAGTATATTTTGTACCGACCATGACACCTCACCTTGACAATTTTTCCACGTATTGCCCCCAGCCCCAAAGATGAACTTTGCTTGTTTGTTGGACTATCATATTATCGGAAATGATGTGCGGGAGACGAACCTTGGCTTGCAGAGAAAAAGGACAGCTATTAATAGCAGGACCGAAAACTATTAAAAATACGTTTACTCATAATTTATTTCTATCATATTGCTCACAAATGTACTAAAAACTCTAAAGCCCGCTCCCTCCTGCTTACTTTTAGCTAACTTTGCGCAACATGAAAATCAAAAAGAAAAGGATTATATGAAGCTCCACAAAATCCATTCTGCTCGTTGGTATAACTCTTCTCACAACCACAGCCAATGCCCAACAAACTTTTTGATGTTAACCTCTATAACATGCTGCCCGAACACAGCAATGGCGACCTCTCGGACACCGCCAAAGTGAAAGTGTTCCTGCCCGATGAACGCGATGCAACAGGGCGCGCCGTAATAATTGCCCCGGAGGAGGCTACAGCATGCTAGGTATCAAGCATGAAGGCTATGATTGGGCCGAGTTCTTCCAAGACATGGGGATAGCTGCGATTGTTCTTAGAGTATCGTATGCCCATGGCAATCCTGAAATTCAATCGAAGATGCCGAGCAGGCGATGAAGCTCGTGAGAATAAATGCCACCGGATGGAAAAATCAATCGCAACGATATTGGTATAATGCGACTACTCAGCCGGTGGTCATCTGGCAGCAACCTTGGCAACACAAAGCCGTGGTGATGCCAAACCTGACTTCAAATACTATTCTATCCAATAATTTCGATGACTGAAGGGTTTTGGACACGATTGGAACGATGATAATTTCCTAGAGCAACAATCCAGCAAAGCGCGACCAAAAGAAATACAGCGCTGATTTGAATGTGGTAGAAGTCACTCCGCGAGGCTTTTATCGCTGGCGACGACGATGACACCAGCTGCGCCATCAAACGGGGTTAACTACTACATGGAACTCTACGAAACGGTGTACCGCCTCCCTCCATGTCTATCCAAGTGGTGGACACGGGTGGGGAAGTAAGATAGGTTTCCGTTTCCATCAGGAGATGATGATGGTTTCAAAGCCTGGCTAAAGGTTTCTAGTATCCGTACCATAAAAATGATTCCAGGCTCTGCAACGCTAACTGTTGCAGAGCCTGAATTTATTTCATATGGCTGATTACATAATAATTTGTTTCTTTCCGTTGACTATATGAGACACCATGAAGACCGGAAAGAGTTGATGCTGCTCGTCGAACGAGCTTGCCGTCTATCGTATAGACATCAAACGATGCATCAGACAGTCTTGGGAGATTAATTCCCCGTCACAATTAAGCTTTCAGACACAGGTGCTGATTCTATTCCATCGGCATAAACGGCTGTCACGCTGAACAGATGGTCGCCGGCTGCAATAGGGCCGTGAACCCAAATGGCTCAGTAGAGTTGTTGGATACTGTAGCTAAGTGATTCTTATCGAAATAGACATTATATTTTTCAACGCTGCCACCACGCACCGGTATGATATATCGTCGACAAGTAATCCGAAAGCATCTGTTGCCGTGTGTCGAATGGCAAAAATATTTTGTTCCGGCGAGGCAAATGAACTGTTTTCTCGGTCCATTCCATCGTGGCGGTGACTGTCGAGCCTATTTGAGTGAAGCTTTCGCGTCGGTTATCGGTCAACGAGTATAAAACTTCGTAAGTTTCATCGCCATACATATTCGAAAGACATTTACAAAGAAGGTTGCAGTTTGTTCAACACCTGGTAGTTCGGTGAAATAGAGCCAATCGTCAGCAGCTCCTGTCACTGGGCAGAATGAAATAAGATATTGTTCGCCGGAATGAGCTTTATCGCCATCATACATATTAGCACCAAACACGCTTCTTGGGTTAATTACCTGCCAGGCGTGAGGTTTGGCAGAGGGATTAGGATATGATAACGGCTCCCCAAGCGCTAGCTGTTTGTGCGTCGCCATCTATCAATGTCCACTGACCAGAACGCACCTTCATGTTTTGAGTACTCGTTATGCCTCCGGTGAGAAAGGTTCAAACGTGCCAGTATTTTTCAAAGTCTTCTGTAATTACGGTTGTAGTTTCTTTTGGTGCCTTCAGTTCATTTTGAATACCGTCTGATTTGGTTTCAAGAGTCAAATTCTCAGGACGAGCAGCTTGCGAGACAACGACTTCGATTATTCTATCAGCAGAGTTATCAGATTTATTTTCATCGGCTTAGTAAATTATCTCCAGCCTTCAGATTTACTTCTCCGGCAGCTGTGAAGAGATTGTTGTTGGCATCTTAGCTTCGATAATTTTTCATTCATTGATTCCAATCGGTCGCTAAATTCTTTATCGACAAGAATCATATCGCCTGCAGAAATCTTGACTTTATAGTTGCTGGCATTCAATTTACCATAGTTTTTCATAACAAGACGTACATCTGCCGATTCCCCAGCCTTTACAGTTGCTGGCGCATTGAAAGACAGCACCTTCAAATTATTCTCGAGCATATCTGTAATGTTGATATTATCGAAAACTAGTTTTTCCAGCTATATCGAACGATTCGAAAAGACCTATTCGTATATATCGCTCATTAGAATAGGCTGAAAGATCTATCTGATATGTTCGATAATCGGTAGACGGATTAACGACACCAACCATTGTCTCACTTCCATCAGGTTTTACAACGTGAGACACCAACCGTATTGCCACTCGAAGTACCTTTTTATATCAAAAAGTAAGAGCCGGATGGGCTGCACCACTAGAGAAATCTTCCCGGAGTATAGCTCACCGTATTCAGTATCGGTAGGCGAGTTGATTTCGAAAGCGTATCCATCTCCGTCAGATGCGTCTGCAGATATTTTCATAGTCATACTGCTTCCGGTACCGTTGAATTTCCAATATTTTTGTAAGCGAACCCTTTGTTAGAGTCTCTTTGAAAGGTAATTCGTAAGGCTTACCTACTAATAGACCGCTCATATGAGCTTCGCTTCAGCACCCGCGATATTCTTTGGCTGAACAGCCCAGAACATTTTCACCTTGCTCTCCACTATCGGTATTGAAAACGATAGTCGACTGGTTTTCATTTCGTACAGAGTCAGCTTCTGATAAAGAAGTCTTGTACCATTATATATTGCCGTATTCCAAACCAAGTAGTCCACGTTCTCCGGAATAACCAATCCACCATTAGCTCCAACTGTGCCAACCTTCTCCCAACAATTGAATATTAGAACCGCCATCAGCAATCTTTATATTATGTGCATAATCAGGAACATCAACTCCCTACATATACACTCTTTTCATGCTTGACTCCTTGCTCATCTCCAGCGAAAGGCAACAAGGCATAAGTGTGTCGTCCAAGCTCTACATTTATATCCTGATAAGTAAGATTGGTTCCAGGAACAACATCAGCGAATGTTTTCAATTATACGATTATCTCTTCGCAATTCAATTTTTTTGTTATCTTTTCAGTAAGATTAGTTTCCTCCTGCAGTTCGAGTTGGTGCTTTAAAAAGACACATCGGTTCTTAGCTCACCTGAAGCATCAGCTTTTTACATTAAGATTGGTAACAGAATCAGGCGATGTAGCCATTGCATTAACCTCAACCATAACAGAATCTACATAAAGCGTCCATCCTTCACGCGTGCTAAGTGCATGAACACCAAAATTATATTCTCCATCAGTATTAACGGTAATCGAATTATTCGAAAAATACAGTGTAAGTAGCCGATTTGAGTTCTGTCTCAGATACAATTTCAGTTGTCATACTCTCCACAGATGCCCCCTTACCCATTTTTACCTCAAACTTTTCAGGATAAACCTTCGATGTACCCGCACGAGCCTTAGCCCGGAGTGTGAATGAATAAGATTTTTCCAGTTTGCAAGCGTACGGGCGGTGAAATCAACCAGTCGTCTGCAACAATTTCACCGAAGGTATAAAGCTTGCCGAATGAGATTTTTGAATCATGCACCCATTCGCCGCGTGTGCCGAAGTTAGATTCCGACCTATCGCCAGCTACGTCAATAACCGTCCAAATATCAAATTTATCCTTGTTATCGAAGTCCTCGAAGTATGGAACGGTAAATGCATTGCCTAAACGTTCGAATTTGAAAATGAACGCTTACTGCGCTGTGTGCCATTGATTGCAACTACTGCATAAGTATAATTTGTAAGCTCTCCAACAGTTAATTGCTCTTCAAAGTAAGTATCCGTAAAGTTTTTCAGCAACCTTAACTTCTTTTTCCATCGCTAATTCTATATACATCATAAATCACTCCACCCATATAACCGTTATTCAAACTTTTTGCCAGGAGCTTCCCAATATAAAAAGCATTACCGCTAGCTTTGTCAAGCTCCAAAAACTATGTTAGAAGCCGGTTCTGGAATATCATAACCAATCCATTTCTTTAATCGAGCTGTAGGCGAACTTCCGACAGTATTCGAAACTACTACATCAAATGTATGCATACCTTCGCTAACACTCACAGGAACTGTTTGATTCTCGCCTGGATTAAAACTACCACTTCCAACAGATGCTCCATCGATAAAAACTTCCCAATTAAGACTTCCGCTAATTGCATCACCGCCAAATGTTTTCATGGGAGCAGTGAAAACTACTGCACCATTCGTAGATTCATCCTGGAACATAACCGACAAGTCTGTAACTTCAGCAGGGTGCACCGTCTTTTGCAGCTGGTCGACGTATAAGCATGCCGGAGAAAGTATATTTTCCTAATTCATGAAGCTTCGTAGCAGCTCCCGTTCCCAAATTCACCGTATAAAGAGATGTGCTCTGTGTTGTCTGATCTGTTCCCAGCCAGTAAAAAGTATCATCGGTCTGATCTATTTCTCCGGTTTGGAAACGTCCCTTTATCATCAGAAACAGTTACGCCAGTTGGCCCCAACCTTCGTTTCATTACCGGATTGTTTATCTATACGATACAAATATCCGTCGGAAACCACACCATAAAGTACGCCATCCTTCGTAATTCCCAATGCACAGTAAGTTTTTAGATGATTTAAATAGCGTAGAGCGTTTTTTATTAGGATAATCAACGATGCCGATTTCTCTAGACTTTCCATCAGCGCTGTAGAACTCTCCGTAAGTAGTCCCATCATCTGCTTGAGCTGTTTCAAAAAGCCATGAGAGCATAGTTATTCATCATTTCAGTCGAAAGAACAGTCCGACTCCGTGTCTATAGTGTACAGAATCGGAGAATAAGTCCCGCTATTATTCCTAGAGTTAAATCCAGCGTAAATTTTTTTCCATCGACAAGACCTATTCCATTATAGAACATGAAATTTCCTTTTATGAGAGAGTCAAATTACTCGGAGAGTTAGTATTGCAACTAGAAATACTCCTGTCAGTGGCTTTCGACATACCAGGAGCATAAGTTACATTAACCCACAGCTCTGCTCCACTACCGGTTTTAAGTAATTTTTGTAGGCCTGCTTGTCGATTGATAACCAAATGAACCAGTCATTTCCTTTCCTAAACAAAGCATAGGGTCTAATCCTAATGCTACCTCTCGTCAGTAGACTCTTTAACTGTCGACTGACTGTTTTTTCATCTGTGCAACAGCCGTCAGAACACCGTCGCGGCAATAAATGCCAAGATTGTTTTCTTCGTAACAACTAACATAATTAAAAATTTTAGATTTTTGTGCTCCGGAGTCGCTATCATCATATATTCCAGTAATCCGGCACACTTTATAACAGCCGCTAATTTACAAATTATTTATTAAATCAACATTTTTGACTGAAATATTCTATAAAAAAATATTGATTCAAGAATCTCTTTGAATAGTAGAATTAATTATGCCATTAACTCCAACCATTTTTGGTTTACGTCCATACATATGGACGATAAATCAAACTTACTTTAGATTAACAAAATAATATTAGTTCGATAAATAGAACTATATTATAGTTTACGTAAAATCTAAAAAGTGATAACCCAAGTAAAACTCTAATTAATACATACAAAATAAATGATAAGCCAAACATGCTTCGATTTAACATCCTGACGTATGGATGCTAAGTCAAAATATATATTACTTAACAAAATGAACAAAGTTTATACCTATAAAAAGTTTGCCGATTAATAAATAGTACATATTTTTGAATCGACAAACCAAAAATAATCAGTGTCAACAAACAAGCAACCGATTAAAAATAAATAAGAATGAGCAGAACTAAACGAAAAGTGATTTCCAGACTGGTAAACGGTCCTGAATTTAGCTTCGACGACATTTATGTAACCATTTTCAACGAACGCCAGCAAGTTCGACGAGGATGGAAACCAGAGTTACATTTCCAATCGAAAAATTTTAAGCCTTCCGGAGTACGCATATTCAACAGATTCATCAAATACATGGCCGACGGAAACATTTCGCTTCACGCATTTTGCTCAAAAAGAAGGTCTATTATTCTCCGAGCTATCCACCCTTTGCTTCATCATGGTTGGAATGACCGCGCTAGAGTTCAAATCAAACTGGATTGCCAAGCGAGCAGGCGTTGCTTCGCTACACCGACCTATCTTCCACCCAAGTAGCCCGCATAAGTGGCGCCGGCTCTCGTGCCAACCTTTATCACATATGCAAGAACTACGACATCTCCGCCCTCCTCTATCGCAACTTTGAGCGCGAAAGACTCGATTTAAACCGCTACCGATTATAATGCATGATTGCTTTCTCTAATCATTTTTCCAAGTTATTCATAAGTTTAGCCTATCTTCTCCAGCTAATTTATAAATCAATCAAGTTTTTGCTTGATTGCCCTGATTAATTTCACAGTCAATCAGGAGTTAGAAGAGTATTTTTGATTGCGTCACGACACTCCTCCATTAACCACTTGGGTGTGCTGGTTGCGCCACAAATGCCAACAGTTGATGCACCACTAAACCAATCCATATTTATTTCGTCACGCTTTCCACCTGGTGGGCATTGGCGTTGACACTCTGACATTGTTGAAAAAGAACCTTTGCCATTGGAACTTTTACGACCTGCCACGAAGATTATAACGTCGTGACGAGACGCGAAGGTCGAAATATTGGGCATTCGATTGGCAACCTGCCTGCAAATGGTATCAAAACTGCGAAATGTAGCCGTGGACGAGATATGGTCCTGAATGTAGCATATGATTTTTATAGAATTCGTCGAGATTTTTGAGTGGTTTGAGAGTAGAGATAGAATATCGTTTGAGAAGTCGAGCTTCTTTACATCGTCGAACTTATCGATAACTATAGCTCGGCTGTTGGTTTGTCCGACGAGGTCCCAACACTTCGGCGTGGCCTTTCTTTCCAAAGATGACAATCGACGCGTTGCTTGGCGTTGTTATGCTCTTTTCAAACTGCATCTTAATTCTTCTTTTGCAAGGCCAGTACCACAGGGCATGTAGCGTCAATGATTTCAATGTTATTTCGTTTGTGCAAGTTCATAGGTTTCGGGGGTTCGCCGTGGGCGCAAGCAATACCTTCACATTGCGGAGCTGTTTCATCTGTTCGTGGTTGATGGTGACAAGCCCTATTTGTTCCAATCGTTCAACCTCCATACTGTTATGGACAATGTCGCTCAAAACAATAGAGCTTCGTACCCTTTTGCAAGTTCCTCTTCGGCTTTTTTTGATGGCAGTGGTCACGCCGAAGCAAAAGCCACTGCCACCATCAATTTCAATTTGCATCATTTATCAACGTTGAACTTCACAGCCCCCGTACGTCCTGAATACTCAGGCGAATAGGCACATTGAACCGTACAGATACCGGTTTGATAGGTTCCCTCGCGGTCGACGAAATATTCTGTTTCGATGATGTGCTTACCCTTAGCCATTAGATCGAAATAGTAGTTCGTTATGTAATCTTTCGGCGCAATGTAGTAACCCCAATGGTATCCACTGATCTGATTCAATGGCTCTAGGCATGCGGCCCGTTTGTCGATGAGTTGCACAAAGTCGTAGTCGCGGTCGGCCGTAATAGTGAGTCGTATAACGATTTTTGTCACCTACTTTAAGCTGGTCGGTTTTCTTTTTCGGTGAGGATTTCGCGCTTCACCTTCAATCCGGCAGCCGCTTCGGACCACTTCGGTGACAGGCTGGAAGAACTGTGCATAAACGGCTCCCCAGCTTGTTCCAGTGCTGGTTTTTTCTCAACGGTGAAGGTCTTCACGGGCTTTTTGATTCTGGTCGATACTTCGAACGGTTTTGACATATCCCAATCCAGCCGTAGCCTTCGGCGTTTCGAGAATGCTGCCATCGATTTTTAAGCACCGATTGCGGTCCGTTGTCAATGCTCCACTTGCCATCGTTCATGGCCCAAACGGCATCAACAGAATTGAGCGGCGTATCCCAAAGCCTGTGTACGTTTTTCTTGTAGTAACCAACGTTGCATTTCCTCAATGGTCTGGCGATCGGTTGGCGTTATGAGCTTCAGAGCTTCAATAGCGGCCACCTCAGTTGGAATCTTGTAGTCGCGCCAGCTGTAATAAAGCATTCCGTGAGTCGAAATATCGTCCTTTCTCCTCGTTGTAGACTGTGTATTCCTTTATGCTCTGGAGATATTCCATGGCTTTGGCGGTTTTATTATGCTGCTTCAGGATTACAGCCGTTAATGCTTTTTCCGTAAATAGTGAGTTCGGTAGGTTTCTTCGAGATTCGGTCAACGAGATAGGTTATGTCGGCAGTTTCAGGACGCCTCAAAGCGCGTTTATGTAGACATAATTGCAGAGCTCATCGGAGGGAATGGCGGTGTATTTATATTTCTTTTTCGTTCTTCTTCATCTCCTTGACTTGCCGTGCCACTTCCTTGTCGAGATAACGGAAAGAAGAGTTAATTATCGACGTTACGCCGGACTCGCTTTCACCAGTGAGAATTTGTAGACGAGCAGAGTGTTTTGACAACGGTGATTGTCATGTAGAAACTCGGTAGCATATCGCAATACCATGAAAGCACCGTTGGACTTCTGGAGCTTTTTGATTTCGTTGAGCGTTGTCGACAGTTGATTACGTATAGAGTTCTCGTCGAAGAGACTGCATGAGGTTTTGTTTCTGCTTGGCTTCGTTGTTAGCATCAGCAACCCATGGCGTTTCATTGAGCACGAGTTCTTTTTAGCTCCTGATTCTTTTGCAGGGCCGACATCATCGAGTTTCAGTACCCCTCTCTCGCTTCCATTGAAGGATAGTTTCCTTGATTTCAGGGCGATGCTTTCAGAATCTTTTCAGCCAACTTATTTGCATAGTAGGCCGATGAGGGCGATACAGCGTTATTGCTGTAGTTATAGGCTACATAAGGCAGAGCCTGAATCATAAAGCCAGGCAGGGTTATTGGTATATTCAACCGTGAGCCGCTGACCGGTTGTTCTCTTCGGGAAGAGTTTTGTTAGATCGATAGTCTCGATGCCGGTTGGTTCTGCGTAAACGGATGAGTGTTTGTAACAAATTCCATGTTTGGAAGAATGGGCGAGATAGCGTTGCTCGCCATCGGAATAGTTATCGCCGACGATAGATACTCGTGCAATAAGCAGAGATTGGTCGGCCGACAAGGTTTGCGAGTAGTTGTCAAGCAACTTAGCAATAGAGAAAGTTTCAGACGCACTACCCTGTGCAGTAATAACCACTTGCTTATTCTCGGAATATACAACTGTATCGGTTTCCGGATCGATAAGTTCGAGTTTGCAGGTGCCCTTAACCTCTTTATCGGATGTGTTGAACAGTCGAGACGAGATTGTCGCAGCATCTCCACGCCGTACAAATCGCGGAATATTGGGTTGCACCATCACAGTTTTTCTGCGCCACTGCTTCGTCTTCAATCGCACCGTTATTAAGGTCTTCATCGTGTGCGACGCCAATGAATCGCCATGTGGTGAGACTTTCGGGAAGAGTGAACTTGATACTGATGTTGCCCTCGGAATCGGTTTGCAGTTGCGGATAGAAGAACGCTGTTTCGTTGAGGTTTTCGCGTAGCTGAACATCCTTCTTTAGCTTGGTATCCGATTTCTGCACTTCATCTTTCTTTATAACTGGAGCAATGAATTTAATCTTTGCACGGGTTTCATAAGCATCTTCCGATTTCTTGAAATCTTCATTAGATTCTACAGAGTCATATGCTACATCTTTCATCGGAGCGTAAGCATTGACCGTAATACCTGCTAGATTCCCCTGCAATTGTCTATTTATGTAACCATAACGGAATCCGCTCTCGGACTCAAAACCATCAGGAATCTGATATCGAAGCCTGCGAACGACAGATTCCCAACCGACTGATAAAAAATATTTGCCGAAGACGAGACATTCAGCATCTGTCTGTAATAGGTGTTCCAACTGGTTTGGGGAATATTATCATAGAATGATGGCGACAATGACCACGAATGTGCCAGAATCTGGTCGAGGGACTCTTATCGTAGAGGCGTTGCCATGAGCTGGGCATCAGCTGCCTTACCGTCAGGACGCTGAATGGTGACAGTCCACTCCTCTTTCTGATAAGGGTGTGAGTTTTGTTGCGGAAAGTTTTTCCACTTTACAAGCAGGCGTTTGTCCGGGCAGCGGACGAGCGATGGAATGCGAGTGCCTGTATGATTCTCCATCTTTCACCCAGGCCACGTTAAGTGTTATGCCGTCACCATATTCTTCCTTATAAGTAAATGTACGGGTGGTGATAGCGTTGCTCTGGTCGAACGCGCCGGTTTCAATGATTTTGTTTCCGGAGTAGATGGAATAGACCACGTGCTGATTGGCATCAGTCGAGACCCATTTGGATGTAGACCGGCTTACCGTCGTTCGAGAATCTTGAATCGGTAGCATAGAACCAGTCGTGCGTTTCGATTACCGGTCTGCGGTCGGTGAGCGAGAACACATAGAAGTCGGTGTCGAGTGTGTCTTTTTCCGCACAAGGCGTGCAAATGATAGCGTCCAGAAGTCATCGGTTTGAGCTGTACGGGTTTGTTGGCTTCAGCCGTAGCATAATTCTTATAAGAGCCTTAGCCTTAAAGTCGGCGTATGGCACGATGGCATATTTAACCTGTCCTTCGAGCTGCTTACCGGCTGCGTTGAGATAATTAAAAGGTTACAGATTTCAGTTCATCTTTTAAGATTCTTCTCTTTCATGTTACTGCTGAAAGCCGTGGGTTGCGTTCCGAGCGGAAGCGAAGCATACCCCTGTCGCGATTCGCCGGCAAGGTCGGTTACATCGGCATTGACTTCAAAGTTGAAAGAATCGAGCATAATGATATTCACTATTTTTCTTCGGGAATGACGAAAGGTAGCGTAACGGTGAATTCGCCCTGAGCATCGGTTTTCACGTCGTCCTCGAACACTTGTTCATCGTTGTCTGGAGAGCGCCACCACCAGAAGGCTTGCTGACGATTCACGGTATAGTGACCTTAGCGTTCTGAACCGGTACGCCGGCAAAGCTTTTTGCTCGTCGCTGAGGTTTAATGGTGTCGCCGGCGGTATGAAAGCTCTTTATATTCGTCGAAAGTCACCTCGAATGTGGGACGTTTATATTCCTCGACGTTGAAACTTGCCGAACCGTTCAATCTATTTTGGCAACAACGGAGAACGAACCGGTTAATCCGCTGCTCGGCAAATCAAATGAGGTCGACGCCGTTCCGAATCGGTCGGTTGTCACCTTATTGCTTGCTACGGTTTCATAGTTAGCGTTGCGCAGTTCTATTTCGAAGGTCTGTCCGGCTTGCACTCTTGTTTTCAGTTCTCTATTCGAATAATGGTAAACCACTGCTGCAACGTTAACTTTCTGTCCGGGCCGATAGATTACTCGGTCGGTGAAGACTCTTGACGTAACATTGCTCACAGAATAATTGCTATAGGAGAAGTTGTTATATATGCCAGCTATTTTGCATCCCTGTCTTTATCGGTATAAACATAAACGGTATATGGTCTATCTTCTTTTTAGATTAAAGATTGCCTCGCCGTCTTTATTTGCGGTTAGAATTTCGGTGTAGGCTTTTTCGTTTATATCGTTCAGCGAAAAAAGCTTCAGCGGCGGCCGGCACAGGCTGACCGCTGGAGGCATCGACAACCACATATCGTATTTTATTTTTCGACTGTTGTTCGGTCATCAAGAACAGGTTCGATGAATATAGCAATCGATATATCGATGGCATATTTCGTCGACGATTCGAACTTAACCAGATAAACGCCTTCCTTGAGTGCCGGAAGCTGAATAGAATCTTCGAAGAATTCATAAGCTTCGTGTCCCGAATAGGTACGTTTAAAAACATGCTGTGTTTCGAACTGCAGTTCTTTCTTGATTTTCTCCAGCTCCTTATTATATTCCGGATTCAGAGTTGTACTACCGTCCAGTTTTGTTCAGTGATGGTGAGCGTCAGGTCTTTTTATGTTCCTCATATTCACAAAGAACTTCTGGTCGTTCTTTCCGGCAATAATCTGCGCTCCTATAGCTTTCGTTCCAAACGTGGGATTCGTTAGTTCTTTCCGTTCATTGGCGAGCGCTTTTTATTCCCTGCCACGATTTCCATCGTTCAAGGCTTTCGTCGATGAACTTGATGAGTTCCTTGTTTGTTTTTATCTTCTTTGATTACGTCATATTTTCTCACAGCTACTTCGCCGCATATCGGCAGGGTCGCCATAGAGTTTTATAATCGAGTCGAGCCGCGAGAGTTCGTCTTTCTTATCTCTGACCATGAGCAGTGCTGTGCAGCACGCCGCCTCTCTGTTGCCCCGCGCCACATAGAAACGGTTGAGCGCGGCATAGTTCTCGACTTCCATACCGATGACGTGTAGAGGTCGTTGGCGAAAATATTATCGTCGGTACCTTTCGCGATGAGCGGATTGAATTCCGACATCTTATGCTGCGCCAACAGCTCGGGATGTTCGAGTGCTTTCTTATAATAATCGTCTTTATTCTCGCTCTCGTCGAATTCGAAGAGCCTTCCCAGCGCACAGTTATACACGGCTCCGAGCACGGCATCTTTCTTCTCCGATTCGGCAACTCGCTTCTTGAGATATTCCTTTTGCGTGGCTGCTGGAGTCGGGCGAAATTTGAGTCCACAAACTAGACGAAAGCAGTTCGGCAGCCAGCAGATTTCCGTACGATTTCTCGCGGGCGGCCTGACCTAATTTTTCGAGCACTTTGATTTGCGTTTTCGGCAAATCATTGTTTTCCCTTCTTTCACCTGCTTCCCACAGCACCTCGTAGGTTTGGCCCCACAGGGTAAACGGTGCCATGAGCATCATCAACAGAGATTAAGATTTTTCTTCATGATGTATTTTTATTTTTCTGAATTGTGTCATTAATAAGTTAGTGTTGGCGAGATGCAAAAGATAGCGCAATAAAGCTCGCTTTGGTGCCGAGACAAAAGGTAATGCAAACGTCAGCCACAGAATAAATCTTCGAATAGTGCCCTCCGTGTTACGCTAAAAGAAATGCAACGCTCCTCGCGCCATTGCCTATGTGAGGCCGAAAAATCACGCAAATCTACATTAATCAGGATTGCTTTTGTGCGATACAAACGTTCGAGTTGGCATCCGCGGAGTAGTGAGCATGGAATGCAATTTAAATCAGGTGTACGCAACGGCTCGACATGGCATGAGCTATCGTTTTTAGCAATTAAAGAGCTTGCGAGAGCCTTAACGAGGATGTATTTGCGTTGGTTTTACTGCCGAGATGCGCATAAAATGTTCTTGCAGACTGTGTCAGAGTCCATTTTATCCTGAAAAAATATCGTCGCCGACTATGCAAAACATTTTTAAGTTCCGGCGACATCATCGCTACGACTTAAAACTTATTTTTATGCTGGCGACATCGTCGCCGGGACTTAAAAATTTATTTATGTTAAGGCGACGATGTCGCTTTAACTTATATTTTTATTTTACACGCTGGCGACGATGTCGCTGAAACATAAAATAAGTTTTTACGTCTCGGCGATACCGTCGCCTTAACTTATATTTTATTTTTAAGTGCTGGCGACGATATCGCCAACATATAAAATTTATTTTCTTGTCCTAGCGACAATGTCGCCGATAACAAAAATAAATTATAAGTCGTGGCGACGCACGTCTCTATTACATATTATAAGTTTTTAAATCCATCGACAGCATCGCTAATAACTAAAATAAGTTTTTAAGTCGTAGCGACGATGTCGCCGGAACTTAAAATGTTTTTGTATAGTCGGCGACAATATTTTTCAGGATAAAATGGACTCTGACACAGTCTGCAAGAACATTTTATGCGCATCTCGGCAGTAAAACCGACGCAAATACATCCTCGTTAAGGCTCTCACAAGCTCTTTAGTGCTAAAAACGATAGCTCATGCAATGTCAGCCGTTGCGCACCGATTTAAATTCGTATTCCATGTTCACTGCTCCGCGGATACCAACTCGAACGTTTGTGTGCACAAAACAATCTCACACTGTCACGGCAAAACCTACAAATAAACTTATCGCCCTTCGTGCTGAGCCAATTCTATACGTGAGTTCGGTTTAAGAACCGGCTGGATGCCTCCGATGAGCCAATGGGTAACAACGGATGCCACTCGGGCAGAAGGCCCGCATGTAGGGACAGACCCCGTGTCTGTCCGAGCCCCACGCCAATTCGATTTTACCGACCGCGCAACATATTTCCCACTGTCATTCGGGTGCGGACAGACACGGGGTCTGTCCCTACATGCAGGCTAGCACCCGAGTGGGAGACTTTATTAAACCGAATTCACATAATTCTATGATTTCACGAAAGAGATTCGGTCGAGCAACCCGTCTGCTTTCCGAAAAAAAGCGTACTCATCATTCCGCCCTCCAATCATCCATAAAACTCATGGTTTTATAAGACGTTTAGAGCACCTGCGTAATTATTGTTAAATGAAATAGCGCAAAGGAAAGCTTTAAATTTTATGGGTTACTTTTTGCATGCAAAACCACAGACAGGTTTTGAGTTTTCTTCTTATTCTTCTTAAGGATATCAAGCATAAATCAGAATATAATTTTTAGATAATAAACAGGTATGAGAATTAATAACTTAACTCTGTGCGCGGCATTGCCCTCGCATTGTTCAGCAGTTGTGGAAGCAGTAAACGAACACTGCCCACAAGCGACGAATTTCAGTAATTACCATCGGCGCATCAAATGCACAGTTGAAGACCACTTATCCAGCCACCATAAAGGCATTCAGGATGTTGAGGTTCGACCGAAAGTGAGCGGATTCATCACAAAACTCTACATCCACGAGGGCGAAGCCGTTCGTGCAGGTCAACTCCTTTTTCGTAATCGATAGTTCAACCTTGAGGCTGCTGTTGAGCAGGCACAAGCACAGGTTAATTCGGCCCAGAGCGCAGTAAGTCAGGCCAAGGCCAGAGTAGTTCAGGCCAATGCATCCCTGACTTCGGCACAAGCCCAGAGCAGCAACAGCCAAAGCTAACCTATGACAACAGTAAGAGCCTCTATGCAAGTAAGGTCATCGGCGACTATGAATTGCAAACAGCCAAGAATACTTACGAAACCGCAATGGCCGCAATCAACAGGGCCAATAGCGGCATTGTGTCGGCCAGAGCGGCCGTTAATAAAAGGCCGAGTCGGGCGTGAAGCAAGCACAGGCCATGCTTTCGAGCGCAAAAGGACAACCTGTCGTTCTGCTATGTCAAGAGTCCCACAACAGGATATGTGGGCGGTTTGCCTTATAAAGAAGGTGCGCTCGTAAGCCCATCGATTGCACAGCCCGTAACCACGATTAGCAACGTGTCGACAATGGAAGTTTATTTCTCGATGACCGAGGCCGATGTTCTGAAACTAAGTCGTTCGAACAACGGACTGAACAACGCCATCAAATCCTTCCCGTCGGTTAGCTTGAAACTTGCCGACGGTTCGATATCTAACCACGAAGGAACAATCGTAAAGACCAGCGGAATAATTAATCCCTCAACAGGAACAGTGAGCGTGATTGCTCGTTTTTGCCAATCCGGAGCATCTGCTCAAAAAGCGGCGGAAGCGGTCAGATAATCATCGCCCGAAGCGACAACAACGTACTGCAGATTCCACAAGATGCAACAACCCAGGTACAAGACAAGATATTCGTGTATAAGGTCGACAGCGAAAAATAAAGCTTCACTACAGCGAAATCACCGTTAATCCGCAAAACGACGGAGTGAAATACATCGTGGCCAGCGGACTGAAAATGGGCGAGAGAATCGTCACCAAAGGCCTCACCACCTTGCAGGGACGGAATGACCATCAAACCCGTCTCGGAAGCCGAATATGAAGCAATCATCAAAAAGCCGAAGGACTTGGCGAAAAACAGAAAACCGCTGCCGGATTCATTGGAAGCAATGACAAGTGGTGAGAAAAAGAAATAGTTAAAAGCAAAGGAATTATGACATTCACGAATTTCATCAAACATCGGTTCTCTCAACGGTCGTGTCAATCTTCTTCGTACTTCTCGGTACGATTGGATTGATTTCTCTCTTCCGATTGAGCAGTATCCGGATATAGCCCCGCCAACAATCTCCGTAATGACTTTCTATCAGGGAGCCGACGCACAAACAGTGCTCAACTCGGTTGTTACCCCGCTGGAAGAAAGCATCAACGGGTTGAAAAACATGACCTATATACGGTCGAGTGCAACCAACGCCGGTATGGCCGCGATAACCGTCTACTTCAAACAAGGGCCGATGCGAGACATGGCTGCCGTGAACGTGCAGAACCGCGTGTCGCAAGCGCTGGCGTTGCTGCCCGCCGAGGTTACGCGAGTGGGCGTGACGGTCACGAAGACAATCGTCCAACGTACTCATGTATTCGCTAACCACCGACGATGGCCGATATGACGACGAGTTCCTGACGAACTATAACAATATCAACGTCGTTCCGATGCTTAAGCGTATCAACGGTGTTGGCGATGTGAATACGCCGGGAATGAAAAGCTATTCGATGCGAATATGGCTCAAACCGGAAAAGATGAAGGAATACGGCCTCGTGCCATCTGACATTGCCGGTGTTCTTGCCGAGCAGAACATCGAGGGCTGCCCAGGTTCGTTCGGCGAACAAAGCAACATGAAGTACGAATATGTGATGCGCTATAAAGGTCGACTGAAAACAGCCGAGGAATACGGAAACATCATAATATCGAGTAACATCGGTGGTCAAACGCTTCATCTGCGCGATGTGGCCGACATCAAGTTGGGCGGTCTGCAATATTCGGTGTCGATGAAGAACAACAACCAACCGTCAGTTCTTGGAATGGTGCAGCAGATTGCTGGTTCCAACGCCACCGAAATAGCAACCAACGTGAAGGCAGCCCTTGCGGATATACAGAAAACTATGCCCCGTAGGAATGAAGGTAACCGTCGAACAAGACGTAACAGAATTCCTCTTTGCCTCAATAGAAGAAGTTCTCTCCACGCTCCTCATCACCCTGGTGCTTGTATTCTTCGTGGTTTACATCTTCCTGCAAGACATTCGCTCCACACTTATTCCGATGATTGCCGTACCGTTTGCACTCGTAGGGAACATTCTTTTTCCTGTGGGTGTTCGGCTTCTCGATAAACTTGCTTACGCTCTCGGCGTTATTGCTAACTATCGCAATTGTGGTCGACGATGCCATCGTGGTTGTTGAAGCAGTCCACGCTAAGCTCGACCTGGGATATAAGGATGCCCTGACAGCCTCTATCGACGCTATGAACGAGATTTCGGGCGCCATCATATCTATCACGCTGGTCATGGCGGCGGTATTCGTACCGGTGTCGTTCATCGGTGGAACTTCGGAACGTTCTATCGTGAGTTCGGTGTGACGATGGCCGTGTCGATTATCATATCGGCCGTGAACGCTCTGACTCTCTCACCGGCTCTCTGTGCCATATTCCTGAAACCGCACGGCGAAGAAAAAAGAAACTCTCGCGCATAGACCGCTTCCATCAAGCATTCAATGTGCAGTATGAAAAAGATTAATAAAGAAGTATCAGCGCGGAGTTGAGAAAATCATAAACCACGGTAAGATTGCCGGAACTGCAGTTGTTGTGGGTATTGTTGCGCTCATTGTTTTTTCGATGTCGTTCACCAAAAACAGGACTTGTTCCAGATGAGGACACGGGTACACTGTTCGCATTTGTCTCCACTCCTCCAGGAACTTCGCAGACTGAAACACAGAAAATCACGAACCAGATTGACCGTATGCTTGCAAAGCAACCCTTATATCGAGCGACGCGAGCAAATTCCTGAGCTATAACTTCATGGCCGGCCAGGGGTTCCGTAGCAGGCTACGTTCATCGTTAAACTCAAACCATTTGCCGAACGTGAATACAGTTTCTTCCAAAAATCAAATCAGTGTTCACCGGCGCCGGTATCGCAGGATTGTTTATCGACCCGACATCGTCTAACATGATACTGGGAATGATTTACAAACAAACATCGTCCATAAAAAGGTGCACAGGTAATTGCTTTCGGTCCGCCGATGGTGCGGGATTCTCGGCCGTAAGCGGTTTGAGTTTCTCGTTGGAAGATAAGACGGGTGGCGACCTCAACAAGTTCTTCCAGATTACGCAAGACTATCTGAAGGCGCTCAGCGAACGACCCGAAATCAGCCGAGCCGCGACTACCTATAATCCCAGCTATCCGCAATACATGGTAGATGTCGATGTCAGCTAAAACCAAGCAGGCGGAACGTCGCCCGCTGCAGTCTTGGCCGTTCTTCAAAGGCTATTACGGCGGAATGTATGCCTCGAACTTCAACGCCTACGGTAAACTCTACCGAGTAATGATTCAAGGAACCGTTGACAGTCGGATGAACGAAAATAGTCTTAACGACATATACGTACGCACGCCATCAGGAATGTCGCCCGTGAGCGAATTCTGCACATTGCGCCGCGTCTACGGTCCGTCGAACATCGCACGCTTCAACCTCTTCACCTCCATTGCAGTCAATGCCTCAGCAGCCGACGGCTGTTCCTCGAGCGACGCTATCAAGGCTGTCGAGAGTAGCTGAGTCAGAAACTCCCGCAAGGCTACGGCTACGAGATTCTCCGGACTAGCCCGGTCGGAGCAAGGTCGTCTAACTCAACCGCGATAATTTTCGTTCTGTGTATAGTGTTCGTCTACCTCATTTTGAGTGCACAGTATGAAAGCTATATTCTCCCACTTGCGGTGATTCTCTCTATTCCGTTCGGACTGGCTGGCGCTTTCATCTTCACAATGATATTCGGCCACAACAACGACATCTACATGCAGATTTCTCTGATTATGCTCATCGGATTGCTTGCCAAGAACGCTATTCTTATAGTTCAGTTCGCGCTCGAAAGGAGACAAACAGGTATGGCGATAAAATACTCGGCCATACTCGGTGCCGACGCCCGTTTACGACCAATTCTAATGACGTCGCTGGCAATGATTGTCGGGCTCCTCCCGCTTATGTTTGCCAGTGGAGTAAAACCGAAAATGAAAACCAAACATTGGGAGCTGCTGCAGTGGGCGGAATGCTTATCGGCACATTGTCATGGGTATTCATTGTACCAGCCCTGTTCATGTTCTTCCAGTATTTGCAAGAGCATAAAGCCTCTAGTGTTCGAAGACGAAAGCAATCCAGAGGTAGAAAAAGAACTCCGGCAATATACCCGTTGCTTCATTGAGACAAAACCCTCGGAGAAATAAAGCATTAACGAAAACAGACAAACAATGAAAAAGATAAATATAGCCATCGTCGCTCTTGCCGCCCTGTCGCTCACGGGGTGCAGAGTCTGTATGAAACTACGAACGGCCGGAAGTAAAAACATCCGGCATCGTTCGCGAGTCCGATAGACGACAACGCAACCCTAGAAGGTTCCAACGACTTCGGTAATCTTCCGTGGCGAAGCGTTTTCACCGACCCACATCTGCAAACACTCATCGAAAAGGCGTTGAACAACAATCCCGACCTGCTCAACGCCGCCCTCAATATCGACATAGCCGAACAACAGCTAAGCGCATCGAAACTTTCATTCCTTCCATCGCTGGCTCTTTCGCCAACCGGAACAGTTTCGCATTTCGGTTCGCACGTCGAAGCAACCAAATCATATACCCTACCGCTCGTTGCAAGCTGGGAACTCGACCTCTTCGGCGAGTTACGCTCGTCAAAGAAGATGGCATGGGTGGCCCTCAGCCAGGCGCAAGATACCAAGGTAGCCGTACAAACAAAGGCTCATCTGCAACGTGGCGAATCTGTATTACACCCTGCTGCAACTCGACCGTCGAGAACGAAATCGTGACCGGTATGAGTAATCTCACTCAAAATACCTGGGACATGATGAAAAATGCAGATGGAACTAGGCCGAGCACGCTCTACCAGCGTACAAAGTGTTGAAAGCAGCCTTCTACGGAGTACAGACACAAGCGGCCGACGTTCGCCGACAAACCCGCGAAATCGAGAATTCCCTTAGTTTGCTTCTGGGTGAACCCGCACACGCAATTGCACGAGGAACACTCGACAATCAAAGTCTGCCCACGCATCTGGCTAAAAGGCATAGGGGTAGAAATGCTAAGCAACCGTGCCGACGTGCACGCAAACGAAATAGCACTAGCACAATGTTTTTATAACATTCAGCAAGCACGAAGCCAATTCTATCCCGCATAACATCAACGCAACAGGCGGATGGAGCAACGCAAACGGCCTGGTCAATCCCAGTAAACTACTCCTCAGCGCCGGTTGGAAGCCTCACACACCCATCTTCGCAAGAGGAAAAGCTAAAAGCCAACCTCCGGGTAGCACACGATAGATACAAACAGGCATTCAATACCTGGCAAAACAGTGTGCTCAAAGCCGGAGCCGAAGTGAGTAACGCTCTCGTAGCCTATAATTCGGCCGAAAAAGAAAAAGGTAAATCTACTAGAACAAAGAGTCTCCGTTCTGCAAAAATGTAGAATACACCGAGTTGCTCTATAAACAAAGCTCCAGCACCTACCTTGAAGTAATCACCGCACAGCAAAAACCTCCTGAACATCGAAGTGTCGCAAGTACTGGAACAGTTCACAAAGCTACAGAGCCATCGTGAACCTATACTATGCGCTAGGCGGAGGTCGCCAATAAAAACAAATCCAGAAACAAAAACAACAAACCAACACAACAACCCCCAGCAGTAAGTTGGGCACTCTTCCCGAAAGGAAGAGCGGGGAAGAAAAATATGAGTAGCGAAAATCAGTCAAAGGGCCGAAATATCACCCCAAAGCCAAAAATTGGCAACGGCTGCAAGATATACCCATTCGTGTACATCGAAGACGACGTCGAGATAGGCGACGACTGTATAATCTATCCTTTCGTAAGCATCCTCAACGGAACCCGGATGGGCCAAAGAAACACAATCCACCAATGTTCCGTTCTCGCAGCACTACCACAGGATTTTTAATTTCGTTGGCGAAGAAAGCCAGCTCGTCATCAGGCGACGATAACATCATACGCGAAAACGTGGTTTATCAACGGGCAACCCACCAAGGCGCACAAACCGTTATCGGTTCCGGCAACTTCCTCATGGAAGGCGCACATATTAGTCACGATACTAAAGTGGGCAATAACTGCGTGTTCGGCTACGGAACCAAGATTGCCGGCGACTGCATTATGAGGCGACAATACGATATTCTCCTCGAGCGTTATCCAAAACGCCGGAACAAGAGTAGGAACCATGGCAATGATAAAAGCCGGAACCACATTCTCCGAAGACGTGCCACCCTATATCATTGCCGGCGGTAAACATGTTGCCTTTTCCGGGGTTAACTCAACGATATGCCGGTCGTGCGGAATAGACGAAAAGGTAGCTTAAACACATTTTCCAACGCTTATCGATTGCTCTTCCACAGTCAAACTTCCGTATTCGACGCCTGCATACAAATAGACCGACAGGTGCCCGACTCTCCGAGATTCGCAACATCGTAAGCTTCCTACGGAATACTACGGGAGGAATTATCGGCAAATAATTCTCCAACCTCTATATTCTCACAGAAAGGGATGTAATCTTTATTTGATTGCATCCCTTTTTAATATGAGTTCGATATCAAGGGTGATTTGCTGTCAGCCACCGTCCGACAAAGGGAGAGGATAATTCCTCTTAAACCGAGCATATGTATAAAGACGGTCGACCTGCACGCGTCGTCATGACGGATGCAGGTCTGAATGATATATAAACGATTTTTATTTGTTTCCTGTGGGTATCCGACAGCAAATCATCCCTCGGGGTCTGTCCCGACATGCGGGCGTCCCGCCCGAGTGGGAGTGTCCGACACTTGTCCGACAAGGAGAGGATAATTTCTCTTAAACCGAACCCCTTATCTCTGGTCTTCGCCCGGGTCTTCTTCGCGATACGGGTTTCGAGATTTGTCGCCCTCGCCAGACTTCTTACCATCATCATAGGGTTTCTTTTTATCATCATACAGGCTTCTTATCGTCTGACTTCTTTTTGCGCGATGTGAGAACCTGCTCCTTGTAACGTTTAACCACCCTCGTTCATAAAGTCGATAAGCGGGACGGTATCGGGGACAAGTTCGAGAATGCTCACGGCGTTAATCGTTTTAACGAGATAGAGGTAGGCTGCATCGCTATTCCGACGGGCGGTGCGGAGGGCGCCAATGGTTTCGAGCGATTTGGCATCGGTTCTGTCGGTTATCAGCTTTTTCAACCTTCTGGTTGGCCTCTTTCAGTGTGTTTAGCATCAGATGCAAACCAAGCAAATTAACCTGCACGGCGAATTTCTTTTTCGGCATCGTCGATTAGGTTCGTGATGAGTCAGTTTCGCGTTCGAGCTGCATTCGTGGGTCAATGGTGTAGTCTTTAATGCTTTGATACAGTTCGGTTGCAGCCTTGCGCATCTCGGTTGACGGGTTTTTCAGAAAACTGCGAACAGCCGATTTGTAACCGATAAATAGCGAGTCGCGCTCGATGTCAAGCTCTTTGATGTCGTCGGTTTACGATGCTTTTTCGCGACAATGCCAACGGCGATCTTCCTCTTTAAGCGCATCTACGAGCATGTCGGCCGCCTTTTTACTTTGTTGTTAGCCAGAGCTCGGTTTCGGCCGCGATGCGGTCGCTTATGTTTTAATGAGACTGAAAATGTCTCCGTTTTGCATTCTTACGGATCAATACCCTGAATCTCTTTGATTTTGATGTTTGTTTTTCATCGTGTAATATTTTTAATTGGTTCTAAAAATTTGATTCAATACGTTTGCAGGTGTGCTGCAAGACTTAAAATATATTTTGTAACGTACTTACAGGTAGCCTGCGAAAGCAATACATTTTTTTATTTTTTTCGTTTGCAGGAATCCTGCAAAGCCTATACAAATCTGTTTTATACTTGCATATTGACTGCAAAGCCAATACATTCTTGTTTTGCATTTGCAGGAATCCTGCAAAGCCTATACGAATCTGTTTTATACTTGCATGTTGGCTGCAAAGCCAATGCATTTTTAGTTTTATACTTGCAGAACTTCTGCAAGTATGTTGCTATGTTTTATTTATTATTACGGTTTGCCATATTTTATACGATAATTAAATTTACTGGTCTTGAATGGGCCTTATACAGCAACCATACATACAGGGCCCCCAATGCAAAGGTGTAACTGAAATGGAATTGAACGCTAATAAATTAGCCGCACCTGTGGAATTAGGGAACAGCTGACCAATACATACCATAATCTCCGACAAGACTTAATAATCCATCATTGTCTCTACGATAGCCTAAAGGAGGAAATTAATTATTGCGTCTTGGCTCTCATTAGTCAAAAATTCCACCCAAAATTAGATTTAAAAATTATCCAAGATTCTTATAGCCTTTTACGTTTATCTCTTCAAGCTTTGTAGAGTTCAACCCAGTAGTGGTGAAACAGGTGAAAGCATTATTTGGAGGCAATTTGAAACCTGAAGGAGAGGGATCATATATTGTCTTTACAACTAAATTATCATTACCTGTATTATAAACCTGATGAATATTATTCTTAACGGACCAAAAAGGTTATAATAGCCGAAACCGACATTGCCATCGTTTGATGTTTTTGCCCAATTTAAACTAGAAAGGTAGAGTTATCAGGATTCTGAATACTACTCTTGATAGACATATTGGTGCCATCGGCATTATGTTCAAAACTTCCTTCTGCTATTGATGTTGTATCTAGGAAGGCTTCTTTTACGTCCCCATTGATAGAACGTTGGTGCCCCCTGTTTTACGCTTTCTAGGATTTTTGTGTAATTGTAAATGTGGCCTCTTTATAATTACCACCATTGGGTATTGTTTGTTGAACTTTCACTTTTACACTCCGTGGTTGATTAAAACTAGAACCACTCCAACTAATATATTTCCAGCAGAGTATATCTGTAGTGAAATTGTATGTGTATCCTGTTCGATTGGTTGCAGGAATTATATCAAGAACATTATCTGGAGCAAACCATAAATGCCAAGACCACTTCAACTATGCCTCCTTTAGTTGCAGCTATTACAGCATTTCCATTCTTGATATCATCTGCCTTAACTTCAGGTGTAAAAATCCGTCACCTATAGCATCATGGGAAATAGATATATTGTGTACAAGATTAACTTCATCTGCCCATATTAATTTACCTCCATCAACTCCATTATTTGTACCTCCGTTGGTCTTCTCTATCCAGGGATCCGTAATGTTTTGACTGTTACTGGTCTTTAAAATAGTGTAATACAATATCGTTGCCATCGACTATGGTTATCAGGTGCTGAACTGGTATAAGAATCTATATTAGAATTACCTCCCGTTATAGCATTTCCATAAACAAGAGAATTTTTATAAAAATCCTGGATGTGAGATTACATAGCAATTTGCAGTGTTACGAGAGGTTATTACGCCTTTGATATCGTGTGTTGAAAGGTCGTAATAATCGCTACTATTTCCTTTAGGATTTTTCTTTAATTCTTCATTACGTTTGGCTAGTAGATCTACAATATCAGCAGCCTTGATTCTTTGCATATCCCCATTCTTGTGAAGTTCCACCACTACCGTTTTTTAATAATAAGTCGAGAGCCCAATCTGGTTTTTCATCCATGGAAAAACATTATCATTATTGGAATCAAAGCCTATTACTTTCCATGCTACAGGTTGCTGTTCCGTACCAACCTGGCGATAGCTAGATATCCATAATAGCTTGTTGTTTGAGTATAGGGTGTTGCTCCTGAACCATAGCTTGGATGATATACTCCCAATTACTGTTTTCTCGGTCATCATATATGTCTTCGTAGTCCAGGCTTCCATTTTCCACCTTCGATTTTGGCGGTGATGCTAGTGCCGTCGTCGAAGGTGATAACGATTTCTGCGCCGCTGGGAAGGGTTTGAGGAACCATAAAGGAATGTGTTACCATCTTTAAGAATCACGTTGTTAAGTGTACCGTTGGTGAGAACGTTGATGTTGTCGAGCTTAAAGTTTGCCGTAGTGCTACCGGTTGTGCAAAGGTGTGAGTGGCGGGATTGTAGTTGCCTTTGTTATGGATGTTTTTGGAACTCTACGCTCTTAATTGTTTTGCCCCACGAAGATTGGAACCTACGCCGAAACGGATGGCGGTAAGGGCGTGGCGGAACTTTAGAGGCACTACATGGGCGGCTCCGCCAGAAAAAGGATGGGGTGTAGAGTAATTTCATTAGTAACGGCCGACATAAGGTCGGTTTTGGTTGGCAATATCCGTGGAGGCTGTGAGAGTCGACTGCTGGGCAATGCGTTTGCTGATGCTTGGACTAACTTTTTGGTTCGGGTTCAGAGCCGTCCATATAAGGGTAAATAGCGTAGAATTTAAGACTGGAGGCGTCGCTAGACCATGGACCTTGGGGTTTACCATTACGCCGGTATTGCTAACACGTTCGTTGTAGAAATAGTCGGCTTGGTTGCTGCCGTTTTTACTTGCCGAAACGCCGAAGTCGGCATCAATGGTGCTTTTCAGAAATGCTGCGGGTTTCAGGCGTGCGTTTAACCGGATTAACGCCGTCGATGGTTGTTTTCCTGAAGGCAGGCATCGGCGGCAATGGACTCGTTAAACGGAATACTACCGATGGGTTCGGCGGCGGCAAGACTGCGCGATTGAGGATTATCTTCAGGGCGCATCCTGAACGTCGGATGCTTCGAGCTCATGCCGCCTTTGTTGCCATGGTTGTTGTCTGTTATGTTTTCATCTGACACGAGCCTATAGAATAGTACGGCCGTGCAAAGCAGAGCGAGAGAAAGTTTGTTCTTAATCATGTTGCTACTTCTTTTTGGGTTATTCAAATTCAATTTCTTCATTCTCATCTTCGTTGTCTTCAATCTCGGGTGTTCCCGGCAGGTTTGATTTCGCTTGGAACAAGCAGATGGAATTCGTGTTGCAATGAGATTATCTCGATGAAAGGTGGGACATACGCGCCTTTTTGGAATTCTTTTTTTCTTCATACTGATAATGATTTTTATTTCGTGATTACATATTTGTAGTTGTGGCAAGGGTGATTTGCTGTCCGCACCCATCAGGCAAAGGTAGGGATAAATACGCAATCGCTCGGACCTTTCGACCAATATATTGCTTCGGTTCGCTAGAACCGAAAGTGAAACAGACAGACGCGGGGTCTGTCCCTACATGCTATACTGGTGCCCGAGGCAGGGAGTTTTTGTTTACGGAAATGGGAGTATTCGCCGCACGAAAAATCGTGCGGATTTTGAGGATAAAATCTTTCCTTATTTTCTCTTATATCAGTTGCGGAAAGGGTACGAAAAACGGCACGGAGAATCCTTCCGGAATCCCCGTGTATACTGGATTTACGACACGCTTCGCGCGCGTATGAAAAAAAGCTAATTAATAGGTCTGGCCTGTGTGTGTGTGTGTGTGTGTGAGCACTTTTTCCGAACCCACCAAATATTCAGACAGAAAAAAATCACAGAAATCGAAATTTCTCTGCGTCATCGAGACGATGGAATATGTTGCTATGTGACTCACGGCAGCAAAGATATAGGAATCAATTTAATTAGGCAAAACTTAATCTATCTTCTTGATTTAGAACAAGAGCTTGTAATGTTATATTGACCCAGATTGGCCATAGGCAATGGGCTCTGACTAGTTATGGAGTTTTGTACTACCTTTGCGCGGCTGATATAATAGAAAGTTTTATATCAGCTCAGGAAACATTTATAATAAAGTTCAAACAAACACAAAATGGAAAATATAGAAAAGAATATTCGTCAGGAAACTGCTCGACATCAAAAGCCATAAAATTGCAGGTGAACGAGACCTTTTTACATGGGCCAGCGGATGGAAATCGCCTTTCTATTGCGACAATCGTAAGGCGCTATCACATCATGACATCAGAACCTTCGTGAAACTCGAACTTTCGCACGCTGTTCTGTCGGAATTTCCGCAAACCACAGCTGTTGCCGGCGTCGCCACCGGAGCAATTGCGCAGGGGCTCTCGTAGCTGATGAATTGGCTATGCCTTACGCCTATGTGAGACCGAAACCGAAAGACCACGGAATGAAAAAAACCTCATCGAAGGCGAATTGCCTAAAAGTGCACGAGTGGTCGTGGTGGAAGATTTGATTTCAACCGGCGGCTCGTCGCTAAAGCCGTAGCTGCTCTTCGCGAGGCTGGATATGAAGTGGTGGGAATGGTAGCATCCTACACATACCGGATTCGCTGTGGCCGAAAAGGCTTTCAAGGAAAGCCGGCGTGCGATTGGTTACGCTCACCGATTATGAACAGGTGGTGGCCGAAGCCGTGAAAACAGGATATATTTTGGCCGATGATGTTCGTCAGCTCGACGCTTGGCGAAGCGACCGGCAAACTGGATGGGAGGAATGGCCGAATGAGCAAGTTCGAAAGTAAGGTTAAACCGATAGCCTATCCGCAAAGTAGCGTTTACAAAATGTTGAGCGATCTGAAAAACCTAGAACGCGTGAAAGAACGTATGCCCGAGGATAAACTCAACGATTTGTCGTTCGACAGCGAAACAATAACCATAAATGCAAACATGATAGGGCGTATTTCGATGCGTGTCGTGGAGCGTGAGGAACCTAAAATGATTAAGTTCGAAAGCACAGAGTCGCCCGTCTCGTTCACGCTGTGGATACAGGTTGTTCCGGTAGAGCAATGATGCCTCAAAAATGCGTCTCACCATCGATGCCGATATTCCGTTTGTTGCACGCGCATAGGTGTCAGGACCGCTGCAAGACGGCCTCGAGAAAAATTGCCGACCTCACAGCAGCTATCTCCTACGAAGAATAGATAACGGTTTTTCTGCTCGCTTGCCCATTGCTCGCCGGATGCGGAGAGAATAGTGGCTATGAGTTCAGCGATTATCATTGCAATCTAGTGCTCGACAATAGCAAACACCTCGACGCTACGCTTGCCACGGCTATGGACGTTTTCGCCGCCGGTGTGTTCTGCACAATAGGCTATATATATAAAGGTGGAAACTATTACACTTTCCGCAACAACCATGGGCTTGTGTCGGAAAAAAACCATTCAATGGAATCGACCTGCGCCTGCAAAATAACCTACACGTAGGACAGAATAACGGGCTTGTTGTCAGGGTTTGGTAATCTGGACAACCCACCTCAGTTCTTTGCCTACGACCAGCAATACCCAATTGTTTTTCGCTCAATGCCATTCCAATGCGCTCAGTATCCGTTAGTGAGTCGACAACCTTGGTATAGCGCGCTGTAGCAACTGTCGTCAGGGAATACAATCTCAACACCGGAGGTAACATAATAACCGGCCAGCGTGGTCGCCCGCTCATACGCTATCGCGCATCAACCAGCGGGTACATGGTATTCTGAAAGTTTATTAATTAAACAAAAGCTTTTTGAAGGTTGGCTTTTAAAATTATCTTTGCAAGCACATTGCCCGCAATGGTGGAATTGGTAGACACTGAGGGACTTAAAATCCCTTAGCCATACAACGGCTGTGCGGGTTCGGAGTCCCGCTCGCGGCACAATTAACCTAACTGAAACTCTGAGTGAAACAGAATCCTTCCTTTAATCTTTTTCTCCCTCTTGTTTTTCTTGCAGAAATAGCAATGGATTCTTCAAAAATGGAAGGCCGATTGCTGACATGAACCAAGGAGAGCTCTATTTATACAGCCCCGACGGCGTAATCGAAGGATTAGATACCATTAAAAGTTGAGGCCGGTCGGTTTCGCATTCCAGATTCCATGTGAGAAAGAAGGTACACTCGTGGTTGTTTTCCCGAACTTCTCTACACAACCTATTTTTCACCGAGCCTGGCGAAGAGGTGAATGTGAAGGCCGATGCGTCTCACCTCAGAGAAATAGAAGTGAAAGGGCACTGAAGCCAACGAACTAATGTCTGATTTCAGAAAACAGGTGGCATCGGTTTCACCACCCGAAGAGCGCAAGTTTGCCGAACAGTTCGTGAAAGACCATCCTGAATCAATCGTTAGCCGCTACATCGTAAGCAGATATTTCATACTCAACTCAACGCCAGATTATAAACTTGCTCTCAGCTTGAGTTAAGGAAATGCAAACGGTGCAACCCGACAATTGGGAGCTAGAAAGAATGAAACGCCAGCTTCGTACAATGAAAAAAATGCAACCGTCGGCTTGAATCTACCACAATTCACAGTCAAAACACTCGACGGGAAAAACTATTACCGGCAACGAACTACGGCGCAATCACATGGTTATAATAAATGTGTAGGCATCGTGGGATTATAATAGTCTCGAAATGCAGCGCACCCTCAACGAAGCTGCACGGAAAGGTTATGCTACTGTACTGGGAATAAGCATTGATGCCAGTCCGAAGGATGTTAGAGCGGCTTCTGAAAGCCGACGATATAATCTTTGAAAACGTGTGCGACGGTCAGATGCTCGACGGTGAAACTGCTTCAAACGCTCGGCCTAACAACCATGCCTGATAACATCGTCGTGAAGAATGGTAAAATTACCGAGCGTCGTGTTACAGCCAATACTATTCGCCAACGCATAAACAACCTCTAAAGAAAGACCTATGCTTGTAAAAACATATTGTGCTGCAGTGAACGGAATGGAAGTAACAACCGTGACCGTTGAAGTGAGTCTTACCCCGCGGGTGATGTTCCATCTCACCGGCTTGGCCGATGTTGCTGTGAAAGAAAGTCACGACCGAATAACATCCGCTCTCCAGAACAAGGATTTAAGTTTCCAATCGCCGACATCACAGCTAATCTAGCACCCAGATCTCAAAAAGAAAGGTTCGCATTCGACCTCCCACTTGCCATCGCTATCCTCGCCGCAAACGAAGATATACCCCGTAACCAAGCTCGATAAATACATGCTTGTGGGTGAACTCAGTCTTGATGGCTCTCTCAGCCCGTTAAGGGTGCTTTTGCCAATAGCCATCAAGGCTCGCGCCGAACGTTTTAAAGGTCTGATAGTTCCGAAGGCCAATGAGCATGAAGCGGCCGTGGTTGATACGCTCGAGGTCTACGGAATGGAGAATATTTCACAGGTCATTAACTTCCTCAATGGAAGCTACGACGCCGAACCTTGCATAATCGACACTCGCAAGGAATTCTACGAAAACCAATATGATTTCGACCTCGACTTTTGCCGATGTGCGCGGACGGGAAAAGCGTGAAGCGTGCCCTCGAGATAGCTGCTGCCGGAGGTCATAACATCATCATGATTGGGCCCGCCAGGGAGTGGAAAAAGCATGATGGCTAAACGCCTCCCGTCCATCCTCCCGCCCCTCTCGCTTTCCGAGGTCTCGAAACGACACAGATTCATTCAATAGCCGGAAAACTCAAACGCAATGGCGGTCTTATCAACCAACGTCCCTTTCGCAGTCCGCACCATACTATTTCCGGTGGCCCTCGTTGGCGGCGGAGCCAATCCTATCCGGGCAGAAATAACCCTCGCGCATAACAGGGGTGCTTTTCTGTGACGAACTTCCTGGGTTCAACAAACACACCCTTGAAGTGCTGCGCCAGCCGCTCGAAGACCGACAAATAACCATCTCGCGGGCGAAATATACAGTTTCCTATCCCTGTAGTTTTATGTTCGTGGCCAGCATGAACCCCTGCCCGTGTGGATACTATGGCGACCCTACGCACAATTGCGTTTGTTCGCCTGGACAGATTCACCGTTATCTCTCAAAGATTTCCGGTCCACTGCTCGATCGTATCGATATTCAGTGTGAAATTTCCCCGCTCCCGTTTGCCGACATGTCGCGAGGCTTCAGCCGGAGAATCCAGTCGCAATATCCGCGAACGTGTAATCACCGCCCGCGCTCTGCAAACCAAGCGTTTCGAGGAATACAAAAACGTGCACTGCAATGCCCAAATGAGTGAAAGAATGATTCATCATTTTGCCGAGCCAGATTCCGATTCCATTGCACTCCTCCGTAATGCCATGGAGCGTCTCAAGCTATCGGCACGTGCCTATAATCGCATTCTCAAAAGTGGCCCGTACGATAGCCGACCTTGTCAGCAGTCCCACAGTTCTCTCTGAACATATAGCCGAGGCCATCAGTTATCGCAATCTCGACCGCGGTGATTGGGCCGAGCGCAGCATCCCCTGCTGAACCGATTACGCGAATAATCGATTAAGCTAAACACTTTCTGCCCTTTGCTTTTGCATTGTGACCTATGCGGGCGTTCCGCCCGCCGTGAGAACAGACCCCGAGAGGATGATTCGCTGTCCAAAATCCATGCCTCGGCCGACAGGTCGCAACGTGGACGGATGCCAATTCGGGCCAGAAGGGCCCGCATGTGAGGACAGACCCCGTGTCTGTCGATACCCACCAATTCGGTCTACCGACCGCAAGACATATTTCCGTATATGAATTCGGTTCTGCAGAACCGGAGGGATGCGGACAGCAAATCACCCTCAGGGGTCTTTCCCTACATGCGGGCGTTCCGCCCGAGTTAGCGCAGGCAAAGCCCGAAATGGAATGGGGCAATAATCGCTCGCCCGAATAAGAAAACATATTGAAACAACCTCGCGGGGGTTCCGCAGCTGAGAAACCAAATAGTTTGGGCTCCGCGGAAGTTCCGCAAACGAGAAAACTAAATGGTTTTGGCCTCGCGGGAGTTCCGCAAACAGGAAACCAAACGGTTTGAGCTTCGCGGGAGTTCCGCAAACGAGAAAACTAAATAGTTTTTAGCCTCGCGGAAGTTCCGCAAATGAGAAACCAAATAGTTTGGGCTCGCGGAAGTTCCGCAAACGAAAAACCAAATAGTTTTAGCCTCGCGGGAGTTCCGCAAACGAGAAACCAAACGGTTTGGGCCTTGCAACATCGTTGCAAACAAGAAAACCAAACGGTTTGGGCCTTACCTTTTATCGTTGCAAACGAGAAACCAAATAGTTTGGCTCTTGCAACAACGTTGAAAACGAGAAACTAAACGGTTTGGGCCTTACAACATCGTTGCAAACGAGAAACTAAACAGTTCGGGCCTTGCAACATCGTTGCAAACAAGAAACCAAACGAGTTTCGGCTCTTGCAACACTGTTGCAAACGAGAAAACTAAACAGTTCGGGCCTTGCAGCATCGTTGCGGACAAGAAACCAAACGGTTTGGCTCTTGCAACAACGTTGCAAACAAGAAACCAAACGAGTTCCGGGCCGCTTGCAACAATGTTGCAACGCTATCGAATAAAATATTTAGAGAATAATTATTTAATTCATTTTTAATCCATCAGAAAATGAATACGGAAAACAAAAAGCCTGCATGCTCCGAGATGGATGCGTGCAGGTCTTATTTCTCTTCTAGTTGTTATTTGTAGAATTGTAACCCATTTAGAGGGGTGAGACGTGAGCTAAACGCGCATGGCTCGCATGGCGTTTAGAACGGCTAGAAGCATAACGCCAACGTCGGCAGAGACGGCCAATCCCGTGAGGCCAGTCCGAACGTGGCAAGAACAAGTACGCCAGCTTTTTATGCCGATGGCGAATACGGTGTTCTCTTAGGGCGATGCTGATTGTGCGGCGAGAGATGCGAATGGCTTGCGATATTTTTCGAAGGTTTGTCGTCCATTAAAAACCACGTCGGCAGCTTCGATAGCGGCGTCGCTTCCCAATCCGCCCATTGCAATTCCCACGTCGGCCCGGGCTAGAACGGGCGCGTCAGTTTCATGCCGTCGCCAACGAGGCTAATCTTTCGGCGGGCAAATTGTTGCGCAATAATTTTTCAACATGTTCAACCTTATCGGTTTGGTAGCAGTTCGGCATGAAATTCGTCTATCGCAAGAGCGTCGGCAATCTGTTTGGCAGATGCTTGTCGGTCGCCCGTTAGCATAACGGTTTTTCACTCGAGTTGTTTCAGTTGAGCGATGGCGTCGGCAGAATCAGCTTTGAGCTCGTCGGCAATGAGGATGTGCTTCGGCATATTGACCGTCGACAGCCACGTGTATGATTGTGCCTTGATGAGCGCAGCATTTCTCGCAAGTGTGGTTCGGCTCCTATAGGCTAGCATCATCTTTTTCGTTGCCGACGCACCGGTTTTTCCATTCACGGTAGCTCGTATGCCTTGTCCGGCAATCTCGCTTGTTTGCTCAATCTTGCAGTCGTCCTTTTCAGAAGGATAAGCCTCTCGCAGAGCAGCGGCAACAGGATGGGTGGAATGTCGCTCAACGTGGGCCGCAAGATGCAACAGTTCGGTTTCGGAGAGTTGTTCGGGATGCACGGCGTTTACTTTGAATACACCGTGGGTAAGGGTTCCGGTTTTTATCGAATACCACTGTTCGAGTTTTGGCCAGGGACATCCATATAATTTCCACCTTTGATGAGGATTCCGCGATGCGAAGCTCCGCCGATTCCGCTGAAAAATGTGAGCGGAATGGAAATAACCAGGGCGCACGGACAGCTTACGACGAGGAAGGTGAGGGCGCGATAAAGCCAGGTTGCAAAGGCATTTGCCATAAGAGGATAGAAGAGTGGCGGAACAAAGGCCAATACTAACGCTGCTACAACAACAATGGGCGTGTAGACGCGAGCGAATCGACGAATGAGACGATTCACTGCGCGACTTGTTTTTCGCCTGCATTTTTCGACCAAGTCAATGATTTTTTTGCGGCAGTAGATTCGCCCGAAAGTCTTGATGGCTCTCACCCTGAGCAATCCGGAGATATTGACGCATCCCGAGATAACCTCATCTCCTTTGGAAACATCGCAGAGTACTCTCTCCGGTTGGTGCAAGTGTATTCAAACTCGATGACCCGTCGAGGATTATTCCGTCGAGCGGAATGCGTTCTCCAGGTCTGATTATGATTGTTTCACCAACTGAAACATGGTCGGGCTGCACGGTGAGAATTTCGCCTTTACGTTCTACATTGGCGTTGTCGGGCCGGATATCCATCAGCTTTGTTATCGACTCACGACTTCGTCCTCAACGCATAATCCTCGAACATCTCGCCCAGCTGAAAGAACAACATCACAAACACCGCTTCGAGGAATTCAGATTCGGCGTAAGGCAAGAATCCAATAAGCATAACACCTATAGTGGCCAAACTCATTAGGAAATCCTCATCGAAAGGGTCGCCCTCCATAATACCTTCGGCAGCCTCAATCAGCACGTCGTAGCCAATCAACAAATAAGGCACAGAATACACTAGGAGACAATTGCCACATGGGCAGTTCTAAATTACGCTCAATCAGCCATGCTCCGAGTAGTAGCAGGGCGGTAAGAATAATTCTCAATAATTTTTATTCATAGTTCAGTTGTATTGATTGTTTATTGCCGCAAAGTTATTTGGTTCGCCGTGCAACCGGGTTTCAAAAAGGGTGAGGTGATATAATTTCGTAATTTTTGCATCACAACAAACAATATTCAATAGATATATGGTTAAAAGAAACACCCGTTTTGCTGCTTACGGGTTATTTGGGAAGCGGCAAAAACAACACTGCTCAACAGAATTCTTTCAAACAAAAAGGCATACGCTTCGCCGTCATTGTTAATGATATAGGCAGGGTGAATATCGACGCTAATCTAATAGAAAAAGATGGCGTGGTAGACCAGAAAGACGAGTCGCTGGTTGCACTTCAGAACAGTTGCATTTGTTGTACGCTCAAGATGGACTTGGTTAAGCAATTGAGGCGATATCATCGGTCAGAACCGTTTTGACTATATCGTTATTGAGGCAAGCGGAATTTGTGAACCTGCACCTATAGCTCAAACCATTAATGTTTATCCGAAAATGTATCCTGATTTGGCCAAAAACGGCTACGCAAAACTCGACTCCATCGTAACTGTGGTTGACGCCCGCCGAATGTGTGATGAGTTCTCGGCCGGCAACGACCTCTTGAAGAAAGACCTCGAGGAGGATGACATAGAGAATCTTCTCATCCAACAGATTGAGTTCTGCAACATTGTTCTGCTCAACAAAGCAGCCGATGTGTCGTCCGAAGAATTGGCTATGGTTAGAGATATAGTTCGCGCGCTGCAACCGCAAGCCGAAATAATCGAATGCAACTATGGCGATGTTGATTTGGAAAAATTCTCAATACCGGACATTTCGATTTCGAAAAGGTTTGCAACGTCGGCCGCTTGGATAGCTGCTATCGAAGGTGAAAAGCATGAGCATCATCATCACGAGCATCATCCGACCACGACCATCTTGAAAAATGAAGAGAGCGGAGAGGCGTTGGAATATAACATTCAAACCTTTGTCTATTATCGTAGAACAGGGCGTTCGATATAAACTTCTTTGACGATTTTGTAGCTCGCAAATGGCCTGCAAATATCATCCGCTGCAAAGGTCTATGTTATTTCCAGAGCGAGGCGCGATATTTGCTACGTGTTCGAGCAGGCAGGCAAGCAGGTGAATCTCTCGGAATGCCGGTCAATGGTATGCCACCATGCCACAATTCGAACTAAAGAATTTTCTGAAACAGAATCCAACCGTGAAGAAAGATTGGGAAGAACCTTACGGCGACCGGATGCAAAAGCTGGTGTTTATTGGTAAGGGGCTCGATCGCGAAGCAATAACTAAGGCGCTCGACCAGTGTCTCGTGAAATGAAGCTTCGAGTTTTCCCTCACACAAAAAGCGTTAGAATACTAAATCTGAAAGGCCGAAATACTTTGATAATTAAGTTATAATTCTAGCGATAAGCTCTGCTCCAAACCGGTCATTAGAAGTATTCTCTCCTAATGACCGATTAGGAATAATAATCCCAAACTGAATGCAACGCTATCAATGCAGCAGGGAAAATCGTATTTAGTCAAGATTAAGCTAAAAACCCAAATTTAGCTATCTGTTCAGTGATAGCACCTGGGGAACATTAAGTGCCAATCCCAGTAAATTCAGACAGTTTAGAGTTAACGGTATTTATTTCAGTTATTCCACGAAGAGTAACCTTGTCCTTGTCCGCCCATTCATTGCATTTCTAATAGAAAAACAACGTTTCGGCACCCACCGACGGGTGAAAATCGGAAAAAAATAGCTCTTCGGCAGGGTGCCGAAGACGAGAAAAATCAAAAACAGAGCTTCGGCACCTGCCGACGGAGTAAAAATCAGTAAGACACGTCTTCGGCACATGCCGAGCCGGAAAAACTCAAAAAGGGCGTTTCGGCACCCACCGAAGAGCAGAAAATTGAAAAAATAACGCTTCCCCGAGGAAAACCTAAAAATAGCCTTGAAAGCGTTTCCCCTAGAGCGAAAGACAGAAAATCAAAAACAGAGCTTCGCTCTGGCGCGAAACAGTGAAAAACGATACATCGTCGCACAGGGCGAAAGCTCGAAAATCTTAAAAACTAGAAGCTTCGCTCCGGAGCGAAGCACCAAAAATTGAAAAACATCTCTTCGCGCTGGAGCGGGAACGCGGCCTCTCAGGCGGCTCGCTCTCGTTCACCCGCGAGTTCCGCGGAACCGGCAAGAAGCGCGCGTATCTATTGAACGTCGCCGGCAAGAGCGCCATATGGGTCGTAATCTCTAAAAAGCAAACTCGTCGTCGTTCCCGAGCAGAGCGGAAAATCAACCGCTCCGGCTCTAAAGCCCGGCGGCAGCAGGGAATGGTTCAAGCTCCGGCTCAAAAGCCCGGTGGCGGAACTGGCGGAAGAACTCGGCGGCTCCCTCCCAAGCCCGGACGAGAAAAGCCCCGGAGAAGATAAAGTATAGAACTTATTATTTCGTTTATATATCAGTCAAAAAGACCTGCATGCGCCGAGATGGACGCGTGCGGGTCGTGTTTTATATTAGAAGAATATTACTTGAAAATGCGTTCTACAAAAAGTTAGTATAATCCCTCCCTAGCCGTCCCATTTTGTTCGTCAAACAATGATGGTAGTTGTTGTTTTGCGAGTCGTATTATTCAAATGAGAACATTACTGCAAAAACGCGTCTTAAACAGCTAAAATAAATGGCGTGAGAATTTTTGGCTGTTCAATTTTTATGTAAATACATTTGCCACGCGTAAAAAAACGTAAGTTGATAATTCACAACGTCTAACATAAACAACAACAAACATTTTTTTATCTATGGAAGTTGAAAAATCATGCAAGCCCTGGAACAAAAACATCCAGGCGAGTCTGAGTATTTGCAGGCTGTTCGCGAGGTGCTCATCTCTGTAAAGGACGTTTACAACCAGCATCCCGAATTTGAAAAGGCAAGCATCATCGAACGCATCGTTGAACCGGAGCGCATCATCACGTTCCGCGTTCCATGGGTCGACGATCAGGGTAGGTACAGGTGAACATCGGTTACCGAGTTCAGTTCAACGGCGCTATCGGCCCTTACAAAGGCGGATTGCGTTTCCACGCCTCCGTTAACCTCAGCATCCTTAAGTTCCTTGGCTTTGAACAAACATTCAAAAACGCGCTACAACCCCTGCCCATGGGCGGCGGTAAAGGCGGTTCCGACTCTCTCCACGCGGCAAGAGCGACGCCGAAATCATGCGTTTTTGCCAGTCGTTCGCGAACGAGCTCTATCGCCACATCGGTCCTGATGAAGACGTTCCTGCAGGCGACATCGGCGTTGGCGGTCGCGAAATCGGATACCTCTTCGGTCAGTACAGAAGCTCACCCACCAATTCCCAAGGCATGCTCACCGGCAAAGGCATGGAATGGGGCGGTTCGATTCTTCGTCCTGAAGCAACCGGCTACGGCGCGCTCTACTTCGTTCATCAGATGATGCAAACCCACGGTATCGACATCAAAGGCAAGACCGTTGCCCTTAGCGGCTTCGGAAACGTAGCGTGGGGTGCTGCCAAGAAAGCAACCGAACTTGGCGCTAAAGGTTATCACATTGAGCGGTCCCGACGGTTACATCTACGACCCCGACGGTATCAGCGGCGATAAGATTGAATACATGCTCGAGCTTCGCAACAGCGGTAACGACGTTTGCGAACCTTACGCAACCAAATATGCCGGTTCTAAATTCTTCAAAGGTCGCAAACCCTGGGAGCAGAAGGCCGACATCTATCTTCCGTGCGCCACTCAGAACGAACTCAACGGCGAGGATGCCGATAAGATTCTTTCTTACAAGCCTATCTGCGTAGCCGAAGTTTCGAACATGGGTTGCACGGCCGAAGCAGCCGAGAAGTTCACCGCCACGAAGACACTCTTTGCTCCAGGCAAGGCAGTCAATGCCGGCGGTGTGGCCACCTCAGGTCTTGAGATGTCGCAAAACTCTCTCCGCTTGAGCTGGAGCCCTGAGGAAGTCGACGAAAAGCTGCACCACATCATGCGCTCCATCCACGAGCAGTGCGTGAGATACGGTACCGAGATCCGACGGCTACATCGACTACGTTAAAGGAGCTAACATAGCAGGCTTCATGAAAGTAGCCAAGGCTATGCTAGCACAAGGAGTAGTATAAAACATAGAAAAATAGAATATAATACTCGGCGTCGATTCTCCATTCATTGGGAATCGACGCTTTTTACGGAAGAACGGTAAAACCATGAAAAGTAAATCAAACATCCACCGAATCCTCGTATTAATGCTTATGTCGCTATTCGTAATCGGAGCGCGGGCGCAGAGCAAATTCCATGTAGACCTGGATTATCATTATTATCTCGGACTCTACGAATATGAAAAAGATGGCAGCTATACTCTAACGAATACAAAATGGGTGGACACGCCCTAACTACTAGCAACTCGCTGTGATGTGACACCACAATTTCAGTAGGATGGGAACCGGACTCGCTATCTCACCGAACCTATCACACTACGATGCCTCTTTTGCCATCGTGCGTTACAAAGACTTTTAGAAAGATGCCGAACATCTACGCATATGCTGACCTCGGTCTGGGAGTGCGATTCAAAGGCACGTCGCTATCCAAAGGACCAACCGGTACCATCGGCATGGGATACACGAAAATGTTAGGAAAGCATTTCGGGTGAATTTCCGAATGGGCTATAATCTGAGGCACTTCAGATACATCGCCTACACTATTTCAAACGAAGAAACCGGAGAAATAATCTACACGAAATACAATCATAACACCCGCCATTCCATCTCTTTCAACTTGGGTTTAACTTTCTAGCGGCAGGTTTTTTAGCGTTTCGCGGCATTTATCCAGTATATCCAGCAGTTCGCATGCATTGGTTGAGCGCAACATTGCGATACGAGGTTTGTTTTGAAATCGGGTACGCCTTTGAATATCGGTGACGCTGCCAGATGTCGACGGGTGTGGAGAATGCCGCGATACTCGTTGATGCGTTCAACGTTTATGCGTAACATTTCCTTGAGGACATCTATTTTTTCGTCGATGGTTAGGTCGGGCTCGTTGGGACTGCGGAATATCCATGGGCAACCAAAGGTGGCACGGCCAATCATAATAGCATCCACGCCATATTGCTCGAAGCGTTCATGTGCTGTTTGAGGACTGGTTACATCGCCGTTTCCGATTATTGGAATTGTAATGCGTGGATTATTCTTCACTTCGCCGATGAGAGTCCAATCGGCTTCGCCTGTGTACATCTGCGAGCGGGTTCGACCGTGAATTGTCAGCGCCTGAATCCCCAATCCTCCAACTGTTCGGCCAGCTGGTCGATGATGAGCTATTGCTATCCCATCCCAGTCTAGTTTTCACCGTGACCCGGAGTTCGAACGGCGCGAACAATCTACGTGTTATTTCGAGCAAGAGCGGAATATTGTTGAGCATTCCTGCTCCGGCGCCTTTAGATGCGATTTTCTTTACTGGACATCCGAAGTTCAGGTCAATCCGTCTGGCTTCACCTGCTCAACTATCTTAGCCGCCTCAACCATTGAATTTACGTCGCGTCCATAGATTTGTATTCCTACAGGGCGCTCCTCGGGGTCGATGATAATCTTCTTTAAGGTTGACTGGATGTTGCGTATCACGGCGTCGGCCGACACAAATTCCGTGTAAACCATTGCGGCCCCTGAAACGTTTGCACATTCTGCGGAACCCTATGTCGGTGACATCTTCCATTGGTGCCAGAAAAAGAGGCCGCTCTCCAAAAGTTTATATTTCCGATTTTCATGCGTGCAAAGTTAACTCGGGTTTTATGTATTCAAACTTAAAATGTTTGTCGGGTTCCAAAGGGGTATGTATAAATATGGAGTTCGATTTGAGAGAAACTCCCTCGGCATTGAATCAATCATACGGGGTCTACATCAAAAATAAATTTGTATCGAAGAATAATGCTTGTCTGCCAGCAGAGCCATGTTAACCCTGACGAAGATAGGTTCGTACATGGGTGTAATCAATGCCGTTCTCGAGTTTTTAGTACAATTTTTGCGTATGAATAGTGTTTTTGATTCGCGCAACGGCGGGTTTGTCAGGACCAAGGACTCGAGCCAAGTATTTCGCGCAATCGGGAACCAAGTTCGAGTGCGGCTGAGTTGACGAGTATTTTTCGTTGCGATGTTTCAGGTAGATATATATGAGCCTGTAGAAGGGCGGATAGTGGAACTTGCGCCGCTCGGAGAGTTGGTCGGCGAAAAAGATGAATAGTCGGCCTCCATCAGTTGACGGATGAGTGGCAGTTTGGGACTCTTTTGTTTGCAGAATCACCAGTCCTTGCTTTCCCTTTTCGACCGGCTCGACCGCTCACCTGACTCATCATGGCGAAGGCCAGTTCGTGGGCTCGGAAGTCGGGATAGTTCATAATTGAGTCGGCGTCGAGAATACCAACCACTGAAACATTATCGAAATCGAGCCCTTTAGAAACCATTTGCGTACCGATGAGGAGGTTTGTTCGTCCGGTGGCAAAGTCGCTAATCAGCTTTTCGTAGGCGTTTCGCGAGCGAGTTGTGTCGAGATCCATTCTAGCTATGCGCGCCTCGGGGAATAGTTCGCTAACGGCATCTTCGACCTTTTCGGTTCCATAGCCCCGCCCGCGAATTTCGTTGCTTTCGCAATTGGGGCATTTCTCTGGCAGTCGAGTAGTATAGCCGCAATAGTGACGGGTGATGATGTCAGTACTTTTGTGATGGGTGAGCGATACGTCGCAGTTGGGGCATTTGGTACCCATCCACAAATAGGGCATTCAATCATAGGTGCGAAGCCTCGTCGATTTTTGAAAAAGAATCACCCTGTTTGCTTTCCGAGAGTGCGGTTCGGATGGCCGATATGAGACGTGGTGAAAAAGAAACCCGACATCATCTTGCGACGTCGTAAATCTTTTTGTGTCTACTATTTCGATTTCAGGCAACTTTATGTCCTTATATCGTTTGGTGAGGGTGACCAAACCATATTTTCCTTCGCGAGCATTATTATAGGTTTTCAATCGCAGGGGTGGCAGTTCCAAGGAGAGTTTTTAGCGCGATAGATTTGCGCCAGAATTATAGCTGCCGAACGGGCATGGTACCGTGGTGCAGGGAATCTTGCTGTTTGAAGCTGGTTTCGTGTTCCTCGTCGATAATCACAAGGCCGAGTCGCTTGAAAGGCAGAAACACCGCCGAACAGAGCACCGAGTATAACGTCGTAGGGTTCGGGTGATAGCTGTTTTTGCCAGATTTCCAACCCGTTCAGCGTCGCTGTATTTACTGTGGTATATCCCCAGTCGGGAGCCAAATATATCGCGCAATCGCTGCATCATCTGTACGGTCAGGGCAATTTCAGGAAGAAGATAGAGTACCTGTTCGTCTCGGTCGAGGGGCCTCGGAAATTAGGTGTATATAAATTTCGGTTTTTCCAGAGGATGTGACTCCATGCAATAGAGTTACGGCGTGACTCTGCATTTGCTGAACAATATTTTTCGTGCGCTGGATTGCGCTCTGTTCAGTGTTTTGATGTTTTCCATCCTAGGAGGAAGAGATGTGTTGAGCCGGCCAACTTCATGCTCTTCGATTCTCAAAGACACCCTTTTGTACTAGAGCTTTCAGAGCGGCGGGATTACTGCGGGCTCGATTGAGTAGCACATCTTGCCCTAGCAGTACATTCGAAAACTCGGTATTAGATGATTCGGAAAAAGCCATATCTATGAATGTTTCTACGATAGCTAGTTGCTTAGGCGCTCGAGCAAGTGAATCGAGCAATCGGTGTAGCTTAGATTCATCTTGGAAAGCATACTGTAGCGTAACGAACAGTTCCACCCGTGGTTTTGTAGGTTTCCAATTGCTTCAATCCCGTTGGCAGTGCGGCCTTCATCACGTCACCAAGAGGAGCCATGTAGTAGTCGGCTATCCATGTCCAAAGTCTGAACTGCTGTGGTAATATAATGGGTTTGGTCATCTAGTACGGCAATGATATTTTTATATTCTATCGGTTTTTCGATAGCTGATGGAATAGCATCGCCTGTTATAATTCCGATATATTTTTGATTTCCCCAGCGGTACAAGTGCCCGCGTCCCTGAGTATCGCTCTGTTTTCGAGTTTGTCGGGTACGGAGTAGGTGAGTGTCCTTCGAGCGGGAGCGGAAGAGTATGTTTACATGTTTCCATTGCATTTTGCAAAGTATCCGGGATAATCAAATGAAAAAGGACACGCCTCAGAAACGTGTCCCTATGTTTGATGTATAATCAAGATTGCTATAGCGGAGAAGTGAAGATGAAAGTACGAATAAACCAATAAGATAGGATTCCGCTCATATATCCTGCAAAAAGCAATCCAGGAAATACGTTTCATACTACCATCCGAAGGTTATGTTTTCGAGCCCCATCACAATAACTCCCGCAGCGCTGCCAACAATGAGCATCGAACCGCCCACGCCTGCATGACAGGGCCAGCAGTTGCCAGAAAATTCCGTCGATGGCCATATCGCCTGTTGCCTGGATGGGATACATGCCCATGCTACCGGCGACGAGGTGGAACGTTATCCACAATCGACGAAAGTACGCCTATGATTCCCGGTGACGGCGTAGTGATTTCCGTCGAACGCTATGTTGAGGGTATCGCCAAGTCTGTAGAGAACTCCTATTTTCTTCAAGACAAGCCACAGCCATGAGTATGCCAAGGAAAAAGAGAATGGTCGACATGTCAATTCTGCTAAGCAAATTGCACACACGCTTTGCAAAGTTCTCACTTCCGCCGATATTACGATGTTCGTAGCGATAGAATATCTCCGTGACCGTCCATAGAATACCAAGCACAAGCAGAATGCCAACAAATGGCGGCAGGTGAGTTATGTATTTAAAGATTGGCACGAAAACACGAGTCCGCCCACACCGATTGCAAAACAGCTTTGCGTTGTTTACTGCCGAATTCGGCCCGGTCGTGTTTCATTTCTACATGCGTTTCGGCTTCGCCTACTGTTCCTTTCAATGTGTATTGTATAATGAAAACAGGAACAATCATCGATACTAATGAAGGTAGGAATACCTCGCTTATTACACCAGCTGCGGTTATCATTCCCGAGTTCCAAAGCATTATGGTTGTTACATCGCCAATCGGAGAGAAAGCTCCCCTAATTTGCGGCGATAATTACGAGCGATGCATAAATCATGCGGTCTTTCCGCTCGGGAATGAGTTTTCTCAAGAATCATAATCATCACTATGCTCGTTGTTAGATTGTCGAGAATAGCCGAGAGAGAAAGTCATGAACGCTATTCGCCAAAGTAATCCTCGCTTCGATTTAGAATGCATCACGTTTTTACCCAGTTGAATCCTCCATTCTGATCGACAATTTCGACAATTGTCATTGCCCCCATCAGGAAGAAGAGGGTTGTTGAAGTGTCACCCAGATGCTCTATGATAACTGAGTTTACGAATTGTGTAAGTGAATCGGCTGTTCCCTTGAAATCAGGGTGCATAAGCTGAATAAATGATGCAGGGTTGACCATGTAGAGAGTCAGCAGAACACGAACATCAACAAAGCGATTGCGGCCTTATTGATTTTGGTTAGATTCTCTGTTGCAATAAGTGTGTAGCCAGCAATGAACACTGCAATGATGGCAATAGTGAGGTAGACATTCTAAATAATATATTATGTTAAAAATAGTTACAAAGATAAGTGGATTTAGAGTACTTCGTCGACTTTGAAATCAGTGGGATCTGAAAGGGATATCTGGTGGTTTCTGGAAATCGAAACAGATACCGATTTTTGTGAAACGCGGAATCTTTGGTAGAAAACGGTCATAGTAGCCACGGCCGCGGCCTAATCTGTTGCAATGTTCGTCGAAGCTCATGCCAGGAACAACAATGAGTTCTATCTTGCTTAATTCAGTGAAAGGTTCGCCTATTGGTTCCATGATATGGAAAGAGCTTTCACGAAGATCAGCTGGACCGGTATAGCCGCACTTCCATGTCAGTGTCACTCACCACAACTGGCAGTAGAACTTTTTGCCACTACTTGCCATTAGATCTATGAGCTATGAGTGTTCACCTCGTCGGGTAGAGAGTATAAGAGCATTATCGTACTAACTTCTTGCAGCTTGGGGTGGGCGAGGTTTATCGATAATGGGGGATGATAGCTCGTGTAGTTCGGCCTGAGTGAACTGGTTTTTACAGAGCGCGTATTTCCTTCGGAGTTCTTTTGTTTGCATTACAATCATTTTTCTTCGGGAATGCGCCCGTTAGTAGAAAACACTTTGAGTGCAACCTTTATGTCGCGGGTCTTTGAGGTTGAGATATTCAATCCATGCTTGTTCGTCGAGAATATTATGATGATTCGGCTGTTAATGTATTTCTCGAGGAGCTTTCGCGATTTGGATATGAGGTTATTTCGTTTTTCAGAGTCCGTTTTGCTGGGCATAGTTCACGAAGTCGTTGACAGATGCGGCCGTCGAGATAGTTTGTAGAGGTTTGAGTTCTTTAAACTGCACAAGTTGCTTTCGGTGCTCGTCAGTATATTTGAAAGCGTATTGTGGGATGAGTCCACTCATGGCCGCCTCTTTTGTAATAGGACGTCATGTCCGATGTATCTTCAGGACTGAATATATCAGGAGTTATTCCTCCACCTCCGTAGACGGTTCGTCCGATGAGAGGTATGATAAGCTGGTCCGGTATGCTTGATACTGTCTTGTGAGAAAGAAATTCTCCGTGTTGGTATCTTGCGAGAAGGTCTTGCTCGTAGTCAGCATTTTTCGCCTGGTTTGAACGTTTTTGAATACAGCGTCCGGATGGGGGTATAGTATCGGGCTATGGTTAGGGCGAATGAGGCTCCGTCAGGGAATCCTATTTGTTGCTGCACGAGGCCTTTACCGAATGAACGACGGCCTATGATAGTTGCGCGGTCATTGTCTTGCATAGCTCCGGCGAAGATTTCGGATGCCGATGCAGAGCCTTCATTGATAGCACCACAAGCGGGATGTGTTGATAGCTTCCCTTACCATTACTTCTGTAGTCAGTACGCTGACTTTTTCGTCCTTCGGTATAAACAATGAGTTTGTTTTTCGGTAGGAATTCGTTAGCCATCTGTTCGCTACATCTAGGAGTCCACCAGTATTATCGCGCAGATCTATCACGAGATTTTTCGGCATTATCGAGGTTGAGATGTTGTAGTGCTGTAATCATCTCGGCATAGGTTTTTCGCTGAACGATTTTGATGCGTATATGTCCCGTTGTACTATCTAGCATGTAGGTGGCAGAAATACTTCTCATTGGTATATCACCGCGTGTTACAATTATCTCTTTCACCGTTTTGCTTCCATAGCGGCGTATGCCGATTCGCACCTTCGAGTTCTTAGGGCCTTTAGAGTCGGTGCTTAGCCTCGTTGTCGGTTACGATTTTGCTGACAAAAAGGTTTGCCGTCGATACCCACGATTTGTCACCCTGCTTAAAGGATTCCAACTTTCTCAGCTGGACCGTTCTTACAACGTTCTGTACTTGGATTGTGTCTTGTCTGATAACGAACTCGATACCCACGCCAGGAATGAGCCTTTCAGATCATCGGTAGCCGTTTGAACGTCTTTTTGCGCTGATGTAGACTGAGTGTGGGTCGAGCTCGGCGAGAGAATCTGCGGTAGGACTTTTCTCTACGAGGTCTATTGATATTCACTGAGTCAACATATTGGTCATCCCATGTGATGCAGGAGGTTATTAAAGCCGGCTGCTTCCGCTGTTGATTATGTTCAGCCGGTTGCCTGCAAAATGATTCGTGTAGAACGACGATAATTATTCCAATGGCCACGCAAAGAGCCATCCATAGCGGCAAAACAGTTATTTTTCTTTTGGACTCTACTGTTTTCTAGGTTTAAATATTCCACCTTCACGCCTGCCTTTTCTAGCAGGGTCTGTTCCAGTCCGTCAGTCTGTATTGTTCTGCATGACCGCGCTTGATACCCGACTGGATTATCAGTTTAGAGCATTCGATGCATGGCAGCAGCAGTTACATAGAAGTGGAACCGTCGCTGTTATTACCGCTTCGGGCCAACTTAGGTAATGGCATTGGCTTCGGCGTGCAGAACGTGAGAATGAGTGATGCCGTCAGCATCTTCGCAAACATTTTCGAATCCGCTGGGGGTTCCATTATATCCATCGCTTATTATCATTTTATCACCAAGGGCTCCTACTTGTCGACGTTGGCAGTAGGAATTCTCGGCCCAGATGCGCGCCATGCGAAGATATCGGCAATGGTCGAGCAGTGTTTGTTTTGAAGCTTGAATATCGCTCATTATTATTTCTTGATTCCATTTCTTTCCAGAAGCGCGTCTATCGTGGGCTCCCTGGCCACGGAAGCGTTTTGTAGAGTATCATGGGATGTTCTGTCCCGCCGCGTGAGAGGATATTGTCGCGGAACGACGAGGCTGTTTCGGTTAAAGATTCCATCTTCTTGAACATGGCTAAATGCGTCGCATCGAGTACTTCAGCCCACTTATAACTGTAGTAGCCGGCGCTTGTCCGCTCTGCCATGATATGTGAAAACTGCGTTGTCATACATGTTTCGAGCAACTGTTCATCGATGATAGCTTTTGCCCAGGCTTTCTTCTCAAACGGAATTATATCATCTGTAAATTCGTCGCGTTGGGTATAGTAGGCCATATCAGCAAACCTAGGCTAACCTGTCGCAAACAGCTCATGGCTACATTGAAATTACGCGAGGCAATGACTTTGTCGATTAACCCATCGGGCATTGGCTCGCCTGTTTTATAGTGGAAAGCGAGTACGGAGGAACTCTTTCTCTACGGCATAGTTTTCCATGAATTGTGAAGCGCAGCTCAACGAAGTCCCACCAAACGTTCGTACCCGATAAACTTTCGAACCGAGTGTTGGCAAACATACCGTGGAGCGAATGACCGAATTCATGCAAGAAGGGTTTCAACCTCACCCAGCCTAAGCAAGGCCGGCTTACCGTCGGTGGGTTTCGACAGGTTCATGACTAGCGATGCGTGCGGACGAACATTTGTACCGTCGCGCTTAATATACTGTCCTTGAAATTCAGTCAGCCAGGACACCGTCGTGTTTTTCCTTTTCGCGGGTGAAAAATCAACATCAGAGTACTGCGAGATAAGAGTCGTTGGCATCGAAAACCTCATAGAGCTTTCACATCGGGATGGTAGACTGGAATCTGTTTGTTTTCCCGGAAAGTAATTCCATATAGTTTCGTAGCCAGACCGAAAACGCCATTGATTACATTGTTCACTTCGAGATAAGGACGAAGTTCTTCGGGGTCGAAATCATATTCTTTCACCTGAGCCGATGACTGTAGTAGGCTGCGTCCCATGGTTTGAAGTCGAAATCTTCGCCCATTTCTTCTTTATGCAGCACTTTCACTTTCGCACTTTCAGCTATGGCAGCAGGTTTATAGGCTTCGATTAGATTATCGAGTAACTTAAAGCATTGTTTACTGATTCGGCCATACGATGTTTCATCACATAGTCGGCATATGTTTCATAGCCTAGCAATTGTGCCGTTTGTCGACGGAGGTTTATTAGTCGGCGGCATATTTCGAGATTATTCTCCTCATTGTCTTTTATGCAGAGCGTACTATGAGCCATGTAGGGAGCTCACGACAGTAGCTCACGACGGTCGCTATGGGTCATGAACGGACCGTAGCTTGGAGCATCTAACGTGAACACCCATCCTTCGAGATTCCGTTCGCGTGCAGATTCGGCGAGCAGTTTCACGTGCTGTTTCTGGTAGTCCGGAAGGTCAGCTTCGTTGGTTATGTGGCGTGTGTAGGCCTTATTTTCTCTTTCAACAGATTCTGCGAGAATTGCAGCGAGAGTATCGATGCCTCTTCGGTTAGACTACGCAACCGCTCTTTGTCGGTATCGTTCAGTAGAGCGCCACTCCGAACGAAGCCGTCGTAGCTGTCTTCGAGTAAGCGATTCTCCTCTACCGTGAGTTCACGATGCTTTTCAGCACAGCTTTGACTCTTGCAAATAATTTCGGATTCAGACTGATGTCGTTGGCGTGCTGCGTTAGGTATCGGACTCATTTTTCTGCGCTAGTTCTTCCATCTCGTCGTTGGTTTCTGCGCTTAGCATGTTGAAAGAATACACTTGTCACGCGGTCGAGGCAAGTCATAGTAATGTTTACGTCCTTCAACCTCGTCTTCTCTTGCAGTGTATTGTCGAAAGTAGGGTTCTTTCGGGATTATTGATTGTTTTTCAATCTCTTCGTTTTTCGCGCCTGATGCCTTCCATTATGGCTTCTTCATAGTCGGCGAGTGTGATTTTTATTGAAGGGCACGGTATCGTGCAGGGTATTGTATGATTCGAGAAAAGGATTTCGGTGAGTTTCCTTTTTCGACGTTATGATCTCGTCATTCTCTCTAATATATAAAACGTTATAACATGTCGCAAAGTTACGCAATGAACCCAAAAAGCCTAGCAGACTTTTTGAGGTTCGTTTTATTTATACAAAGAGTGTTTCTTGGACGATTTATTTAATCATATCCACTGAGCGTTTCACGAATGCGTCAGAGTGCGGCACCTTTCAGCATTCCATTTGCGAAGCAGGGCGAGGTCGATGATTTGATGGATGAGCTGGATTCTGCTTAGAAGATTCGGAGATAATTCCACGACGCTTTTTCTTGTTCGCCGGCTAGAGCTTTTTCGGCGTTTTTGGATTTCGTCTTTTTCGTTCTGTGTCACATCCTCCGGGTTTTTCTTGTTTCGCTCCTGACGTAGGGCGTCGAGCTTGGCCTGGATACCTTTGATTTTCGGCGGTCACGGGCTTCAGACTGTCGCAGTGCCGGTTTCGGTTTCGTCTTGAGGATGGCTTGAATGAGCGGATGATCGGTGTTTAGCACCAGATTGTATGAATCGGGCAGCTGGGCACAGAAGTTCATTCCTTGCTGGTAGCGACTCATTTCTTTCATTCCGGCGCATACATACTCGTCGGTTGTTATTTGTGCCGGTCGAGCGGTTGAACCCATGGGTTTGCGACACAGCATTGATTTGAACTCAGTCGATTTGCGGTAGCTGGGTTTGGAAGGCCTCGTTAATAAGTTCTTGCTTCTCAGTTGGTAGCTCCTGTTGCGACGAATTGTCTTTTCAAAAATCAACTTGTCGGCTGTGTTCTGAATCGACGCGTACAAATCTACTCTTCTCGAGTTTCTGCTCGAGCATCGAAATCATGGGCAGGTCGAGTTCAGCCATCGGCCAGCAGAACGCTGTAACCCTTGTCGCGTGCTGCCTGGATATAAAGAATATTGCGCTTCGGTGTCGGTTGCATATAGATGAAACCAGCGTATCTTCTTTATCAGTTTGATTTTCTTTGATGAGCGTACGATATTCGTCGAGTGTGAAGTTCTTGTGGTCGACGTCAGTTAGGAGCGTGAAATCTTTTGCTTTTCATAGAGTCGTTGTCGAAAGATTTCCATGATTCACGAAAATCTTCAGGTCGGCCCATTTTGATTCATATTCCTTGTGGTTTTCTTTGAATAAACTGTTTGAGTCGGTCAGCCACTTTACGGGTGATGTAGCCTGATATTTCTTCACGTTGCATCGACGCTTGCAGGTAGCTCCGACTAACGTTGAGCAGGATGTCCGGGCGAGTCGATAACACCGTGCAAAAGAGTCAGAAATTCGGCACAATACCGTCTACTTGTCGGTCACATAGACGCTGATTGCTGTCAAAAGCTGAATTTTATTCCGCTGCAGATCGATGTTGTTTCTTGATGGGTGGGAAATAGAGTATTCACTATGAGATGGAACGAAGTCGACGTTGAGATGGGATCCAGAACAGCGGTTCGTCGTTCATCGAGGGAACGAGTGTGCGATAGAAACTCTTATAGTCTTCATCTTTTAAGCGTTGTTGGAGCCTTTGTCCAGAGCAGCTCAGTGGAGTTAATCAGCATTGTCCTCATCGGTTTCAACCTGCTTCCCGTCTTTCCATGTTGTTTTCTTCGAAAATCACGGTACGGGCATGATTTGCAGTATTTGTTGAGCAGTTGTTCGATACGTTCTTTCTTGAGAGAAGTCCTTGCTGTCGTCGTCGATGTCGAGAACATACTCGTTCCGCGTTCGGTCTTATCGATATCTTCGAGCGTATATTCGAGGACTCCCATCGCAGCTCCATTTCACGGCTTGCGATCCTGGACGATAGCTTTTAGTTAGGATGTCGGCTCGCTTTGCAACCATGAAAGCCGAGTAGAAACCAAGTCCGAAATGCCCGATGATTGCTTCGGCCTTGTCTTTGTGTTTCTCCGGAAATCCTGCTCACTCCCGAGAAAGCAATTTGATTTATGTAGCGTTCAATTTCGTCAGCTGTCATACCGATTCCATTGTCGGTCGCAGTGAGCAGTTCCGGCCTGTTCGTCGACCGATACAGACACTTTAAGTTCCTTTGTCGTCCACACTAGTTTCGCCTGCTGTTGCCAGCGTACGTAGTTTTGCGTTGCATCGACGGCATTTGAAAACGAGAGTTCGCGCAAGAAAATTTCATGGTCTGAATAGAAACTTTTTAATCACAGGAGATGATTTTCTGTCGTAAACCTATGTTACCTTTTTGCATGTGCGTTATAAATTTATTTTGTTAAACCTTATGCCCCTCATTTTACAAACTTACATACCAATAACACGTCGTGTCATTATCCGGTCAGACTATATTTCTCAATCAGCAGTAGGTTTAGGCTAAAAATGGTTTTTATCCCTTTGAATAATTAATTCTGATCACTTAAAATTCTTATTAGTTACCGGCATGGCAATGCGTATACTATAATTTTATTTTTAGTATACGCATTGACAGTTCTTTAATCTTCTATTTTATATTAAGTATTGGCATTAATAATGCCTCAACTATATTTTATTTTTAGTACGCATTAATAATGCCTTAACTATAATTTGAGTTTTAGAGTATATGCATTTTATAATGCAGTAATCAAATATTATTTTAAAGTATGGCATTAATAATGCTTATAACTAAAATATATTTCAATAATGCGCATTAATAATGTCTATGCAACTTCTATTTTTTAATCCTTCAGAATTAATATTTCTATGAATAACTACCTTGTATCGAATACATGAATACGTGCGTTCAGTTTAAAACGTGAATTCGATTTAAGAATCCATTAAACTCTTGTTTATATGTACAATGGATGAACAGACACGGATACCAACTCGACCTACCGGCTGCATGTAGGACAGACCCCGTGTCTGTCGGATTCCCTACTTCAATTCGGTTTGCCTACCGCATAACATGCCCCATCATAACAGGTGGGATAGCGGACAGACACGGGGTCTGTCCTCACATGCCGACCAGGTAGGCCGAGGTTAGCATCAGTGTATAGCATTCATCCTCAGGATTAAGCGGATTCTTAAACCGAGACTCACATAGTAATAAAAAGCGTGCCGCAAAAACTGCGACACGCTCTTATTAGAGAAGATATAGAAATCGTTTTTAAGTGTTGTCTTATTATTCTGATTTCTCTGCCTGACCGTTCTTGATTCGGCGGCCCAAAACAAGGTAGGCAACCAGCGATGCAATGAATATCGAGAAGTGTACCGAAGAACACTCCGAGAATCATTGCGAACGAGAAACTGCGGATACTGTCGCCACCGAGAATAAAAGATGGCTACGAGAACTATATCATCGTTGAGGCCGAAGTATTGATGGTTCGAGCCAACGTTTGGTTGATTGAATCGTTGAAGAGTGTTTGAACATCTTGCTTCGGATGCAGACGGAAGTTTTCACGGATTCGGTCGAATACCACTACCTTGTCGTTTATAGAATAACCAATCACAGTTAGTATGGCGCCGATGAATGTTTGGTCGATTTCGAGCGCGAAGCCTATCCAGCCGTAGCATAGCGAGTAGAAGCCAACAACGATGAGGGGTGTCGAAGGCTAGGGCCACGATTGAGCCGACCGGAAGCCTACGTTTCGGAAACGAGATGAGAATATAGACGAAGGTGAACACCAAGGCGAGAATTACGCTGATGATGGCGCCGTTTGCGATGTATACCACAGCCGACGAGGCCTACTTTGGCTGAGCTGATGATTGAGCCGCCTTCACGTATGTCGGGGTTCCCTGAAACTATCGACATTGAGTTTGATAACGAAGTTGCCTTTCCTCAATGCCTGATAGGTAGCGTTTCCAGCTTTGTACGTCTTCAGTGGGTCGTTCTGACTCGATATTGTAGTTGGTTGAAACACGAATTGTCTTTCCGTCGGTTCCGATGGCGATTACAGTTGTTGTATGGGTTTACCGGCGTTTTTCGCCATGTGTGTTTATGCAGATAGCTCCCGCTGAGCGATTTGCGTACGTCTTCAACATGTACGTACAGCTTTGTTGAGTGCAACTACATAGTTTCGTCCACCCGTAAAGGTCGATGCTTCGGCTTAGACCACGTGTCCCAAAACTACCTATGAGAGACGATAGCGGCGATTCCCCATATAGCAAAAGGTGCCTTTTTATACATGCCCATGAAGCGTACGTTCTTGTTTTGCATGAGGTTCTCGCTGATGGAGTGTAGAACTTCTGGTTCATCCATTTGTCTTTCTTCAGACGGCTTTCAGTATATAATACGGGTTAGGAGTCACGGCTGTGAAGACAGAGCATAGTATGCCGATTATCCATGTCGTGGCGAATCCTCTGATAGGACCTGTTCCGGTGACGAGGGATTATACCGGTGATGAGTGAAAAGTGAGGTTGGAGTCGAGATAGCCGAGAAGGCATTGCTGTAACCGGCTTGCAGAGCTTGTTTTATGCCTTGCCGGAGCGCATTTCTTCTTTTTATTCGTTCATAAATTAGCACGTTGGCATCGACCGCCGTTCGAGCGTCAGCACGATACCGGCATCCGGCATGGTGAGTGCCATTGGAATGAGGCTAGATTCCAAGCGCTGAAAGGAATAGGTTGATAAGTAACGCGCAGTTTGCCAGCATACCGGGGATGAAGTCGTGCGCATGTAGCATAGATATCATCAGCGGGACGAGAGCTATTTGCAAACGACCATAGTCCTTGCTGTATTGATTGTGCTCCGAGTGTAGGACCAACAACCTCCTCCCTGAACGATTCGTGCAGGAGCGGGCATACGACCTGATTTCAGAGTGTTAAATAGGTCTGTTTCGTGTCTTCGATAGTGAAGCTACCGAAATTGACGACTGTCCGCCGGTGATTTTCGCCGTCAACGCGTGGTGCCGATAAACAACTCCGTCAGCACGATGGCAATGCAGCTTTACCGACGTTTGCTTTTGTGAGTGGCAGCCCATTCGTGCTCCTTCAGAGTTCATGGTCATGACGCAGGGTCTTGAGCTGGTCCGAACTTCTGTGCATCCTGTTACTACGTCCCGCCTTCCATCGGTGCGCGTCCATCGGAGTCGTAATTTTAAGGGCGTGGGTTCAGTAAACGTTGTCTTTTGCTGGATTCCGTCGGGCGAGTTTGGCACTCCAACAGTTTCAGGTCGGTTGGCAGAACCTTGTTTAGTCAACTGGCCGTGAATTATCTTATTGATTGCGGCTGTGTCGCGAATGTTGTATACCCAATGATACTGGAGCGACTGTCCTGGCAGAAGTTGCAGCATCGAAAGCAACGGATGTTCCTTTTTGGCTGCCGCATTTGTGCATCAGCTCCCTTTGCGGCATTAGCAGTCGTCCTATGAGTTCTTCAATGAGAATTTCGGCTTTTTAGCCGGCTTTTCGATTTTGGCTGTTTGTTTAGCGGTAGCTTTAGTCGTGTCTACTTTGGCGGTATCTATTTTTGTTTCGCCGTTTGCAAGGCGTTGGTCTAGTTGTGTGGGATGTGATTAACCTCCTGGTTGATTGTAGGTTTTCAGAGATTCGAGATTAGCTAGAACCTTGCAGAGTTTTCGCATACGTTCAGGCTCGCGAATACGCATTTTCGACCATGGGTCGGCCTTCTTGTCCTTCTAGCTTCAGAGATATTGGGGCTGAACAACGCCCAATTGGTCGATTCGGTTTCACAACGTTATACGAGTTGTCAATCGCAGCTGTTACCTCTTCGCGGAGGGCTCAAACTCGCTATCAGGCTTTGTGTACTCACTTTTCCCCTTTGAGTTGCGGTGGCGAAGATGCAGCTAGCTCTATGACCAGCGTTCTTATGGTGGGCGTTTATGAAAAGTGTGATGAAGTCGCTCTGACTTGTTTCTTCCTCTTTCTTTGCCTCTTCTGATTGATTTCTGGAATGCGACATCTGTTTTGTAGTCGTGATACTCGACAACATCCGGGAACGGTATTTCTAGAATAACATTCTATACCGCCCTTCGAGGTCGAGACCTAGGCCAATCTGGGGTTTTCTAGACACTTCTGATAAGAGTATATTCCCAAATACTTGACAGACTTGCAATCCTGTCGCACGATTGGGTCTTTAATCTTCTACTCTATGGCTGTCATAGTAGCTGGTGGCCACTGAAAAAGACAGGTAGAAGACACTTGCGAGGCGTCAGGAGGACAGCAACACAAATTACTAATCCTTTGTTTTGCATTTTATTATATTTGATTTGATTATTTGTTTTCAGTATGATATTGTCAATCAACGACCATAGAAATGAAGTCGTGCAAAGATAATTATCCACATTGTGGAAAAGAATGCTATATAATTCTGCCTGTGAGCTTGTTTACTGAACATCTTAAATAACATAGGAGTATATATTTCTTGAACCATGAATTCCAGTAAGTGCAAGATGGTATTATACTTACTGGAATTTCACCAAAACTCATATCATTCTGTATTGTATCTCTTAGCAATTTGTGAGGTGGTTCTTTTTCATTAAAGTCCGGTGTTGCTAGAGTTCATAAATGTTTTATAATTATCTTTGTGTAGCCGAAACGAAACAAAAGCGGTGTTTAGTGGCATGGCGTTTGTTGAATATAGGCATCTGAATAAAGAGTTTTGAGGACCTCTGTTTTTTGTGCTAATAAACCTTATAAAAGAAAGGAACAAGAATGAACGATTTTAGGAAGTTTGCCACTCGACATCTGGGCATGAACGGCATGGTGATGGACGACGTGATGAAGTTACAGCAGCAATATCTGAATCCTATATATCTTGGAAGAACCTTGAGCTGAATGTTACTCAGATGGATGTCTTTTTCGACGTTTGATGATGGATCGTGATAATCTTTCTGGGAGACAGAAATCATTGACTACACAGCTAATACCCTTCAGGCGCAGCTACTCTATCTCGATTCTACCGATCCCGGGAAAGACATTTCTATCTATATCAATTCGCTAGGAGGAAGCGTTACGGCTGGTTTAGGAATATATGATACGATGCAGTTCATTTCGAGGCGATGTGGCAACTATTTGCACTGGTGTATGGCCGCTTCGATGGCTGCTGTTCTGCTGGTTTCGGGAACAGAAGGTAAGCGGTCTGCACTTACACACAGCAGAGTGATGATTCATCAGCCGCTTGGAGGAGTGCAAGGGCAGGCATCAGATATCGAAATCGAGGCTAAGGAAATTCCGAAATTCAAGAAAAGGGCTCTATGCATCATAAGTAATCATTCGCACCAAACCTTCGAGAAGGTCTGGAACGATAGCGATCGCAACTACTGGATGAACGCTGGAAGAGCAAAAAGACTACGGTATGATGAGATGCGGTTCTAACAAAGAAAAGAATAGTTTATGGCAGATGTAGTTTCTGCGGTAGAGCCTGAAAAAGATGTTCGGCTGCTCTTAACGGGACTCAATGGTTACATCTGCGACGAATGTGCGCAACAAGCAAACAAAATCATTTTGCAATCCAGGTGTGCTCAAAAATGATTTATCTGATGAAAACTCTCTTCCTGATATGAAGAATGTTCCGAAGCCTAAAGAAATCAAGGCTTATCTGGATGAATATATCATAGGGCAAGATGAGGCAACGCTATCTTTCAGTGGCAGTCTACAATCATTATAAACAGTTGCAGCAGCCGAAAAGAAAAGGATGGTGTGAAATCGGAAAAAGCAATATAATAATGGTGGGCTCAACAGGAGACTGGCAAAACACTTTAATGGCTCGAACCATTTGCTAGAATGCAGAAAGTACCGTTCACGATTGTCGATGCGACGGTTTTCACAGAGGGCTGGATATGGGCGAAGACGTTGAAAGTATACTGTCACGTTTGCTTCAGGTAGCCGATTTCGATCTTGCACGGCAACCAACGTGGAATTGTTTTCATAGACAGAAATCGATACAGATTGCTCGTACAGTGACAATCCAAGTATAACGCGCGACGTTAGCGCGAGGAGTCCAGCAAGGATTGCTAAAAACTTCTGAAGGCACAACTGTGAATGTTCCGCCTAAAGGAGGACGCAAGCATCCGGACTAAGATTACATTCAAGTCGACACGCGCAACATTCTTTTCATTTGCGGCGGAGCTTTCGACGGTATCGAGACGGAAGAGTGCTCAACGGCTCCAACACACATGTCGTGGGATACTAATTCCGTACAGAATGTGGCGAAAATCGATAAGGATGACCTCATGAAATATATTCTCCCGCAAGACCTCAAATCGTTTGGGTTGATTCCCGAGATAGTCGGACGCCTTCCAGATTACTCACCTCAATCCCCTCAACCGTGAAGCACTACAAAGATTCTCGTCGAACCGAAAGACTCCATAGTCAGACAATATGAAAAACTCTTTGAGATGGACGGTATAAAGCTCTCGTTCTACTGACGAGGCATTGGATTACATGGTCGACAAAGCAGTGGAGTATAAACTTGGTGACCCACGTGGTCTGCGCTCCATCGTTGAATCCAGTTATGATGGACGCGATGTTTGATATCCCCTCCAGCAAAGCGACAACTTTCGAAGTCGACGAAGATTACACCCGTAAACAACTCGACAAGGCGCACCTTCAAAAGCTTGACTCCAAATAACTCAAGGCGCTTAGCCAAACAATCAACATGACACTGACGCTTAATCTCACAGAGTATCTGAAACGCTATTTCGGCTTTGACAAGTTCAAAGGCGAACAGCAGACAATCATCCAAAATCTTTTAGACGGTAACAATACGATTCGTTTTGATGCCAACTGGTGGCGGAAAAAGTTTGGATGCTATCAATTGCCGTCCGCTTCTCATGGAAGGTACCGCAATAGTAGTTTCGCCACTTATTGCGCTGATGAAGAATCAGGTGGATGTCATCAACAGGATCAGTGAGGAAGACGGCCTCGCACACTACCCTTAATTCTTCTTTGAAAGAACTCGAAATAGACCGCGTCAAGGCTGATATATCCTCAGGTAAAAGCAAAACTGCTCTATGTCGCGCCTGAGTCGCTCACGAGAAGAAGAATGTGGAGTTTCTCAAAACTGTTAGATTAGCTATGCCATTGACGAGGCACATGCATATCGAATAGGACGATTTCCGACCCGGAATATCGAAGGATCCGATTTGCAATCGACGAAATATGCAAAGCACCAATGCTGCCCCTAACAGCTGCAACCGATAAAGGTGCGAACCGACATCATCAAAAAGTCTATGCATCGATGATTGTAAAAGAATTCAAAAGTTCGTTCCACAGGCCTAACCTCTACTAGTAGTGCGTCCCAAACGCAGCGATGAAGATACCAATCGGCAGCTCATCCGATTCATAAGGCAGCACGCTGGCAAAAGCGGAATAATTTATTGTCTCTCCGTAGAAAGGTTGAAGAACGGCGGCTGTTCTGCAGGCAAATGACATTAAAGCTGCTCTTATCATCTTGGCTCGATTCCGACGCGTTCCAAAACACAAGACGGATTCCTAATGGAAGAATAGACGTCATCGTTGCAACTATCGCTTTTCGGAATGGGGAATTGATAAACCCGATGTGCGTTCGTGATTCACTATAATATTCCCAAAAGTCTGGAAGGTTATTGCAGGAAACGCAGGCGGGGCGACGCGACGGAGAAGAAGGTATATGCCAATCTTCAGTTCGCAGAAAGACCTGAAAAGCTCGATAAATTCATGGAAGAGCCTGTTGCGCGAACAGGGAAATAGGCCGACAACTGCTTCACGAGGCCGAAGCCTGCTGCCAGATCGTCAGTGTCGACGTCGACTGTTGCTCCATTATTTTGGAGAAATCTATCCTAACTCAATTGCGAGATGTGCGACAGCTGTTTGCATCCGAAAAGAACAGATCGCGCTGTGCAGATTTGACTGGTGTTCTGCGATGCCGTTAAAACGCTCGGTGAAAAGTTCACACAGGGATATATTATCAACTTCGTTGGCGGAAACGCCGGTGAGAGACATCAAGACCATCTTCACCACCAACCGGCGATTTCGGTGGGAGAAGAAGATTCGAAGATTTGGGCGCCGGTGATACGCCACGCCCTGTTAGGCTGGATTCTTGAGAAAAAGACGTTTAAGCTACGGACAAATTCAAACTAACCGCAGCCGGAAAACGCCACATAAAAATCCCACGGAATTCATGAGTAATCCTCAACACAGGAATTTGACATGAGGAAGACGAGGAAGAGGCAAATATCGGAACGCCATCCGTGCTCGACCCTGAACTCTTTGCCATACTCAAAGAATTGCGGCGCACGGCACGCAAACTCGAGATTCACCCTACGTGATTTTTCCAGGACGTTTCGCTCAGACAAATGGCAATGATGTATCCCATCACCGAAAATGAACTACAAAATATACAGGGAGTAGGTGCTGGAAAAAGCTGAAAGCGTTACGGTGCTGAGTTCTGCGAATAATATATATTGTGAGAAAATAATAACAGGACGCCCCGGAAAGAACTTCGCGTCCGAACTGTTGAAACGCTCCATGCGGAAAGTGAAAATCATTCAGGATATCGACCGTAAACTGCCCTCGACGACCTTGCAACAGCCCAAGGAATGGGTTCGACGAACTTCTGATAATATTGAAGATATCGTCAGCACGGAACCAAACTAAATATCGACTCTACCTCAAGATGTGTCACGATGAAGATCAAAATCGACGACATTTACGATTACTTCATGAATAGCAGAGAACCGACGACCTAGAGACTGCAGCTGATGAGCTAAACGGCGATTATTCGGAAGAAAATAAGACTCGTCAGAATAAAATTCCTATCTGAAATGGCTAATTAATCCCTGCCATGTCTTTGATACGATTTCCCCTAATAAACAGGTAAGAGAGTAGAACGCTTTTACGTTCTTTTTACAATATGTTTGCGAAATAAATTGATTAATATACCTTTGCCGCCGTGAGACACTTAGCAACATATTCCATCGCGACGCTAGAAATTTCGATTTCTCTGTGATTTTTTCGTCCAATAATTTGGTGGGTTCGGAGTCTCACACACACACACACACACACACACACACTAAGCCTCTAACAAGTGCTATCGCTTACGCGCGCGCGAAGCGTGCCGTAACCCCAATAAACAAAGGGCTCGAGGAGTTCCTTTGTTCGCTTTTCGTTTAAAGCCCTCGCCAAGCCGCGCAAGAGAAATAACGACGGAATATTCAGGTTTAAACATTCAACAATAAAAAGAGATAAATAGCAAAAGAACTTTTATCAGTGCTTTTCTACCTGATGGCAGTGTGCAAACACAGCACAGACAGCCGACTTCTCCGTCAGCAGCGACGGCGTAACGCTCTACTACAACACACGGACGCAGCACGGCGTACCGTTGAGGTAACCAACAATACGGCCGAGTGGTATGTAGGCAGTTGAACAATACCCGCAGGACTTTATGTGTCTATATACAGCCCCTGTGATGGATTCCACAGACGGCTTTGTTTACGCCGGTAACACTTATACGGTAACCAAGGTCGGCGACGAGGCTTTCTACTATGGTGGGATGACGCAAGTAGTTCTGCCCAATACCATCAAAGAGCTGAGGTTATCATTGTTTCTACGGTACAACCAACTGACAAGCATCAACCTTCCCGAAGAATTACAATGTTACTGTATTTACTCTTTCTTGGACCCATGACAAACCATTTCCATAACCTTGCCAAGTACGTTGAGGACAGCAGGGGATGGATGCTCAGTAAATTCGGTTGAAACACATCAACTTGGAGAATACGCAACTGACAGAACTACCTAATCAGTTTTGCCGGACTGAACGCCGATAGAAGAAGTGAAACTACCTCAAACACTAGGAAGATTGGCTCGTACAGCCTGATGCAGAGCCGTTTTACCGAGATAACCATCCCGCAGGCGTGGAGCAGATAGACACTCATGCATTGATGCAGGTGTTACTCTAAAGAAGATTGTTATGGAACGCGCCACACCACCCTTAGGATATTGCGGGTATTTCAATAATGCTCCGACCTAAAATTTGTATGCCCATAGATGCTACACAGCCTGCGGATCTGCCCCAGTGGTCAAACTATCCCGGAAAATACTACGAGCAAGTGTCCATCCGGTGCAACCGGCTACACTTCCTACTACTTGGAGAACGAGAACTTCGAGTTCCTGCGGGCTGCACGGCGTATATCATCACGGGCATAACTCCGAGCGGAAGTATTATGACCCCGACCAAGCCGTGAGTAACGGCATTCACTGCAGGCAAGATTATCCCGAAGCAAACGGGATTTTATTCTGCAAGGCGCGGCAAACAGTACGATAGTATATCAGGCCAACGTTGCGGGAACGGAGGAGAGCGTGACGGGCAATCTGCTCATCGGCACCGCCACCGAGCAGGAGTTCAACGCAAGTGGTTACAAATATTATATCTTCTCCAATAACGGCGACGAGGGCCTGGGTTTCTATAAGCAGGGCACGCGAAATGGTGCTTCCATCAAGCTGGCGGCTCATCGCGCTGGTCTGCGTCTGCCATTAGCCATTGCGCCTGCCAAAGGATTTTACAATCGATTTTCGAATCCGCCCGCAAGGAATCCGAAACGACCGGCATACGCACTGCTCAAGCCTACAACACTCACGCGAGAAGACGTCGTCTACGACCTCCAGGGCCGTCGCGTAACGAATCCCGGCCGCGGCATCTACATCGTCAACGGCAAGAAAAATCATCAAATAACTCAACGAAACAATGAAGACAAAAATACATCGCCCCAGCATCAAAATCATTCAGCTCTGCAACCGATAATAACATCGCCCAGTTTGTAGTCAGCTCGCACTCGGTGCCCGAGAATGGGGGACTTTCCAAGCCCGACCTTATCAACGAGGAATCGATGACGACCGAGAGCCCGGCAATGCGGGATATAATAAAATGTGAGGATTGAAATGCGTTCGGTCGGGCCTCGCGGAAGTTCCGCAAATGAGAAAACCAAATGGTTTGGGCTCAGGAAGTTCCGCAAATGAAAAACTAAATAGTTTGGAGCCCCGCAGAGTTCCGCAATGACCAAATGGTTTGGGCCTCGCTGAAGTTCCACAAATGAAAGAAAACTAAATAGTTTGGGCCTCGCGAGTTCCGCAAATGAAAAACTAAATAGTTTGGGCCTCATGGAAGTTCCGCAAATGAAAAACTAAATAGTTCGAGGCCTCGCGGAAGTTCCGCAAATGAGAAACTAAATAGTTTTGGGCTCGCGGAACTCCCGCAAACACAAATTGAATAACCCTCGCTGGAAGTTCCGCAAAAGAGTAAATATTTCAAACTTAAAATCATTCAAAATCATGGTTAAACAGAAAATCATTTTCCGAAAGTACGGTAAATGTCGCCGAAATCGATAATCTGGACGTGAATCACCTCCAACAACGGCGCGCATTACCAGTTCATCAAGGACGTTTCGACGCGCATCGCTACCGAGACCGCTCTCGTAGCTACATACCGCCTATCGGCCGAGGTGGGCATCATTGGATTGATTGGGTCTGCGGTAGAGGATGGTTCTCACGAATCCAAGGAAAGTCCTCACGGATCCGAGAAGACTTTTCAACGGAGCCGAAGAGTTCTCACGAGCTAGGAAGAGACTCTCTATTAGGAACAAAAGAAAAATATCGTTTATATAATCATTCAGACTGCCATCTGTCCTCGACGCATGCGGTCTTTTCACGCCCCAAAAACAAACAGGAATTTTAAGATTCAAGCATGTGCTATTATGTATCTTTGCCGCTGTTAAACCAAAATAAGATTATGAAATGTTTTCTCAGGTTTCTGCTGTTGGCAGTCGCTTTTGACATTCGGTTTTCGGGCGATGGCGCAAAGCCACAAATGGCAACACCTGCAGCGTACAAACGCGAAACCATATTCGGATTGGCTGAGGAATATGGCGTGACCATTCAACAACTAGTGATGCTAACCCTGAAATGAAACAGGAGGCTATGAGCTCAAGAAAGGCGACCTCATCCTCAGTGCCTTTTGCGAAAGCAAGGATTCGATGAATCGCACCGAATCAACAATCAACGAGAACCGCCGCTAAACAAAACTGTGCAAGGAAAAGGACACGAATAGGAATCATGTTGCACTCACAATCTGGATGGCGACGGAAAGCGCAATAGTTGAATATTATCGCGGTATTCTCGCGCCTGGAACAGCTGAAAAAGCGGAGGTTACAACTGATGTTCATGCGTGGAATGTACCTAAGGACGGCGATATTAGAACTGCTCTGATGGACAAGGGTGCGGAGAATCTCGGCATAATTTTCGGTCCGCTTTATTCGATAGGGTTAAAGCCGTTGGAAGATTTCTGTCGTGCGCGGAACGAAATTGGTAATTCCGTTCTCGGTTGAAGGTGTAAACTTAGCGCAGACCCCCGATGTATTTTCAGGTTTATCAGCCGGAAATGCAGCTCAACGAGCGTGCAATTGCTTGCTTTCTGGAGCGATTCCAAGTACGCACCATATCATCTTCATTAATTATGACGTGCACAGTCGAGTGGGACGTTCACAAGCGGATTGCGGAAACAACTTGAGGTTATGAATCGTCAAATTTCGACCTCACGAACTGAACTCGCCCATTTACGATTTTGCGAAACACTTCCACACAGCACGCCCGAATGTGGTTGTCTTAATACCGAGAAAAGTCCGCAAAATGAATCGGGTATTCGAGAAGATGGATTCGCTTAAGCGTATTCCGTAAAGGAGCAGCGATAGATAACCTATGGCTGCAACTGGTTTCATGTATCAAGACCACGCGCTGAGAATTTCTTTAAAGTATAAGTCATATCCCCGACTTACTACTATAACAAGGTTGCCAATCGCACCGGGCGTTCGAGAAACTCTATAAGAAACCCTATGGTGAGCCGATGGAAAACCAACATCCCGCGCATGGCATTGCTAGGCTATCGACCAGGCAGAATTCTTCGTGCGCGGACTAAAAATAGCGGACAGTCATTTCAGGAATGAACTCTGAAGTGAAATATAAACCTCCTAGAAACACGCTACAACTGAGCAAGTGCTGGTAGGGGCAGTTATCGCAACAATCATTTCCAACTGATTCATTTCAAGTCAGACCAAACGATAGACAACCTCATCTACTAACGCTGGAAGAAACTCCTCCTTCTATCCTGTTTCCTGCCTATATACAGCGCGCTTTGCGCAAGTGGGCAGCACTGAGAAATCAATCTCCATTGGATTCGGGGAGGATATGTTATGTCAAACGTAGGATTCGACCCCCGCGTGTCGCAATCCAGCACGGTAGTCTCATTAGCTGGCGCCAGCTTTCGATATGTGTGTGAGAAAATTTCAAAACCATCTGTTCCGTGCAGGCCGAAGTGAACTATGCCTCGATTGGATGAAAAGAAAAATTCTCACCCGAACCGACCAACCTGTGATTAATTCCAATGGGCAAGCCGAAATATTACCGCACGATAAACTATATTGAGATTCCGTCATGGCCCATCTTGCCCCGGAAAAGAACAAAACAGCGTGAATATCTTCGCTTCAGGCTGGTCCGCAGATGGAATATATCTGGGGAATCGACAACGAAAAACTACACCCAAACCGAACCTCGCGAACGATGGGACTGAAAGCAATACCATCGTTAAACGGATGCCCGTGGAAAAACAATTCGATTACGGAATAACAGCGGACTCGGAGCCGAATGGTGCATCCCTAAAACAGGGAATTTATCTTGAGGCACGCTACTACTACAGGCTCGGAAATATCTACGGAAATTCGAAGCGCGACTACTTTGAAGTCAAACTTCGGAAACATCATTATCAAAGGCAACTTATTTGTTCGACTTAATCAAAAAGCAATTAAATATTATGTTCAAAAATCATCCGAAAGGTCTACTGCTAGCCGCTCTCAGCAATATGGAGAGCGCTTTGGCTACCCGCATCATGAATGCCGCATTGGCTCTGTTTCTGTGTTCAAGTTCGGCTTGTCCGACGAAACACCTCCGGCAGTTACCGTTCTTCTCCGCAGCAATCTATGTTGTGAGTCTGGTTGGAGGAGCCATCCCGACAAAACGCAAAACTATCAAAAGAACAATCGAAAGTGGACTCGTCATCATGGCCGTAGGGTTATGCGCTGCTATCCCATCATCCGATTCTTGCAACACCTCAAAACAACTCCTATCTGCTTGCGTTCACCATCTTCGCACTTGTAGCTCATCTCGTGGAAACGGATTGTTCAAGGCAACCTTCAAGCTTATTGTCGGACAGATGTACGACGACTTTGAAGCCGAAGCCGCAAAAGAATCGCCCTGAAAAACTTAAATGGGCAATTGGACAACGCGACGCCGGATTCAAATCTTCTACGTTTTTATAAATGTAGGTGCCCTGGTGGCTCCTCTCATCGCTCCGCTTCTGCGTGAGCTAGTGTCAACCGAAAACGGATTTAGTCTACAATGCCGACCTCCCCGCCTATGCCACGATTTATAAACGGGTATTAGCGGAAACCTTGGCAACTGCGAAACCAGCCGCCGAGTCGGTGGAAACATGACCGATGGCACCGTTCTGTCCACAATATTCGACGTGTTTCAACACCGGCGTGCGCTACAGTTTCATTGCCAGCGTGGTGATGATGCTCGTTTCGCTAATCATCTTCATGACCTCGAAACACCTCTTCCCAGTCGCCAGGTAAGAGAACAAGTAGTGGTTCAGGAATACACCGAAGAAAGAAAAATCACCATGGCCAAGGAAATCAAGCAGCGCATGTATGCTCTTTTGCAGTGCTTGGCATCAGTGTTCTTCTGGTTCTCGTTCCATCAAAACGGACAAAAGTTTATCGTTCTTCGCTCGACTGACTTTGTGAGCTCGATCCTGTGGCGCGAAGTATGGCAGCTGTGTAATCCTTTCTTTGTGATATTCTTAACCCCCGTTATTATGTGGGTGTTCTCTTACTTTCACCAAGAAAGAGCACTCTCACACCGAAGAAGAGTACTACAGGGAATGGGAATTGCCAGTCTGGCCTATCTGTTCCTCATGGCCTGTCGATGACGATGGGTTATCCTTCAGCCAGGCATTCGAGAATATGATCGCTAAAATCTCCAGCGTGATGAAAGGAGTTTGGCCCATGGGTGCTCATTCTAACCTACTTCCTGCCTCGATGGCCGAGTTGTTTATTTCGCCTCTAGAGTCTCAGTTTTGTGGCCAAAGGTGAGCCCAGAAGCATCTCCAGGTCTATGTCAGGGATTATGGTTAGGGTGCAACGCGTTGGCATTCTTCTTTGGATAGGTCCGTGGATGCCAACAAATATTCTCTGGATATATGATTGAGTGTTTGCTCTTGTGTGCATAATCTCCATGTCGGTGATGTTCGGCATGGATAAATAGCTCGAAAGAATAACCAAATCATAATTTACAATCAATTCCCTTTGGGATTTAATAAAGCAGGCATAAGTTGCATGATTGTTCAACTTATGCCCTGCTTTTTTGTCTGTTATCCCACATTCCGTCTGCTTCGGGCCTTATTTCATACTGCGATATAAGAGCTACACTAGAAAAATGAGGAATAACACTCTGTGTAATTTAGTATTCATGGAGATAACCTAGAAATATATTGTATAACTGCAGAGTTAAATAGATAGTGTAACAATAATATTTTTACACATGAGAACTTATGGTTTTTGTGTAGCAACAGCGTTTTCTCACAAAAGAACTTAAACTGCTTGTGTAGAAAACAGTGTTTTCTCGGAGGAACTTAAACTGTTTGTGTAGCAACAGTGTTTCTACACAAAAGAGCTTAAACTGCTTGTGTAACAGCGATGCCTTTCTAGGGAACTTAGGTTTTTTCAGCTAGCAACAGTGTTTCCTCACAAAGAACTTATGTTCCTTGTGTAAACACTGTTTGCTACACAAAGAACTATGGGTTTTATATATATAGAGAGTTTTCTCACGGGAACTAGATGCTTGTGTGAAAACAGGTTTTCTCACACTTATCTTAAAGTAACATTATAAAATCCAAGATAATAACAGGAGATCGCTCGCACCGAGGTTTTCATTTGTGATTATTGCTCATCGATTGCGAATATATCCTGTCGATAAGATAAAACTGCGTAATCTGGTATTGCCATATCCTTAAAAGTCAATGGAAATTAGATTAGACGCGACTGGACGAGGGCAGCTCTTGTATGATCGGAATATAATGTTTTTAAAAGCTAAGCTAGTCAGGCTTGATTGGCGAAGAGTTATAACCAGATGGAACCTGACTCTGAAAGAGCCTTGTGTGAAATATTTCGTGAGATAGTCGGTTGGAAGCTTCGCTCACGAAATATTGAAGGCTTTCGCAGATGGCCTGAAGTCGCTATTGCTGCCTGCGCTTAAGCTGTTTTCAGGAGTTTTTCTTTTACATATGGTTCGATGCCTTCGACACCCATGGTCGTATCGAACTCTTCGAGGTATTCGTTGTTGTTCATCAGCACCACTACGACGGCATATGTTGAGTGTCCCACGACTAACCTTGAACCTGCAGAGGCCGAGGGCTTATAGAAAGGACTGAGAACCGTTGGCTTTCGGGTGCTTTCTTTCCGCGGTTATCGTGTAGCGGTCGGATTCCCGCGTCCGTTGTCGTGCGATCTTTCCGCGGGAAGGTACGGCGCCTTTGGATCCGGAGTGGATTGAGTCTCTTCCGGTCAGCCGTGAAAGCCGCTGTGATAGGGTCGTGCCCAGGAGTCGGCGACATGCCTGTAATCGGGTAGAGCTGGTCGTGGGCTCGTCGGCCAGTTCTGCAGCCTGTCAGCTGAGAGTTGCTCTTCGCGTTTTCAACCGCGAAGGAGAGTGCTGATGAATGGCGTCCGATTATTTTAAATGAATGCGTGCTGATGCTTCACACGATGCTGTAATGCTTGATGAACGCCCAGGAGATATACTTTCGGTGCATCGACACTTCTCACTATCGTAGTCAGAATGCGCCCCGATTACACGACCGACTTTGGCTTGCATTCGTGCAGTCCATCACACTTCAGGTTTGTTTTCGGGTATGTTGCTCGTCTGGACCTGGTTTGAGGTATTTGTCTGGTTTCTGGACTTTGGTGTCGCCTCTAGTATCAATCTTTTATCCCATGGATTGTGCAGGTGGCATTCCACAGTTTAATGGACACCTTTGACTAGGGTCTTCGTGAAGTCGCCAGGTCCTGGTGTTGGGAAACTACATGGGTCTTTTCGCAGTGGCTGTGAAAGCCACGCCGCGAATGCCCTAGCTAGCAGCAACATGATTTAAACAGATTTTTCGATTGTGCTGTCTGAAGTTAATATAGCCTAGTAGGATCCTGAAGAACTCATCCGATCGGGCAGCGTGGCGTCACGTCCCATGTCGTGGGCGCAGTAGCGCTGACCGGTTTGTATATTCTTCGTATTCTTTTGTTAGACAGGTTGTCGGCCGAAATGAAAATGCGCAGTTTCGCTACAGCTCGGATATTTTCCGAAGTCAGTCTCTGGCTTCCGAACTCCCACAGGCTGGTAGGAAGGGTGGCGTGAGTCGACACTCGGTCGCGAGCAGGGTCAGAAATGCGCTATGAAAACGAACTCGATGTTTTACCGTAGCCAGCCCGTAGGCGCTCCCAGTGCCTGCGTCGCGTGAGACTTGCATCGTGATCGATTCGGTGCTGATGGGATATAAAGGCAGATAGCATGCGTTTTCTGCCCGTCTCGCCCATATCGACGATGCGCATGATAACTCCAGATGCTTTCGGCGCAATCGGCAGTCGATACGTCTATGCCTCTGAGAGAGAGCATCGGTTTGTCGATGCACTGAGAACGAGGATGATACGACGGAAAGCAACTGTTATGTACTGGTGCAGAAGGCTCATCGTAGATCGTATCCACCCACCCATTGGGAATGAGGCGTCATGTCGAGACATTGCGGCACTCGTTTCTGTAGACGCAAATCGAGCATTTACCATTTTGTGCTTTGCAGAGTGCACCGCTGAGTCGCCTCTGACAAACATGCCCCGAGACTGAGCTCAGTTTGCGTAGAGTCGCAGGAACGTGCGGTGCGCGCCGCGGGTATCGAACTGCTGTTGGAATCTTAATTTCCAATTTCAGTTGGTCGGTAGTCCTTCTACCCAAATTGTAAGTAGGAGTACTGAAATGGTGATTGGCCCTCCGTAGGTTTTCGTAGCGTATAATCACCAACCTGCTGCACGCAGGTTGCCTTCTGATGGTCAGAGGCGTCAGCTTCACTGCTTCCGCGTCGAGCGCACCTGCGCGGTATTTTGCAGCATACGCGCCTGATCCGAAATCGCATTCCGTATAGTTCAGCTGATCGCGTCAACTCCGTTCCCTCCTGATTCGTGTATATGCGTAAATATGATGCGCTATGTTTTCCGGTGTTCCACCCCGCATAATGCATATCTCCACTGCAATTGATTCTGAAACGATGAGTAGTACCAGCCTAGCTTGCGGGAATTTTGAATAGTCAGCGTGCGTCAGGTTTCTGTATGCTTTCCGGTCGTACCGATATGCAGTCTGCCAGAACAGTCTTCCAGAGTCGTGACATCAGTCAAGATGCATCTTCCCGATCTGCGTATGATGCTGCAACATGCTGATATGGATGAAGCAGCTCTCTCTGCTAAACGGGGATATCCTCTGGGACGCCTTCTAAAGTCTGATGCGCTCCTTTCTATGCATACTTCACATCGCACTTACTCATCACGCCCAGTTTAAGATTGACATGCCTGTAGAAACCTTGCACTCTTCCAGTTTGCCTCGACGATAGCCGAGCGGTGCAGAGAAGTCGCGTTCTCGATAGCCGGTGTCATTTCGGTAGATAGTTGGCGTGCCTTGGTCGCCCGCAGTAGCCACAGTTGCCTTGTAATCTCAGCGCGAAATTGCACGATCGAAAGGAATGGTTTCCCTCTGCGCTAACGAAAGAGAAGCTTGGCGCCCGGCATTAGTCCCGTAGAGGTGCGCAGGTGTGTCCCGTAATCTCTGCTGATATGGGGTATCGCTTTGTTCCATTGCGATGAGTGCCGCCAGCCCGTCAGTACCGTATGATTCGGCTCCCGCCCGAGCAACTTCTATTGAGCGCTGCTATTCTGAGTCTATCTCGGGCAGCATGATCTGCTCCCCCACTGCTGTCCCGATTTGTCGAGCCACCATTATTCACGATCAGGGTTGAAGTTCCCATACATTCCGTTAATCGCAGGCTTGGCAGCTGTTGTGCTCACGTCTAGATTGAGGCTAGCTCTCCGCTCCGCATGTTCAAGCAGTGCGTAAGGTTTTCATCGAGGCGATCGTCATATTTTGACGAGTTTCACTGCTGACCTTGCTGTTTCATACTGGTTTGGCGTCGCTCCAGAGTCACTGCTGTAACCTCGCCGAGAGTTTGCTCGCTGTTCAGGGCCGACTTTTCTGGCTCGATGTCGTCTTAGTGTGTCTACCGCAAAAGTGTTGTCGTTTCCTTCTCCTGCAATGTTCTGAGCTGGGAACTTGAATAGCAGGTAACGCAGCATTAGCAGTACACGCATCACACGCATCTGCAAGCTGCACTGACCATTATGTCCATCTGATGTGTTGAAAAAGATTGTATTCCACAGTAGTCAGCTGCCAATTGGATTCCGCGAAACACACGTGGAATAAACTTGAGATGGAAAGATTCTGATTGTTCTTAGACGCAGTTGGCGGAGGTGACTGTTCACAGGATTCCTTAGAGGTCTGTGAAACTTAATCAGTGTCTCCAGGAAAGGTGGTTGAGGGTGTAGAAAGCAACAGATGCGAAGAATCCATTGGGCGGAATTCCCACTCCTCCGGTTTTGTGTCAACTTGATTTCAGAGTGAAGTCGCAAATGAAGCAATTACCTTTCGCAGAAGAGCCGTCTTCATTGGTCGACATAGCTTTCCCTGCTCCAAGCGGGTGATGGATGTGCATCTTTCCAAAACATGCGCATAAACATGGATATGTTGCAAAGCAACATGAGGCTAATAGCACTCTTTTTGTTATTATTACGTGCCATCCAGACTATGTTTTGTTTATCACTCTCTCAAGATGTTCTTGGCGATTCTGAGACAATTATCGTCAAGCACGAGGCTTAAAGATAAGATAAATGTTCCGATAGTGTGAGCTCAGATGGTACATGTATGCTCAGAGGTATTATTAACTTTCTTTGGATTCGTGAGTCAGTCATTCATAACTCTCTACCATAATTCTAAAAATATGATAATGCCACTTCTATGGATATAAAATGAGCAGTAAATCTTTGCAAAGATTTGTTGGACTTTTTCTAACGAGTGGAGAGAAATGTAAAATAGAATCACTGAAGTAATGGGTATTGCGGTGTCTGCGTTGTTTACCTGCGTACAGAGTGCCCTTATAAACTTCTGTTTTATTCTGGAAAATAATAATTGTATTATGAGAAAGAGACATTCTCCGTGCATTGCTACGGTGGTGTGGCTACAGCAAATCTAGTTGCTTTGCTGCAGACTATGTGAGAGTAGAAATTAGGTGATTCCCGACGGTGAGGCAACTTTCTTTGCACTGTCAGAGACCACCATGTAGTTACGTTTAATTCCACATCTTTGAGTACTCTGCAACGACCTCGCAGGTTTGTGGAATATCCTCTTGTGGGTTATCGTTCCTTTGAGTTTTGTCAACATGAGGGTACCGCGGGATGTTGAAAGCACAAATGCTGGAAACAGCTGAGGTGTCGTTTCGCAGCACTGCTTTCAGGGCGAAGCTAACCCTGGAAGTGACTCGCTGTATTTTAGTATCATTGTGACGGAAAACTTTCTGTCACAGCAGGCATGTTGGCACACGACGGTACAGCCGATCCGAAATCAAGCTCTTTCGCTGCAGTGATCTTGATCGATTAAATCATCAGCCAAAACATTCAAATTCATGTCGAAAATGGAAGAAATTTTACTCTGGTAATAATCTCAGCTCTCACAGCTTGCAGTACTCCACGAGGCGCAAACGGTGGTCGTTAACAAGACCAGACTGATACATCGGTGACCTATAATGTCTCGGAAGTTCAAAACATAGCTTTCAATCCGGCCTCAACGTCCGTGAGAATGGCCGGCAGCTATGAAAAGCTCAGAACACTTTGAAAGGTTGGTCCGATGCCCAGCTCCTATGATGCGAACAGCGTGACCTATCGTATGTGAGAGCAACTCCGACGGCACGAGGTATTATAACCACTGCCGTGACGAGAAGATACGAAGGAACTCAGATGGGCGATCTCAAGCTCCGAGAGCTTTCACGATTCGAAACATTTTCCCTGCGATAACTCGCCCCAAGCCTACGTGCGCGATTACACGGGCGACGGGTGGAGGTGCGTTTCAAATCGAGCACGAGGAGATAGGACGGAGAATACAGTTTTCACCAGCGGCAAGATTACCGCCAGTCTTGGCTCCGACGGAAGCTTCCGTACTGCAACGTGTTCAAAGATTGGAAGATCCTTTCAGGAAATCACCGCAACTTTTCGGCAGGAACGAAAGAATAATCATCAACTCCCAGCACGCATGCGTTTGCAGCATTCAATACACGTAAATGTTCTTTGCGGGCTGTGTCGTTTTCGTAACGATTACAGCCCTGTAACGGCTATTCTAGAGAGCGCACATACCGACAAAGCCGACAGCTGGAAGGCTGCTCACTAAAGAAAGTGCAATCAGAATGGAGTGTAATCCGTTGGTCGTGGTACGTACGATGATTTCAATTCACTAGCACTCATTGCTTCAATCTGGAGACTCGTGGCTTTCTTTGCAAAGCTTCACAGACGCAGTTCGCACCTTATCCTATTCCGCGCTCGATTCACGACGGACGTGCAGGCGTGACTTACAGACGAGGAATCTCTACACATATTGGTCCGTGCTGTTTTGGACGAGGCATTTCGAAGAAAATGAAAAACATGAGGCTTTACCGACATCCTCACGCGAACCAAAAGAAATGGAGCATTGCACCATTCATCGAGAGACAATGTTAGGACGAAATGGAGCGGCTGTGCTCGAGAACAAACTACAGCCTCATTGGACGCTTGGTGCCGAAGACTAGCTCTGCTGCATTTATGGGTGCAGGCTTCCAAAAAGATGAGTTTACTGCCGAGAGATCGAAGTGTGGGCCGACGAGTCGAAAATGTTTTCTATGCTCATCGGCTGTCAGGAATAAGTATAAATCGCACTCTCTCCTCGATGATACGACTCTCCGAAATTCCTCCCATGCCCCCTCATTTCCAGAGCACAACAATCACATTTTCGCCGTACGATTCAGTGACGGGAAATTGTGCAGCGTACGATGGAAAACTTATATCGGACTCACGGGGCACGAAATGCCGGCCACCGTTAATTATGATATCACCGCCAGAAACATGGATAGATTCCTATGATTTTCCACGAGTCACTGCTATGCAACAGCCCTTGCAAAGCACAAAAGTGCTCGACTCCCGCGAGGAATGGAGCGGAGTTGTTGTTACCGGAACCCGCACCCCAAAACTGCTCTCTAGCTGCTCGCGTGCCTTGCAGAAAGTAATCACGGCTCTCCGCGCTTCAGAAAACCGATGCGCGAATCTAGAGCTATCCTTCAAACAAAGTCATTGCGGCGTTTGAGTGTTTTATCGCTATAGATCCAATATGAAATCGGCCGTACATTTAATTTCTCGGGCTTTTGGCGGGCAGAGTATGCTTGTGCTTATAGACTGAGCGAGCGACTGGCCGGTGAGAGCTATGGACGACGTTGATTTCACTTGGAGGATAGAGAATGGAAAATGCTCAGAGAGAATCAAGAAATAATAAAAGGTGCAGCATCTGCGCTCTACGAGATCAAAGCGCAAACGGAGGCGTAATAATATGTGATACCGAAGGAACGAGGCCAAAAGGGTTCGGTCTGAATCTAAAGCTCGCACATGTCATCACGACACAAAGAATGGCTGTGGGCTGTGCCGCCAGTTCGCATCCGGCAACAGGTCTGAAACTTGCTGACACTTGGTCGCCTATGGCACAGAGCCAATTATATATTTGATCAAAAACGCAAACCGGCATCACACGAGTTGTCTCGGCAATCTGTAGCGACGATGCCAACTTAAGTGCTTGAAAAGAGCAATTGTACCTTCACACCGGTAAGCAAGCTATGATACTAACGGGCCGAGCTGGATATTTTATAAAGACAGGTGGGCGATCGAGCATTTCGAAAGAAACGCGACGCGATTTCTCTGGAGGTGTAGGAAGCTGCGCAATGATTGCGAAAGCACGATTATCTCGAGGTGCCAGCGCTTTCGGTCGTGCTGTTGGTCGGACTCTGCGGCGATGACTCGTCTCGGCATCCGCGGATACTCAAAGTGTTCAGAACTCATTCCGCAGAGTTTTATACAACCAAAATGCTCGTCGGCGATGACCTGCTCTCAATCGGACCGATTTTACCTGACTACTTGATAACAACCGGCATAAACAACGGTTCAGCGAAAATACAGGATTCGTTCGATGCATTCGCTCTATTACGATATGAATCCTGGGGCAGAACAGTGGTAGGAATTGTGGGAGCTTTGCGTTATGATTACTTTTCCGACGGTCGCACCTCACGATCACGCGATTAAGCACTCGACTACGGTCCCGCCGATCTCAACATTCGTTTGGGCTACGAGATGCTCGCTCGCAACTTTGAAAAGGAAATACTACAACTTCGAGCTGTGTCCGGTATCTGGATTGTCGAGAGAGTCCCTCGACTCAGAGCCAGAGGTGAGCCATAATTTCAATATTTCGGCCGAATACACGCGGCTACGATTTAACTGTGTGTACCTACTACAGCAGGTGGGCGACAAATTACAGCCCGGGTGCACTACGTCATACCCCCGTCCGCCCATGGCAAGACTTCCTTTCGTAAACTTGATGACTCGCCCTCTCAGGGCAGAAGCGACAGGCACAGGCGCAGTGGAAATGCGGCCTTTCAGCACAGCAATTTCTTATGCTTTTGCTGCACGAACAACTGCTCACAAACAGGGAACGCAGATGAACGATCATTATATCGCACGGAGAACATTCGGTGATCGTGCAGACTGATTCGGACAAAAATTTGGAGATAGAAATACTGCTGTGCATCGCACTACGGCGGGAAGACTACTCTCGGCAGTGAGACCAATGTATGTGCTGATTATTACTGACGTTGTCATCAGGACGTGACTGTGTCAATTCACTGCCTCATACACGCTTTGGAAATTCTCAGTTTGACAGCAGAATCCATGGTTTGGTTGCAAAGCTGCAGCGGCAGTCGACAACGTACTGAATTACACAAACTAGCTATCATTACTCCTCCAACTGCTCCGCTCTCTGATGGCGCAAATTTTCATGCTGGGTCTATCTCTCTCGATGTCGACCAGCTGTTATTCAAGTAAAGATAAAAGCACTTATGGGTCAAAGAAAACAACACAGATTTTGGTGGCGTACCATTTGCATCATGCACAATCGTGCTCTATCTCGATGCCTCTTGGGCATGCACTGATGATTCTCATGGATTTATGACTCCCGGACCCAGTGCACTTTCGCTGCATTTTTCCTGGGATTAGCAGGTTTTACTCCTGTGGTAATCACGTCGGGTGTTCGCTAAAAGTGATACTCGACGACGCTCTGGGGAGTTTTCGGTGAGACTTTTGTTCCTGGACCGGATGGGGTTGAATTCCTTTTATATATTATGCCGCAGGTTCGAGTGTGCAGCCGGAAGTTGAGAATGGTGAGATTTGTAGCAAAGCCGGAGTATTGATCCTTCCGGCGTCGTGGGAAATGTGGATGATAGTTATGACAATGCACATCTGCAGCACAAAAGAACGGTTGCGAGCTTCATCCTTCCTGGATTCAAAAGAAGCTATTTCGCAGTCGTAGAGCAGAAATGGTTCCTCAACCAATGACAAGAGGCACCTCAATCGTTACGTTTATGGAGTTAAATGTGATGTTATGCGCGTGTACTTACTCCTTATGTTTCTGTTACGACAAAAGATTTCTGGGCGACCATCATCCCGCTAGCACCTTTATTGTTGGAATAGGGCTGCCTCATCGGCTCGCTCTTTGCATGTTAGAACAGCTCACCTTAGGTCGTGGGGTGCAAACATCCGAATAAGCCATCGCGACCAGTAATCATTTTCTGTCACCTGTGAGAGTTCTCCGGTCAGGATGACTAACGTCTTTACCGAAATATGGGTGGAACCTGAGACATTATATACCGCAGACTGGTGTATTCTACTTGTGGTTTTTATCGCACTTTTTGTATATTTGTGGCTCCAAAGCATCAAGGAGGAGGAGAAAACTCCGACAGGAAATTTCTCAATATGATTAGTACGTTTTTATCTTGATTCTTTTGAAATGGATTAATTCCAAAAATGATATTAAGTTTTCATTTTGTTCTTCGCCGACGATGTGAATCGTCGGCGAGATTGCCACTCACTAAAAAGAGCACAAGTCGATTGAACTGGCCAGCCCTCATGCTTGGAACATGAATGGAATGATTTTCCATATACGAACGACTGCATCTGTGGTTTTGATCCGCTTTTCTACTTTTGTGGCACGATGCTGTGAAGTATCATCTCTTGTTTCTGATAGGCAGGCGTGCCATTCGTGTTCATCTTTGTTTGGGAAAGAATTCGTTATCATCCTAAAGTAACATTTTTATTGAGTACTTCAGTCACCCGATCAGACGAGTGCTGAATCGTTGACGGAACATTTTGATTCTGTGCAGAATTCGACTGATGAAAGAGAAATCAAAATTTAATGTATCTGGCGCCACTGCTATCACACAATCCCTATCCTTTTGCAAAGCAGACGAAGGTGAGACTTGGGAAATAGAATAAAATACTCTCACGACTGGAGAATGTGAAGCTGTATATAACCAGCGGAGAGATGGACACTCAATGACGAGTGAAAAACACGTTCTTTATTGGACCTCTTCCTCTCTGACCGCAAAAACAACTTGCGTATGCACATAACATGCTCGGAGCACGCAGAAAGGACTGTTTCCGCTTGGGTACTCACTGCGAGAGGCGGGAATCAAGGAGCCCTAGATCGCTTGTTTTAGCTACGGATGCGGTAGTAAGACCCCTCACGATCATTTCTGAAAACCTCTCGTATGCAGAAAACTGTGCTTCACTGGGACGCTCTCTCACTGTAGGAGCGTAAAACTGGATTTCAGAGTGAAAGACTCTCCCGTCTCCGGAAACAAGGATGGACATGCGAAGATAGACTCGTGCGCACTGCTGTAACCATAAAATTCCAACGAGGTATGACTCATAGCGCACTACATAGCTGCAAAAGATTCAGTCAGGAAATGACTCCGTGCGCACTGCAGAACTGCAAAATATGAGTCAGGAAATGACTCTGATGCAGACTGCTGAGAGTCGAAAATGCCATGAAATCTGGATTTAACTTTCGCACTGCACAGCAGCGGAAATGTGAACCGATTTAACTTTTGCACTACTGCAAGTCGAGAATGGTTGCAGAAAGCACTTCTGCACACTGCACAAGTCAGACGACGGGCCTCAGAGTGCACAGCAGTCATTTCAAAGAGTGGAAGTAACTAACCTGATTCAACAGCTTCTTTTGGCGTCATATGCAAACTACGCAATTTTTGGAGCCATGCTCACTAAAAGAATCGCCACTTGACACAGGCAATCAATAGTATTCATTAACTGATTCACCTAGAAAACAATGAAGAACAAGAAAAATTAAGCGGATTAGCGTTCAGCACTAACCATCGGACTGCACGCATTGATGCAGAACAGAGTTTTTAAACTTATGAGCACTGCGTAGCTCCCGATCAAGTTGACTCCAGAGGAGATGGCGGAATGGAGGAAAAGAATCGATTATGAGGATGATGCGCGCGAAGCGGTTGTGGCTTCTGAAGTACAGCGAAGCTCAATCCCACATTGACCATGCGCGTTCGAGGCGTTGACATCTGCTCTTTGGCGACATCAGACGGGGAATTAAGTCGATTAAAGCGAGAAGCACCCAGGCAGGAGTGCGATAGACTCATTGTTGACACTTACGAACATCCAGAGAAAACACAGCCCTCAAACGCAGACGGTGAAGGGCTGCTCATCGATTTGGAGAAGCCGGAGCTAGTTCCGCACATAGCGCCTCGATCTTCGTTATGCGATTGATGTCTTGAAGGCAAAGATAGGAGGTTGAAATGATGAGGCGTGCGGACGCTAGAACTCCACGTTATCAATAAAAGCAGATGTGCAAAGAGAATGAGCAAATGATTGAAAAGTCCCATTCCGCATCGGGAAGCGTCTCTGATTTATGCTGCAAAATGAGGCAGACCAACTCTCATCTCCGACCTCATTGATGGCTTAAACGTGGTAAGCAATGAGATTCAGACTCTCTCGCAATGAAAGTATTGTACAGAGGAGGCTGCGAAAAGAGAAAAACAAAGCCGGAAGGTAAGGAGCCTGAGAAAGGCCGACGAAAACAAAAACCAGGTCAGGAGGGCCCTGAGGAAGATAAAATCCTGATTTTTGTTTCCATGATGCTTGGTGGAACACTTCTTGGAAGTTGTCTCGCTTTTCATGTATAACACCCCAGAAATCACTACAAAATGAGGGTCTCTGACTCAACTCTCTCAAAATCATCATAATCCATTTGGCTACAGACGTACGACCGCATTTCATTTGCAGAAACCACTTATGACTGGCTGCGTGATGCATACTTTTAGTTTTCTGACGACTGTGCTGGCTGCTATGACTCATGTTATTTCGTCAGAAACCACTTGTAGTCGGCTGCATGAGTGCATCTAATGAATGATGTCACAGCCGATGAGTGCTTATGGTGATTTTGAGTTTTTATAGCATTGCAGGCACATAATAAGTAGGTATTTTGTTCAGAAAAGTCGATTCAGATGAGTGTGACAAAATATTAATTTTGCCTGCGTTGCTCTCACGAGTTAGAAATTTTCGATTATAAAACCTGGGATGTGCGCAGAGCAGAGATCTTCACAGAATAGGGAGTAAAGCTATAGGAATATTACATTAAAATAATTTCAAGATGAAACGCTTTATCGAGAGATCGCTGCCAATTTTCTCTGGTGACAGTAAATTGCACTTGCAGCATCGTGCATGCAAAGCAGACGAGCTCGACGAGACTTCCTGCTTACTTTATCGGAAACAGCAGTGAGGAGGTTCTCGATAAAGGCACGAGTGAAACAAACCGTTACAATATAACCACTGTCCGGCTCAGCTGAGTTGCCTCATCGCCAGCAACCTGAAGGCAGATTGCTCTTTGAGTAACGAGCGAGGAAAATGTTCCTGAAAATCAGCTTGAGAACACCTGCGGTTCAGAGCGAAAAACTTACGTTCTTGTTAACGCCGGCGGAGCTTGGGCAAAGCTGCAAGTGACTCAGGAGTGCTGCGACATTTACACGCACGTTTACATCTGCAGACTTTTGCCTATGCATTGCCACACCGGACTGGCGGCGGGATGCAGACAGCTGACTTTACATTACAAGCAAACGCCGCCTCCTACAGAAATCCGTGCCGCAGAAACAACTGCTCTTTGGCTCATGCAATCCATTGCCGACCGCATGACCTTTGAAGATGTGGGCTCAGGCCCTGACAGCTGAAGAATCACTGATGGAGACAAGAAGCGTGAAAGGATCACGCCAGGAGGGTAGCTGAAAAGGCCAAGGAAATTGTTGTCGCAGCAGTCTCAGGCCGTGAAATAGCATTCTTGCAACTTCAACTGCATGGAAACGCGATGGAGCGGGTCACTTGTCATAAATGCTGGACTTTCGGAGCTCTCTCGCCGCGGGCGAGCTGATCTCCGAAATTACTATAAGAGCCAGCCTATCCCAACTCGGCATGCCTGAGATGTACACGCTCGTCACGGCTATCCCAATCTTCTAGCTCATTGAATACAGCAGCTACGACGGAGTTGTGCCTCCGGAATTACAAACCGCCAGAAGCGACGGAATGAGTTACTGCATGCGCCTGCCAGGACAGCACCTCGAGTCGCCTTTGTAAAGAAGAGAACGGCCACCGGCGATGTAAACGCCAATTCTGCGAGTACAGCTGTAACGTAGAGTGCCGATTGACTCTCTGAATGCTGTCACAATATCAGAGCGAGAGGTAACGAAGGAGTAAATTTAACCTTCAAAGCGTCCAGTTCGGGCAAGACAAAATATCCACGCTTTCGAAGCTTCATGCCATACTTCTGGAATTGCTCCGAAGAGATAAAGAGAGAGAGCCCGCATGGTTTGACTGCCTGCGAAACCGCAGCCGGAGAGTACACCCATGAGCCGTGTCGATGAGCGAAATAAATGCCTGAGGGTTTCTGTCATGCAATACAAAATGAAAGCCGGAAGCACAGATGCGTTCACGGCTGCGTGCTTATTCTCTTTCCTTCACAAACCCGATCCGAAAGTGCCCCGTAGATGCAGGAAAATTCGCTCGGGCGTGAGACCGGAGCCTCCTGTTATTTGAGAATGTGGAACGCCTTGAACAGACTCTGGCGTAACGGCACCGACTGGCACGTAACCGAAGAACTGTGAGAACTCTGGGTCAAGAGGGTTTCCGTATGGCCAGCAGTTCGGGGAAACAAAGCACTTCTTCATCTCGTTCGTATGCGACCATTTACGCATAGCTGTTGGCGTCGCGCCAAAGGACGACGACGAAACAGTTTTGCTCTCCTCTTCGACTCACGGCGATGGCAGCCAGCGGAAGCGCAGAGAGAGGCATACGACTCGAAAATCTTCTGTCGGGCAAAGCCGTACGCAAAACAAATGCGAGATAAGAGTCATAGCAAACGCTATATCCATTAACACCGCGTACTCGCGGCTGCCATCATTCTTTGTTTTATTGTCGCAGCCGCCGGATGTTCGGATACAAGCGCTGAGGTTGGAGCAGCCTGCAGGTTTGCGGTTTCCAGGAAGCCGTTAGCATTCGGGCAGGAGTGCGGGAGAGAGAATCGTTACCGTTGAAAACCAATCTGCGACTGGATGCCCTCTTCGCCAGCCGAAGGAAGCTGGCTCCTCACTCCGCAAAGAGTGCCAGCAGAGAACTCGTAGTCAGGGCAGAGAGAGAGAACTTACGTCACGAGGCGAAATTCGCAAAACTTATATCATTCGCAAAATGCCAGCAGAGCCATGCATCGCTTGGCGGTTCGCTGGGCTGCAGCCATCGTGACTCGCGAATCGAAGGCGGTGAGGTCTCTGTTGCCGCAAAAGGTGGCGACGTAACGGTACATATACTCATCGACCTGTCCGGGCTGGCGAAACTGCAAAAACCGAAACGGGCCGACTGGCCTCACCGTGATTCCTCAGCACTCCGTGAAGTGCTTTGTTGCACGCAAACTGGCACGCAACTGTGACCGTGCTGCGAGGCTCGCACCCGTGGGAAGCGCGGAAAAACGGCTTGAAGTAATCGTTCGCCAACCGCGATATCACTTTTCATTCTGGCGTGCAATCCCAGGTACACCGTTCGACATCTTATAAAATGATGGATTTTGAGCATCGTCGAGGTAGCATACTCCGCCGAATATGTACCGCGCCTGACGCAAGCTCTGGACCTCACGGAAGAGTTTTTGACTTCACACGACGCAAAGGCTCTTCAAGGACATATATTATGTGAACTGCGACACGCGAAACCGGAGTGGCCACGAGCTTCGCGACCGTTTACCGATGAAGGAATAAAAGCGGTTCTGCCCGCCCGAGGATCAGCCTATCTTGCAGAGCGCGGATATGTGAGAAGTGAGCAAGACACGAATATCTATGCTGCTTCAAGGCCTGAGAAGGAAACACAAGGAAGCCCATGCGAGGCCGAGCATTCTCGAAAATCCGAACCATAGCGTCGCATGACTCTTTAACCAGCGGCGCACAGCAGCATGGGACTATCCGACGTTTGACAGAGCTGGGACCTCGGTCCATGCAGAGCTCTTAAATAACGTGGTAAGAGTGTGCGTCCGATGTCGGAAGCCCTGGGAAAATCTCGCGAGGGAAAGCAGCTTGGCTGGCCAAGCAGCTACCCGGCTTGAAAAATGGCAGAAATAGAGGCCTATGTCGTTTGTCATCACCAATCGCAATCCTCTGGCAAATAGGGCTACTTCTTCTACTCCAAGAGCAATAGTCCGCAAATTTCCAGCTCGAAGATAGGTAGCGTGAGCCAACACGCAATTTCGACACACACCGGGCGTGTGGGCAAAATGGAAATAATTGACATCGCCGCCAGTCTCGATAGCCTTCTGACAAGGCAAATGGCTTCGTGTCTGATTGAGCAGTGGCACCTGACGTCCACGGGCGTACAGATGTTTTAAACGACATAAGCTATGCGCTCGCAATAAAAGGCGAATAAGTCTCCGATACAGGCCAATGGGCCCAGCTCCAAACAGGCGTAATTTCTACAAGCCGAGTCTCTTCAAAATAGTTCGAGGCCAGAGCGCACCGCATGAGTGCCTTCCTGAAGATGAAAACAACAGACAACAACAACACAGCATGATATAATACTGGCGTTAGCACTGCACCGCTGCTACCCTGTCGTAGCAGCAGCGATGACCTGCGCGACAGGCGATTCTGAAACCCGACACTGTGTCGCTACCTGGCGCTCATTCTGCACTGGCATGAGCAGAATGCATGGCGATAAAGTGTCGCCCGAGACCAATCGGAAAATGAAACCGCAGGCTGTGAGCCATCTCCATGCAAAGTGCGTCTCTAGCAAGGCTGTTTCGCGCGCAATGAACGACATCGGAACCTCATCGCACTGAACGATCTTTACTGCAAGTCTGGTGACAGTCTGAGGAACGTCTCGATTGCATCTCGGGCTTCGATGAGATGGTCCACACTAACACTCTCGATCTCGAGAGCAGGATTTACGGCAGCGCAAAAATTCGAGTCGTTAGACGAGGTCCAGGTAGCCGAAAGAGGTTGCATGCCTTTCATGCTCCGGAGACTACGACTGCTGGCTGTGCCTGCCGAGCCATTAAAAGCCGTAAAGGCTCCAGCCAGCGCAGCCCTCCAACGACCCGCAAATTGGCGCGCTCAATGGCTTTACCATGTACGACGGCCCGATTGATCCAGGAGTCGTGCAGGCTCCGACCGTAAACGTCGCCCATTTGCGCAAGGATTATACAACCGGCAAGCCTCAACGCACCCGTCGCACCAGTCGATGGTGGAAATAGACGTGACCTGGCGAAGATTTGAAAAGATAACCTTCATGTTAACACCGCAGAGCTCAACGGACGTGCAAGGAGTCGACGATGATGGCAACGGCTTCTGTCGACGACGTCTACTGTAGACTACTGATTTCGTAGAGTCATCGGATGTTGTCGGTGGAAAAATTGAGCGAGATGATGCCGGGCCACGGAAAACACACGTGGCCGGAAACCGTGTCAGCTCCAGCCGAAACAACAACGGTCTTGGCGGCTGGTGCGAAAGGAGGCGATGGTAGCACGAATTCTGGCGTGAGGCTTTTTAAGCGTCAAATATTCCGCAAGAGGGCGAAAGAAGGGTAGCGCTGAGGCAGCCATCAAGTATGCTGCCGATAATGGCGCCGTGATTGCAGTGTTCGTGCGGGATATGCCCGCAAAGAGAACGTTAAAGAACCTCCGAAGTCTCTGAAAGAGGCAATCGACTACTTTTATAACGTTCGCGGGATGCGATGCTCTACGGTGCGCAACGCTCGGATTCACCCATGAAGGAGGAGTAATGATTTTTGCCGCCGGAAATGAGAACATGAACTTCAAGGAATTCCTGCCGCCTACGAAAAAGTAATCTCGGTGGTTTCGACTAGCTGAATTTCCAAAAGCAAGCTACCGCATCTATAGACTGGTTTTGCGGCTATGCCGGGAGGCGATCAGGATGCATTTGGGCTGAAAAGCCGGCGTTTTGAGTACCATGCCTGAGAAGATTGCCCCATCTGGCTACGGATATATGCAGGGTGTACGTCGATGGCATGCCCTCATGTGTCGGGAATTGCTGGGTTGGTGGTTCATACTTCGAAAAAACAAGGCTTTTACGGCAGATATGCTCAAAGAGAATCGTCTTCATTCCGCCCTACAATATCGATGAGCTCCAACCCATCTTATAAAAGGAAAATTGGGGCACCCGGCTTTATCGATGCACCTACGCCGCATTCTGGCTCAAGACTAGGGGAATCGCACCGCAAAAAGGTTGAAAACATCGAAATTTCGTCTCTTACTCCAGTGTGAGTCTAAAATGAAGCAGTTCCGATGCCGACGACAAAACAGCTGCTTTCAATATATATATAAGTGATGCACTAAACTCACAACCGCTTCGCTTGCATCGATGGAGGCTCAATGAGTCAACGGAATCGGTTATTCGGTCGACGGAACGATTAATCACAACTTCGAGTATCTTCGCGATAATGCCAAAACTACTATTTCGCAATCGTCGCCATCGACAGATGGGGCACGAATCGCCAGCCTCATTCGCCGAAGGTAAAACAAAACTCAATCACGCCCCATCCATAGGAGGGCACGCCAGCTGAAAACGGTTACAGTTGGTAGTGATGCAAAAGAAATCGTTCGAGGTCTACGATCCAGGATGCCGATGGTCATGAGTGGACGTATGCTCGCGGAGATAAGGGAGTATCAACACGCAGATTGATGAAAAGAAGGTCGAGTCACAATCTGGCCCATCTTGAGTGCAGGCGACTATGAATTTACCTCGTTATTGCAACCGACGAGTATGGCGCACGTTCAGAAAAAGGTGAAGTTCAGGAGTGAGTTAAGTATGTTCCGCCAACTTTAATTGAACTGTTCTATGATATCATCCTCTGAATGGACATGCAAAACTATATCGTGAAAGTTTTACACATTATAATATGAGTAATCCCGCAGTCAGCTTCTATTCGGCCGTGTCGCCCAATCCTGCGGTGGCAGTTGTGGAGCCTTCGGCTGCTGCGCGGGAGGCGAGTACGTTTAGCTATCTCGTGCATTGAGCAAGGGTACCTCTCGCATAACTGTAAGCGTGACCGACGGACAGAATACATCACAAAAACTCATTCCAAAGGTAAGAGTTAGCAGCGTGAGTCTGATCTGGTTTATATGATTTATCCAATACTGGTGCAAACAAATCTCAACGCACTTCTAAATTCCAGACCTGCTAAACAGGCGAATTTGTCATAAATTGCAAACGGGCTGAAAGAGGTGATGCGCGCAAGAGTGAAAACCAATAATAAAATGTGGCAACCATAGACCTCAGTCGCCTTTCTCGGGCACTTATCGCTTGTCTGTCAACACGGAGATTGGAAACTATAAGCAGGTTTTCACTTAAACGATAAAGCACAAGTAGAAAATGAATAAAAGCATATTCGCGGCCTGCATGGTCGCAATCTTATCGACCGCAGGCGCAGTTGCACAAAAACAGAACTCTCCCGTACCGTCGGTTAGCAATGAAGCTGGCTCGGCAAGTATGGGCGCAATTATAGTACGGGTTCCGGAGGAATGCACATCCATAAATCCTGCATTTTTCGTTCTCGGAGATAACAAGGGCGCTGTCGACGTCTCGGCGGCATGGGATGTTCTCGGAAAACAAGAGGGCGATGTCGGCAGTTCGAGTTCATTCTGCAGGCGCCGCATATCGTGTAGCCGGTCGGCATGCCATTCTGCAGGCTTCATATGCTGGCGGATTGAGAAATTGCCGGTTTCGACGCATTGGGGGAATCCGACAAAAGATTATAAACCCTGCGCCAGCTGGACGAAGCCCGATATTGCCTACACATACCGTTTTAGTACTCGTTTTGCAGCCTTCATCGCAGGCTCTGCTGTTTATAGTCATCTTGCAAAAGAACGCCCGCGGTGGCTCGGTATCATTTGGCGCGATCTATAACTCGGAGAATGTAAACTGGGCTCCGTTCCCGGCACGTTATTCCATCAGCACTCGTGTATCAGACCTCGACCGAAGCTCGATTACAGCAGCACTCGAGGTAAATCTTCCAGCATCGGCAGCCATAGGCGGGAGATTGGAAATGGACCTCGCGCCAGAACACATGCTCACAGCAGCAGTGGCTTCGCGATATTATTTTATGCCCTCACACGATCGACTTCTCACTGCCGGAATCGTGCGGAATACATGTACAACCGCACTGTGGCGGTTCAGGGCCGGTTACGAACTCACAGCATAACCTCTCGCCATGCAACGCTCGGAGCGGGCTTGTGCTACAAGGGACTGCGCCTGAAATGCCGGCTATTTGCTCAAAACCAATAATCAAGGAAGCAATAATTTTATCGTAGGGCTCGGATTCGATTTTTAGGATAAACAAAATCATAACATTAACAACACATACAAACATGAGAAAGATTTTTCTTCTAATTATTGCAATGGTGAGCATTGCAGCTTCGGCACAAATCTACAGAAACACCAGAGGTACGCTCACGAAAAACCTTTATCGATATAGCGATTCGTGGGTCGCAACATGGACAAGTGCAAAAAGAAGGCGCATACGACGGTGTAGTAACCAAAATGGTTGAGGGAACTGGCGCTCTCTATCTCACAAACCCCATGGCTTCTCTCGACGGTAAAAAGTTGAGCGCAAACTAGAGAAAAAGAGTGAAGGAAAATACGTGTGAAGCTTCCCCAACTCATCTACAGTTATGAGGGCGACGATGTGATGACGAAGGTGGACAGAGCGTGAGCATGAATTCTTCGCTCAACGAGATGTTCAAAAGCGGAACGAGTTATAAAGTTTTGTCGAAAAACCAGTCGAGTTGAGTTCACCTGGGACGGGTAAGCCTCAAAATGGTGAACGACGCGAGAACAATAACATTATTCTCAGTATGGTGAACAGCAAAGGTGAGTGGCAGAACAAAGGCGATTGGTCAATCTCAGTCATGAAGCTCACAACAGGCGAAAATTGTTCCGCCGACGGATGGTGTGCGATCTAAATCCAGGTAAATTACACCGGTAGCACGGGTGCGGTTGTTAGATGCGATTGAAAAGGATGGAAAAGTCTATCTTAAAAGGCCTCTCGACTGCTCCAAAACTAAAAAGATAAGTGGGTTGAGATGCCAACAACTGCCGAAACGGACTCTCATTTACCTCTGGTCAGTATCTCGGACAAGCAAAAACACGAAGATTTTGGCGGTTATAGCAGCGACAAGAATACATACCACGTCTTCGCTGGCTTATGAGGAAAAAATCGTCTGGCGATTCGGCCATAGTTAATAATGTTACACTGAAAAGAGATGCCGTCACCGGAAAAATATTCCACAGACAAAAGCATCTGCATCACGCTCGGAACTACAAAATCCTCCTCGGACAATATCAAACAGTCCATGCCAGGTTCACTTTGACACCCTATTCCAGAAGCAGCAGGCACTCCTGTGGCTCCGGAGCTATACTGTTGCTCTGCATCTCCGAGCTATGATTGTTCTACGACAAACACGACGCTCGCATTCTACGTAAAAATGAAAAGTACGGAAGGTAAGTACCTCGACCCTGACAAAATGTATTACAATGTTTTGTCAATGACTCTCCGACACCGTACACATTCCTCACGTATAACTACAATGCAGCTGACATGACCGATATTCCGTTTTAGCTTATAAAAGATTCCTACAACCGCGACATCAAAGTCATAAATAACGAACGATATCTGCACTTCTACGAAAACAATATCAATAAACTCGGTGTCCAGATGGTCTACAGTGACGGAACAAAACACATATCGCAGTTCTGTTATGCGCGCAGAGGTTGTCAACACCGGAATTGAGAATGTACAAGAGAACACAACTGCCGTAAAAAGGAAATTTATTCCACTGACGGACGTCGTATAAGTGCTCTCCAGTAAAGGCTTAAACATTGTGCGCCGGTCCGACGGAAAAATCATAAAAAGTAATTTCCAATCGCTAACCAAGCACAATAGCAGGGGAGTTTTCTCTAGGGGGCGCTCAAGCAGAGAGCAGCCCCATTTATTTTCCATATTTTCACTACTTTTGTGCGCATCTCACCTCACAAATCTCATAATAATCCTAACGACAATGAAAACATTACGTGACCGTATCCTGAAAGATGGAAGTGCTTTCGGGCGAGCATTCTGAAAGTTGATAAGTTTATTAACCATCAGCTGAGCCCGAATTTGATGAAACAAATAGCGGTTGAGTTCATCCGACGATACGCTTCTAGCGAAATAAATAAAATCATTACCGTTGAGGCAAGCAGGTGCGCCTGCGATTATGATGGGGTTCCTGTTAGATCTGCCTGTTGTGTTCGCAAAAGAAACAACCATCGACCATGAGTGGAATGCTTTCCAACAACGGTGTTCTCGTTCACTAAGCAGAGGGTATCACATTGTTCTTTCAGAGGAATATCTTGGTCGAAAGACAAAGTTTTATTCGTAGACGACTTCCTGCAGCCTATGGCAATGCCGCAAAAGGAATTATAGACCTATGTCGCCAAGCAGGTGCTGAGCTCGTGGGTAGTAGTTCATTATCGAGAAGGCTTTCAGCACGGTAGAAGTTATAGAGCAGGCTGGTATACGCTGTGAGCCTTGCGATAATCAGGTCGTTGGATAATTGTGAAATCAAATTGAAATATTGATAATATATGGAGAAGTCGAAAGAACTCATCTACGGTCGTGATGACGGCCACCACTCAGGAGACTCTTTTTGCGGCCGTTCAGCACCTGTTAGCCATTTTCATGCGCTATTATAACCTCCTCTCATCATCAGTTCGGCCTTGAAGTTCGATCTTGAGACTACCGGATTCCTTGTTTCGATGTCTCTTTTGTGTCCGGGTTGCACGTTTGTGCAGTGTCGACAGTTCGTGACCCGTGGGAGCAGGTTTCTATGCATTGAGGTACTTCTTTCTCCTTCATAAGTCCAATCATCGGTGCAGGAATGCTTGGTATGGTGGGTGGAAAAGCTCAACACGAAATGAGCTCTGTTATATTCTCGGTGCGTGTTTGGTTGCTCAGTTGTCGAAATGGTTGTGAGCCGATTGCTGCCTGATATCGAAGATTGTTACTCCGTTGGTATCCGGAATCGTTGTTTTCGCTTATAGGAATGTCCTCATTAAGGCTGGAATAAACTCCTGCGGTGGTGGACAGGTTGCAATGGAACTCGGCCAGTTCGGTTCGATGCAAAAACAGGGTTAGCTTTTGCCTCGTTTTGGGTAGGTATAATTGTTTTTAATCGGTCGGGCAATCGGTTTCTCTGCGCATGAGCTCTATCGTTCTAGGACTTCTTATAGGTTGTGCTGCTGCTTATTTCTCTTGATATGATAGACTTCCGGCCGACTGGAGGGTGCTGCGCATTGAATATTCTCTTCCATTCAAATATGGGTTACGATTCGATTTAGGTTCTGATAATCGCGTTGGGTTTGATATATCTTGTTACAGCCGTCGAGACTTTCGGCGACATCACTGCGAACTCTCTTATTTCGGGCGAACCCGTGAGGGGCCCTGTATTTATGAAGCGGGCGCAAGGCGGGAATTTTGGCCTGATGGCTCAACAGTTTCTAGCCGCTATTTTTCAGCAGTTCCCGAATTCTATCTTTGCTCAAAAACAACGGAATGATTGAGCTCACGGGTGTGGCTAGTCGATATGTGGGCTATTTTCATTGCCGGTGCGTTGGTACTGCTAGAGTTTTATTTTCCTGTTGGGGCAGTTGTTCTCGCTTATTCCCGACAGTGTGCTTGGTGGCGCAACCCTTCTGATGTTCGGGACGGTTGCTGCGGCGGGTATCCGAATCATTGCCGCAACCGAGATAAGCCGGAAAGCTGTCTTGGTTATGGCTGTGAGCTTCGCCACCGGTCTTAGTGTGGAGCTTGTTCCGGGAATACTCGACCAGATGCCCGAACTGGTGAAGAGTATTTTCGTAAGCGGTATAACAACCAGCGGCTTGACGGCGACTTGTGCCAATGCTTTCATTCGTATCAAGGGTAAACGGTGAGAGTAGATGTTTGTGATTAAAGAGTTCTAGATTGACCACTGTTTTGCAGGCCTTTTTGTCGATAAGTGCTGATTAACAAACTTATACCATAGTACTTTTCTTTTATGGCATCATTGGGGATGACGATGCCAGAATGGTGTGCCCAACAGAGTGGGTTCTATAAGACTGTGCCGTCTTGATAGAGTCTACTTGCTGTGACATTGGTGAGCGCTTCGCTTATCTGCCCGAAGGTTATTGTCCTTTCGTACTATGTATTCTTTGCCTTGCCGTTTGCCTTTATCAGACGGTTTAGATGGTTGCAGATATGGTCGTGGGGCCATCAGGTGAGAGTCTCAAGAAGATTTCATGCTTTGAAACTGTGCGTTCCATCCTATGAAACGCACGGTTTCATAGGATGGAATCCAGCGTTTCATCAGGATGAAACTGTGCGTCTCAATGCATGAAATTTCTCTGATACTCTAATCTATTCATACGCGTAACGGTCGATGTAGTTGTCGAACTCCAAATCTTCGGTGTATCCGTACTCTCGAAGATGTTTTAGGTAATATCCGTTTGCTGCTTGGGCATGAGGGTGAGCTGACCGTTCATGTAGCGATAGTCATGGGCTCACTGCCGAGATATTGTTGAATTTCTCTGCGCATCGGCGTGCTCGTCTACGCGCTACGTTGAGGAATATCTTGCGGAATCCCCATGCGGCGCGTATTACTCGCTACTCGACGAATAGCTGCACTTGCCTTTGCAAGGCGTTGGGATGAGACTGCGGGGCCTGTTGTTTTGTCGGCTGGCAGGTGCTGGCCGGCGAAATAGCGCATACAGGTTTCCTTCATCGGACATGGTTCGTTGAAACAGAGCTTCCAGGTGGGTGGGATGGAGTCGAAGTTGAATGATAGCTTATCCATTATTCTTATATTGGTTATGTTTGATTGTGTATCAATTTGTTGTTTATAATCAACTTTATTGTTTTCAGCTTTTTATGTACTATAACTCCTTCGTAATATGTTGTGAGGTCGTTTTGAAAGTATGTACATGTTATTGGTGATGCTTTTTATGCGTATGGAAATATTTATTTTTCTCTTTGGTGATACTGAAGTACTTCTGCGTAGCTTAATTCTTTGAGTGTCATCGCAACGACTAGAAAATCTTTATTGTTCTTAGATCGAAACATGCCGTGTGTGTTGTACTTTTCTGCTATTGAGTTTATTCCTCTGTATTCCCAATTCTGTATTGTAAATGAAAAATACGATTATGCCGGTGGCTGAATCTGATAACATACATCTCCGAGGAGTGCTCGGCAGATAGCTTTTCGATTATAGTGTATAAATCTAGCCTATGGCATTGCTGATGCTAAGTTTTTGAACTCATATTCGGTGAGAGCAGTATAAGGAAGAGTCTCGTCTCATTCACTGTATGTTATGAGCTCACGGGCTAGGGAGCTATGCCTCGTGAACATAGACTAAAAAGTAAAATGAGGACTTTTATTTTCATTTGTCATCCAACCGTAACATGAGGATATTCTAACTTGGAATTGAAAGCGATGCCTTTGTAACCGCGTGTCTTATAGTATGTTCATAATGAGTGAATAATTCTCCAGGAAGCCTACTATGATATATTTCTTTTTGAATTCTGAAAATCACTCCTAGCTATTTGTAATCCTCTTTCATATGAGACGCTACTCAAGTCAATAGAATAACAAATTCTCATTTTGTATTTATGCTTTTCAAAAAGTATCGCTTAAAGCTTCTTCTCTACATTCTTGTCCAAGGTGTTTTGAGTTCTTATCCTTTTTATCTCAGACACATAGCCTGATGAGTCTACTCCCAGAATGAAAAAGCATACGTGTTTTGTTGTCTAACATCTGTTGTACGGTTTCTTGTCCTAAAAGTTCCAGCATGATTCGGGAAACCGTCATTGAATTACTGTTCCAAATAATCACTGTCAATGCTTATCTGGCAAAAGCATTGCTGAAATATAAACTGGAGAAATATTATTATAAGAGTTCTCATACTAATTCATTTTATTTCCATAATCACGTATCGGCAGGGCTGAAGCTTGCAAAACAGTATCAGTGATAATTAAGATATTATCCGCTGCCCAAACGAATGATTCCCAACTTGTTGAACGCAAGTACCACGAGGAAGATGAAGAAAAACTGACACTAAAAAGGATATAAGACCAGCTAAGGTTTCTGTAAATACCAGACTCGAACCGAGGTTAGCGCCGCATTCGTCCACTGGAAAGCACAAACCAATGATAAAACCTATCAGGACAAACAACCCGGGATAGGCAACGCTACGTGTAAAAGTTGATTTTTGAAAATTCATCTCTCTTAATAATTAAAATAACGATTCCGCCTCACAATATATAAAACATTACATAGGTGATGATTATCTATCTTAAATCAGATTAGACAGCACTGCCGGAAAGATTGAAAACCGGCACAGATAATTATTGTGTGGTGATGAGTCGCAAACTGTCTGCTTTCGACCTCGCTTTCAACCACTGCTGGAGTTGCGTGCGTTCAGCGCAGACAAAGGATTGTTTGCAGCCGGCAACGGCTATCGTAGCGGAGTGTCGTCGAAGTATCGGTGCGAGGCTTCTGACACTTGCGAAAGACTTATTCTTCTCACCTTAGGGCAGAGACTTTGTCACCTCTTGGAAATCTCTTCCCCAGATTTCATAAGCGGTATATTCTCGTAACTGTTTGCTCACTGTGTTCAGTTGCGCTGTTTGTTCTATTAGCTGCTGCTGGATTGCTTTTGATGCCTGTGGCATCGTTTGCCCTTCAAGCAACAGGAGGCTGTCGGATTGGTATCCCTAGATAACATTCAGACGATACCCCTGAAAGATGATAGTTCTCCAGCTTAAGGTTTGCCTTGTCAACTGGCATTTTTCTCAATGGATTTTCCTATAGCCACGACTCTTATGGTCTTCTGTCGTCGTTGCGTGACTATGGAGAGTATCTGCGTACCTTTTAAAGGTGAGTTCATTCTTAATGAATTGCTGCGTATTGCTATCTCGCACACTCATTCGAATAATCTGTATCGTCATATAGATAGCTGGCAACATAGTTGTGATTGTAATTACAATAATATATTTCTTTGCTTTTTAGTCGTCTGGTGTCAGCAAATGTCTTCCGCTTGAACCGCAACATTCCTAACCCCTGACAAAAGTAGAAAGGCTATGAAAACAGTGTTGATAAAATAAAGATAGAACGCCCGAAAAAGAATGAAAAATCTCCAACAGCCAAACCATACCGGCTGTGGCATAGTGGGGGCATTAGTGCCGTGGCGATGGCTACCCCGGTATGACGTTTCCTTGGCCTGGTGGCTATGGCGAGAATACCGGCAGCACCACGAAAATAGCTACGAGCACATCACACAACGAAGGTGAAGTGCGCTAACAACTCGGACTGTGCCTCATTAAGTGGCGTGATGACAAAGTAGATGGTTGCCGTTATCACACGGATGACGGTAGTAACCAAATAGTTTTTGATAGACCGCTTGAGCAATTCAAAAATCATTGATCCCTCACAGACAGCCCCATGCCGATAATCGGACCCCATGAGCGGAGAGATCAAGCATGGCACCGATGATTACTGCGGTGGAATTGAGGTTCAATCCCAATGAGGCAATAAAGATGGCAAAGATTAATACCCAAAGGTTGGAAACCGTGAAACCTGATCCCACTACTGATCTGGCTGATTGTCTCCGCCTCGCTTTCCTTATCGGGAAGAGCATTAAAGTATCCCTTTACGACCTGCCAGAGTCAGCCTGTCTTGCGTCATTGTCTTTTTGTATTTTTGTAACAAAAATACAAAAAGAAATAACGTCATTATATGTGATGTTTTTTCTAGCCATACAAGAATAAGGGCTGATTCTGCGTGGAAATCAGCCCTGTGGATTAGGGTTCTGCTCGACGGTTCAACCGTCGAGACCTGATGAGGAGTTGCGTATATTCACGATGCACTTGCGGCCGTCTGCAATGTAGATGCCCTGGTTGCAGGTTGTGAAGGCTCTCTGATTTTACGACGAACCGGGGCGCCGCCAAGTGTGTAGATGTCGTGGGCGGCAGGCTTATCGCGTTCGATAGTTTCGATGTCGGTTGTGAAGTGAATGGTTATCGGGGCCGACTCGAGCCGTCGAAATAAAACAGCCGTGACGCTGTAGTCGTGAATCATGTCGGGGAGCGAACGGTATGTCAGAATGGTGGTTTCCGACGTGTTACCGCGATAGTCCCCGTCACAATAAATGTTGTAGCTCGTGAGTATGTTACCTGTTTCGTAGCTTGCGTCGTCAATCATGAAGATGGATGCTTGGTCTTTCGAGGTGTGTAGGTGGAATGGCGAAATAGCGTGTGCCCTGCGGGTAGTTTAACGCTTATTTTCGATCCATTTGCTCGACTCTTGCACGCAGGTGTCGCCGATTTTGACGAAGCTAGTGGTGTCGATGTCGGTTGAGGAAACGAGGACATCGAATGTTTCGCGTCCGCCGGTTTTTGGCTTAAAGTTGTTCACCCAGAAGCGGATTGTTTGTTCACGACCGGAGAGGAGTGGACTGATGAGCCAGTTGTTGGCGTCGATCATATTTTGTTCCGTCTTTAGTGAATTGATATATTGACACGAGAGCGTGCTTTCCGGGTGTGGGTCGAGCCCTCTGTCCGGCGCCGAATATATCTGCTAGGCTGCCAGTTGAGGAAGGCGAGTTGCCCGTCTTGGTGCGGATAAGTTCCTTTTTCAGACAGAGCGCCCAGCGACCGTGGTCGGCGTCGACAGTTGTCCAATCACCGAGGATGTTGCCCATGCTTCGTGGGTTTCAAGTCGTCGTTCACGATATTTGTTTCGATGTTGGGCTCTTTTCCATGTGAGCTTCCAGTTTGTTTCCTGCTGCTTGTTCGGCTCGGAGGTTGGTTGGCTGTGGAAGGTTGGCTGTGTTGAGTTTCCGTCTTCCTCCTGGAGCTGTTGGCATCCTCGAGGTCGTTTTCTGTTTCAACCCGTGCTACAATCTTCATGTTCGATGATTGGTCGAGCGAGCTGGTCCTCACGGTCACGGGAATTTCCACCTGTTGCATTAGCTGAACATCTGGTTGATGGTTGTTGTGAAAGCTTCTTTTCCGTTCGCGGTGACGATGACTTTCGAGCCGCGGATGTTATCGATGCCAACGTTGGTTACTCTGATGTTGAGGTTTATGGGCTGTCCTTTCTTGACGCTCTCAACGGTTGTCATGGATATGGCGGCATCTTTCTGGAGCGGGTCGGTAATGTTGATATTATCGAAGCATATCGGGTCGACTCTGAGGAGGCATTTGCTATACCGCGGATCCTCACGCGGATATAATCCTGCCCCTATAAGGTCGGATGGTAAACCAATATAACATGGTTCCACTTGGTCTCACCTGCCGGTAAGGTTGCAAAGTTCGATTCCCAGATTTTGCTTGATGTTCCGTCTTTCTTGACAATCTCGAGCTCTAGGGCCCCTTCGTTCCTGACAGTGCGCGCATAGTCGAAGAGTAGCTTTGCAGTGTGGCTCATTGAGGCTTATTTTTCCGCTGACGATTGATGCGGTACCAGCTCTTTGAGGACGGAAGACGATTGCTCCACCGTCATTATCCACCGTCATGTCGCCTATGATTTCCCAGGTCGTTTCCTTGTTGGGACGCTCGATGGCGAAAGAACGGTTTTCAAGCCGAAAGCTCTTTGAAACTCGTTATGGAGATGGCAGAATATATGGCGCGCCTACAACAATTGCACCGACTCCGTAGAGACTCGATCCCATATCGGTGTTTGCGTTCACGGCCCACTGCTTGTAGTTTTTGCGGCCCATCGTTGTTGCTTAGTCCGCTTACAATATATTCCGTTCCGCCTTAACCGAGCCTATCTTTTCTCGCAGCACCGGCGTCGGTCACGTTGTATATATCGTATCTTACTTCCGACGGAATGCAGATTCCACCTGTTGCGCCCTCGACAGGGCTGCCATGTAATCTTAGCCGATGTTGTCTGGTCGATTACCCAGAACAATCGGTACGGTTGGTTTGTCAATTCCGATGAACACCTTGCCAGTGGCGCGTTCTCCGTATTCTTCTCCATTGAAGGCAATGACGGAGTATGTCGTTACGTCCTCAGTATGCCTTGTCGTCAGTGGCTGTTATGGTGGCTCGGGAGTTGGGTTGTTAATAGTTTTGATGATGTAGCTGGCCTTGCGTATTTCAATTCGTGAGATTGTAGAGAGAGTTGTTCCACCAGTTGTTTGGGTTGGCGTTTTGAATGAGAACAATGCTTTTAGCGTGCCTGATGGGTCGGGCGAAACGTGTGTGAGGTCGGTCGGCTGCGGGCCTTGTGGGTTTCTGCCGATTCAATCATGCAAGGCGAATCCATGTGAGGTAGTACATCTCGGCGTCGGATATGGCGTGGAACCAAAGTGATAATCGCCATCCACACTGGGAGAAAAATGTACCGCTTAGCGGGGTGTAGGCAATGGATGATAATCTGGTTGGCCCCATAATCTGGTTGGCCATATCGGAGGCCTTGTTACCTTGTCCATACATCACTTCGATGCGCCCAACACACGATGTAAGCGAATTGCGTGCACGGAAAGCTCAATGTATAGTTCTTACCACCATGGAGATGTATGGGTGGGGTGATGAGCCAGTCATCGCCGCGGCTCGCATCGCTGAATTTATAGAAGAGAACAGTTGGTACTCCCGCTGAGCCATTTCCATGTTGAGCCGTCGTTGTTGGCGTCGATAATTGTGCAGAGGGCAGCATCAGTTCCGGTCAGGAAGTCGTCGAAGAATGGAATGCTGAATGCCGACCCACTTCCACACCGTTACTAAAAAGCAAGACTACTCTGGTGTTTTCTATTCTTGGCGCGAACGGCATAGATGTATTCTTCAGAGTCTCTGGGGGATAATTCCGGATAGGTTGTTCCGGTATAGTCATTTACGACGAGAGTGGTGTCGCTGCCGGATATTTTTGTAGATGTCATATTTCAGCGTACCGAGGAAACCTCCGTACACGCCTTCGGTAGGAGCGTCCCATGTAACGGTGGCTTTTATTGGCCGAGTTTATTTCTCGAGCTTTTACGTTGGTTGCCAAGCTCGAATATCGAAAGCCAATGTAGGTTTCCATCTTGGCTCGACCCGGCCTACGCCATTACTTCACCGTCACGGTAATCCTATTGATTCCTCTGGCAGTGAGTGACGTCCACTGCATTCACTACAAGCGGGACGGTGCCCGTTGCTATTTCGCTTTCTGTATGCTGGTTATGTTGTAGGTCAATGCTCCGCTCAATGCTGAACCACCGAATGTTTTATTGCCCTGAATTTATTTCCTTCCCGGGAGCGACGAGCCTGTAAACTCTTTAGTAAGATCTATTGCGGCCGGAGCTGCGTTGGCAGCCTCGGAGCGTGGGTATGGTCGTACCCATAACATTGAAGCGTTGAGCAAGCTGCCCACTAACACGCGACCGTCGTTAAGCATCGACCGTAGAGCATAGATAATCCGGTAGAGTCTACATGCAGCCCAATATTAGAACCTCATCGGAAAACTGAGGGTCAGATTTCGCCGCCTGGAAACAGGCATTACCGTCGTCGAGCCACCTGGCTGCTGGTAGAACCTTGCAGAGTTTCCTCCCGTGTTGCGGCCGATGCGATAAAGATCACCATCATTAGCATCACAGTAGGCTTTACCATCGCTCGTGATTCCCCATTGCGACATATTGATGTGTGGCCGATCCGATGGTTGTGTCGAGCCGCGGTTTGATAGTCTATCACGCCGCCGAACCCTTTACGAGATAAACTCAGAGCCATAGAACTCTGCCGAACACTGCGCCTGTTTGCAGGGTCGTTAGCCGTTTCAGTTGCCACCACGCTTACAATCTTCTCACCACTTGGCGGTCGCCAATCATTTCCCACGTCTGGGTATCGAAGGCGAAATGAATAATGAGACATTCCCCAGCCCGAACAGGCTGTATCGAGTATTATAATTCCGTGCAGCTGTTCGGCATCCTCCACTAGGGCCGCTTCCGGCGTTGGAAATAGCCTTTTTCATAGGAGGCTAATCTTGTGGACGAGATGTCGCTTTCAGGATTTGCAACATGCAAATCTCCAGTGAAGTTATTCGACAAGTTATTATCTGCCCACATTTCCAGATTAGGCAATACTGTTAGTACCTCGCCTGCCTTTGCGAGAGGCGCGGCAGAGCGACGCTCCGTTCACCGTGGTTCGCGCATGAGCGGGCGTTTTGCATGGTTCTGCATCATCGCTGAACATACCGGAAAGGCATTAGTCTTCTTTAAGCCCTCCGCCTTATCGTTCCGTGGCACCTTTCAAACTTAGGGCACTTCGGTTTCTCGGCTCCGTTTGGTGCCGATGCCGGTACCAGTGCATAGACGCAGTAAAGGCTAGCACGGCTAAAAAGAAATGTTTTTCTTTCATGTTGTGTTGGAATAAATCGACACCAAGATTGTGTAAAATTATTACGGTAAAGGAAAATAGTCAAAGTGTCTGTGTCGACCGTGATTTCTTATGTTTTGTTTGCTGCGGAATCTCTAATTAAGATTTAGACAGTACATAAGACATATATATAGTCTCTGTGCCGAGTTTATGTTGATTGACGGGTGAGAGACCGTCCTCATTCTGTGGCTCATCATTCTCGGCGCTCTGCGTTAACGCGATTAAAGTCTCAGGTTTATTATACGAGCTAAAGGTCAGGAAGAGTATTTTCATGCCGATATTCACCGCAGAAATACATCCTGGTATGTTTTGTGTCAATATTCACTTCGCAGAAACAGGTCCTGGTATGTTTTATGTCAATATTTCACCGCAGTAAATACATCCTAGTATATTTTTATGTCGATATTTACTTCTGCAGAAATCACATCCTGGTAAGGCTTTTGTGTCACGACTCACTCTGCAGAAATATACATGTCGAGTATGGTTTGTGTCGATATCTCACTTGCCAGAAATATATATCGAGTATGGTTTATGTCGATATTCACTTGCAGCCATATGTACACGAGTATGTCGTGTGTCAATATTCACTTGCAGAAAGACATAATATGCTGGTTTCTACGTCTGTCGAATGGTATGTGCAAGCAAGGTCGCGTTAACCGGATAGATAGAACATGTAGGATATAAAGGGTGTTGAATTGCACTGGCTTCACGACATGAAGTGTTTTGAGTCTCGCCGGACACGTGTCGATCTATGGATGAGAGGCGCGGATACGTCTCATTTCTTAATGACCGATTGACGAAGAGGGTAGGACAGGAATTTCTTTTAGTTGTTTACCTTTCACGGCATAAGATTAGATCGAAAACCAGCCGAATTGCGATAGATTGTTTCTTTGCGCCTTTGCAGTTAGCAGGGACAGGCGGAGAATGTACCAAAGAAATGAGTGTCAGACACCGTTGGTCGACTGAATATTCTCGCAAACGGGGAAACGGCGACTCGCAGATGGCTGGCAAGAGAAGCGTATGCCCATGTAAATGGACGGTCGATGGACTGCTGTCATCGGTCACGATGAGAACCACCGGCTCACGAAAACTAATGGGCGCGATTATGCTAAGTGCTGTTCCTCAGAACAACACCGGCCGCGATGGGCTATCGTGCAGTGGAGCGGATGCTACAGGTGGCAGTAGCGCCGGTGCAGCAATGGTTTAGTGCCGACTATTATTCCATAAAGAGCGGTGAAAGGATGGCTCATCCGGTCATAGATTATCAGCCCTAAGTGCGCGACGACTTGACTCTCGGATCGGTGGTTTTGACTGCGCTGATTATCCACACGAATACGCTCGGCAAGAAACCGACTTCATGCGCACGCTGGATGGTCTCGACCTTCGGCCGTTCTCTAGCCGTGAAACTGGCATCCCAGCGAATCCCTTTCTTTACACTCGAAGAGGGAGGCGCATCCTCCGGACGAGCGGGCGAGAAGCAGTCTCGACATGCGGAATCCGCGTAACAAGTGCTAGGTATCCAGCCCGAAATGGAGCGTGTGTGGTGACGACTCATCTGGCCGAAATTGGGGCGCTGCAGACACAATTAAACTATACGACGCCCGGATCTCGATACGGAGGAGTTCCCGGTAGAGTGCGTCGGTGATTATCCCCGTCTATAATCGCGGAGCATACCATTACAGATGCGGTGGAAACTCGCCTCGAGCAGGAAACGAAATCTGAGTATAATGTTATCGTTGTGGATAATCATTCAACTGACGTGGACAACGGATATTCTGGCTAGACTGGCAGCTGAAAATACGAAGCTTGTGCATCATTATACCGGTAGAGAAACGACCCGGGATAGGTGGATGCTGGAATGTGGCGTTGGCCGAGCTAGCTGATGCGGACGCTCGGCAGTGCAGCCTCGACAGCGACGACCTCTATCATCGTCTGAGACGTTGCAGACCATTGCTGATGCCGCGCGAACAACAGTCGGCAGGCGATTACGGCAGCTAATCGAATGTGCAACTTCAGCTTGAAACACTGCAATTTCGACTTCATCGTCACGACGAATGGACAGAAGCTAACGGCCGTACACGCCCTCGCCCCAAATGGACTCAGGTGCACCGCGAGCATTCTTCACTCCGCTTGCCCGCAAGATTGATTCCCGGAATACGAGCGGCGGCGAGGACTATGCCATGGGATTGGCGGATCGTCAGTCATAGAATCAAGCGAATCGCATGACGAGTGGTACATCTCTGCTCGACGATGGAGTGGCTGAAGCAGCGCCCGTTCGCACGACACTCAACGCAAACAATCTTTTGAAAGATCGGCATGCACAATTGAAACAGTTATCTCGCTCGCCAGGAGACAGAGGTCAGGCTTGTTCAGTATTGGCAAACGATCTCGCCAGCGGAACACCTCGGCGCTGGTCCGCCGACGCGTGCTAGGCGATTCTAATGAACTTAAAACGTACAAACGCGAGCAGCTAGGGATCCTTTTCGGTACAATTTAATCCAGGCAGAGGGACTATGCGCATTGGCGCCAAGATAGATCGTGCTGCACAGAGGCACGCCCATGCTTTCCTTTGTGAGTGAAAACAGACCGACTGGAACAGATGAAGCTGGAGTTCGGATGAGCAGTTCTGACATTCTTATTAATCCGTTCCCATTTTACCACTGACGCTACCGTACTACGGATCCATCAGCCGCAGAGAATTGCGGACAGTTATGGCACGATTAATCGTTTCCTCTGCGCTATCCCGAAACGATAGTGTTTTTACAACGGGCCGAAATGCGGAGCCAGTGCGCCCGACCATCTGCATCGGCAGGCGAGCGGACAAGTTCCCACCGCATCCAGTTGGCATGTGGAAAAGGCGGTAATTCATAGCGTAGTATCTCGAACTCGGGAGCGATGAATATATCGCCGGAGTTAAGGGATATGTTTGTCCGGCGTTGGCTTGAAGTTAAAAGCAAGAACGAGGGGAGTGTAAACGTTCTGTCTGCTGAGCCCATTATAAGTAGCTCTCCGCGGCCCGCCGACAACATTGAACCGATGATGAATATTGTATTTTGGCTGGTCAGTCGGGAGTACAGTCCTCTACAGTTGTGCCCTGCGGGCGAAACATCGGCCTGATTCGTCATTATTCCGAGGGTTCTGAAACACAACTGCTTGTGAGTTCCGCAGCGGCGCCTCGATATGGGCGGCCGCCCATCACGCCGCGCCAGCTCAGGATTTTGGAAACGTCTCACCGAAAGAACTTGCTACCAGTATATTGCAGAGGCTGAGTCTTTTCGAGCAAAATGGCACGCTTAGTCGAACAAATAAAAGAACAAACCAATTGCAGCCAGTAGTATAATGAGTGCATCTGAAATCAGCTTTACTCTGTACGGCTGTTGCACCGTGGAGCCAAGATAAGCGGTTCGCATAAGGTTGCATCTATAAACGGCGGAATCGGAACTGAAGCAGACAAGCAAGCAGTCATCTTTTCGGCCCGACCTCCTGAGAAAGTCATATGGTCTAGCTTCAATGATGTCGTCATTGGTAAAGAACGGCCGAGTACAGCGGCACGGAATCGCAAACCTTCTATGGTAATCTCGGCCGACAGTGGACAACAACCGTATTTAAAGTGCTGTGAACGCTGTGGACTCGAAAAATATCTCGTGAGTGTCATATTTCGAGCGAAATGAGTGCAAACTGCCTCAACTGAACTCCTCAAAGCTCACGCCGTGATTTCGCGCAGCTGGATAATGGGCACAGATAGGTGTTGAAAACGGCACGAAAACAACCGAGCAGTGTACCGAGGATGAGTTGACAAAATGGTATGATCGCGACGACCATAAGTTCTTTGACGTGTAAAGCCGACGACCATTGCCAGCGCTATCAAGGTATAACCAAAGCTAGTAACCGGCGAGCGGCTGAGGCTGTGGAATTGACGCGTGACAAGTGTTGATGCATGATGGCGAATTGTGCGATGCGCGTTTCAGTAAAATGTTGCGGCGAGCAAACGGAGGAATATTCTTACCGTTGGGAGAATATTCATAAGCCTTACCCACAGCCGTAGCCGACAAATCTGTAGCTGCGCGACCTGCCCAATCTGACTCGCGAAGACGAGGCGCGCTGATGGATTCTTGCCGAACCTGAGGCTTTTTGCAAACACTAAAAACAAGGAAGTACTCGCAGACAGGTACTTAATGACTATGATCAGGAAACGCCTGATTTTTACAGGTGGAGATTTATAATCGAGCGAGCGAACTATCGGGTCTAATCAAACGTAAAACTGGAATAGATTTTTGGAATTCATTTCGAACTTATTCCGCTTGAGCGAGGGCGAAGCGGTCGTATAAGCCGACTGAAAATTGTGGATCTAATCGTACGTTTATCATCGGAAAAGAGCTCGAGATTCGTCGTGCTTTTAAGCGAACCCATCTACAGTTCGGCGTTTGTTGTCGATGCACCTGAAACGGTCTACGGTATTCTCACGATTCGTATTTTCACGGAGCCGGCTGGGACATGGTGTTGGCCTATGTCAGATAGGTGCTGCCGTGATGGGCGAAAAAGGTTATAAATACCACGAAATTTCTGGACATTATTATTCGACACCACGATAGACAGGCAATATTGACCATGAACGATAAAATAATTAATGGAATCCCAATCGCCGGCTGGCGGAAAAGCAATTGGTTGTGGAGTTTACCGCTTTACTTTAGCTTGCGGGTGCCATATGTCACGGTATTTTTACTGCAATTGTGTTTTTCAATCGAATGTGACCCTTTCGAATAGTGCAATTTTGTTTGTAAGCGCGCTCTGTTTTCACCCATTGCTTTGCATGTCCTTTGCTCGAACGAGTTGTGTGTGGTATGGCACGAAGCGGATGGATTATTCTAACTGAGCTTGCAGTGATTGTTGCAGTCGAGATATTGGCATTAGCCTCACCCCGATTTTGGTTGCCGATTTCGTATTTCTGCTAGTAGCGATAGTCACGGCCGGCGAAATCCATTCGGTTGCCATAAAGTATTTCTATCGTCTTTTCGACGGTGCGCCGACAACGGCGGGCAAGCACAATCATTCGAACCGTGATGTGTCTGATGTCTATTGCGGTGTTGTTTGCTCTTCCGGCAATGGTGGCTGGTAAATTTGAGGTTAATCAATCGTACTATTCAGTCGTCGTGGACGGCCGCATTCCATATTGTTTCCGCGATAATGTTGGTGCTTATTTTTCATATTGTTTTTCCGCATCCGGCTCGACATGCCATCGCATTCGGCCCGTAAAAGTTTGCGTAGTTCCGTTTAAAAGCTTGCGATAAACCTCCCTTGCGAGGCAGAAATAATATGCTTCGTGGCTCTTTTTGTTTCTATCTTTCCTGAAAGTATGTTTTCGCGTGCTGTACCGCTGTTTTCATTGATCCGGGCAACGGCGGTTAGTTTGTCGCCCCAGGAGATTGCCTCGTACTTGGAACGGTTGGAACATTCTCTTTGATAATCGGTATTATCCTGGTGCTCGAGCAATTTCGAACCATGGCTTGCGTCGAAGTTTCTGGCCAATGGCGTTGGTATTACACTACCAAAAAGCGCTATATCTACCTTAGTTATAGTTTTAACTGTCGTTGTGGCTCATCAATAGCTGTATGTTCGTTGAGCAATTATGTTTGGGTTTCGGATAATGGTTCATACCACCATTGTTTTTGAAATATCTTCTAGTTCGCGTGCCATGTTTTCTCATTCCTCTGCGATATCCTTGATAGCCTTTTTCGATATTTCTTGGTTCACCTATTGCCGGTATTTTTGGAGGAGTACATCGGATATCGTCAGTTCTTTTATAATTGTAACTTTGCTCGGTTTAATTTGTTCTGCTGCAGCACATGTATTCTATTCAGGCAAGACTAATAGGTTGTAGAGTAAAACCAAAAGGTTTTGTCTCGTGGAAGTTCCGCAAACATTAAA
>BNJS01001679.1_pt1 | contig 127962 bp, 157 predicted proteins | sample 8540461 | NCBI WGS metagenome assembly BNJS01 (sample SAMD00202454, study PRJDB9452) | human saliva metagenome | isolation source: human saliva | place: Japan
ATAAAAGAATGTACACTTAGTTGTTATAGAGATGACTAAGTGTACATTTGTTTTATCTTTTTACTAATTTTGTTTTTGTTTATTTTGATGTTTTTACAGGCTTAGGTACATAAGGTGGATAAAGTTTACGTCCTAATAATATTTGAAACGCTACAAGGATACCACTGACTACAAAAGTAAATTCCCTATAGCGGCGATACTCGTATATGTTAAAAATGTTAACATTATAGGAGTAATCCAAACCATATTTTTAGAAAACATTTTGTATACGTTCGGCCTCAGGTGTGGTTTGTGACATAGGATTGCTTTTGCATCATACTTTGAGAAATTTTACCAACAATCATATATATTACAAAAAAACAAGAATTAATAGTATGTAAGATTTTTTTCTCCAAGTGAAATAGATAAAAAGCTTGAATCAAGAATATCTTTTTGAATAGATTGGATTCTGTAGAGTAAAGTATAAACCAGAAATAAACGGTGCTTGAATTAGAATAGGTATTAAATTACCGAAAATTGCTGGTGAACAATCATACTTTTTATATATTTTTAAAGAGTTCTTTTGAAGTTCAGTTTGCTCAATTCTTATTTTCATTCGTTCATCATTATTAAGAGCCCTCTTTGATCTTCACTAAGCTTTTTAATTTTATTTTGTACGAGATCTAATTCAGGTTTTGCTTTTTTCCATATTGATAGATGATGTACGTTGTTTTTATAATTTTTCAACATAAAAGGAAGTATAATACCTTTTACAATAAGTGTAATAATAATTATAGAAATACTCCCAACTTTTAACATAGACATTAATATTTGATAAAAACATATCCATATTTTTGGTGAAAGTATTATAAAAGAAACCATCAGTATCTTTTTGAAGAACATCCAGTTAAAAATATGACTAATATTAGAGTATAAATACAGAATAGATTTTTCATTTGTCGTCCTCCTTATAGATATATTATCATATACATGTATAAAATGAAAGAGGTATCATATAAATATTTTTAAATATAATATTGTAATTTAAAAAGAATTATTATAGTTAAAGTCAATTATAAATAAAGAAAATTATAATTCAGAATTAAATAAAAGGTGAAAATATTAGTATAATTTATTTTTCTAAGTGTGTAAGTAAGATAGAAAATAATGTTAGTAGGTTTAATTAAAGTATAGAAATATAGAAGATATATATTTATAGAGAGTGTATATGATTTTAATTTTTGTGGAAAAGAAAAAAATTAGAAAATGTATTATTGAGAATTTCATATTGATACCATTGTATTTTCATATTAAAAATAATGGTGTAAAGTTTAATAACACTATAAAAATAAAATTGTACAGAATATGAATTTTTCCACATACATAATAGGAGGTATTGATAATGGACAGTACATTAGGAGCTATAGTTGAAAACTATAACTATTGGTTTTATATATTTTATGTTTAGAAGAAAATTTCTCCTATTTTTTAAAAAGAATAAACGACAATTAATGGTGGAATTGATACTGACAGTTATATTTTGTATTTTCTTTCCAAAGGTGATAAAAATTGCTATAATTTTTAGTAGTTGAAATTATTTTTATATATTATAGATTATCGCAATGAGAAGAAAAAAATTCTATAAAAATAAAGTTACATAATTTTTAAAAATGGAGAGCAATACTTATTTAATTTTTTAAAAAGAAATTTATTCTTTTTCCTGTAATAATTTTACTATATCTTTACTATATATAAATTTGACGTAGATTAATTTTTTCATTATAATATGTAGAAAAAGTCGGAGGGAAATACCGACTCTAAAAAGAAAATACTCTCAAGTTGATGTAGTCGTAGGAGTCTCGACTCTAAAAAGAAAGGCTCTTTTTATACAGTCTGAATTAGGTATAGCTATCACAAAAGAATTATTTATCAGTAAATCACTAAAATAAATCAAATTAAGCATCGTTAATAGCCCCCAAAATTTGTCTGAATTTTGAGGGCTATTACTCTTGTTAACTAGTCTTTTTCTTTATTATATATTTAATGATTATATAAGATAGCGATATAAAAATAATATATTTTAAATTTGTTATTTTTATATTGATTATGTAAAAAGTGTATTCATTATACTTGTAAGAATCAGTAATGAAATTATATTGATTTTTATCAGTCAATATATTTAATTTATTTTTATCTGAATCTATTATTATGTAGAATATTCCAGAAAAAGTGTACATATAAGTAAATAATTTATTATAGAATGTGTTCTTTGTTATTACATAATTTATTATATTAATAATTGTTATAAATTTAAAACAAGTTAATATGTTTTTGTGTCATTTTTATCTCCATTTTTATTTAGGTATATATCAATGTGACTTAAAAATTAGGATTTTATTGAAATTAATTTTTAAAGTGGCTCGCAATATTGATTAAGTTAATTGCTGATCTTTTTCTTTTTCTTTTTTTGTTTTAATTTTTCTATTTTTATTGACGAAATATGAACCTGTTCCTGATAACAGGCCTGTTATTACAGCGAATATTGCTATTTCTATATATTTTTCAGTATTCATTTTGTTACCTCCTACATACTTCATTATTGTTTTATTTGAGACAGATAATATTTATCTAAGATAAAGAAAAATAACTTAATTATATAATTTAGTCCCTATTGTCATCCAAATAGATGTTTTTAGATTTATTATGCTTTTGAATTTATAGATTTAACTATACTTTAATTATATAGAAGATATAGGGGTGATTAAAAGACTAGTAGAAAGAATAGTACGTATAAATTTAAAAATTTTTATTCATGAAATATACCTTCGCTTGTGAATGTAAAAGCATAATATATGTTTGTAATTACGTATAGATCAAATCATATTTCTATTATTAACGCTTTTCATTGTAACGTGTTTTTGTGTTAAAGTCAATAAAAGACAATAAAAACGTATATTGTATATCAATCTGATATGATTCTAACTTTTTCACTATGAGAGAATAGTTTATCTGATATAATGTAAAGAAATGAAATATATAAATTGATAAGATTATAGATTTTTTTGAAATCTACTAAAGGAGCTTTTGTATGATAAAATTAGTTGTTACAGATATTGATGATACGCTATTAAATAGTGATCGTGAGATTTCTAAGAAAAAAATAGAGAAGTAATTGAAGAGTGTAAGAAACAAGATATTAAAGTTATTTTAGCATCGGGTAGACCCGATTTTGGAATGATGAGTATAGTAGAAGATTTACAACTTGATAGTTATGATAACTACTTACTTTCATTTAATGGAGCTAGAATCGCCAATCTTAAAACGAATGAAGTGATCTATGAGAAGTTTTTATCTCCTGAGAGAATTAAGTTTTTAATAGATGTTGCTTTGGAGAATGATTGTGATATTCTTACTTATCAAGGTGGGAAAGTTCTTACGAATCGTGATAATGAATATGCACGAATTGAGTCAGGTTTAGTAAGTGCAGAATTAGTAATTATTGAAAATATGAAAGACGATATTAAAGAAGGTGCGGCTAAGGTAATAATTCTTAAACATCCTGATGAAGCTGTTGCGGTGAAAGATAAACTAGTGCTTGAATTAGCTGATGAGTATGAGGTTGCTATGTCTAAACCGTTCTTTATTGAGATTAACGATAAGGGTATTTCTAAAGGAGTATCTTTAGATTCATTATGTAAAAAACTTGGTTTAACAAATGAGAATGTAATGGCATTAGGTGATGGTCTTAATGATTTAAGCATGATTGAGTTTGCTGGTATGGGAGTTGCGGTTGATAATGCTAATCCTACTTTAAAAGAAGCGGCGAATTTTATTTCTAAGTCAAATGATGAAGATGGTTTCGCTTATGCTATTGAAAAATTTATTCTTGGAAAAGATGTGTAGATAGAAAGAGGTTCTGATGAAAGTAACTTTGATTTGTGTTGGTAAAGTTAAGGAGAAGTTTTATAGAGATGCTATAAAAAGAATATGAAAAAAACGTCTTGGAGCATATATTAAGCTAAATACTATTGAAATTTCAGATGAAAAAAAGTAAAAGGTAGAGAATGATTCAGAAATAGCTCTTTGCGATGGAAAAAGAAGGAAATAACATATTATCAAAAAAATTAAAGATAATCAGTATGTTATTACTTTGGAAATTTTAGGTAAGAATTTATCAAGTGAAGAATTTGCATCAAAAAAATTGATAATTTAATGCTTACAGGTAAGAGTGATGTTGCATTGGTAATTGGTGGGAGTTATGGTCTTTCTGATAGTGTGAAAAACGTAGTGATTTTTGCATTATCGTTTAGTAGAAATGACGTTTCCACATCAGATGATGCGTGTTGTTTTACTTGAACAAGTATATAGAGCTTACCGTATAATAACAGGAGCAAGTTATCATAAATAATATAACGGATGCTGACACTAAAGTCTTAATTTTTACAAAGTTTATATAAAAAATCATAGACGCAGTGGCCTATTGATATCTAAATTCACTTTATAAAAAGCTTTTTAGATATCTAATAGCCTAACGGGGTGATTCAATAAAATTGATTTCTATGAAATAACAATTTTTTTGAGTCACTCCCTTTTTACTATTAATTTATAACAGATTTTTTTAGTATAATAAAAGGTAGAAAAGGAGGAAAGTTATGTTTAATTTTGGATAATTATATGTTAGAACGATTATATAATATCTTTGGAGGGAATAGCTATTCTATACGGTAGTATTGGATATATTGTTTCAGTTATCTTTTCAAAAAAATTATGTTTGATATACTTGGTGTTAAACCGATTTTATCGCTTATACCATTTTTATAATACTTTATAGGATTTATAAAGAGTATAAAGGTCGTGTTTGGAAGAGAAATTGGGGAGTTGCATATCTATTAACTTTTTTGTGTTACCTATGGCAGTCATAGGAGGATTCGTATTTACATTAATTAACTTACCGATAATTACAGGTGATAGATTTTTATGACTATTATGCACTGACACTAATTTTTAGGTTTGGTAGTATTGGTAGTTGGTGGATTGATAATCTCAGTGTTTAATTTTATCCTGTTATTCACTATGTATTTACCAATATTTGATACAAAAGGTAGAAGAGTGGTATTGTATATTCAAGCAGCACTAACATTGTTAGTTGTACTTGGAAATAGTATTATTCTTAAAATAGATCCTCATTTTTGATTCACTATTGTTAGTGAAGATACAAATGATTTTTTTCTGTTGTATTTACGATTGTTTATCTTTTATCGGCAAGAGAAGTTAGAGCTAGAATTAGAAGTGGAGAATATGTTCTTCAGGAAAAATTAGATTACGGGATTATGGATAGTTTTGAAGTATATGCAACTTTAAAAGCTCGTGAGAGAAAGCTAGTCGTACCTAAAAATCTCTAAAAATAACGAATTATTATGTAATGGATGATAATGTAATTTAAAAATAATTATATAAAATAAAGGAAGAATTCTTATGTTTGAAATAGATGAACATCTGATAAAACAGATTTTGGTTATAGGTTTAATTGTATTGTTTATCGTATTATTTTTTTCGGATATATTATTACAGCTATATTTTTAAAAAAATTATGTTTCGATATACTTGGTGTTAAAAGTCTGGACTCGCATTTATCCCATTTTATAATATTTATAGAATCTATAAAGAATATAAAGGACGTGTTTGGAAGAGAAAATTGGGGAATTGCCTATATAATAACTTTTTATTATTCCTATGATGGTTATAGGAGGATTTGTATTTGCATTAATTAACTTCCCGCTTATAAGTGGTAAATTTTATGAAGAATTTGCACCAACACTGATTTTTAGTTTTGGTAGTATTGATAATTGGTGTATTAGTAATCTCAGTATTTAATTTTATTCTGTTATTTATTACATATTTACCAATATTCGATACGAAAAGGTAGTTGTTTTTACTTGAACAAGTGTATAGAGCTTACCGTATAATAACAGGAGCAAGTTATCATAAATAATATAACGGATGCTGACACTAAAGTCTTAATTTTTTTACAAAGTTTATATAAAAAAATCATAGACGCAGTGGCCTATTGATATCTAAATTCACTTTATAAAAAGCTTTTTAGATATCTAATAGCCTGTGCAGGGGTGACTCGACAAAAATCGATTTCTACGAAATCACGATTTTTTTGAGTCACTCCCTTTTTACTATTAATTCATAAAGATTTTTAGTATAATAAAGAGTAGAAAAGGAGGAAAGTTATGTTTAATTTTTGATAATTATATGTTAGAACGATTATATAATATCTTTGGAGGGATAGCTGTTTTTATATACTAGTATTGGATACATTATTTCAGTTATCTTTTCAAAAAAATTATGTTTGATATACTTGGGGTTAAAACCGATTTTAGCACTTATACCATTTTTATAATACATATAGGATTTATAAAAGAGTATAAAGGTCGTGTTTGGAAGAGAAACTGGGGAGTCGCGTATATACTAACTTTTATTTTTTTCCCGCTGGTATTATCACAGGTGTAGTATTAAATTTGACGAGTTATAAGGTGAATAATGAAGTTGTGTTTAATTTCATGCTTCTTTTTTTCTTGTTAGTATAATAATAGTTTTTATATGTTTTCTAATAATAAATGTATTTGGTGTAATTATGTTATTTATTATGTATTTACCTATTTTTGATACAAAAAGTAAGAAAAAGTAGTATTGAATATTCAAGCCGCACTAACACTATTAACTATATTTGGAACTAGTATTTTTATTGAAATAGATCCTAATTTTAATACTGTATGGTTAGTGAAGATACAAATTATTTTTTTCTGTTGTATTTACGATTGTTTATCTTTTAGCGGCAAGAGAAGTTAGAGCTAGAATTAGAAGTGGGGAATATGTTCTTCAAGAGAGATTAGATTATGGGACTATGGATAGTTTTTGAAATCAATGAAACCCTAAAAGCTCGTAAGAGAAGGTTAGTAGTGCCTATAATTTCTAATGAACTTAATTATAATGTAATAGAAAAATAATGATATGAAAATAAAGGAGGAATTTTTATGTTTGAAATAGATGAACATGTGATAAGTCAAATATTGGCTATTGTTTTTAATATTTTTTTATTTATAGGTGTTTTAATCGGATATATTATTACAGCGGTTTTTTTCAAAAAAATTATGTTCGATATACTTGGTGTTAAGGCAGGACTTGCATTCATACCTTTTTACAATACTTATAGAATTTATAAAGAATATAAAGGACGTGTTTGGAAGAGAAATTGGGGATTGCATATATAATAACTTTTGCGATACCTATGTCAATAATAGGTACTATAGTATTTTTTTATTTGCTAATCTTCCACTATCAAGTGAAGCTTTTTGAAGAATATGCTTATACTCTGATTGCTAGTGCAGTATTATTTTTTTAATTCTTGGACTTATAATATATATCTTTAATATTATAATGTTATTTATTATGTATTTACCTATTTTTTTGATACAAAAAGGTAGAAGAATTGTATTATACATTCAAGCAGGATTCACAGTTTTATCTGCATTTAGTACATTTATTTTTCAAGATAGTAGTAATATATTAAAAAAATGTTTTTCAACAGTTCAATTTATATTCGGTATTGTCTTTTTAGTTATAGCATTTATTGCTGCTACAGACATTAGAGCTAGAGTTAGAAGTGGTAAATATGTTCTTCAAGAAAAAAATTAGATTATAATAACTTAAATGGTTATGAAATCGATGGAGTATTAAAAACACGTAATAGAAAAATTGGTTGTTCCTGTTACTTATAATACACCGATAAACAATCATCAACCGAACAACAATGAAGAAGTAAATAGAATTGAATATGTTTAATGAGAAAAATTCCAGGTGATTTGAATGTAATGTTTAAAACGCCTGGATTTTTTTCATGTAAGATTTTCAAAGTGTTTTCTATAGTTTTTTTAGTAAATATTGAAAGTAAAGTTAATTTAAGATAGTCTTATGTTAGATTTTTCTAACGTATATTTACAACTGTAGTGTTTTTTAAAGTATAATAGGTAGCGTAATAAAACAAATAAAACGAGGAGTTGACTCTTAATGGATAGATTTTTAGAATTATTGACTAACATTAATGACTTTATGTGGACTTATTTCCTAATAGGGTTGGTAATGGTAACTGGTATTTATTTTACATTTAGTACTAAGTTTGTTCAATTTACTTACATTAAAGAAATGTTCAGACTTATTACGGAAAAACCTAAAGTAGGTGAGGACGGAGAACAAAAAGGTGTTTCTGCTTTCCAAGCTTTCACAATTTCAGCTGCGTCAAGAGTAGGTACTGGTACAATTGCAGGGGTTGCTATTGCGATTGCAATGGGTGGACCTGGTTCAGTATTCTGGATGTGGGTAATGGCTCTTTTTGGTGGAGCTTCATCTTTTGCCGAATCAACATTAGCCCAAGTATATAAAGTTCGTGATAGAAAAGGTGTTTATCGTGGGGGACCTGCTTATTATATGGAAAAAGGTCTTGGCCAAAAATGGATGGGAGTGCTTTTCGCGATTGTTATTTCTATAACATATGGTGTAGCATTTAACTCTGTTCAAACTAACACTATTGCTCAAGCTTTACAAGTATATGATATTAATGCGAATATTGCAGGTATTGCTTTATTAATTCTTACTATTTTCGTAATCTTTGGTGGAGTAACAAAAGTTGTTAAAATTACTCAATGGTTAGTACCAGTAATGGCAGTGGCATACTTATTTATCGTATTAGTTATAATGGTTATTAACATTGACAAATTACCTGGTGTTCTTGCTCAAATCGTAAAATCAGCATTTGGTATTGAACAAGTAGGTGGTGGAGTAATTGGTATGGGAACATCAATTCTTTTAGGAATTAAACGTGGGATGTTCACTAACGAAGCTGGTTTAGGTTCTACTCCTAACGCAGCCGCTACAGCTGATAGTACACACCCAGCTAAACAAGGATTTATCCAAACTCTAGGAGTTTACTTCGATACATGTTTAGTATGTACAGCAACAGCATTCTTAATTTTACTATATCCTGGTGTTGAATACGGAGCTGGTAAGTTACAAGGTATCCAACTTACACAAGCTGCTTTAACATCACAAGTAGGAAGCATCGGAACAATTTTCTTAATCGTTGCTATTTTCTTATTTGGATATAGTTCTGTAATTGGTAACTACTACTACGGAGAAACAAACATTCAATACTTACTTCCTAAAAAATGGGCTGTAAATGTTTATCGTGTTATTGTATGTATCTTTGTATACGTAGGAAGTATCATGGACTTAAACCTAGTTTGGGGAATCGCTGACGTATCGATGGGGATTATGAGTTTACTTAACTTAATCGCGATTATCGGTCTTTCTGGTGTAGTTTATGTAGTATTAAAAGATTATGTGAAACAACACAAACAAGGAAAAGATCCAGAGTTTTACCTAGATAACTTACCGATCAAGTTAGATAATGCAACTGCATGGAAAAATAAAAAAGAAGATTAATATTTAAAAAAAGTACTTCAATGATGGAATTAGATTTCTATTCATCGAAGTACTTTTTTAGTTCCTCTCTTAAGGTTTTAATAGAATCATCAAAAAGTAAGGGTACGACCGTTTGTAAAATCAGATTCACTTTGCTCAAGAAGTTGATATAGTTCGTATCTTTCCATGAATTTATTGAATAAATCAATACTCATAACGGCAAAGATCTCCACGACCATTTTTTTGCTGATAAAGATAGGCGCACCTGTTTCATGACAAAACGAAGAGATTTCATTGAAATTATTACATAATTCTTTATTTGATTTAATGTTTGGCATATTAGCACCTCCTCTAATCTAAAGATAATGTACTATTATTTTTTTAAAATGTCAAATTTATTATAGGTAAGGGAGATATAAATTAATATGTATTCACAAAGTTTTCATTTCACTTGCATTATAAAAAAAGTATGTTATTATATTAAACATATTTTTAATTATAAAATATATGCGATGAGCCGATAAGTAGAAGTTCTTGCGTACCGTAGGATACAGAAAAAGAAATCAGTGGTTGAGAGATTTCTCCTAGGCAGGACTTTGAAGTAGCCGGTGAGCATTTAGAGTGAAAGTAAGTAGCTTTTAAACGTGGTTAGAGCGTTAATCTTATTAAGTGCTAATGTTATAATTAGAATAAAGGTGGTACCACGGAAACTTTCGTCCTTATGTAAGGATGGAGGTTATTTTTTTTACCTAGAAAAAAATATCACCAATATAAAATTAGTAAAAGTAGAAATAATTAATAATAAAATAAAAATTTAGGAGGAACAGTCATGACTGAAATGTCTACAAAATATAATCCGACCGAAGTAGAAAATAATCGCTACAACTGGTGGTTGGAAAAAGAAGTTTTTAAAGCTGATAATAAAAGTAAAAAGAATCCATATACAATCGTAATTCCACCACCAAACGTAACTGGTAAATTACACATTGGGCATGCTTGGGATACAACTTTACAAGATATGTTAACACGTTACAAACGTCTTAAAGGATTTGATGTGCTTTATCTTCCAGGAATGGACCACGCTGGTATTTCTACACAAGCTAAAGTAGAAGCTAAAATGCGTGAAGAAGGATTAAGTCGTTATGATTTAGGTCGTGAAAAATTCTTAGAGCGTGCATGGGAATGGAAAGAAGAATATGCTGGATATATTCGTGCACAATGGGCTAAACTTGGATTAGGTTTAGACTATTCAAGAGAAAGATTTACATTAGATGAAGGATTAAACAAAGCAGTTACAAAAATTTTCGTAGATCACTACAATAATGGTACAATCTACCGCGGTGAGAAAATTATCAACTGGGACCCAGTTCAAAGAACAGCATTATCTAATATAGAAGTAATTCACAAAGACGTAGAAGGTGCATTCTATCACCTTAAATATTTCTTAGCTGATGGAAGTGGGGATTATCTAGAAGTAGCAACTACTCGTCCTGAAACTCTATTCGGAGATACTGCGGTTGCTGTTCACCCTGAAGATGAAAGATATCAAAAATATATTGATAAAACAGTTCTTTTACCAGTAACAAACAAAGAAATTCCTGTTATTGCAGATGAATATGTAGAAAAAGATTTCGGAAGTGGAGTAGTTAAAATAACTCCTGCACACGATCCAAATGACTTTGAAGTAGGTGAACGTCATAACTTAGAACGCATCATCGTTATGGATGAAGGTGCTGTTATGAATGAACATGCTGATAAATATAACGGTATGGATCGTTTCGAATGTCGTAAAGCTCTTATCGCTGATTTACAAGAAAGTGGAGTATGCTTCAAGATTGAAAAACACCTTCACTCAGTAGGGCACTCTGAGCGTAGTGGCGCTGTTGTTGAACCATACCTTTCTAAACAATGGTTTGTTGACATGAAACCTCTAGCTGATAAAGTTTTAGAAAATCAAAAAGATGCAGATAGAAAAGTTAACTTCTATCCACCTCGTTTTGAAAATACGTTAAATACGTGGATGGAAAATATTCAAGACTGGTGTATTTCTCGTCAATTATGGTGGGGACACCGTATTCCAGCATGGTATCACAAAGAAACAGGTGAAGTTTATGTTGATGTAAATCCACCAAAAGATATTGAAAACTATGTTCAAGATGAAGACGTTCTTGATACTTGGTACTCTTCAGCATTATTCCCATTCTCAACATTAGGATGGCCAGACTTAGAAAGTGAAGATTTCAAACGTTACTATCCAAATAGCTGTCTAGTAACTGGATATGACATCATCTTCTTCTGGGTTGCTCGTATGGTATTCCAAGGATTAGAATTCACAGGTACTCGTCCATTTGAAGATTGTTTAATCCACGGTTTAGTACGTGATGAACAAGGTCGCAAGATGAGTAAATCACTTGGTAATGGTGTAGATCCAATGGAAGTAATCGAACAATACGGAGCTGATAGCTTACGTTACTTCTTAGCTACTAACTCAACACCAGGTCAAGACTTACGTTACTCAACTGAGAAAATCGAAGCAAGTTGGAACTATATCAATAAAATTTGGAACGCTTCTCGTTTCGTAATTATGAACCTTGAAGGTTTCGAATACAGTGATATTGATTTAACTGGAGAAAAAACATTAGCTGATAAATATATCTTAACAAAACTTGCTAAAACTATTGAAGATTTCGAAAGATTATTCGAAAAATATGAGTTTGGTGAAGCAAGCCGTATTCTTTACAACTTCGTATGGGAAGAATTCTGTTCATGGTATATTGAAATTGCTAAGATTTCATTAAACGGTGAAGATGAAGCTGCGAAGAAAACAACTAAATCTGATTTTAGTATATGTACTTGATGCTTCTCTGAAAATGTTACATCCATTTATGCCATTCGTAACTGAAGAAATCTGGCAACACATTCCTCACACAGGAGATAGTATTGTGACTAGTGAATTTGCTAAAGTTGAAGAAAGTCTAGTGTTTGAAAAAGAAACAGAAGATATGCAATTCATCCAAGATGTAATCACAGCAGTACGTAATATCCGTAGTGAAGTGAATGCTCCTATGTCTCGTGAGATTCCTATTAAAATTAAATACTCACAAGATAGCGTAAAAGATGTATTATTAAGTGGTAGTGCGTACCTAGAGAAATTTGCTCGTCCTAGCGAACTTATTATTGAACGCGAAGTAGAAGCAAGCGAAACTGATATTAGCCGTATTTTACCAGGTGCTGAAATCTACGTTTCATTAAGTGATTTAATCGACGTGGATAAAGAAAAAGAACGCTTAGGAAAAGAATTAGAAAAAAATTACAACAAGAATTAGATCGAGTAAACAAAAAAACTTTCTAATGAAAAAAATTTGTTGGTTCTGCTCCAGAAGCTGGTTGTAGCTAAAGAAAAAAAGAAAAAAACAAGCAACATATCAAGAACAATATGATAGTGTCAAAGAAAGAATAGCTGCATTAGATAATTTAAAATAGTATAAAATAAAAATAGAGAGTGATTCGAAAATCGTATAGATTTTTATCGAGTTACTCTCTTATTCATTATGTAGTAAATAGATGTAGATTAATTGTAATAAAAAAACTCTAGCTAGTTTTACCTAGCTTAGAGCTTTTTTAATTATCTTTATTATTCTTTTTTTCTCCAAATTAAGAAGAAAAATTACTGCAATTATAATGATTATACCAATGTATGCACCATAATTTTTAACTGTTTCCCTGTATTAGGAAGAGTACTTAGTGATAATAGATTCATCTTAAATCCTCGTTATATTATTTTTTTCTTCTTTTTGTTCAGGAGTATTTTTTTAGAACTTCAGTTTCAACGCGTTCTTTAACTGAATCTAGTGTTTCAGTTGATTTATTAGTGAAATCTTCAACTTTTTCTTGAACATTTGCTTCATTAACGTCTTTTTTTAATATTTGATACTTGATCTTTAATTTTTTTCGAAAAGAAGAAAGAGCTTTTTTTCTTTGTAAGCTTCTACTGAAGGTTTGAATTCTTCAACGATTTTTTTTGCATCTCCTAAGTTTTCTTTAACTTCTGAAGTATATTCTTTTACGCTAGATACGTGTTCTTTAATGTCTGTTACATTACTAGATAATTCCTTTCCGTAATCAACAGCATCGTTGTATTTATTCTCTAAAAGCATTTTTTTAGCTTTTTTTAAGATTTTTTTACTAGGTCGTTGTATAGGTAGATTGCCGCTTCTTCAACACCATTTTTCTTAGTGTAGCGAATCATACAACGTGTGTAACCATAGTAATCTTTAGACTTTTTCTTAACGTATTCAGTGTGTTCTTCAACTTTGTTTGGATTTTTTTGAGTAATAGTTAGCAACGGCTATACCTGTACCGATTGCAAAATAATTTTTGATAATTTTTGACATACAATTTTCACCTCGATATATTATTAAATTTATTATAACATATAAACATTTAAATTTAAATAAAATAGACAATGAGTAACTCTATTTTTAATATATTAGTAATAAAGTAGGATAGGAATGTAGGAGAAATACCATTTAAAAATGAAATAATTATACATAATAGATTTTATTATTACACATTAATTTATTATAACTATTGAATTAATGTGTAATATATTGTATAATAAAAAAATATAATACAAGAAGGAGGAACAATGAAACTTACTGAGAGACATAAAGCTATAATTGAGATAGTAAAGAATTTTTGAGCCAATTACAAGTGATGAGATAGCTGAGAAGTTATCTTTGGGGAAATCTACTTTAAGAAACGATTTGGCTGTATTAGGGATGCTAGAAATCTTAGAAGCAAAAACCTAATGTAGGTTACTATTATAATTATAACTTTTCACCAGGAGAACAACGTGAAGAAATAAAAAATAAATTAGTTAAAGATGTTATGGGGATAGCAATAACAGCTAAAAGTACAGCGAATTTCTCGGATGTATTATCTAAATTATTTATATATGATGTAGGAACAATCTTTATTGTAGATGAAAATAATCACCTAGTAGGTGTAACATCTAGAAAAGATATGTTGAAATTATCAAGAAATGCTGACGGTCAAAAATCTTCCAATAGTACTAGCGATGACACGTGTACCGAATGTAATATACATATATGAAGATGAATTAGTTAGTGATGCCTTAAGGAAGTTAATTTTACACGAGATTGACTGCTTACCTGTCGTAAGAGATGAGGATGGTGGCAAGGTGATCATCGGAAAAATTTCAAAAACTACATTAATTAAATTATTATTGGAAATATTGGAGGGATAATATGTTAACTGTACATATAATTTCAGATTCAATAGGGAATACTGCGAAGGATGTTGTAGATGCAGCTTTTAGTGCAGTTTTTCTTATGGGAAAGCTGATTTTAAGGTATTGAAGAATTCGAAATGTTTGTACGATAGAAAAAAATAGATTGTATTATGTCGAATGTAAATGATGGGGATGTAATAGTTCAAACATTGGTGGATAGTGCCTTAGCTGAATACGTGAAGAAAAAAGGGTTAGAAAAAAATATAAAAGTTATAGATCTGTTAAGTGATATGCTAAATACTTTCGAAGATAAACTTGGAATAAAAGCTGAAGGGAATCCAGGTTTAAACAGAAAAATGGGAGCTGAGTACTTCAAAAGGGTTGATGCATTGGAATTTGCTGTAAAGTATGATGATGGAAAGGATATTAATGGTCTTAAAGAGGCGGATATTGTTATTTTGGGAGTATCAAGAACGTCTAAAACACCATTAAGCTTATATCTAGCAAATAGAAACATTAAAGTTATGAATGTTCCTATTGTACAAGATTTAATACTACCAGAGCAACTATATGAAGTAAAAAGAAAGATTATTGGTTTAACAAATTCAGTAGAACAACTTAATAAGTTGAGGGAAGAAAGATTAAAAACTTTAGGAGTGGATGGAAATACTGATTATACAGATGAAATCCAAATATTTGAAGAATTAGAGTACGCGTTAGAAATTATGGGGAAAATTGGTTGTCCGATAATAGATGTTCAAAATAAAGCTATAGAGGAAACTGCAGAATTAATAATTGGGATAATGAGAGAACGCGGCTTAGAAGTTTAACATTTAATAAATAATTATATACTGTAACAAAAAAATGTGATGGGGGAATTTTAAAATGACAAAAAAATATGTTTATAATTTCAGTGAAGGAAATAAAGAAATGCGATCTTTACTTGGGGGTAAAGGTGCGAATCTTGCAGAAATGAAGGGATTAGGGATCAATGTACCACCTGGTTTTACTATTACTACAGAAAGCTGTAATAGTTATTATGAAAATGGGGAACGAATTAAACCTGAGATTTTTAAAACAAATTAATGAACAATTAGAAATTTTAGAAAAAAAATATTGGTAAAGAGTTAGGGAGTATAGAAAATCCATTATTAGTATCTGTACGAAGTGGTGCTGTATTTTCAATGCCTGGAATGATGGATACAATTTTAAATCTAGGATTGAATGATGAAACAACTATCGCCTTAGCTAAGAAAAATAATAATTATCGTTTTGCTTATGATAGTTATAGAAGATTTATTCAAATGTTCTCTGATGTAGTAATGGATGTAGAGAAATATAAATTTGAAGAAGTTTTAACACGAGTTAAAAAAATGAAAATGGCTATGAACAAGATAGTGATATGAATGAAAAAGATTTATTTAAAGTTGTTGAGGAATTCAAAGAAATCTACAAAAAAGAAGTAGGTCGTGAATTCCCGATGAGTGTGAAAGAACAACTTATGCTAGCTATTGAAGCGGTATTTAAATCTTGGAATAATAATCGTGCTAAAGTATATAGAAGACTTCATAATATTAGTGATAAATTAGGGACTGCTGTAAACATTCAAGCCATGGTCTTCGGGAATATGGGAGATAATTGTGGTACTGGAGTATCGTTTAGTAGAAACCCTGTAACTGGTGAAGATGAATTATTCGGAGAATATCTAATTAATGCACAGGGAGAAGATGTAGTTGCAGGAATTAGAACACCGAAAAATATTAGTGTACTTGCTGAAGATCTGCCACATTTATATAAAGAGTTTGTGGAGATTTCTAAGAAGTTAGAAGGACACTACAAAGATATGCAAGATATTGAGTTTACTATTGAAGACGGTAAGCTATATATTCTTCAAACTAGAAATGCTAAGAGAACACCAAATGCTGTTGTTGAAGTTGCAGTTTCGTTAGTAGAAGAAGGTGTTATTAGTAAGGAAGAGGCTATTCTAAGAGTTGGTACAGAAGAAATTAACAAACTTCTTCATTCTACATTTGAAGATAAATCATTGAAACAAGCACAACAATTAACTCAAGGGTTAGCGGCTTCGCCAGGTGCGGCTGTGGGAGCAATTTATTTTACTGCTCATGAAGCGGTTGAAGCGGCGAAAACAAAACCTGTTGTATTAGTAAGAGAAGAAACATCACCTGAAGATATTGAAGGTATGGTTAGCTCAGAAGCCATTGTAACTCTACGCGGAGGAATGACATCGCATGCTGCGGTAGTAGCGCGTGGAATGGGTAAATGCTGTGTATGTGGTTGCCAAAACATGATTATTAATTATGATGAAAAAACATTAAAAATTGCCGGCATTACACTAAAAGAAGGAGATGTAATCTCTGTTGATGGAAGTAGTGGTAAGGTTTATCTAGGAGAAGTTGATAAAATAGATGCTAGATTCAGCGATAGATTCAATAAACTTTTAGGATGGGCAGATGAAATTAGAAGTCTAAAAGTACTAGCAAATGCTGATAATGAAGTTGATGCAAAAGTTGCTTTCGAGTTCGGGGCTGAAGGAATTGGATTATGTAGAACAGAGCATATGTTCTTTGAAGAAGATAGAATTAGCTTAGTTAGAAAAAAATGATACTAGCTTCAGATACAAAATGAAAGAATAAGATTCTTAGATAGATTACAACCAATTCAAAGTGATGATTTCTATAAAAATTTTTTAAAGAAGCAAAAAGGTAAATCTGTTAACATAAGATTATTAGATCCACCACTTCATGAATTTTTACCGAAAGATGAAAAAACTGTAAAAGTTATTGCCGAGGAAATAGGGGTAAGTGTTAGTCAATTAGAAGCTAAAATTGCTAGTATTGCTGAGTTTAATCCAATGATGGGGCACCGTGGTTGTCGTCTAGGAATAACTTATCCAGAAATATATTTAATGCAAGCTAAAGCGATTAGTTCAGCAGCGATTAGAGCACGTAAAGAAGGAATTGAAGTTAATGTAGAAATTATGATTCCGTTAGTAGGTTTAGAAAAAGAACTTGCAGTTCTACGTGAGCAAATAGTTGAATTAGTTGAAAAAGAAATACAGTTATACAATGCGGACTTTAATTATAAAGTTGGAACTATGATTGAAATACCACGAGCTTGTGTAGTAGCTGATAAGATTGCTGAACATGCAGATTTCTTCAGTTTCGGAACAAATGACTTAACACAATTAACATTTGGTTATTCAAGAGATGATGCTGAGAAATTTATCGATATCTATAAGAAAAAAAATATCTTAGAGTCAGATCCATTTGTTCATTTAGATGAGAGTGGAGTACTAGAGTTAATGAAGATTGCTGTTAATAAAGCAAAAGCTGTAAAACCTAATATTAAACTAGGAATTTGTGGTGAACACGGTGGAGATGAAAAATCAATTCTACTTTGTTCAAAAATTGGTTTAGGTTATGTTTCTTGTTCACCATATCGTGTTATAATTGCAAGAATTGCAGCAGCTAAAGCAGCTATTAGTGATATAGAAGTAGCGTTAACTAAGTAAAAACATTATAAAGAAATAAGGTTAACAAGTAATTTAATTAATAAGATATTGATAATAATAAAAATCGATATAATATGAGGGTGATTCTTAATGAATTACCCTTTTTTGAATTATGCTTAGTAATACTAATTTGTAAAAAAATTTAAATTAAGTATTAATTAACTGAAAACTATAATTATAAAAATCTTTTGTAAATGTTACAATAATATTAAATAATAATTAATATTATGCAAAAGTAAATTGATTTTTTCAATATAGATTAAAATTAATGTAGTATAATTGTATCATTTTATATTAGAAAAATGAGTTCAAATCAAAAAAGAAAGTTTAAATATCGAAAAAAGAGAGGATATACTATGGCAGAAAATAATAATAGTCGGCTATCGAGAAGAGACAGACACTCTCAAGAAAGAAAGAGTGTTATGCCAGGTGGATATATATCTAGAAAAAATAATAATCCGACGAATAATGGACAACAAAGAAGGCCATTAACAAATGAAGAAATAATAAGAAGAAATGCACAAAATGCAGGTTCTTCTAACCAACAACAAAGGCCTCAAAATCCTAATCAAAGACAAGGCGTGCCTCCTGTGAGACCGAGAAATAGTCAACAATCAGCAAGAACTGGTAGACCAGGAGGGCCAAGACGCCCATTTGGTCCAAATAGAATTAGTAATCCAAATTCTAAAAAATCCAATAAAACGTTATGGATGAAAATTTTAAGATATGGATTGTATGTAGCAAGTGTTGCTATTATATCACTATTCTTACTATGTGTATTTTGGATTTATCAAGCACCTGCATTTGACTCTAAGATACTAGACAATAACTCTAGAACAATCGTTTATGATGTGAATAATAATGAAGTAGCAAAATTAGGAAACCAAATTGGTGAAAATCTAAATACATCAGATATTCCAACAAAAATGCAAGATGCAATTTTAGCTACAGAAGATAATCGATTCTTCGAACATGGAGCAGTCGATTTTAGACGTTTAGTAGGAGCGGTATTTTCAAATCTTACGAGTGGTTTTGGATCTCAAGGTGCATCTACAATTTCTCAACAATTAATCAAGAGAACATTTTTAGATGATAATAAAAGTATGAAACGTAAAGTTCAGGAAGCATATCTTGCATATAAACTTGAACAAAACTATGATAAAGAATCTATTTTCACAATGTATGTGAATAGAATCTATTACTCAGATGGAGTATATGGTTTGAAAACTGCTTCTAAGTACTATTTTGGAAAAGAGTTAAATCAATTAACACTTTCACAGATGGCGCTTTTAGCGGGATTACCTCAACACCCTAATACATATAATCCATATGATAATCCAGAAGCGGCTAAGGCACGTCGTGATACTGTATTATATTTAATGCAATATCATGGGAAAATCTCAGAAGCCGAATCAACAGCAGCTCAAAAAGCTAATGTGTTAGACGGACTAATAGAGCGTGATGAAAGTGAACGTGTACTACTATCAAGTGAATTTGATTCAAAATATACTTCATATATGAATCAAATTGTAAATGAATTAAAAAATAGTAAAGAATTTAAAGATTATGAAGGTGACGTATTAAACTTAGGTCTTAAAATTTATACTAACTTTGACTCAAAAATTCAAGATACTTTAACAGAAAGTGTAAATGCTAACTATGCAGGAATAAAACAAGCTAGTAATGTGGCTATGGTTGTATTAAATAACGAAAATAGTGGAATAGCTGCTCTTTATGGAGGTAAAAAACAAACATTCCATGGATTTAATATCGCAACACAAGCTAAATTACAACCCGGTTCATCAATTAAACCAATACTAGCTTACGGACCTGCTGTAGAGTATCTAAATTGGGGTTCTGATCATACGGTTAATGACTCGAAACTTCAGGGATCTCAAATTCAAAACTGGGATAGACAATTCCACGGTAATATTACTATAAATAATGCCTTAGTTTGGTCATATAATATTCCAGCTATTAAAACATATCAAGAAGTTGGTTTCAATAGAGTAAAACAATACGCAAATAATGTTGGTATGGATATTACTGACGATTCTATTACTACTCCAATTGGAGGAAGTGGAGATGGGTTCTCACCATTACAGATGGCTGGCGCGTATGTTCCGTTTAGTAATGGAGGATATTACGCAACACCAAAAGCTATTAAGAAAGTTTATGATAGTGAAGGTTCTGAAGTGAAGAGTTTCAGTAAAGATGATAGGAAACGTGTTATTAAAGAATCTACTGCTTATATTATGACTTCAATGTTAAGAAATGTAGTAAACGGTACAGCTTCATTTGCTCGTGTTTCTGGAGCTGATATGGGGGTGAAAACTGGTACAACTACTTTTGGTTCAGGAGAAGCACAAAAATATAATTTTGATATTGATAATTATGCTAAGGATTCTTGGACAATTGGGTATACAAGTAACTATACAATGGCTGTATGGCAAGGTTTTGACACGGTAGATGGACCTACAAAATATTTGACAGATGATGATACTGTGAAAACACAAGTATTGTATCGAATAAACATGCAGAATATAGTTCGTATTCATCCGCCTAAAGGATTTAAAGTTCCAGAAAATGTAGGTTCTATTAACGGAGGAGTTAAGGTTATTTCTGATAGTGAGCGTCGAAATATTGAGGAACAAAATAGACGTAACCAAGAAGAAAGAGAGAAACAAAGAAATAACAATAACGATAATAACGACAATAACGACAATAATAATCGTAACGGAAATAATTCTGAAGATAATAATGGTAATACAACAAATCAAAATGTTCCGCAAAATGGTAATAACACTAATCCTCAGTCACAAGGAGGAAATTCTAATGTAGCTCAATCTAGCGGAAGAAATACTGGGAATAATACTACTACTAGGGAAATAGATAATTAGTAATAAACCTACTGTAAGAGAAATCTAAACAGTAGGTTTATTTTTTTATAATTTTAAAATACTACACAAATAAATAGAAATGGTGTACAATATAGGAATGGAGCAGTTTATTTCTTTTGTTAAACTGAATTTATCATTCCATAAAACTTACATAATATTATAAAGATGGATGTGAAGCTATGAAGAAAAAAATTAGTTATTATAACAGGAATAAGTGGAGCAGGGAAAAAAATACAGCATTAGAAGTCTTTGAAAAATCAGGGGTATTTTTTTGTACAGATAATTTGCCTGGATTGGTTGTAGAGGATTTCTAAGGATAATTGAAGAAAAAGATATCGATAAGACAGCTATAAGCATTGATATAAGAAGTAAAGTCTTATTTGTTGATTTAAAAGAGGTATTAAAAAAATATTACAAAATGAATATTTTGATGTTCGTATAATATTTTTTTAGATAGTGAAGACCAAGTATTGGTAAATAGATATAAAGAGACTAGAAAAAAATCATCCATTATCTAGCGAGTTTAGTTTACTTGAGGGAATTGCTCAAGAAAGAAAAGATATGGACGCTATTAAAAGGTATAGCGAATTATATTTATGATACTACAAATACAACAGTTAAAGATCTTAAGAAAAAAAATATTAGAGGATTTTTGGAATCGAAAAGAAAGATAGTTATCATATTACTATTTCTAGTTTTGGATATAAATATGGTGTACCAATTGATGCAGATAACATAGTAGATGTTCGTTTTTTTACGAAATCCATTTTTATACAAAATGAACTTCGAGAAAAAACTGGTCAAGATAAAGAGGTCTATGATTATGTTTTTGAAGATGAAGTGACTAAAGAATTTTATGATAGATATCTAGAATTAATGACTTATATGATTGATAAGTACCAATATGAAGGAAGAGATAAAGTCGCAATAGCTGTAGGATGTACCGGAGGAAAACATAGATCTGTTAGTGTAGCAAGAAGGTTACATGAGGATATATCAAAGTTAGGTTATAGAGTACATTTAGAACATCGCGATATTAATAAGGGTAGGTAGTAAAATGAGAACTAAAGTAAAAGTAGTTACTATTGGTGGAGGAACAGGTTTATCAGTTCTTTTAAGAGGTTTGAAAAAATATCCACTTGACATAACGGCAGTAGTAACAGTAGCAGATGATGGTGGAAGTTCTGGGAAGATACGTAGTGATATGAATATACCTTCACCAGGGGATATTAGAAATGTTATTGCAGCTTTGTCAGATGTAGAACCATACTTAGAAAAGATGTTTCAGTATCGTTTTGATAGTGGAGAAATAAAAGGTCACCCAGTTGGTAATTTAATGCTAGCTGCCATGACAGATATTCATGGTGATTTTTCTACTGCGGTTAAGATTATGAGTAGAATCCTAAATGTCCGTGGAACAGTATTACCCACAACTAATGACATAGCAACGTTAAATGCTGTTCTTTCTACAGGAGAGATAATACGAGGCGAATCTTCAATTACTGAAGCTGGTGGAGAGATAGATCATGTTTATATTACACCTTCTAGGGTAAAACCTAATGAAGATGTGTTAAAAGCTATAGAACAGGCAGATTATATAATAATGGGACCAGGTAGTTTATATACTTCAATTATTCCAAATTTAGTGATTTCTCAAGTTTCGGAGAAAATTAGAGAAAGTAAAGCTAAAAAAATATATGTATGTAATGTTATGACTCAACATGGTGAAACTGACAATTATACTGTATCTGATCATATTATTGCAATAAACAAACATGTGGAAGAAAACATTTTTGATTTAGTAATTGCAAATTCCCGTGAATTCGATGATAGTATTTTATCGAAATATCACAAAGAAAAAAACAAGAACCGGTCAAAAATCGATCAAGAAAAAAATAGAAAAACTTGGAATAAAATTGATAAAAAAATAATGATGTAGGAATCGTTGATAATAATACGATTAGGCACAATGCAGAAAAAAAGTTTCTGAATTAATTTACGATTATATTATAGACGACAAGCCAACAATGATTTATAATAAAAGATGAAAATAAAAAAAGGAGAACAAAAATGCACTTAAATTTTGATTATTCGAAAGCACTAAACTTCTTTAACGAACAAGAAGTGAAAAATATGGAAGGTTATGTGAAAGTTGCACATGATCAATTACACAATAAAACTGGAATAGGAAATGACTTCCTAGGTTGGTTAGATTTACCAACTGATTATGACAAAGAAGAATTTGCTAGAATTAAAGAAGCTAGTAAAAAAATCCAAAGCAATTCTGATGTACTAGTAGTTATTGGTATTGGGGGATCTTACCTTGGAGCTCGTGCTGCAATAGAAATGCTAAACGATAGCTTCTATAACTTCTATGAAGAAGGAAGAAAAACTCCAAAAATTTTCTTCGTTGGTCACACTATTTCATCAACTTATACTCAAGAATTAGTTAATTACTTAAAAACTACAGGTAAAGATTTCTCTGTAAATGTGATTTCTAAATCTGGAACAACTACTGAGCCTGCAATTGCATTCCGTATTTTTAAAGAATTACTTGAAGAAAAATATGGTAAAGAAGGAGCAAAAGAAAGAATCTTTGCTACAACTGATAAAGCTCGTGGAGCGTTAAAATCATTAGCTGATGATGAAGGATACGAAACATTTGTAGTACCTGATGATGTAGGTGGACGTTTTACAGTTCTAACTGCAGTAGGACTACTTCCAATTGCCGTAAGTGGAGTTGATATTGATAAAATAATGGCTGGTGCTAAATTAGCTCAAGATGAGCTTTCAACACCAGATTTAAGTAAAAATATTGCTTATCAATATGCTGTAATGCGTAATATCTTACAACAAAAAGGTAAATTAATTGAGATCCTTGTATCTTATGAACCATCAATGGTCTACTTTAACGAGTGGTGGAAACAACTTTATGGTGAGTCTGAAGGTAAAGATGGAAAAGCATTATACCCATCAAGTGTTTGCTTCTCAACTGACTTACACTCTATGGGACAATATGTTCAAGAAGGACGTCGTGTTCTATTAGAAACTATCTTAAAAGTTAAATCACCAAACAAAGATATCGAGCTTAAAGAAGCTGACAACAATCTTGATGGATTAAACTATTTAGCAGGAAAAACTATGGATTTCGTAAATACTAAAGCATTTGAAGGAACTCTTCTTGCTCACACAGATGGAGGGGTACCTAACTTTGTAGTAGAACTTCCTGATATGAGCGAGTTCACATTTGGATACTTAGTATACTTCTTCGAAAAAGCTGTAGGTATTTCTGGATACATGCAAGGATTAAATCCATTTGACCAACCAGGAGTAGAAGCGTACAAGAAAAATATGTTCGCACTTCTTGGAAAACCTGGATTCGAAGAATTAAAAGCAGAATTAGAAGAAAGATTAAAATAATCTTGAATAAATTAAAAAAACTGATAGAGGAATAATTTTCCTTTATCAGTTTTTTTAGTATATGTATAAATAATCTATATTTTTTTAAATTGTTATATTTTTTTCTTTTTCCTGTTTTTTTAGTGTAGCTTTACGACACCTCCATATCTTTTGTTCTCTCAAAAGGATATTCCGGTTAGAAAATAAGCCTGTAGTCTTATTTTTCTCGCAGTGAAAACACAAGCGTGTTTTACTTCAGCTACTACAAAAACAGTAAGAAAAAAATATAGAATATAATTATTAAATATAATGATTAAATCTTTAATTATTATTAATTTTACTCAAATATTTTTGTAATGGTGAAAATGGAACTTAGTAAAGTTCCATCGGTGAAATTAGGACTACAGGCCTAATTTCAAGGTGTAATATCCACTTTAATTGTCTAAATGACAATTAAAGTTAGATGAAACCGTCCGCCACCATACGTAAAATATTTAAAGAGTAAAATTAAAAACAAAAAGAAAACGACTCTATAAATTAGATTCTAATAAAATCGTAATTTATAAGTCGTCTTTATCTTTTGGCCATTGTTACAAATGTGAATTTGTCTGGTCTGTAGCTAAGTATTCCATATTGTAGTATGTTTCCATTGGATAAATAAGTAATACTTTCAACAACTGCGACCATATTGTATTCACCAAGATCCATATGTTGTTTTTCTTCATCTGTAGCGTATCTAAATGCTATTTGACGTCGTGAGTGTGTAATATTTAATCCTAATTCTTTTTCTAAGTATTTGTAAATAGATGATTCTGCGATTTCTTTATTAATAAATGGAACAAGACTTCTATCGAAATATGATACCTCATACTCTAATTTTTTTCGCCGTTAATCGTTCTACTACGACTAACTCTATAAAAAAATCATTATTCTCATCTGCACTAAAAAAATATCCATTATTTTTCTTTTTCACCTTGAATAATATAAAGTGACTCTAGTGTAGTCTTAATTTCGTACTTTCCGTCGATGTTTAATTCAGAAGAAGTTTTAATATTCCCTAAATAATTATTTTTTTATTCTTCCGTGTCCAAGAATTAAAGAGTTTTTTTACCTTTAATCTTTTTGGATATAACCATTAATTTCTAATAAAGACAAAGCTTTTCTAATAGTATCTTTTTGAATAACCGTATTCTTTTTACTAACTCATTTTCACTTGGTAGTTCTGTATTACGCTTATAAAAAAACGAGTATCTATTTTTTTCCTTGAGATCATTATAGACCTTTTTGTATTTACTCATATATGATTTACCTTTACTGTTCTCCTTTTAAAAAAATTACCTACTTAATTATAAATGTAGTTGATAAGAATTGCAAGGGTTAAGTACATCTTACAAACATATTATAACATTTACGTATATGTTGTAGAAGAAAATAAAAAGAATTACATAAATGTTATTGACAAAAATGAAAGTGTTTTTATTATAATAATTATTGTTAAGTTATAAAAAAACTTATTTTTGTAAATACAAGTTATAAATATGACGGAGGGAATTAGAATGACAAAACGTTCAAGTGGTGTTTTGATGCATATTACATCATTACCAGGAGAATTTGGTATAGGAACTTTTGGTAAAAGTGCATATGATTTCGTTGATTTCTTAGAAGAAACAAAACAAACATATTGGCAAATTTTACCATTAACAACTACAAGTTATGGGGATTCACCTTATCAAAGTTTCTCAGCAGTAGCAGGAAACTTAAATCTAATTGATTTTTCTTTATTAAAAGAAGAAGGATTATTAGAAGAAAGTGATTACTCAAATGTTAACTTTGGAGAAAATCCTGAAAAAATAGATTATGCTTTATTATTTGAAGTTAGAAGACCAATTTTAGAAAAAGCTGTTGCTAACACTGCAAAATATAGCAATGTATTAGCTGAAATTGAAAAATTCGAAAAAGACAACTCAAGTTGGTTAGCTGATTATGCTGAATATATGGCAATTAAAGAAAGTTTCGGATATCAAAGTTTTATTCACTGGGATGAAGATATTAAAAAAGGTGAAAAAGCTGCACGAGAAAAATATCGTACGGAGCTTCAAGATAGCATAAGATACTACACAGTTACACAATACTTCTTCTTTAAACAATGGTTAGCATTAAAAGAATATGCTAATGATAAAGGAGTTAAAATCATTGGTGATATGCCAATCTATGTAAGTGCTGATAGTGTTGAAATGTGGACAATGCCAGAATTATTTAAAGTTGATGAGAACAATGAACCACTTTATGTAGCTGGATGTCCTGCAGATGATTTCAGTCCAACTGGACAACTTTGGGGTAATCCAATTTACGATTGGGAAAAACACAAAGAACAAGGTTTCTCATGGTGGATTTATCGAGTACAAGAAAGTTTTAAAATCTATGATGTACTTCGTATAGATCACTTCAAAGGATTCTCTGATTTCTGGCAAATTGATAAAGATGCTGAAAATGCAGTAAATGGTACTTGGGAAGCTGGTCCAGGAATTGAATTATTCCAAAAATTAAAGAACAATTAGGTGATTTACCAATTATCGCAGAAAATCTTGGATTTATTGATGAAAAAGCAGAAAAATTATTAGATGATTCTGGATATCCTGGAATGAAAATTCTTCAATTTGCTTTCCCAGGAGAAGATAATTTAGATCGACCACACCATTACACACAAAATAGTGTAGCATACACTGGAACACACGACAATGATGTAGTTAATGGATGGTATGAGAAATTGAGTGAGTCAGAACAAGAACTAGTTTCTGAATACTTAAATCGCCGTAATGAAGAAACAATTACTGAAGCAATGATTAGAGGAATTTACTCTTCAGTGAGTGATTATGCAATCGTAACAATGCAAGATTTATTAGATAAAGATGCAACAAGCAGAATGAATGTTCCATCAACAGTTGGAGGAAACTGGGAGTGGAGAATGCTTGCAGAAGATTTAACAGAAGAGAGAAAAGAATTTTTAAAAAATATTACAGTAAGATATTCAAGAGAGAGGGCATAAAATGACATTCACTAAATATGTATTGGATAAAACAAATAAAGAACTTAGTACATTAGAAAACAAAGAAATTTATAAACAATTATTAAACTATGTTAAAGATGAAGCTGACAAAAAAGCTTTAAATAGTGACAAGAAAAAAGTTTACTATATTTCAGCTGAATTTTTAATTGGTAAACTTTTATCAAACAACTTAATCAACTTAGGTATTTATGAAGAAATCGAAAAAGAATTAAAAGCTGCTAACAAACGTCTTAGTGATGTAGAAGAAGCTGAATTAGAACCTTCATTAGGTAACGGTGGCCTTGGACGTTTAGCATCATGCTTCATCGACTCAATTTCATCATTAGGAATTACTGGTGATGGAGTTGGATTAAACTACCACTGTGGTTTATTCAGACAAGTGTTTGTTAAAAATGAACAACATGCTGAGCCAAACTTCTGGATTGAAGATGATTCATGGCTAAGAGATACTGATGTTAAATATACAGTACCTTTCAAAAACTTCAACCTAACTTCAACATTAAAAAGAATTGATGTATTAGGATACAAAAAAGATACTAAAAACTATCTAAACCTATTCGATATTGATTCAATTGATAGCAGTATTATTGAAAACGGAATCAGTTTTGATAAAACTGAAATTGAGAAAAACTTAACATTATTCTTATATCCAGATGATAGTGATAAAAATGGTGAATTACTACGTATTTACCAACAATACTTCATGGTATCAAATGCTGCTCAACTGATTTTAGATGAAGCAATTGCTAAAGGAAGTAATGTTCATGACTTATACGAATATGCATATGTTCAAATTAACGATACTCACCCAAGTATGGTAATTCCTGAATTAATTCGTTTACTAACTGAAAAACACGGAATTGAATTTGAAGAAGCATACACAATTGTTCAAAAAATGACTGGTTACACTAACCACACTATATTAGCTGAGGCATTAGAAAAATGGCCATTAGCATACTTAGAAGAAGTAGTGCCACACTTAGTAACAATCATCAAACAATTAGATGCTGTTATTAGAGAAAAATATGAAGGTGAAGATATTCAAATCATCGATAAAGACGATAGAGTACACATGGCAAACATGGATATTCACTTCTCTAACAGTGTAAACGGGGTTGCATACTTACACACTGAAATACTTAAAAACTCTGAATTAAAACACTTCTATGAATTATATCCAGAGAAATTTAATAACAAAACTAATGGTATTACATTCAGACGTTGGTTAGAATTTTCTAACAGACCATTAGCAGCTTACTTAAAAGAACTAATTGGTGATGAGTACTTAACTGATGCAACTAAATTAGAAAAATTATTAGCATTTGTTGATAGTAAAGAAGTAGCAGCGAAATTAGAAGAAATTAAACACGAGAACAAACTAGTTCTTAAAGAATACCTAAAAGAAACTCAAGGTATTGAATTAGACGAAAATAGTATTATTGATACTCAAATCAAGAGATTCCACGAATATAAACGTCAACAAATGAACGCTTTATATGTAATCAAAAAATACTTAGATATCAAAAATGGTAAATTACCTGAAAGAAAAATTACAGTATTCTTCGGTGGTAAAGCAGCACCAGCATATATTATAGCTCAAGATATCATTCACTTAATTCTATGTCTATCAGAATTAATTAACAATGATCCAGAAGTTAACAAATACTTAAACGTATTCTTAGTTGAAAACTATAATGTAAGTGTTGCAGAAAAATTAATTCCAGCAACTGACATCTCTGAACAAATCTCATTAGCTTCTAAAGAAGCAAGTGGAACTGGTAACATGAAATTCATGTTAAACGGAGCTCTAACATTAGGAACTCTAGATGGAGCAAACGTGGAAATCGATGAGTTAGTTGGACGTGAAAATATCTACATCTTCGGTAAAGAAAGTGATGAAATTATCAAACTTTACGAAACTGCAGGATATGTGTCTAAAGAATACTATGAAAAAGATGGTGTTAAAGAAGTTGTAGACTTCATCGTTTCTAAAGACTTAGTTAAACTAGGAAATAAAGAAAGATTAGAAAGATTATACAATGAACTACTTAACAAAGACTGGTTCATGACACTTATTGACTTTGAAGAATATTACGCTAAGAAAGAAGAAATGTTAGCAGATTACGAAAACCGTGAATTATGGCTGAAAAAAGTTATTGCGAATATTGCAAAAGCTGGATTCTTCTCATCTGACCGTACTATAGCTCAATACAACGAAGATATTTGGAACAAAAAATAATAAATAAAGAAGTGGGGAACATAGCATGAAACTATTAACGATTAATGTACATAGTTGGTTAGAAGAAAATCAACTTGAAAAATTAAATATCTTGGCAAAAACTATTGTGGAGAAAAAATACGATGTTGTTGCCATGCAAGAAGTAAATCAATTGATTAATAGTGCAGATGTTTACCAAGGGATAAAAGAAGATAACTTCGGAAAATTATTACTAGATAAAATTAGAGAATATGGAGAAGAAGGATACAGTTACTACTGGACTTATTCTCACATAGGATTTGATAAATTCGAAGAAGGTTTAGCAATACTTGCTAAAGGTGAAGTTGTTGCCGTAGAGGATTTTTACTGTACGGCACAACAAACCGTAACTTCTATCGAATCAAGAAAAATTTTAAAAGTCGATCTTAAAATAAATGATGAGATCGTAGAATTTTACAGTTGTCATATGAATTTGCCAACTTGTAAAGGGGAAGACATAGATCAAAATCTTAGCAACCTAATTAATTATACAGATAACAATAATCTTAAAGTTTTCATGGGAGATTTCAATACAGATTATTTCCATCAAGTAGACGATTATAAGAGAATACTTGATAAAGGATTATATGATACTTATGAATTAGCCGAGAAAAAAGACGGGGGAGTTACCGTATATAAAAATATAAGTGGTTGGGAAGATTCTATGTGTCAGAAAAAATTGGATTATGTATTTATTAATAGAAAATTAGATGTAAAAGAAAGTTTTGTTATATTTAATGATGAAAATTATCCAATTATTTCTGATCATAATGGCTTAGAAGTAACATTAGCAGAAAAATAAAAAAAGGAGGAAAATGTTATGTTACAAAAAATACAGCGCTTTGGAGGCGCGATGTTAATGCCATCTATTTTATTCGCATTCTTCGGATTAGTAGTTGGATTAACTTCAATCTTAAAAAACCCTAACCTAGTAGGGAGCATCGCGGCAGAAGGTACTCTTTGGTACAACTTCTGGTTCGTAGTAGAGCAAGGAGGATGGACTATCTTTAACCAAATGCCAGTAGTATTCGCACTTGGTATTCCAATCGGTCTTGCTAAAAAAGCAAATGGTCGTGCAGCATTAGAAGCGTTCTTAATCTACATGGTTTATAACTACTTCATCAACGGATTCTTAACTCAATTCAAATTCTTTGGTGTAGATGTAACGCCTGCTCTTAAATTACCTACAGGTATTACAAGAATCGCTGGAGCAATCACTTTAGATACTTCAATCATTGGTTCTATCGTTATTGCATCTATCTCAGTATGGATTCACAACAAATACTTCGACAAAAAACTTCCTGAATTATTAGGAATTTTCCAAGGATCAACATTCGTAATCTTAGTAGGATTCCTTATCATGATTCCAGCTGCTTTCTTAACAGCTCTATTATGGCCAAAAGTTCAATTAGGAATTGCTGCTTTACAAGGATTCTTAAAAGTATCTGGAGTTGCAGGAGTATTCACTTACACATTCCTAGAAAGAATTTTAATCCCAACAGGATTACACCACTTCATCTATGGACCATTCATGTTTGGACCAGCAGTAGTAGAAAATGGAATCACAGCTTACTGGGTACAACACATTCAAGAGTTCTCTCAAAGCTCAACTCCATTAAAAGAGTTATTCCCTCAAGGTGGATTCTCATTACACGGTAACTCAAAAGTATTTGGATTACCAGCAGCAGCTTTAGCTATGTATGTAACAGCTAAAGACAGCAAGAAAAAAGTTGTAGCAGGGTTATTAATCCCAGCAGCACTTACTGGTTTCTTAACAGGAATCACTGAACCAATCGAGTTCACATTTTTATTCGCAGCACCAATGTTATTCGCTACTCACGCAGTATTAGGTGCATTAATGTCAGCAACTATGTATCAATTTGGAGTTGTAGGTAACTTCGGAAGTGGATTAATCGACTTCTTAGCTCTTAACTGGTTACCAATGTTCAAAAACCACTCTTCACAAATGTTCGTTCAAATCGGAATTGGATTAGTATTCTCTGTAATCTACTTCTTAGTATTTAGATTCTTAATCCTTAAATTCCAATTAAATACACCTGGACGTGAAGCAGATGATGCTGAAACTAAACTTTACTCTAAACAAGAGTACCGTGAAAAAGGTAAAGAAGCAGCTAAACCAGAAGTTAAAGATGATGCAGCTACTCACGATGATCAAGCTCTTATCATTCTTGAAGGTTTAGGTGGTAAAGACAACATTGTAGATGTTACTAACTGTGTAACAAGACTACGTGTTAACGTTAAAGATGAAAGCCTAGTTAAAGATGATGCATTCTTAAAACGTTCTGGAGCTCTTGGAGTTGCTCGTAACGGTAAAGCTATTCAAGTAATCATCGGATTCTCTGTAGGACAAGTTAGAGAAGCTTTCGAAAAAGAATTACACAAATAAGCCTATTATGACAGAAAAAAGAAATTGACGTAAAAGTCAGTTTCTTTTTTTGTATATTAGTATTTAGATTTTAGAGAACTATAAATTAAATATTATTATTTCAATAGGTTTAAAATCTAAATTTACTAATCGGGGCTGATCCAAAAGTTCTAAATTTTAACAAGGGTTTATATGAAAATTTCATAGACGCAGTGGTTTATTGATATCTAAATTCGCTTTATAAAAACTTTTTAGATATCTCAATAAACTGTGTGGAGTGACTCGACAAAATCGATTTCTTCGAAATCACGATTTTTGAGTCATTCCCATATTTTTAGGTATAAGTAGTTACTAGTTAAATAGTGATGTATGTGTTTTAAGAGTAATAGTTATATTATTTAAAAAGAAGCTAGTAATAATAATTGAGATAAAAAAATACTTGGTAAACAATGTCTACCAAGTATTTTTTTATTATATTAGAACGCTGGAGTTGCGTGTCCTTTTGGTTTAAGTTCTTTGTTGATGTAATCTTTAACTTTTTCACTAGCTAATGCTTTTTTAACTGCTTGAACTTTAGCATCGTCTTTGTTATCTTCACGAGCCACTAGTGAGATAGCGAATGTTAAGTCTCCTTCTTTTTCAAGAGCTAGACCGTTTTTATCAGGAGTTAATCCTAATTTAGAGATGTAAGTTGGGTAGTTAAATACTAAATCTTTTTTTCATTGTATGCTTCGTTTAGGTTAAGTAAACTTACTTTAGTGAATTTAAGATTTTTTGGATTTTCTTTGATATCAGCCTCTGTTACAGTAAAGCTATTTGGATCTTTAAGAGTAATAACTTTAGCGTGATCTAATAAACGTAAAGCACGAGCTAAGTTAGTTGGATCTGAAGGAATAGCTACATCAGCACCATTTTTAAGATCTTTGATATCTTTAAGAGTTTTTGAGTAGAATGCTACAGTAGCGTTGTAAATTGGTTGAATAGCTACAAGGTGAGCATTATTTTTTTGGTTAAATTGTTCCATGAATGGTCTGTGTTGGAAGAAGTTAGCATCAACTTCTTTATTGTTTAATGCAACGTTAGCTTGAACGTTATCAGAAACTTTAACGATTTCTAAGTTGTAACCTTCTTTTTTAAGATCATCTTTGATCATTTCTAACATGTCTGTCATTGGAGAAGTGTGAGAAGCTACTTTTACAGTAACTGGTTCTTTCTTCTCTTCTTTTTTAGTTTCAGTTTTGCTTGAACAAGCTGTTAAAACTAATAATAATGCTGTTAAGCTAGCAATAAATGAAATTATTTTCTTCATTATTTATCTCCTATTAAGTATATTTTTTTATTTAGAGGTAAGGTTGTTGATTGTATTTATAGATTTTTGGATTAGTAATAATATATATTTATTAGAAAGCTGCAGTAGCTTTACCTTCGAAATTCTTTTGTAGGAAGTCTTTAACTTTTTGACTAGTTAAAGCTTTTTTAACTGCTTGAATTTTAGCGTCGTCTTTGTTATCTTCACGAGCTGCAAGTACACCAGCGTATGTAAAGTCAGCTTTGTCTTCCATTAGAAGTCCATCTTTCATTGGTGTAAGGTTTAATTTAGCAATGTAAGTTGGGTAGTTGAAAACTAAATCTTTTTCTGCATATGCATCACTTAAGTTTAAAAGCCCAACTTCTGTAAATTTAAGATGTTTTGGATTATCTTTAATGTCTTTTACAGTAACGTTATAGCTGTTTGGATCATTTAATGTAATTAATCCACCGTGAGCTAATAATCTTAATGCACGAGCCATATTTGATGCATCAGATGGAATAGCTACATCAGCACCATCTTTAAGATCTTTAATATTTTTGACAGTTTTTGAGTAGAATGCTGGAATAGAATTATAAACTTTCGCCACAGCAACTAAGTTAGTTTTATTTTTTTCGTTGTACTGTTTCATGAATGGTTCGTGTTGGAAGAAGTTAGCATCGACTTCTTTGTTTGCTAACGCTACGTTAGCTTGAACGTTATCAGATACTTTTACAATTTCAAGAGTGTATCCTTCTTTTTGTAAATCTTCTTTAACTAATTCTAACATATCAGTAAATGGTGGGACATGAGCAGCAACTTTAATAGTCTTGTCTTCTTTTTTTTCTTCTTTTTTATCGCTAGTTTTACTTGAACATGCTGTTAACACAAGCACAAGCGCTAAAAGACTAGCAACAATAGATAATACTTTCTTCATTAATCTATTTCTCCTTCTTGTTTGTAAAACGTTTAGCTAATCCATAACCTATAGATTGAATAATAAATACATATATAATAAATATTATTACTATTAAATACATTAGATCATAATTGTATTCCTGATATCCATACCTGAAGGCAAATTCTCCAAGACCACCAGCTCCGATTACACCCATTACAGTAGTATAAGCTAATAAACTAATAGTAGTATAGGTGAATGATAAAATTAAGTTATCCATTGTAGCAGGTAATAAGAAGTATCTAATAATTTGAATTTTTAGTAGCTCCCATACTTATAGCTCTATCTACAATCTTTTTAGGAACATTAATTAATGCTTGTTCAACAAATCGAGCATAAATACTTACACCAACTAGTGTAAGAGGCAAGATTGCTGCAATATTCCCAAATGATGTTTTAAATAGAAATCTATTTACAGGGATTAATATGAATACAAAAATTAGAAATGGAACACTACGTAGGGCATTAAGAGAAATGCTAAGTCCTTCATAAACTGCTCTATTTTTTAATAAATAATCACGACTGAAAGCAAAAAGCATGATACCTAGTGGTAGGGAAATGAAGAATACTGTTAACATTGAGTAAATCATCATATAGTTTGTTTCCCAAAATGCTTTCATAATACCATCGTAATTAGCTTTAAATAAATCAATCATTTAATAAAAACTCCTTTACGTAGTTATAGTAATTACTGTCGTAATCATCTTTTGCATTTTTGTTAGGTACGACAATATCTTTTTATTGTAGAATCATCGATAACTACTACTCGATCACAAAAGTTCTTAAGTAAAGATAAAGCTGTGTGAAATCATTACAATTGAAATGTCAGTTGTTGTTCGTAATTTATTTAATAAAGCAAAATCTCTTTTTTCACTGTTAGTATCTAGAGCTGAACTAATTTCATCACATAGTAGAACTTCTGGTTCTTGTAGCAGTGCCATAGCGATAGCAACTTTTTTTGTTGTTCTCCACCACTTAGGCTTCCACAAAGACTATTTTTTTAGTCTTGTAATATTCATGAATTCAAGAATATCATCTATTTTCTTTTATCAACAGAAACCTTATTTAGTTTTGTATACTAAACTTAAAATGATAATATACAGTTTTGTTATCGATTAGATTTGAGTGTTGGAATATATATGCTAGATTTTTCTAGTATTTCTAAGGGTACTTGCATCCATATTTTTTTATAGAAGAGTTTTTTATATAAAATATCTCCACTATCATATGATACGATACCGTTAATCATTTTTTAAAATAGTACTTTTTCCTGTACCATTTCTACCGATTATTCCAATAACTTCTTTCTTATTGATATCAAATGATATATTTTTCAAGTTTGAAGTTAGCATCTTTATATTGTTTTGATACGTTTTTAATTGAACTATCATAATATACCTCCAAAATAAACTATACCACTTTCGGAAAAAGGATTTCAAGGACTTTGTTTAATGAAAAATGTTTGTATTGTTCTAGTGCTTGTTTGATAGTATTTGTAAATCTGTTGTGTTATTTTACGAAGTTTGTAGTGGTACAGTTTAAGGTTGTAGATATAATGATGAGAAATATGATATTGTTTATAGAAAGGATAACCATTATCATAGTAATATGTATAAGGATTATAGAATTTTTTTCTTAGTTAAATTGTATTAGAATAATTTAATTAATGTGTTTTTTGAGTTCTATTTTTATGTTGAACTATTCTAATAAAATAATAAAAAAATAGTAAAAATATTTTCTAAAAATTGTTCTTATATAATTCTTTATTTATTTACTCTAATCGTATATAATTAAAGTTGTGACTTAAGGAGGTAATCTATGAGGAAATTGACAATAGTAGATATAGCAAAAATGACTGGAGTAGGTACTACTACTGTCTCTAGATATTTTAATGGTGGAAATTTAAAAAGAAACTTATGAGAGAATTAAAGAAATAGTTGATAAATACAATTATACACTGAATACTTTTGCCAAGGCATTAAAAAAAGTACAGATAGCAAAAATTATTGGTGTAATAGTTCCATGTTTACACTCTTTTGTAAGTGGAAATACTTTTAAAATATCTAGATAAAGAATTAAAAGAAAATAATTATGAGACATTAATAATGAATGCTAATTTTGATGAAAAATAAGCAATTAGAATATATTAAGAAATTAGCAAGAATGAACGTAGATGGGATAATTTTATTACCGACAACTATGAGTAAAACGTATGAAGATACAATAAAATCTGTAGATGTTCCTGTTGTAATGTTAGGTCAAGAAGGAGAATATACTTATAGCGTCGAGTATAATGATTTTAATGCTGCTAGAGATTTAACCAATTATGTTCTAGCTAATGGACATAAGAAAATTGCATACCTAGGGGTAAGTGAGGAAGATATTGCTGTAGGATACTATAGGAAATTAGGAGTAGTAAGAACTTTAGAAAAGTATGGTTTAAGTCCTAAAAAAATATACTTATTAGTAATTTTGGTATGGAAGAAGCATATGATGTTGTAAAAAGAAAATATAGAAAAGTTGAAAGATGACAGTTGTTTAATTTGTGCCACTGACAATCTAGCTTACATGGTCTATAGTAGCTCTTGAAGAAGAAGGTTTAAGTGTTGGTGAAAATTATTCAGTTGCTGCGTTTGGAGATTATACTTCATCTGCTTTATTAAAATCCCCATTAACAACTATAAAATTTGATTTAAAAGATGCAGCGAAGCAAACAGTTAGCATGTTACTTAATGTTATAAAAAAAGAAGAGACAGCTATGAAAACTATTAATAGGTTATGATTTAAAAACAAGAAATAGTGTAGTTGATTTTAAATAAATATGGAGAATAAGAATGACGAATATAAAAAGCGATTTTTTTGATATTGATGGAACGATAAGAAGTTTTAAAACTAAAACTATTCCGGAAAATACTGCAAATACTTTAAGAAAGCTAAAAGAAAAAGGAATTAAAAATTTTTATAGCTACAGGAAGAGCACCATTTCATACGACATTTTTAAATGATTTGTTAGATTTTTAAGTTTGATGGGTATATTACAATAAATGGACAGTATTGTTATTTAGAATCTGGAGAAGTTTTTAAATGATAAGATTTTATCAAAAAGATGATATAAAAAAATGTTCTTCCTTATTTTAAAAGAGAATAATATAGCTTGTGATTTTGCATTATTAGATGGAGCTTTCATGAATCTGAAAAACTCGAGGGTTAAATGGTTAGAAGATGAATTAGGTGATCCAGAGAGATTTAAAGAAGATCCATCAGCTTACGATAAGGCTGTTAGTGAAAAAGTATATCAACTTAATGTATTTGTCTCTGAAGAGGAAGAAGCGGGATTCTTAGCTTATATGCCTAATTCAAAAGCAGCTCGTTGGACAACTCATTTTACAGATGTTATTCCAAAAGATGGTGGAAAAAATACTGGAATTGATGCGATTATTTCTCATTTTGGTATTAAGTTAGAAGAAACTATGGCTTTTGGTGATGGTGGAAATGATATAGATATGTTAAAACATGCTGGAATAGGTGTAGCAATGGAAAATGCAGGTGATAATGTTAAAGAAATAGCGGATTACATTACAACTAGTGTAGATGATGATGGAATTACTCATGCTCTAAAACATTTTAATGTATTATAAGGATAAAAACGGGAGTGACTCGGCAAAATTGTTATTTTGTCGAGTCACTCCCTTAAAGTTTATTGGGTATTGATAAAACTACGGTATATTTAAATTTTTTTATAAATTATTTTTGGATTTAGAGCTTTTTGAGTAACTCTGTTTTTAATCACTAAATTGTTTTAAAAATAGATTGACGCATTCTTTTGGCATAATGACGGTAAGTTTGTCGTTTGCTTCTAGAATTGTACTTCCTTTTGGTACGATTTCACGACCAGAACGTTCGATATGAGAAACAAGAACACCTTTTTGTCCAATCGATTTCACGAATTTCTTTTCCTATTAATGAACTATCATTTGATATAGTAGTTAGAATTTCTACTTCCATTTCTAGTTCATCGTCTCCTAGTTTATTGCTAGTTAAAATTCGATCAAGTAAATATTCGTAAACCGGCTTTGTTCCAAGTATATTTGCAGTGATATATGCAAATAAGCAACATAGTGCGATTGGTAGGAAGTAATTTAGTTTTTGTGTCATTTCAAATAGTAAAATTATTGAAGTAATCGGACTTCGCACAATTGCAGTTAAGTAACCTGACATAGATAGTATTACAAATAATGCAGTATATTTAGCATCAAAAAAAGTTACTAAACAATGTTCCTAGTATTGCTCCTTGAATTAAAAATAGGTAAGAATATACCGCCTGCGACTCCTGATGTGAAAAGAAATAAGTGAAAATAGAGTTTTTATAAAATATAAAGTTAATAAAAACATAAAGCTAAATTTATTCTCTATCAGAAATTCTACTAAACTATGACCGCTACCAAGCACTATTGGATAAAAATAAATAATCCGAATGAAATTATAAATGCTACTTGAGGTCTAAATACTATATTTAATCTAAAATATTCATAAATTTTGAAAAGTATTTTTATAGTAACATTATAAAATGTCCCAAATATTCCTAATAGAATTCCTAATAAAACAACCCAAGGATAAATACTTACTTCAACATAGTGTATTTCAGGAAATTTGAAAATAGCAGTAAGTCCAAAAATATACTGACCAACTATATTTGCTACTACAGCAGCACTGAAACAACAGATAACGATTTTTTTAGTTATTTGCTTATGTACTTCTTCTATAGAAAATAAAACACCAGCAAGTGGAGCTCCAAAGGCGATGGATAGACCTGCACTAGCACCACAAGTAATAAGATACTTTTCTTTTACGCTATCCTTTTTTAATATTCTAGAGACGAGTTTTCCACTCATTGCACCTAGTTGAATAGAAGGACCTTCGCGTCCAAGTGATAAACCACCGAGACTTGCCGTTAATCCACCGGTTATTTTATAAATTAGAACTCGTAATGGATTTGAATTTAATCTACCGGTAATTTCTGCAGAAACTTGAGGAATTCCACTTCCACTAGCCATTGGTTCACGTTTTAATAGAAAACCAGAAAATAAGGCTAGTAAGATTAGAATTAGTAAAAGACCTATTTTATAAATAAGCCCAGTTTTAATAAAATCGGCTGTGTAATGAACAAGTTTCTCACTATAACCGATAAGAAGTCTGTAACAAGCACCGACAATTCCAGCAGCTAAACCTACTAAAAATTCCATCAATTAATAAAGAGGATTCAATTTTTAAATTTTTTATTTTTCAATTTTACTAATTTTTGATATTTTTCATCCAGATCTCCTTTCTTAAAAAAATAGTGTATAATAACATTTTTACTCCTAAATTTTAAAAATCAAAAAAATATTTTTATTTATACAATTTATTATTAAAAAAATACAAAATGTATGCTAAAAATATAATTATATGATGAAAGGAGTAAACGTAATGAAAATATTCTTAATTATAGTAATTGTATTATTAATTATTGTATCTGGATTATATGCATTTTGGCTTAAATTGTTAAAAGGGAAACCAGGAAGAATTGCTGGAGCAGATGTTGAGAAGAAAACATTCGAAGAAGCTTTAGTAGTTGATGTTCGTTGGCGAAAAGAATATGCAAGAGGGCACGCTATAAATGCCGTGAATCTTCCGATTAAACTTTTTAAAAATGGTAGCGATGTACTTGATGACTACAAAGATAAAGATATAATTTTATATTGTGTAGTTGATGTAACATCACGTGCTACTGAGAAGTTGCTTAGAGAACGTGGATTCACAAAACTTCATATTGGTGATGGTATAAAACAATATGACTATGGAAAAGCTATCTATAGCAATGCCTTATTATCAGAATTCAAATATCGAATCTCAGCAAGCAAAAATAAACAATTATTAAACCTTGGTTCTGAAGTATTAAGTGATGAAGAAATTAAAGTTTCACCTGAGGAAATAGATAATGTATTAGATAGATTAGATAAATCTTCAGAAATTTTTTGTTTATAGTGAAAAACCTGAGTCAAGTAAAGCGGTATGTAAGAAACTTGGTTTAGATGGATATACAATTATTAATTTAGTTGAACCGTTTAGTACTGCTAGTTATAGAAATGCATTTTTATAACAAAAACGATTATATCGAAAGTCAAGATGAAAAAGAAGCTGCGACTTGCAGTGCTTGAGGGTAGAATTAAAAACGATAGGTTATCGTTTATAATGATTTTCAATCAAATTTGAGAGTAACTAGATAAAATAGATTTTTCAAATAATCTTATTTTATGAGTTACTCTTTATTTTTGCGGTCTATTATATTAATTTAATGCGTTTACTATAAAAAAATATACAAATTAGGTTATAATAGAGATGATGGAAAATATGAAACAGAGGATAAAAATATGAGGATTTTACATGTGTTAGCTCAACTTCCGATAAAAACAGGAAGTGGCGTATATTTTACTAATGTTATAGATGGACTAAAGGGATTTAACGTAGAGCAAGCTGCTATTTATGCTACGACATCAGAGTATAATTTTAATTTTGTAGACGAAAAATTTGAAGTTGAATTTCAAGGGAAAGATATCAGCTTTCCGATTGTTGGAATGAGTGATATTATGCCATACGATAATACGCTGTACAAAAATATGACAGATGAAATGATGGCATCTTGGCAAGCGGAATTTCGTAAAAAATTGATCCAAGCTAGAGAGGAATTTAGACCAGATGTAGTAATTACACATCATTTATGGATTTTGAGTTCTATGGTTTGTGATGTTTTTGAAAATGAAAAAATTATAGGAATATGTCACAATACAGATATAAGACAAGCTGAGAAAAATCATGTAATGAAAGACAAGTATGTAAAAAGTCTTGGGAAGTTAGATAAGATATTGGCATTAAGTAGTGGTGTTATAGATGGAATAGCTAACATTTATAATTATCCTGTAGAAAAAAATTGTGAATATTGGTGCAGGATATAATGAGAAAATCTTTTACCCTACAGAAAAATATGAAAAACATGATAATGTGAAAATTTTATATGCAGGAAAATTCGATGAGTCAAAAGGTTTTTATGAATTAATTAAAGCTTTTAGATTATTAGAGAAAAAAGACACTAAAGTAGAATTAGAATTAATAGGAATTTGAAAGATGAAGATAGACCCTAGAGTTGAGTCTCTAGTTGGTGATTCTAAGAGAATAAGAATTTATAATGCTGTTGATCAAGTTCATCTAGGCGAGATTATGCGTCATAAAGATATATTTGTATTACCTTCTTATTTTGAAGGATTGGGATTAATCGCGGTTGAAGCCTTAGGAAGCGGACTTAGAGTAGTCGCTACTGAGATAGAAGGGCTTATAGAATTTCTTGGAGAAAAAATAAATAATTCTGAGATAATTGAGTATGTGAAAATGCCGACTATTTATGATACTGATAAAGCGGTAGAAGAAGAAAAGCCAGCTTTTGTAGAAAGGCTAGTAGAAACTTTAGAAGTTATGATAGAAAGAACGAGAGAGGAACGCGAGATTCCAGCTTATTTACTTGAAGAAATTGAGCGACATTCTTGGAAGAAAAAGATAGAAACAATTTATAAATTGTTGTAAAATGAATAATTAGAAGATATAGTAGAAGTACAAAAGAGAAATTTATAAAAATAGTGATATATAAAGTATAGTATGAGGGCGACTCAAATATCGCTTTTTAAAAAATGTGATTTTTGTTTCGTACCTCTTTATAATTTCTAGAATTAAAATTAGGAGATTTAAATGGATAAGATAATATTAATAGATGGGAATAGCTTAAGTTATCGTGCTTTTTATGCTATGCCAGCCTTTGAAAAAAATAAAAAAAGGGCTATATACTAATAGTGTTTATGGATTTACATTGATGTTAGAAAAAATATTAGCGGATACTAATCCAAAGTATGCATTAGTTGCCTTTGATAAAGGAAAACAAACTTTTAGACACCAAAGTTATGAAGCGTACAAAGGTACTAGGGATAAAACTCCTAGTGAGTTAGTAGAGCAATTCGGTTATGTTAGAGAACTTCTGGATTCATATGGAATAAAGTATGAAGAACACTTTGATTATGAAGCGGATGATATTATCGGGAGTTACGCTAAAATCGCTGAAAAAGAAGGCTTGGAAGTTATAATAGTAACTGGAGATAAGGACTTAACTCAACTTGCTAGTGAGAATATAACAATCTATTATACTAAACGTGGAGTTACGGATATAGATTATTACACGCCAGAATTTATTGCTGAAAAATACGGATTAACTCCAGAACAAATCGTTGACATGAAAGGCCTTATGGGAGATAAGAGCGATAATATTCCAGGGATTGCTGGAGTAGGAGAAAAAACTGCCATAAAACTATTAACTGAATATAAAACTGTAGAAAATGTACTAGAGAATATTGACAATATTAGTGGTAAAAAACTTAAAGAACGTCTAACAGAAGGTCGAGAAGATGCTCTGTTAAGCAAAAAATTAGCAACTATTTATACGGAAGTTCCAGTTGACAATAAGTTAGAAGATTTAACTTATAGTGAGAATATAGAGCTTAAAAGAGAGTTGTTTGAAAAACTTGAATTTGTTTCATTTTTTTAAGAAAAATTATCACAAGAAAATTCTACTGAAGATGTAGAGGTAACTAATGAAGAAAAAAAGTTACTCCTAAAAAAAGAAATTAATATTATTTTAGCAGATAAAAAAATACAAAAAAATAGATTTTTACCAATAGTGCTCTACATGTTGAGTGTTACACAGAGGATTATCATAATTCGGATGTGGTAGGAATAGTGGTTTATAGAGAAGGAGATGCTTATATATTTAGTGAAGAACAATTTTTCACTAATGAATTTGTAGTAGAATATCTTCAAAGTGAATTGGTTAAAACAGTATATGACTTCAAAAAGATTTTATTTATAGCGAAGAGAAACGGTGTGAATATTAATGGAGAAGTTTTCGATGTGAAAATTGTATCTTATCTAATCGATGTGAATGCAAAAACTGAAATTGATAAAATCGTCTTTAACTATCTTGGAAAAATAATAAGTAGTGATGAAGAAATATATGGCAAGGGTGCCAAACGTAGTTTACCAGCTCAAGAAGTTATTAATCCATATATAGCAGAAATTGCAGAGAGTATTTCACTTATGAAACCGTTGATGGAAGAAAAACTTGCTGAAGAGAATATGACGGATTTATATAAAGATATAGAGATTAAAGTTGCTAAAGTATTAGCTAATATGGAATTTGAAGGAATACATGTTAGTAAAAAAGCACTTGAAGAAATGAGTGCTGAGTTTGATGAAAGAGTTAAAACTTTAGAATCTAGCATATATACTTTAGCAGGTTCTGAATTTAATATTGCCTCACCTAAACAGTTAGGTGTCGTGTTATTTGAAGATTTAGGACTACCGCCGATTAAGAAAACAAAAACTGGATATTCTACAGCTGTAGAAGTGTTAGAACAACTTCAACATAGTCATGAAATTATTCCATTAATTATGGAGTACAGAACTATTACAAAATTAAACTCAACTTATGCAAAAGGGTTAGTGAAAGATATTACTCGTGAAGGGAAAATTCATACACGTTATGAGCAGACTCTAGCTCAAACAGGTCGTTTATCTTCAGTAAATCCTAATCTTCAAAATATTCCAACGAGAATTGAAGAAGGTAAAAAAATTAGAAAAGCATTTGTTCCAGCATCAGAAGATAGAGTAATATTATCTATCGACTATTCTCAGATAGAGCTTCGAGTATTAGCTCATATAGCGCAAGATAAAGGAATGATAGATGCATTTAAGCATGATGTAGATATTCATACTAAAACAGCTAGTGATGTTAATGGAGTGAGTCTTGATGAAGTAACATCTTCAATGAGACGAGAAGCTAAAGCAGTTAACTTCGGTATTGTTTATGGAATTTCTGACTTTGGTTTATCTAATAATTTAGGCATTACTAGAAAACGTGCAAAAGAATTTATCGATAAGTATTTAGAAACATTTAAAGGTGTTGATAAATATATGACTGATATCGTAGAGTTTGCGAAGGAACACGGTTATGTAGAAACTCTATTTAATAGAAGAAGAGCATTACCAGATATTAATGCTAAAAACAAGATTGTAGCTAATCTTAATGCGCGTATTGCCATGAATTCGCCAATTCAAGGAACTGCTGCGGATATTATAAAAATAGCTATGGTTAATGTATTTGAATATTTAGAGAAAACAAAAGTAGATGCAAAATTATTATTACAAGTACATGATGAATTAATCTTCGATGTTAATAAAGATATAGAAGAAGATTTTACAAAAGAAATGATTAAAATTATGGAAGAAGCGGCTAATTTAGACGTTCAACTTAAAGCTGAAGCAAGTAGTGGAGCGTCATGGTATGATGCTAAGTAGTATGAAATAAATGTAAATCTAGATAATATATAATATTATATATAAGGAGAATGATAACTATTTTTTTATGGAAATACTATCATTCTCTTAATTTATTATATGAAAGGGTGTTTTTATGGAAGAAAAAACAAAGTTTTGTTAAAGAAATCCAAAGTAAACATCTAATTACCTTATCACTTGGTGGAGTTATAGGAACAGGGTCTCTCTCTTAGTTCAAATTACTTGATTCAAGAAGTAGGGGAGTAGGAACGATTATTGCATATCTTATTAGTGCATTATTACCACAAGAAAAAGGCAGGATTATATGAGAGTCCATTTGTAATAATTTTTAACTAATATAGAAATTTCATAAAAGAGGATATAAAAATACTTCCAGAAACCCCTTTTCAGAAAAATACTCAAAAATAATCTGAAAAATAATATTATTTTTAAAAGATAAAAATAACTAGTTTTTCTTTTAATTTCAAATATATTACAACTTAAATAACTTATAAAAAAATATTATGAAATAATGAGTGATAAGTAATATCATTTTTCAAAAAGTTAGTTTAAAACTATTATTTTAGTTGATAAAATAACTTTTTATTTTTGAAAAATAAAATGAAAAAGTTTACATAAAAATATAAAAAAATCTAAAAAGGTTCTTAAAAATAAAAGTTTACAAAGTGGTGTGATATTTGATATAATTAATTAAAACAATATTACATTATTAATGTAAAATAACATTCTAAGGAGATGTAGTTATGAATAACAATCCATTGGTTAACGCAAGAGAACAAATTAAAGGTGCTTGTGAAGTATTAGGTTATAAAGAAGAGGTATATGAATCATTAAAAGATCCACAAAGATTTATTGAGATTTCTATTCCGGTTCGAATGGATAATGGTGAGGTAAAATACTTTAAAGGATTCCGTTCACAACATAACGATGCGATTGGTCCTACAAAAGGTGGGTTAAGATTCCATCCACTTGTAACAGCAGACGAAGTTAAAGCATTATCAATTTGGATGACATTTAAATGTGCAGTTGCTAATCTTCCGTATGGTGGAGGTAAAGGTGGTATTATTGTAGATCCAAAAGATTTATCTAAAGGTGAATTAGAAAGACTTTCTAGAGGATATATTCGAGGATTATACAAATACCTAGGTGAAAAACAAGATGTTCCTGCACCAGACGTAAATACAAATGGTCAAATCATGTCTTGGATGATTGATGAATATAATGTGCTTACAGGAGAACAAGGTGTTGGAACTTTAACAGGTAAACCATTGGAATTAGGTGGTTCATTAGGAAGAACACAAGCTACAGGATATGGTGTAGCACTTGCTGCAAACTAGCATTAGAAAAATTAGGAAAATCTACACAAGGTGCGAAATTTGCCGTTCAAGGATTTGGTAACGTTGGTAGTTATACTGTAGATACTGCTGTTAAATTTGGAGCAACAGTTGTTGCTGTAACTGAACGTGATGATGATGGTGTTCAATATGCGGTTTACCGTGAAGAAGGATTATCATACGCTGAACTTCAAGAATGTAAAGATAAGAAAGTTAGATTCTACACATTGCCAAATACAAAACGTCTAACTTTAGATGAATTCTGGGCTTTAGATGTAGATGTAGTTTGCCCTTGTGCATTAGAGAATGCCATCGATGAAAAAGAAGCTGGTTTAATAAAAGCTGCTGTTGTTTCTGAAGGGGCTAATGGGCCAGCAACTTTAGCTGGAGATAAAGTATTACGTGAAAAAGGCGTGGTAGTAATTCCTGATATTCTTGCAAATAGTGGTGGTGTAACTGTATCTTACTTCGAGTGGGTACAAAACTTACAAGGATACTACTGGACTGAAGAAGAAGTAGTAGAAAAACAAACAAGGGTAATGACAAAAGCATTTAATGATATTTGGGAAGTGAAAGAAAGATTCGATATCCCAATGAGAAAAGCTGCGTATGTAAACTCTATTGAAAAAATTGTTAAAAATATGAAGCTAAAAGGTAAATTAAGCTAATTGCATTAAAAGTAATGAATCGACAGAGGATAAGACTACTGTCGATTCATTTTTTTATCTATTCGAGAGTGTTTCTAGTATATAATCATCGAATTGATGTTGAAATATTTTTGTAATCTAAAAAAATTTGTAGTGTTGAACCTCTATATCATTAAGGGAATCAATTAATTTTAGTTGTGCAGAATGAGGTGTTTTAGGACTTAGATATGAAAGTGCATAGTGAACTTTTTGACTAATTGAGCTACTAATATTAAGTATATCGATTGAATCTAGGATACTATACAAATAGTCGGTTTTTCTGGCGTATCAATTTCAAAATTATATAATTTTTTTAAATATTGGATTTTTGTTTTTGAATATAAGTATTTTTTTATATCACAAAGTGAACAATCCGATATACAGAGTTCTGTTACTGAATCAAAATAATTAGCACAAACCAAGCTAATCGCAGCACCTTGTCCAAGGCCTGTTGTAATTATATCCTTGTTTGGAAATATCATTTCAGTAATATGGATAGTATCTAGTGCATCTTGGAATACTAGATTATAGTAGGATATCTCGTTGTTACAATCTAGAAATGGGAAATGAGAACAAGGGGTGTTATTTTCGCTATTACCAGCTTGACCTCTAATATGCATAGAAATTAGTGCGTAATCTAGCATACAATACTTTGACAAGCTTAAATAATCTTTGTTTTTAACTTTGAACTCAGGAAAATCTACGATAACTCCTTTAACTATTGAGTTAGGAATAACTAGATCTAACTCGATTTTTGAATTATCTGTACCTAGAAAAGTTATTTTTTTATATTTAGCAAAAAGGATGAGGTGTATTTAGTGTAGATTCTACAAAAATCAAATTTTCTATATTTTTCTAATTTCATTTAAAGCTCCTATTTTTTTCTTCAAGTAAAAAGTTGAACACTTCACAATTAAAATGTGGGATATTCTCATGGTAGTACTTTTGTAAATACATTTTTTTCTTTTACTTTCAATATTGTTGAATACTTTTTCTTGAGTTTCTTTTGGACAGTCTTCATCGAGATTAGAAATCCCAAATAAGATATTGCATTTAAGTAGTTTAGCAAAAATTCAAAGTATCAAGATAATAAAGATTATTCAAGAAAGATTTGGTGTTTTCTCCTTTAGTATTAAACCATCTTCCATGATGAGTAAATTCTGCGTATGCATTGTTTCTATTATCGAAATCATAGAATGTTTGGAAATCGGAAAGAAAAGGATATAAACTTATGCATTTTGTAACACTTTTATTTAATGCAGCAAACATTATAGAAAAAGCTCCACCTTGAGAAGCGCCATAGCAAGCTATGTGTTGAGAATCGACGTCATCAAATGAGCTAACTATTCTAGAAAGAATAAGAGTATCTAAAATATTTTTGTAAAATATCATATCTTCTATATTTTCGTCTAGACCTATTGTAAGATGCCCAAAAACTGAAGGAGAAGAATTACTTTTGTCTTTACTTAATCCGCCTTGATTTCTAAAATCTATTGCAACTACATCGTATCCAAGAGAAGCGAAGGTAGACTTTTCTAACCAATTTCTACTAGAAGCGGGATAGCCGTGGAAATAGAAAAGTATAGGAATAGATTTGTTTGGATACAGAGTTCTATACTTTATATTTTTTTATATTTAGCGTATATTATTGAGTTATCAAAACTCTTAAATGTTAAATTATAAAATTCTATATTTTCAAATTTAGAAAAATGAAGTTTCTTCCAAATTGTAGTTAATTTGAAGGTTATTTATATAGTTTATTTTTTCGACCAAAAATTTTGGAACTTATTTTTCGCTATTCATTAAAAATCTCCTATTTTAGCGTTTTTCAATTACTTAATATATTATCACTCGAAAGAAAAAAATATCCATCAATATGAATTACTAATAGATTGGAAGAAACTATAAAACTTATAGGTAGTATAATAATTGAAAAAGTTTATATGTAGTAAAAATTATTTATTAATGACTAAAAAAATAAGGAAAGAGGTTAAATTAAAACCATATGGATCTCAGTATCTTAATTAAAATATTTATAATTATATTATTACTTATTGCCTCAGCAATATTCGTAATGTTTGAGTTTGCTCTCGTTAAGCTTAGGCCAACAAGGGTGAATGAATTAGTAGAATCAGGAAATAAAACAGCAAAGATATTAGTTAAAATGGTAGAACAATTAGACCATTATCTATCTGCAACACAGTTAGGTATAACAATTGTTTCTTTAGGATTAGGATGGATTGGGGAATCGACATTCCATTCTTTATTTAATCCAATTTTTGAATTGCTTCATTTAAATGAGGCTGTCACACATACAATCTCATTAGTAGTATCATTTGGATTTATGACACTATTACATGTTGTTTTAGGAGAATTAGTTCCTAAAACTATAGCGATACAATCTGCAGAAAAAACATGTCTTCGTGTTGCTTGGCCAATGTATATGTTCGATAAAGTTATGCGTCCGATAGTTTGGCTACTTAATTCATTAGCGAATGTTATAGCAAAAATGTTTGGTTTCGAACCGGCATCAGAGCATGATGATATTCATAGTGAACAAGAATTAAGAACGATAATGAAATCTTCAAGAGCACACGGTCAAATAAATGATGTAGAATATCGCTATGTAGAGAGAGTATTTGAATTCGATAATAAAATTGCAAAAGAGATTATGACGCCTAGAACAGAGGTTGAAGCAATAGATATGAGTGATTCTTTAGGAATTATCATGAGACAATTAAAACAAGAGGAATATACTAGATATCCGGTTATTGAAGACGGAGATAAAGATCGCATTTTAGGGATTTTAAATGTTAAGAAATTATTGTTTGCTGATAAACCTTTGGAAAGTACTAAAGATTTAGAAGAATATATAACACCAGCTATAAAAATATTCGAACATACACCAATTTCTCAAGTTTTAGCAACTATAAAACAAAATAGGGAACACATGATAGTTATTACTGATGAATATGGTGGAACTAGTGGTGTAGTTACTTTTAGAAGATATAGTTGAAGAAATTACAGGAGAAATTCGAGACGAGTTTGACGAAGATGAACAAAGTTTAGTTAAAAAATTAAAAAATGGACATTATCTTATCGATGGCTGGGTGCCAATTCAAGATGTGAACGCACTATTCCATGTTCAACTTCCGCACGAAGAAGTTGATACAATTGGAGCATATGTTTATTTAGAAAAATATGAGGCTAAAGTTGAGCAGTATATTCAATAGATAAATTAACTTTTGTTGTAAGAAAAGTAGAAGAAAATCAAATACGAACTTTAGAAGTTTGAAAGAAAAATAATCATAAAAAAAGAGAAGATAGTTTAGTAAAGCTATCTTCTTTATTATGCATCATATGATAAATAATATAGTTAATTAAAAATCAACTTAAAAATTGAGGTACACTCTTTACTATTCCGAACAATGATGGTATTATATACATATAATATACGAATAAAAATATATTTAATGTATATAGTATGGTAATGTTACCAAATATGCTATGTAAGGAGTATAAGATGAAGTTAAAGAGAAGTGAAAGAATAGTAGTAATGACGGAGTATTTATTAAATAATCCGAATAAATTAATTCCATTGACATATTTCGTTTCAAAATTTAATCAAGCTAAATCTTCGATAAGTGAAGACATACACATAATAAAAAATGGTTTTAAAGAAGAAAATATAGGAGAAGTTAAAACATTAGCAGGAGTTAGTGGTGGTGTTATCTTTACACCAACTTTAGTTGAAGATGATGCTAAAGCAATTCTTAGTGGTTTTCTTGATAAAATTAATGATGGAAACCGTTTGTTAGCTGGTGGTTATATCTTCATGTCGGACATAATAGGTGATCCTAGTCTGATGAATAAGTTAGGACGAGTGGTTGCTACTGTCTATAAAAATAAAGAAGTGGATGCAGTGGTAACTGTTGCGACAAAAGGTATTCCAGTAGCTTATGCCATAGCTTCGATATTAAATAAACCTGTAATTATCATAAGAAGAGATAATAAAAGTTACAGAAGGAACTACTGTTGCGATAAATTATGTTTCAGGATCTACTAAGAAAATAGAAACAATGATTTTATCTAAACGAAGTTTAAATACAGGATCAAAAGTGCTTTTAGTTGATGACTTCATGCGTGGAGGAGGAGTCCTTACGGGTATGGAAAGTCTTATGAATGAGTTTGATGTTAATGTTGTTGGTAAAGTAATAATCACACAGTGTTTTGATTCGCCAAGAGAACATGAAGATGATTACTTATACCTTTCAAAAATTGAAAATATTGATGAATTTAATGGAACTTTCGATGTAAAATTAGGGAATGTTATTGAAAAATTAAGACAAGTAGAAAAAGAGGATGTTGAAAATGAGTAATAATAGATATGCAGTAATTCTTGCAGCAGGAAAAGGAACTAGAATGCAATCAAAACTATATAAAGTATTGCATAAAGTTTGTGATAGAACTATGGTAGAACTTGTATTAGATAGTCTTAATGACTTAGAAATGCAAGAGGTAATAACTGTAGTTGGTCATGGTGCGGAACGAGTTAAAGAGGTGCTAGGAGATAGAACAAAGTTTGTTTTACAAGCAGAACAATTAGGAACTGCTCATGCTGTAAAAGTAGCAAAAGATGAATTAAAAGACAAAGAGGGTACAACTATTGTAATGTATGGAGATACACCTTTAATTCGTCCTGAGACTATTAATAGTATGCTAGATCATCACGAGAATACAAATGCAAAAGCAACTGTATTAACAGCAATAGCAGATGATCCATTTGCTTATGGTCGTATAATTCGTGATGTGAATGGAAAATTAGTTAAAATAGTAGAAGAGAAAGATGCTACTGAACAAGAGAAAAAAATTAAAGAAATAAACTCAGGAATTTATTGCTTTGATAATAAATTATTATTTGAAATGCTAGAAAAAGTAAAAAAATGATAATAATCAAGGTGAATATTATCTTCCAGATGTACTAGCTTTAATCAGAGAACAAAAAAAGAGATTATTGAAACTTATCTATGTGATGATTTTTGATGAAACATTTGGTGTTAATGATAGAGTAGCATTAGCTTATGCTGAAAAATGTTATGAGAAATAGAATAAACACAAAACATATGCTAGCGGGTGTTACTTTAGTGGATCCTACAAATACATACATCGCTCCAAATGTAATAATTGGTCGTGATACAACAATTTATCCAAATGTTACTATTAAATCGAATACTGTAATTGGAGAAGATTGTCAGATTAAACCTAATTCATATTTAGAAAATGCACAAATAGGAAATGGGGTAAAAAGTGTTATCTTCTACTATTAGTGATTCTAAAATTGGAGATTATATAGGTAGGGACCATACTACACATAAGAAATAATTGTGAGTTAGGTCAACATGTAAGAGTTGGTAACTTTGTTGAATTGAAAAATACTACTTATGGAGACGGCTCAAAAACGGCACATTTAAGCTATTTAGGTGACACAGAGGTGGGAAGTAACACAAATATTGGTTGCGGAACAATTACTGTAAATTATGATGGGAAAAATAAATATAGAACTAAAATCGGTAGTGATGCATTTATAGGATGTAACTCAAACTTAATAGCCCCATTAGAAATTGGTGATGGTGCTGTAGTTGCAGCTGGAACTACTGTTACAGAAAATGCTCCATCTGATGCTTTAGTAATAGCAAGGGTCAAACAAGAAAATAAAGAAGGATATGCTAAAAAAATGCCTGCAGGAAGAAAATCGTAAAATATTCTGATTATAGAAGCAATAAGGTGTTATAGTAAAAATATCAAATATTAACTGTATCAATAAAATTTTTAAAAAAATATTCAATATATTTATTTAAAAATGAAAATATACATAAAATTATATAGGAGAGGATGAAAAATAAGTAAAATAACTTATTTTTCGTCCTCTTTCATCTTGAAATAGTTCTACAAAAAGTATATAATTACTAATGTATAGAATGTGTTACAAAATAAACTGTTTGTATTATAATAAAAAAATATAAGGAGAAAAAGTTATGAAATCTAAAACACCAAAAAAATATTAGAATATATAAAGAGCTTACCGATTGGTAGCAAAATTTCTGTTCGTCAGGTTGCAAAAGAATTAAAAGTAAGTGAAGGAACTGCATATAGAGCGATAAAAGAATCAGAAAATCGTGGATTTGTTTCGTCTATTGAACGTGTAGGTACAGTAAGAATACAGAAGAAAGAACGTGATAATGTTGAAAAAAATTATCGTATTCTGAAATTGTTAATATAGTAAGCGGACAACTAATCGCAGGACGTGGAGGAGTTCATGAAATAGTTCAAGACTTTGCAATTGGGGCAATGGATTCTGAACAAGTAGGACAACACATACGAAAAGGTACATTATTAATTATTGGTAATCGTCCTAAAATTATTGAGATGTCATTAGAAAAAGAATGTGCTATCTTAGTTACAGGAGGATATGTTCCAAATGATTCAATAAAAGCATTAGCTGATAGTAAAAATTTACCTTTAATTATTACACCACACGATACTTTTTTTCAGTAACTCATTTAATAAATCGTGTAACAAATGACCAAATTATAAAAAGAGATATAATTACTGTTGAAAGTATTTATATGAAAGTTGAGAATCTATATACAATTAATTTAAATAACACGGTTAAAAGATTGGTATGATTTACAATTGAGGTAGGACATACACGATATCCTGTTGTTAATGAATACGGGAAACTAGTTGGTATTGTTACAGCTCGTGATGTTTTCTTACAAGAAAAAGATGCGCTTATAAAAGAAGTTATGGAAAGAAAAGTAGCAACTACAACTTTAGAAACACCTATTTCTTCTGTGGCTAATACTATGTTATCAGAAGGTTATGAATTAATGCCTGTTATTGATGCGAAAAATACGCTACTTGGTGTAGTTACTAGAAAAAAATAGTTATAAACTCATTATTAACAAATAATAGATTCCAAGAAGGTCACAATAATGATACATTTGATGAAATTATGCGTAAAGGAATTGTTCCTAGAGCAGATGGACTACAGGTTAAAGTTATTCCACAAATGTTAGATCAATTTGGTACATTTTCTAGTTCAGCTTTACTAAGTATTATTGATGAATCTATTCATATTACAAGTTATAATTACAATAGAAGTGAAGTTCTTATGCAAAAATACTACACTTTATTTCTTAAAATCTGTACCATTAGATAGAACAATCACAACAAAAAGTAAATATTTTGGATATAGGTCGTAAAACTGCTAAATTTGATGTTGAAGTATACGATAAGACTGAATTAGTAGCAAAAGCTATGGTAACTTGTCAAGTATTCCAAAAGAAATTAGAGAAAGAAGAAATTAGATGACTACAAACTACGAAAAATTTATATGAGGAAATTTTTTTCAAAAATAAAGGAAAATGATAAAATTATAATCCATAGACATGAAAGGCCGATCCAGATGCGTATGGTTCTCAAGGTGCAATGTATCAAATTATTAAGGAAAATTTTCCTGAAAAAACATTGATAACTGTAGGTAAAGATTCGCCTTCACTAGATTTTTTATTCAAAAATTCAGAAGTAACAGAAGAAGATTATAAGGATGCCTTGGTTATTGTAACTGACACAGCGAACTTTCCAAGGATTGATGGAAAATTATTTACGAAAAATAATTTCCTAATAAAAATCGACCATCACCCACCACTAGATAATTATGGAAGCATTAATCTAGTTGATACTGAAGTTTCATCTTGTAGTGAATTAATATATAATTTTTATACATATTTAAATAAAAATATAATATTAAATTGAATGATGAAGCAGCAAAATTACTTTATATTGGTATTGTAGGAGATACTGGGTAGATTTTTATTCCCAAATACTTCTAACAATACTCTTAAAAGTTGCTTTCAGAACTTATTAAGTATGATTTCAATATGAGCGCTCTATTAGATAAGATGGAAATTATTAGTGAAAATATTATGCGCTTTAGAGCGTTTATTTTTGAAAACTATGATGTTTATCAAGATGGGGTTGCATATCTGAAGATTACTAAAGAAGATATGGATAAATATGGTGTAGATCCTGGAGAAGTTTCGACTGGAGTTAATTTATTAAGAAGTCTGCAAGATCTTTTATGCGTGGTGCTTTTGCTATTGATGAGGGAATAAAGTACGTGTTCGTATTAGATCTAAAGGTCCTGTTATAAATACTTTAGCTGAAAAGTATGCAGGTGGGGGGCACCCGCTAGCGAGTGGTGCAACGGTGAAAAATTGGGAAGAATTTGATGATTTACTAGATGATATGGCAAGAGTCGTAGCAGAATATTTAAAAGAAAAATAATATTAAATTAGAAAATTAGGATAATATTTTTCAGAATTTTTTCTTAAGATATTTTTCAAAAGTTAACCTTGACACTATAAAAAGTATAATGGTATACTTAATAGAAATTAATAAAAACCAATACTCGTATAAGTAATAAATGTAGTATTTAAAGAGAGTACCGTTAGCTGAAAAGGTATAATATGAAATTTATGAAAATGGTTCGAGTGGTTAATAAGGTAAACATAAATTGTAAACTTTGTTCGGCGATCCACGTTATAGGATAGACTATGCTAGTAGTTGTAATAAGTAAAACATAAGGTGGTACTCATGTAAAACGCCCTTATTCCTGTAGGAGTAAGGGTTTTTTTATTTTTAAAAAGAGAAAGGAGATAGACATGATTGAATTAAAAAAAGTTAATAAGATTTATAATAATGAAGTTCATGCTCTAAAAGATATTAATTTAAAAGTTGAAAAAGGTGATATTTACGGTATTATTGGTTATTCTGGTGCTGGTAAAAGTACGTTAGTAAGGCTGTTAAACGGACTTGAGGTGGCTACAGATGGTGAGGTAATTATTGATGGCGATGACTTCAATAAAATAACTGAAGAGCAACGTAGATTAAAGCGTCAAAAAATCGGAATGATTTTCCAACATTTCAATCTATTATGGAGTAGAACTGTTGCGGAAAATATTGCATTTCCTTTAGAAATTTTAGGAAAATCAAAAGCTGAGATTAAAGAAAGAGTAGAGGAATTAGCTAAGTTAGTTGGATTAGAGGATAGATTGCATGCTTATCCTTCTCAACTTTCTGGTGGTCAAAAACAAAGAGTAGGTATTGCACGTGCATTAGCAGGGAATCCTTCAATTTTACTTTGTGATGAGGCAACTAGTGCTCTTGACCCTGAAACAACAGCAGAGGTATTAAATTTAATTAAAGAAATTCATAATAAAACTAATATAACTGTTGTTTTAATTACTCATGAAATGAATGTAATTAAAACAATTTGTACAAAAGTTGCTGTTATCGATGGTGGTACAATTGCCGAAGATGGTCTTGTTTCTGAAGTGTTCTATCACCCAACACAAGAAGTAACGAAGAAATTCTTAGCTCAGACTTCATTTGCATCGGAATTTGAAGAAAGAGAAAATATCGAAGAATGGAAGAAAGTATTTACAGATGGTATTATTATTAAATTTACTTTTGACAATAATACTTCGAAAAAACCTATTCTTAGTATGTTATTAAAAGAAATCGATTTTGATTTTAATATTATCAATGGACATATTGATAAAACAGCAAATGCTAATATTGGTACGCTATTTGTTCAATTGATTGGTTCTAAAGAAAATACAGATAAAGTAATAGCTAGATTAAATGAACTAGGTATTTTAACGGAGGTGTTATAATGTTTGATTTTTCAAGAGTTAATTGGGATAAAGTACAAGACAAAACAATTGAAACACTAATTATGACTTTTGAGTCATTAATCGCAGTGTTTATCATCGGTTTATTTTTAGGGTTACTGCTATACTTAACATCTAATAGTAAGAGTACATTTGGACGTGGATTTTGCATGTTGTTACAGCAATTGTTAATATCTTTAGAGCGATTCCGTTTATTATCTTAATTGTATTATTAATTCCTTTCACTAAGGCATTAATCGGTACAATTATCGGTGTTCAAGCTGCAATTCCAGCACTTATTATTTCAGCTGCACCATTTTATGCTCGTTTAGTAGAAATCGGATTACGTGAAGTAGATAAAGGAGTAATCGAAGCTAGCTCTAATGGGAGCTCAAAAAAACTACTATTATTTTGAAAAGTTTTTAATTCCTGAGAGTTTACCTGCAATAATTTCAGGATTAACTGTTACTGCGATAGCATTAGTTGGATCAACAGCGATGGCAGGAGTTATCGGTGCTGGTGGACTAGGTAACTTAGCTTTATTTAGATGGTTTCCAACGAAATAACAGTACTTTAACATTTGTTGCAAATAGTGTTAATATTAATAATAGTATTTGCACTTCAAATTCTTGGTGATACTATTGTTAAGAAAGTAGATAAAGATAAAATAACATTGTATTAAAATTGTATAATATTTCAGAAGTTAGTCTATATACTAGAGAAAATATTCTTTAGTATATAGACTACTTTCTTTGTAGTGGCAAGCAATTTGAAATGCTAAAATCCTGAGTTTATTATCACTGAGAAGATAATAGACAAAACTCAGTAATACCAAGAAGAGAAAAGTCTATTATTTTTCATTTTATTCTTATTGTAAACGGTTATCTGTATTATAACAAAGATATGGCATTTATAAAAAGTAACAAGCAAATAGAGAAGGCAAACAACGCGTATATTTAGTAGAAGGATATCGAGAAGGAGATAAAAGTAAAACAAAGAACGATTCATACTTATGGTAGATTAGATAAACTTGAACAAGAAGAACCAGGAATTTTAGAGAGATTAAAAAGAGAAGCTAAAGAAGGAAAATTTAACAAAAGACGAGTCATATTGAAATAACATATGATTTAAATGCTCCTATGAATGAACTAGACAGAATAATAATATTTGTTGCTGAATTTTCTGAAACAAGACCTAAAACTAGTAAGATTAAATTAAAAATATTTGGTATCAATTTCTAGTTATCTAATATATTATTACAAGAAAAATTCTAACTTATATATTCATAATGGTTGACCCAAAGTCCTAAGTTTTAATAAAGTGTTTATGAGAACTCATAGACGTAGTGGGAGTTTATTAGTATCTAAATTCGCTTTATAAAAGCTTTTTAGATATCTAATAAACTTTATGGAGTGATCTAGACAAAATCAATTTCTACGAAATCGCAATTTTTAAATCACTCCCCATTATTTTTTAAAATTCATATTATATAATAAATGTTAATTATTCAATAAGAAAAATTGTAAAATATTGATGTTTTACGAATAATTAGCATCAAAAATAGGTTACTCAAAAATGTGGTAAAAATAGTAAAGACTGTATAAAAATAGTAGAATTTATAAAAATAAATATAAAAAGGAGTTAAATTTATGGTTATTCAATGGTTCCCGGGACATATGGCCAAGGCAACAAGAGAAGTGAAAGAAAAACTAAAATTAGTAGATATAGTTTTTGAACTAGTGGATGCATTGCCCACTTTCTTCTCACAATATGTACTTTAGATGAAGTAGTAAAAGATAAGAAGAAAATAATTATATTTAATAAAATAGATTTATGTGATAGAGCTGAAACAGCAAAATGGAAAAATTACTTTGAAAATAAAGGGTATACTGTAGTATATACTGATGCGAAAAATAGTAATAACTTTAAATAAAGTAATTGATAAAGCGAAAGAAGAATTAGCAGAAAAATAGCTCGCCAAGTTGCAAAAGGAATTAAAACCAAGAGCAATCAGATCAATGGTAATAGGTGTACCTAACGTTGAGTAAATCGACGTTTATAACAAAACTGATTAAGAAAAATGTAGCTAATACTGCCAATAAACCTGGTGTTACTAAAAACAACAATAGCTAAAAATTAAACAAAGATATAGAATTATTAGATACTCCAGGAATACTTATGCCAAAGTTTGATAATCAAGAAATTGGTAAAAAAATTAAAGCTTTAATTGGTTCTATAAAAGATGACATTACTCCACTTGACGATGTTAGTTTATACTTAATAGAGCTTTTTAAAAGAAAAATTATTTAGAAAATCTAAATAACCCTATATAAGATAAATGTTAATAGTGATGATGAAAATGTATTTATCATGGAAAAAGTAGCTGAAAAAGATTTAAAAATCGGTGGAGATTATGATTACGATTCAACAATTAAGCTTGTTAATTCAAGATTTTTAGAACACAAAAAAATTTGGACTTATTACTTTGGATAATTATAATGATTTATTAGAAAATGAGGAACAAAATGAAAATTAGTGAGGTAAAAGAACTCTTAAACCAAGAAGTCATTTCCGAGGAAATGTTAAATGAACTAAAAAAAGATGAAAGAACTGGGAGTTCAAAAATTACTATTAAGTTATGCTAAAAAGCAAGAGAAAAAAACTTTTTATAAAAAGAGTATGAAAAGAAATCATTTTACGAGAATAAATGTTATAATAATGGATGTAAGTATATTTGCGGAATAGATGAAGTTGAAGAGGACCACTTGCAGGCCCAGTAGTTGCTGCAGCGGTAATTTTAAGAAAAGACAGCTATTTCGAAGGATTAAATGATTCAAAGAAATTATCTGAGAAGAAACGTGAAGCACTGTATGAACAAATAAAAAGAAGCTGTTGCTTATGCTATTTGTGAAGTAGATAATACAGAAATCGAGAAATATAATATTTACAATGCTGCACGTATAGCAATGCAAAGAGCAGTGGAACAGCTAGAAGTTAAACCGGACTTTTTTTACTTATAGATGCCATGCCATTTGAAAATTATCCTATCCCCTAATTTTAGTATGGTGAAAGGTGATGAAAAGAGTGTTTCAATTGCTGCCGCATCGGTAATAGCAAAAAGTTTATCGAGATAATTTAATGAAAGGAATATGCCCAAAAAAATATCCTTATTATGATTTTTGAAAAATAATGCAGGATATGGAACAAAGAAACATCTAGAAGGCTTAAAAAGAGTATGGTGTTACCCCTATACATAGAAGAGACTTCGAACCAATAAAATCAATGATACAAGGAGGAAAAACATGAGTAATAATGAAATGAGTATTGCTAAAAATTTACAAAAAAATAATAGCAAGAAAAATAATGGACAAGTGTCTAAGAAAAATAATACTAGACCAAAAACAAATTCAAAAAGTCGTTGCTAAAGAGCAACCAAATAACTCAAAACAAGTAGTAAAAGAAAAATTAATAATGTAAATAGAGATAAATCTCAACAAAATAAATCTAAAAAAATTAGCTAAAATTCGTATTACTCCACTAGGAGGGGTAGAAGAAGTAGCCAAAAATATGTATATGGTTGAAATTGGGGACGAAATTTACGTTCTTGATGCGGGGTTAATGTTCCCAGAAACAGAAATGATAGGTATTGATGCGGTTATTCCTGATATTAGTTACTTAGTACGTAATAAACAAAAAAATCAAAGGGTTGTTTTTATCTAATGGACACGTGAGTTCAATGGGGGCTGTTCCATATATTATCGATAAATTAAAATGCCCTGTTTACGGATCAAAACTTACAATTGATTTATTGAAAGAAATCACCTTAAACAACTAGGTATTAAAAGAAGAATTAAGTTTTATTATGTAAAAGATAATAATAAATATGATTTCAATAATGCTAGTGTTACATTCTTCAAGACTACATATTCAATGCCTGATTCTTTAGGTATTTGTATTGAAACAAATCAAGGTAATATTGTTTATACTGGTGAGTTTAAATTCGACCAATCAGTAAGTAAAGAATATAAATCTGATATTGTAAAAATTAGTACATTAGGTCAAAAAGGTGTGCTTGCTTTTACTAAGTGATTCAAGTAATGCTAACGTTAAAGGATATAATGTTCCTGAAAATGAAGTGGCAGAACAAATTGACAATGCATTTTATCAAGCTAATAAACGTATTATTGTAACATGTTATGCTTCTAACTTTTTAACAATTTCTCATATTGTAAGAGCTGCTTTGGCACAAAATAGAAAAATTTTACTTTTAGGTCAAGCTATTGAAGCATCTATCAATACTGCAAGAAATATGAATTACTTACAAATTGAAGACAGTAATTTAATTTCATTTGAAGAGTTAAAAATTATCCACAAAAATGAAGTATGTATACTTTCATCTGGAGATCAAGGAGAGCCAATTGAGGCAATGAAGAATATTGCCGAGAAAAAAATTGCTGGAATTCAAATTGAATCTGGTGATACAATTATGATTGCTGCAACACCATCTCCAAATATGGAAGTAATGTTATTCCAAACATTAAACTTACTAGTTAAACTTGGAGCAAATGTTGTAACTGCTTCTAAACGTCTACATGCTGCGAGCCATGCTACCAAAGAAGAGTTGAAAATGATGTTAAATATGCTAATGCCTAAGCACTTTATTCCAGTTCAAGGAGAATTTAGAAATCTTCGTAAACATGCTGAAATTGCTGCTGAAACAGGTGTAGCTACTGAAAATATTCATATCTTATCTAAAGGAACAACTTTAGAAATCAGTGGAAGTAAATCGAAAACACTTCAAAATAACGTTCCGGTAGGGAATATACTAGTTGATGGTCGTGGAATTGGTGATGTAGAAGATAGTGTATTAAAAGACAGAAAACTACTTTCTAACGACGGGATTTTCGTGGCTTCATATGCAATTAGTAAAAAAGAGAAAACTTTAGTAGGTAAACCAGTAATTCAAACAAAAGGTTTTGTCTATGTTAAGAAGAGTATGGAATTGATTAAAGAAGCTGAAGAAAAAGTAATTGAGTACTTAGAAAACAATCCAATCAAGAGTATTAGAGAATGTGCTGCTGTTAAGGCAGAGATAAGAAGTATGTTATCTAGCTTACTGTATGACAATACTAAGAGAAAACCAATAATAATAATTAACTTTTCATTAGTTTAATAATGAAAATATAACGGAAATTATAATAGGGAACAATTCGAACAGTGTATTAAACATTTAATTTAATGCCTCCCTATTGTTCCCGTTTTTAGTCTATTAAAAGGGGTGAAAAAATGTCTAAAGTTATTGCTCATATTGATATGAATTGCTTTTATGCAAGTGTAGAAGAAAAATATAATCCTGAATTGAAAGGTAAACCTTTAGCAATAGCAGGAGAAGTGAAAACTAGGCATGGAATAATAGTAACCTCTAACTATGAGGCAAGAAATTTAGGGATAAAAACAACTATGCGAGTTGGAGATGCTAGAAAAATATATCCTAATATTAAAATTCTTCGACCAGATATGCCTAAGTACCAACAAGAATCCAAGTTGATTTTTGATTTAGTTCGGGAATATACGGATAAAATCGAGATAGTATCTGTGGATGAGGCCTATATAGATTTAAGTGATTTTCATGAGCCAATAAAGGTAATAGCCACAATACAAAGAAGAATCTACAAACAATTAGGGATGCCTTCATCAGTAGGGGTTTCATTTAATAAATTTTTTGCGAAGATGGGTTCGAATTTGAAAAAACCTCTCGGATTCTCGATTATAAATAAAAAAAATTATAAAGATATTCTTTGGAATCTAGATATAGGAGAAATGCATGGTTGTGGTAAAGCCTCAACTAAAAAGCTTAAGAAGATTGGAATTAATACAATTGGCGATGTTGCGGTAGCAAATGAGGTAATTCTTCATAGCTTACTTGGTGTTCAAGGTTTGAGGTTGAAAAACAAGGCTAATGGAGAAGGTAATAGTGAGCTTAAGTATACAGTTGATAGAAAATCAATTGGAAATTCAAAAACATTCACAAATGATTTAATAGATGAAGATGACATTTTTAAAAAGAAATAAAAATTATCTGAAAAAGTAAGTTCGAGAGTACAATCACGTAACTATGTTGGAAATAATATTTCAATAATGGTAAGATTCAGTGATTTTTAAAACAATTACGAGATCTAAAAAAATTCCGGAATTTATATCTAGTACAAATGATATTTTTTAGTTATGCATGGGAATTATTATTGGAACATTATGATTTTCACACAAGGAGTTAGGTTGCTTGGAGTGTCATTAAATGATATTAAAAATCAAAGGAATTAAAGGTACAACTTGATATTTTTGATAAAAAGATTATAAAGAAGAACAGAAACTAAGAAAGCTTTCTAAAAAGTTAAAAGCTGAATTTGGTGATAATATAATAACTGATTTTTGCAAACTTTGATAAAAAGTAAATCTGTTATTACAACAAGTTTTAGTAAGGATTTTCTTGATTAATAAAAAGGAGAAAAGATGTTAGCGATTAATAAAAAGATTAAAATTAGTAGCTGAATATGTTGAAAATCGAAGATTGGCAGACATTAGTAGTGATCATGCATATCTACCTATTTATTTAGCTAAAAACAATAAAATAGATTATGCTGTAGCTGGAGAAATAGTAGAAGGTCCACATAAGGTTTCTATAAAAAATGTTCAAGAAGAAAATTTAGTAGGAACTATAGATTGTCGTAAAGCAGCTGGACTTGATGCTATAGAATTAAGTGATAATATTGAAGTAATAACAATTTGCGGTATGGGTGGAAAGTTAATTGCTGATATACTAGAAAAAGGAAAAGAAAAATTAGCTAATAAAACTGAATCTTGTCTTACAACCTAATGTTGGTGGAAAACTTTGTTAGAGAAAAATTACAAGAATTAGGATATGAAATAACTGCTGAAAATATTATTGAAGAAGATGGACACATTTATGAAATCATAGTGGCTAAACCAGGAGTCATGAATTTATCTGAAGATGAAATTAACTTTTGAAAATATTTATTAATAGAAAAAAATGATTTATTTGTAAAAACAAAAATTAGAACTATCAAAAATTGAGTATATTTTTAAATCAACTTGAAAAAGCGACAGAAGTTCAAGAAAGTAAAAGTAGAAGAGTTTAAAGGTAAATATAAAAAATATTAGAAATCATATCTTAGATAATTTTCAAAAAGGAGGGAAGATATGTTACAGTCTTTAGGTAATGAAAAAAAGAAGCTAAAAATTTATTGAATTTTCAGTATAAAAATAGCTAAGAGTATGTTAGCATATGGGAGCAGAGGTATATAGGGTTGAAGATACTGTAAATAGAATTTACAAATCATTTGATAATATAAAAGCTGCTAATAGCTTAGTAACATATAATTTTTGTGATTGTCTCATTTATTTATGACGATAATACCTATACTGCAATGAGAAGGGTTGTATTAGGTGATCGTGATTTAGAAAAATTGCACTTTTGAATGATATTTCAAGAAAAATGGTAATGGGTGGTTGTACTCTAGAGTATGCTTAAAAAGATGAAAGAAATAAAATCGAGAAAAAGATATTCGACTTTATCTGTTATAACTGCTTTAACATTATCAGCGCCATTTTTCGCAATAATGTTCGGAGGAACATTTAAGGATAGTTTATTCGCCTTCTTTATCATGGCCCAGTTGAGCTATGTTCTTAATTTTAACCGCAAAATATAAACTAACGTCCTTTTGTGAGCAATTTTTAGGTGCATTTATACTACTATATTGGTTATGGTAGTTAAATAAGTTTTTCTTTATTCATAATCCTTTTTAGTATAATTATTGTAAGTTTGATGCCACTTGTCCCAGGAGTACAGGTTACAAAATGCTGTTCGTGATTTTATGGCTGGTGATTATCTGTCTGGAATGATAGGAATACAAGCTGCAATTTTCGTGTCCACTGCTATCGCACTTGGAGTAGTAATGGGATTAAAATTAGTATAAGGAGAAAATTATGGAAAATAGTGTTTTTATACAGTTTATAGCAGGTTTTTGTAGTCAGTATAGCTTTTTGCAATTTTCTTTAATGCTCCTAAACGATCATTATTTACTTGTGGACTTATTGGTGCTATCGGTTGGTTAGTTCAGGTAGTAACTAATTTGTTATTAACGGATGTTGTAGTAAGTAGTTTTTTGGGTGCGGTATGCGTAGGAATATTATCAACGAATGCATCTAGAATTTTAAAACTTCCAGCTACTATATTTATTTATACAGGGATGGTACCGTTAGTTCCTGGATATGGTATGTATAATACAATGCAAAATATTGTGACCAAAAATTATGGTGTAGCTTCAAAAAGTAGGGATTGAAACAATTCTTCAAGCAGGAGCAATATATGGGGATTTTTATTAGCATCAGTATTTTTCAGCTTCAATCCAGAGGGTAAAAATACAAAGAAAAACGATAAAAAGTGTTATAATAATATTATGAAATTATATAAAAGGAGATTATTATGGAATATATTTTTATATTTTGCAGAAACTTGTCCAGATACTGCACCATTTAAAGAAAAATTATCAGAATTGGGGATAACTTATAAAGAAGTAGTTATGACTTCATTAAAAGAAATTTCAAAGAGTTTTTTTATTCGTTAGAGATACATATTCACAATTTGAAGGTATAGAGGAAAATATGAAGATAGGAATACCTTGTTTAGTAATAAATGATAGAGAATGTATATTAGAATTAGACGAATTAGCTAAGTTAAAATAATAAATATTAAGTAAACTTCAAAATAGCATTTCTAGATTAGAAGAGGGTAGTGACTCAAAATCTATTTTTTAAAAAGTTTATATAAAACTTAAAGACGCAGTGGTTTATTGATATCTAAATTCGCTTTTATAAAAATTTTTAGATATTAATAAACTGGAGTGACTCGACAAAATCGATTCCTACGAAATCACGATTTTTGAGTCACTAGTTTGGGGTTTATTTTATAAATTTTATTAATCCCTTGACTTTTTATATTTAAATTTGATATAATTAAAAAAATGCTAGGTGGGGAGTTAGCGGTGCCCTGTACTTGCAATCCGCTTTAGCAAGACCGAATACCGAGATGCGGGTAGAATAGGGAATGTCGAGTTTAACACGTGATGTTGAGACTGAGGCACCTTACGACGCAATACTTATGAACCATGTCAGGTCCGGAAGGAAGCAGCATTAAGTAAGTCTATTGTGGGTGTGAGTTTTTTTGTTGAGGTTGAGTTGGCGATTAGACTAACGGTTTTTAATCTATTCAAGTCTCGGTTGCATATAGTATAAATCGATGATATCTAAAAGTAAATTAGCTTTTTGGATGTGTGAAAAAGAAAAATATATAAAGGAGAGGACATATGTATCAAGGGAAAAACTTTTCTGAAAGAGCAAGAATTTTTGTTAATTTATTACTACCAGTTTTAGTTTATCAAGTGATCTCATATTCATCAGGAATGATTGGGACGTTTATGGTGGACACTATAGTCCTACGGATTTAGCTGGTGTAAGTATGGGAGTTAATATTTGGAATCCAATTATGTATACTTTAAATGCGATTGTTTTAGCATTAATTCCGATAGTTTCACAATTAATAGGAAAAATAAAAGAAGAAGATATTCCTACAATTGTTAGACAGTTTCTATATATAGCTGTAATAATAAGTATAATTCTAGTTGTTGGATTAAATACGTTAGCTACACCGATTGTTGATCGATTAGGTATGGATAGTAGCATAGCAGAAATAACAAAAAAATATCTGTTTTATGAAAGTTTTGGAGTGCTATCAATCTTCTTGTATGTAGTTTTACGTTCGTTTATAGATAGTTTAGGATTGACAAGATTATCGATGATAATGATGATAGTGTCTGTACCTATAAATGTATTTTTCGCGTATAGTTTCATTTTTGGGAAGTTTGGTATGCCTGAACTTGGTGGAGCTGGAAATGCTATTGCTGTTTCAGTAACGTATACAGTATTATTTTTCATTGCATTATTTATAGTACTAACAAATCCTAAAAATTAATAAGTATAAAAATATTTGAAAAAGAAAAATTAGATTTGAAAAATGGGGAGAGATATTTAAGTTAGGAATTCCTATAGCAATAGCTACAGCTTTTAGAAACAGTTGTCTTTTTCTACATTATCTTTAATGGTATCACGTTTTGATACGACAGTTATTGCTTCTCACCAAGCTGCATTAAACTTCTCTGGTTTCTTATATACTCTGCCAGTTAGTGTTGCAAAATACAGCGACAATTATAATTGCATTTCATGTAGGAGCTAAGGATTATAAAATGGCAACTGAGTATACAAAACTAACGGTAATAATGGGAATGATACTTTCTAGTATAGCAGGATTAATCGTATTGTTATTTGATACTAAAATTCCTTATTTATATACTAGTGATAGTGGTGTAATAACTTTAACCGCTGAGCTATTATTGTTTTGCAATTGGTTTTTGCTATTTGTGACTCATTTGCCTCTGCACTAGCAGGAGTACTACGTGGATATAAAAAAAGTTGCACCTATATGTGTGGTAATGTTTATTGGTTATTATCTAGTAGGTATTCCTTCAGCATATTACTTTGTTTTTTAAACAAGGTATTGGTATAGAAGGTTTATGGATAGGTTGGATAATAGGTCTTGCAGTTTATGCTTTAGGTGTATTTATTTTATTATCTATATATGAGAAGAGACATTAAGATAAAAATTAGCTAAATAATATAAAAGATTTTCGCAATAATAGTGGTTATTGTGAAATCTTTTTTTACTTGTATAATCACTTGACTATTCATTTGAAAGACTATATAATATCATTGTTAAAACTAGATTATAAGGAGACAGATATTTGAACAAAGTATATCCAAAATGGTCTGAATTACCTAATCTTGATTTATATTTGGATCAAGTTTTGTTGTATGTTAATCAACTAGATAGTTCTTGCATTATAGATGATGATAAAAGGATTAACATCAGCAATGATCAATAATTATGTTAAAAATGGTCATTTAGAAAAACCAATAAAGAAAAAGTATAATCGAAAACAATTAGCAAGATTAATAGTAATTACATGTTTAAAAAAATGTATTTTTCAATTCAGGAAATAAAGTAAAACTATAAATAGTTTAACGGAAGAAGAGAGTTCGGAAAGTTATGTATAACAATTTTGTTATGTGTATGAATGGTGAAATAGAGACGGATTACCAGAAGTTATAGTTGCAGCTTGTGATACAGTTAGATTATATAAAAAGACTCATGATTTAATAGAAAAAATAAAATAATACACTTGGAGGTAAATTATGGAATGGAAGATAGTAGTAGATACTGCTTGTGATTTTAGAGAAATTCCTAATAAAGCAGAAAATGTCTCTTATGAGCGAGTACCATTTTCATTGCAAATAGAAGATAAGGTATATGTAGATACTTTGGATCTAGATATTGATGAAATGATGAGAGTGATGTATGCTAGCTCTGAGCCAGCAAGATCGGCGTGCCCTAGTCCAGAAGCTTATTTATCAGCATATAGAGGTGCAGATAATGTAATAGTTTTAACTTTAACTGGTGGGATGTCAGGGAGTTATAATAGTGCAGTAATTGGTGGGAAGATGTTGAAAGAAGAAAATGAAAATGTTAATATCCATATAGTAAATACTCTTTCTGCTGGTGGACAAAATGACTTGTTTCTTCTTAAGATAAACGAATTAATTAAAAGAAGGACTATCTTTTGATGAAGTAGTCGAAAGAATGAATGATTATCAAAGGAAATACAAAACTTATTTTTCTTTAGAAAAAGTGGATAATCTTGTGAAAAATGGACGTTTATCTAAGTTAGCTGCTGCAGTAGTAGGGTTATTGAATATGCATATGGTGGGAGAAGCGAGTTCAGAGGGGACTCTACATTTGCTTCATAAAGTACGCAGTGAAAAAGGCTATCTCAACTGTAGTTGATGAGATGATTAAAAGCTGGGTATAAAAGGTGGAAGAGCTGTAATTACTCATAGAAACAATGAAAATATCTGTAGAAAATTGAAGATAAACTAAAGAAAAAAATTTTCTGATGTAGAATTTATAGCAGTACCAACGTCTGGAATTTGTAGTTTTTACGGAGAAGAAGGTGGAATGTTATTAGGATACGAAATATAAAGTGTTACTTTTAAAAGCATATCTTGCTTTTATAATAAATTAGAAATAAAAAGAAGAAGTAGTTTACTTGATGTAAAGCACTTCTTTCTTTTTATTTTTAACTAACTCTGTTTAGCTCTTTTTATTTTTCAGTTGCAATTAAAAACCAGTCCCTTGACCGCAAAGGCTGAAGAATATATATCCCAAACCGTATATAAGAATATCGAAGTTTAAAATAATCAAACAAGATATTGTATAAAAATTCCAATAATAAAATGAGAAAATATAGCTAAAGTCTTCTTTTGTTATACGCATATAGAAATGATATTAGAAAACTGATTGTAGGGTATAGAATGATTAGTAACAATATTATCATACCCTGATCTATTTGATATAAAATAAGAACACAGAGGGAGTATTATAAATAAAAAGAAAGAAAAATTAAATATGGTACTTTTTCTAAAAATTTCTTCATCATCTACCTCCTAATTATAGTGTTATTCTATCATATATTGAATTACAATAAACAAGTAAAGAAGATAAAAAGTTTAAAATTGAAACCATTTTTCAAAAAATATGTTATTATTAAGATATTAATAGAGGAGAGGGAAAAAAATAATGAAATTTTTATTGATACAGCAAATGTAGAAGATATTAAAAATGCTAATGATTTAGGAGTAATTTGTGGAGTTACTACAAATCCATCATTGATTGCAAAAAGAAGGGAGAGATTTTACCGAGGTAATTAGGAGATTGCAGAAATTGTAGATGGTCCAATTAGTGGGGAAGTAAAAGCAACTACTACTGATTGGCAAGATATGATAGCTGAAGCAAGAGAAATAGCGAAGATTCATCCTAATATGGTAGTAAAAATACCTATGACAGAAGATGGTTTAAAAGCTGTTAATGTGTTGAAAAAAGAGGGTATTAAAACTAACGTTACATTAATTTTCAGTCCAACTCAAGCTTTATTAGCTGCAAGAGCAGGAGCAACATATGTATCTCCATTTTTAGGAAGACTAGATGATATTTCACATAATGGGTTATTGCTGATTGAAGAGATAGTGGAGATTTTTGCTAATAATGATATCGATACACAAATTATAGCGGCAAGCATTAGAAATCCAATTCATGTAATTGAATGTGCTAAATTAGGATGTGATATAGCTACAGTTCCTTAGTGTAATTAACCAAATGATTAAACATCCTTTAACTGATATTGGAATAGAAAAATTTAAACAAGATTATTATAAAGTATTTGGTGAGTAATCAATAGAAGTGATTTACGTAATATAAACTATATTTCTTTAAAAATTTAAAAATTACACTTTATACTAGAAATATTTATAAAGTAATGTTATAATATATTTTGTTGTATGAGAAAAAGTTGTTAAGATTAAATTTTATAGGAGGTTATATTAATGCGCGTAAATGTAACATTAGCTTGTACAGAATGTGGTGATAGAAACTACATTACTAAAAAGAACAAAAGAAATAATCCAGACCGTATTGAACTTAAAAAATACTGTCCAAGATTAAAAAAAGTGACTTTACACAGAGAAACTAAATAATAAAGTTAGAGAAGCCTTAAAGTATCAACGTTTAAGGCTTTTTGTTTTGCCACTTGACCCACACTTGACCCACACATTAAAAATTTACGTATTTTGCGAATTTTTTCCCAACTTCTTCTTTTTGTTTTTCTGTTACGTGAGCATAAATACTCATTGTTGTTTTTAAGTCAGAGTGACCTAATCTTTCTTGTACCTCTTGAATAGTAATACCACTTTCAAAAAGTAAGCTACAATGTGTGTGTCTAAACCATGTACTAATTTCTTTAAAATCATGCTTTTTACAAATACGTTCTTTAAATTAGCATTCATGAAATTTAGGTATAAATAAGAGTTTGTTATATCATCAGTAAAAACAAGATTGTTGTTTCTTTACTCTTGTACCTACCATTAAAAACCTTTCCTTTTGGTTTAATTTCCAACGTTTTAAAAATTTTAGCTGTTTGATCATCAATACTAATACATCTTATACTACTTTTTACTTTTTGGGGTTTGCACAACTACCTTTTTATCAGTATTCAATGCTAACGTCTTATTTATATTTATAGTATTGTTTGTAAAAGTCAATATCAGACCATTCAAGAGCCTGTAACTCACCTTTTCTAATACCTGTAAAAGCTAACACCCTAAACATTGCAGTTAGTTTTATATCGTTCTCATTGTCAACTAAAGTAAGGAATTGTTTTTAACTTTTCTTTATATATGTGTTTATGGAAGATAAAAATATCCTCTGAAAATATTTTTAAAGTTTTTCTATATTTTTTTGATAAAGATTTGTGTTACAAATGTTCATATGAATAAGTTCCTTTCTGTGAGTGTCGCAATTTATAGTTTAAAGGAATTTATTCTTTTTCACCCTTTCCGTAATAATTTTACTATATCTATACTATAGCCTTGACAAGTAGGGTTTGAAAAATTTAGAATAGACTTATAGAATGAAAGTTGTTCTGAGTAATTAAATTAAAAATTATCTATTTATGAGCTAGTGGATTTTGATTAACATAAAGAATGTATAGAGTTGGATTAACACTCTCTAAAAAGTAAATAGTCGTATATTGTATATATTTTAACATAATTCTCACATGGAGTGAGTTTTTTGATAAAGGGGGTATTTTTATTTCCAAGAAATCTCTTCCTCTTTTTGGAACTATTACTGTTGTAAGTGTAGAGTTTCTTTTTGTGATACGACTATTTCTAATTCACTATAATAGCTTTAAAAATTTTAAGTAATAGACGCTTCTAAGCTTTTTTTCTTTTTATGACTATATATTTGTTATAATAGATTAAGTTTTTAATAAGTTTTGTTCATTTAAATTTATAGAAAATGCCTATAAAAAGATGTTTTTGTTAATAAGATAGAAGTGATTAGCAGTTATTGAGTATATGGATTATTTACTCAGTTTTTCATGGGAATATCGTTATTGCTGGGGAAATATGTGCAACAATTATAAAGGGGCGTTCATTCAACAAATACTGATTTGTAAAAATATATTTATGAGGAGATATAATAATAATGAAAGATATTTTTAATAAGCGTCAACGTTTTTCGATTAGAAAGCTTTTCTTTGGAGTTGTTTCTGCATTACTAGGTGTTATTTTTATTTGGATCATCTCAAGAAGTTTTGGCTTCTACAGAAAAATAATTTGACGTCATCAATAGAGTCTAGTTCTGAAATAGTAAATTCTATAACTACTGTGGAGAAAAAGAAGAAGTTCAAAATAACTCAGAGAATCAAGATAATGTTTTCGAATCTAGTCTCAAAAGATACGTCGGTGGTAGCTATAGAACTACAGAACTTAGGGAGCCTGGAGATAAGGAAAAATAATAGAACAGTAAAACCGACTTTTTGTTTCCGGAAGAGACAGATCTAGTAATCCAGAGACTAGAGCATCAGCTCCATCTTCCGATATTAAAAATATGAATTGACTGAAGAGTATGCAAAAACAGATTAAATCGGGAGAAATTGCTTTAGAAGGAAAATAAATTGGATAGTTTATTACTAGATGGTCCGCAATTAAATCCCAATGGATTTACAGATAATGATTACCTAATTGATAAAGATGAAATTTATATCTATGAAAAATGGGAAAAAGTATGTAGGGCTATAATAGTCATCCGCTATTAGAGGATACTGATGGGGATGGGATTATTGATAGTAAAGAAAACTGATGAAAAATTAAAATGGAATGTCAGTGAACGTGATATGATTATGTTCATGGAATTAGCATATCGTGAAGATAACTACATCGATAGAGTGCTGGATTATAAGAGACCTTTAAGTGAATCAGAGTTGTTCAAAAAGGATAGTGATAAAAAGCCACGTTATGAATATATGATGATGAATAAGGAATTAGGACCTTATTGGAAAAGAAAGAAAAGCTATCATACTTCTAGCGGATTAGACGCAGTTTTATTTGAAACAAAGAGTGATTTTCCATTTTTACCAAATGGTACTGCACAAGTATTAGCATTTCGTGGAACTAGTGACGCTAAAGATATTAAAGCAGATGTAACACTAGGAACTGGGGGAAATCCTCAACAAGGAATAGATGCAGAAAATATTATAAGTGAATTAGCTAAAGACAAGAGCATTACGAATCTTTATTTGACTGGACATTCTTTAGGTGGATATCTAGTCCAACGTGCAATGGTAGAGGCTTATCAGTTGGCATATTCTGATAGCAGAGTGATGTCTTCTAAAGAAAATGTAGCTTACAGAAACTTTTATAACAATATCTTGAAAAAAGGAACGACCTTTAATGCTCCAAAAGTAGTAACAAGTTTAGTTTCTAATCGTGAATTTTGGCAAAAAGGTTTGGATAGTAAAAAAATAGCTCAGTCTGGTAAGATGACGCATTATATAGTGGATAAATGATCAAACAATTAAAAAAAGGTGTTAGTAATGATAGTGATGTGGTTATTAATGTTGGATCAACTAGTGGTAGACACAGTTCGCGTTCATATTTTGAAAATGATATGATTAATAGAAGACCAGAATTTATATCTGGTAAACGCATTTCTTTAGATAGAACAGGTTATCAAGATAAAAATATTTCAACTATTAAACTCGATAAAAAGGTTGGAGAAAAATAGTATAGTAGTAAAATGGGGATGATATTTTTAAATCAACAACGATAAGTATGAAAGATTCTGATACAGGAAAGGTTACTGAAAAATGTAACTAATGAAATCTTTAAGAAAGACTGGAGCGAAGAATAAAGTAGAAACAACAGAAATCTATCGTTCAAGAAATATGTAAAAGATGATAGTCGTGAAAAAGGACAAGAAAATATAACAGTTCCAGGGGAAAACTGGAAGTAAAACAACAATACTACATACACAGTAAATCCAGAAACTGGAGAAGTAAGCAAATGTCGGAAAACCAGTAATAGTAGCTCCAACTACTACAGTTATCAAAGTAGCAGCAAAAGATAAGGTAGTATACTCTAAAGAAGGAAATAACATTGTCAAAGAAACAACTACTTATAAAGTAGATCCAGATAATGGAAATATCACAGAGAATACGACGAAAGAAAACGTTTTAAAGAAAACGGATTGAAAGACAAAGTAGACGTAGAAACAATCCAATCACCAGTTAAATACGTAAAAGATACAACTCGTGAAAAAGGACAAGAAAATATAACAGTTCCAGGGAAAACTGGAAGTAAAACAACAACTACTACATACACAGTAAATCCAGAAACTGAGAAGTAAGGCAAATGTCGGAAAACCAGTAATAGTAGCTCCAACTACTACAGTTATCAAAGTAGCAGCAAAGATAAGGTAGTATACTCTAAAGAAGGAAATAACATTGTCAAAGAAACAACTACTTATAAAGTAGATCCAGATAATGGAAATATACAGAGAGAATACGACGAAAGAAACGTTTAAAAGAAAACGGATTGAAAGACAAAGCAGACGTAGAAACAATCCAATCACCAGTTAAATACGTAAAAAGATACAACTCGTGAAAAGGACAAGAAAATATAGCAATCCCAGGAAAACTGGGAGTAAAACAACAACTGCTACATACACAGTAAATCGAGAAACTGGAGAAGTGACGTCAAATGTCGGAAAACCAGTAATAGTAGCTCCAACGACTACAGTGCATAAAAGTAGCAGCCAAAGATAAAGTAGTATACTCTAGAGAAGAGCAACATTGTCAAAGAAACAACTACTTATAAAGTAGATCCAGATAATGGAAATATCACAGAGAATACAACGAGAAAGAAACGTTTAAAGAAAACGGATTGAAAAGACAAAGTAGACGTAGAAACAATCCAATCACCAGTTAAATACAGTAAGATACAACTCGTGAAAAAGGACAAGAAAAATATAACAGTTCCAGGAAAACTGGGAGTAAAACAACAACTGCTACATACACAGTAAATCGAGAAACTGAGAAGTGACGTCAAATGTCGGAAAAACCAGTAATAGTAGTCTCCAAACGACTACAGTCATCAAAGTAGCAGCCAAAGATAGGTGTATACTCTAAAGAAGGAAACAACATTGTCAAAGAAACAACTACTTATGATGTAAATCCAGAAAATGGAAACATCACAGAGAATACAACGAAAGAAATGTTTAAAGAAAACGGATTGAAAGACAAAGTAGACGTAGAAACAATTCAATCACCAATTAAATACGTAAAAGATACAACTCGTGAAAAAGGGCAAGAAAATATAACAGTTCCAGGGAAAGCTGGAAGTAAAACAACAACTACTACATACACAGTAAATCGAGAAACTGGAGAAGTAACGTCAAATGTTGGAAAACCAGTAATAGTAGCTCCAACGATTACAGTTATCAAAGTAGCAGCCAAAGATAAAGTAGTATACTCTAAAGAAGGAAACAACATTTTCAAAGAAACAACTACTTATAAAGTAGATCCAGATAATGGAAATATCACAGAGAATACAACGAAAGAAACGTTTAAAGAAAACGGATTGAAAGACAAAATAGACGTAGAAACAATCCAATCACCAGTTAAATACGTAAAAGATACAACTCGTGAAAAAGGACAAGAAAATATAACAGTTCCAGGGAAAACTGGAAGTAAAACAACAACTACTACATACACAGTAAATCGAGAAACTGGAGAAGTAACGTCAAATGTTGGAAAACCAGTAATAGTAGATCCAACGATTACAGTTATCAAAGTAGCAGCCAAAGATAAAGTAGTATACTCTAAAGAAGGAAACAACATTGTCAAAGAAACAACTACTTATAAAGCAGATCCAGATAATGAAAATATCACAGAGAATACAACGAAAGAAAACGCTTAAAGAAAACGGATTGAAAGACAAAGTAGACGTAGAAACAATTCAATCACCAATTAAATACGTAAAAGATACAACTCGTGAAAAAGGACAAGAAAATATAACAGTTCCAGGGAAAACTGGAAGTAAAACAACAACTACTACATACACAGTAAATCGAGAAACTGGAGAAGTAACGTCAAATGTTGGAAAAGACCAGTAATAGTGGATCCAACGATTACAGTATCAAAGTAGCAGCCAAAGATAAAGTAGTATACTCTAAAGAAGGAAACAACATTGTCAAAGAAACAACTACTTATAAAGTAGATCCAGATAATGGAAATATCACAGAGAATACAACGAAAGAAACGCTTAAAGAAAACGGATTGAAAGACAAAGTAGACGTAGAAACAATTCAATCACCAATTAAATACGCAAAGATACAACTCGTGAAAAGGACAAGAAAATATAACAGTTCCAGGAAAACTGAAGAAACAACAACTACTACATACACAGTAAATCGAGAAACTGGAGAAGTAACGTCAAATGTTGGAAAACCAGTAATAGTAGCTCCAACGACTACAGTCATCAAAGTAGCAGCCAAAGATAAGGTAGAAGTAGTTCAAAGAAAAAATGGGAAAAGGTGTAACAACTATATATACGGTTGATGAAAAAACAGGAAACATAACACAAACAGAAAGAGAAGAAGAAATCTCTCGTGAGGTTATAACATCTAAATCAGATGAAAAAGTCCCAACAATAGAATTGAAACCATTCGAAGGCAGGAGTAAATGCAGAAACACCAGCAGTCAAAGAAGAGTTACCTGAACTCAAATTAGCTCTTTTAAAAGATGAAGAAGGTAATATTTTAGATGTCTTTAGCTATTTCTGAAAAACCAAAGGAATTAAAAACGGATATAAATACACAGGAAAAGAAAAGAGGATAGCGAAGGAAATAAAAATCTATATTTATCAAAAAGTTGAATTAGAGAATCTTGACAACAAAAACAAGAAACTATTGTTAATCAATCTCAAAATATCGAAAGACAAAATGAGACTATTGCTGCTAGGAAAATACAAGCCATTATCTAATACAGGGAGAGACACCTCTAGAAAACGGAGTATTAGGTGGAATGTTACTTGCCGCAACAATGATGTTAGTCAAACGAGAAGTAAAAAAATAATATAATCAAAGGTTGCACACTAAATCTGGAGGCATGGAAAAATTCCTGTCTGGATTTCTATTAAAGGCTTTAGCTAGTAGAGGAGGTAAGGTCTCCGAAACACCATCCGCTATGCGGGCAAGTGAGCTAAGAGTTAAAAACAATTGAAAAATCATCCTTCTTGATAAAATAACAGTAGTTCAAAACTCTAAAAAGAGGCTCTTTGTCAAATTCGGTTAATTTTGAAAATTAGGAGGAAGCTAGTAAGTAAGCATCCAATAACGAGGTATATCCAATAACGAGGTATATTGAATAAGAAGTCCCTCTCGCCTAGTGCGGAGAGCTCTTTCTTTATCTACAAGTTTCTGTATATTTTTATTCCATGGTAAATAAGCCTCTAGAATCTCATCTAAAGTGTCTTCATTTGGTAAATTCTAATAAATGATTCATGTATTTTCTGAATCTAATCCGTTTCTGTCTAGCAGTTTGAGTAAAGTCATTATGATGGCACTAGATTAGTGCCCCTTCAAAACTTTGGGAGAATAACTAATTCTTTTCTTCCTATTACCAATGATTTTACCGCGCGTTCTGCTAAATTATTCGAAAGAACAAGATTCCCATCTTCCAATATCATTCGAAATGTTGATTCATATTTCAAACTATAGTCTATAGCTTTTTCCTAATTTACTACCAGGTAGTACAGAGTGTTCATGACATCAATTGAAAAATTCATTCATGATAGGTTTTATTTCTTCTTGTTGTTTTTGATATCTCTCCTCTACTGGTGATTCGTCCCACTCCTGTTCAAATTGGAAGAGCTTGTTACAATAGTTCAGTCCTTCTGCGCTTAAAGATGTCTTACTATTCTTAGGATTTGCTTCAGAAAATTTTCTTCGTACAAGTGCCCAACACCCTACTAACTTGGTATTTTTTGCTTGGCGATAAGCGCCCCACATATCACAATGAATGTAGCCTGAATAATCTCCCTAAAACTTCTCTTACTACTTCACCACTTCGGCTTTTATCGTGATGATACAGTGTAATCCCTGTTTTTTCTTGTTTTCCTAATAAGAAGGTCCAGTAATAGGTAAGTGGAGTATTGTTTTCTAACACTCGATAACTTGTTTCGTCTGCGTGAATATAGGTTTGTTTTAATAATATTTCTCTAAGTAGGTTGTATAATGGTTTGAAATAATACTCACTAACTTTTATATGCCAATTTGTCAGTTCTTTTCTCGTAATTGGTAATCCCATCTTGTTCCAGTCAGCTTCTTGTCGATAGTTCGGCACTTTTAATTGATACTTTGACAAATTGTATGTGCAATAATAGTACTGATCCTAGCTATGATTTAAGCAGTGCTTTTGGAACGGGCGCTTTAATGATCATCATTAGTCCTGTTTTCACTACAATGGGGACATTTGTAAGAATGTTGAATACGATCTACACGTTTTAATTGAGCTGGAATAAAAACTAACTCTTTTCGCTTTTACACATGACCCAATTTCTTTTAAAAAGTGTATGACATTCTGGGCATACGCAATCTTCTCCCAACAATTCATGATGAACCAATTTTGGTGTAAATTGTCTCGAAGATATCTGACGTTTACCCTGTGCTCTCTCTTGTATAAGTAATAGTTTCTACTTCTACAGCCGTTTCTGATGTTTCTTCTGAGTTATTTCCTTCCACATCAAACAAACTTATTTGATTTGGATTTCCTTTGTTTTTTCTGAAGATTTACCGAATAATTTTTTCTTGAAAAATTCTAACTGTTCTTTAAGAAGGTGATTTTCATGTTCTAACAGTTTAACAGTTTTATTAAATTTATTTTATCTTCTTCGTATTGATTTGAAATTTTTAAATTCACTTAATACTTTTTTCAAGTGTCACTGTTTCATTAGAAATCATAAAAATACCTCCTCTTTTATTTGACTCTATTATACTATAAAAGGGTAATATTTCCTGTAAAAACGTCGAGCGGTTAGTATCTTTTTATTTTTGGATAAATGAAAATCCTTTTAATAAACCATTCTACTTGTTCATCAGATAATGCTTTAACTTCTTTTTCATTAGAAGGCCAACTAACTTCCCTGCTTTTCGAATCGTTTGTAGAGTAGCCAAAACCTTCTCCATCCCAATAGAGTGCTTTAAATCTATCTCACCACAAAATAGAAACTACTTGTCCTGGAAAAAGGATCTAAGTGGTAATGATGTTGAATCCAATAAGCGAGAGAATCAATACTTTGACGTGCATACTGCGTTTTACCACAAACAATAGACACTTGTCCTAACTTATTTAATGGAATCGACATGATGCATTACTACTCCAATATCAATTTTTAATTGTTCTTTATCAGCAGAATCGTAAAGCACCCATTCCATTTTCCCTTACGTAGCTTCAGTATAATCGCATTAGATTTCCTTCTTTGATGAATAGTCAACGTTTAATGGTACAATTTGTTTTGACATTTTTGTTTTCTCCATTTTCCTTTTATGTTTGTATTATAAAGGAAGTTATGTCGAAGATAGATACCTTGTTATTGGTCGTTTACCTGAACTTTACTTTTGGGAATTAATAGTAATACTTTTTACTATATTTTTAGTTATTAAGGACAAGGAAATTTTTAGTGTTATAATGGAGCATGGAAGAAAATCTAAATTTATTTCTTTATGATAGAAATTATAATTAAGTTTTTAAAATATACTAAATAAAGTATAATCCATTATGTGAATGTTAAGTAAATATGGTAAGGTATCCATAATAATGTTCTGCCTTGGGACATCTATCCATATATTAACAAGGTAATGTTAAAAATTTATATAGTTATATTTTTAAAATAACTATAAGTTTCAAAAAGTTTCAAAAATAAGGAGGAAGTTATTGTGATAGGAAAAACAATAAGAAACCTAAAGAGCTCAAACAAAGGTGTCAAAGTTGAAAGCTACTCAATTAAAAAGTTTAAGTTCGTGTGCTGCATCTATAGTAATAGGAGCTAGTATCTTTTTTGGTACTGGAGTAGCTAGTGCGAATGAAATCGCTGCATCTAGTGATAGTTCAGAGTTAATGACACTAATGCTACATCAGGAAATGCTGATAAGGTACCTGAGAAAATAAATACAGTAAGTGCTGAAAAGAAAGCGTTGCTTCAGCAACAAAACCAAGCAGTGTAAAAAGAAGAAAGAACTAGCAGAAGTAGAGAAAAAGTAGTTGATAAAAAGTCTTCTAGAAACTAGTATAACAAAATTAGAAGAACTACTTACTACGGTAAATAAAGATAAAGCACCAGCTTCGACTTTATCTGCGGTAAATGTTGATCTTATCAACGCCAAGAGTATATTAGAAAACGCAAATGCTAGTCAAGAAGAAGTAGATGCATTAGTTAAAAAATTAAGACAACAAACGCAAATTGTGTCTTCTATGCCAAAAGTAACTAGTAAGGAAAAAGAAGTGAAAGAAGGAGCGAATACAATCGCTAATTCAGGTGCTCGTGACGCTCGTAATGGCGCAACTATCCCAGTCGGTACAAGATTTCGTGCTGATGAGGAAGTCAAGACTGACCGTGCTGTCGGTCTTTACTTCACAAAAGAAGGAGATGGCTCAGGTTATCCAGCCGGTACCATGCTTTTTAGAGATCGTAACCAAAATACTGCGGATAACCAAAGAGTTAAGGATGTCAAGGATGTCGTTAAGGTTGATGTCACTAAAAACGGAGATACCTACGATTGGGTCATTGAGTTTGAAGCTAATCCTGAAAACCACCAAAATGCTCATGCTTGATTTACCATTCCAACTGGTCATACCTTGGTAGACGACGGTTCGGCATCATTTGGTAGTTACAGTGGTTCTGGTGGAAACGACGCATTGAAACTCAGAGAGATTATGCACGAAACTTATGTCGACATCTTTAAAGACTAGTTAGCTCTACGTCTAATGATGTTAACTTTGGTACCCTGGTGAGCTATCAGCAGGCTTGAGACAGAGCCGCCACTACCGATGCTTTCTGGAAAGGTGCTGATGGAGAGATTAAAACATTTGAAGAAATCATTTCAAAACCTGATACATTCTATTTTAATCGTACAGGTGGTGCCCGTACGACAACGGAGAAGGATGTTCTGTTATCAGATTATTTGAAGGATTGGTTGATACGAAAATACGCAAAAGTCTATCATTTTGATATTGATTATCGTGGTAGAACTAAGGATAGTGCATCAAACTATTCTTTCGTTTCAAAACCAAGGCTGCTGAGGACTCCACTCATGTATGCAGCAGGGATGCGCTCGCTATGAGTTCAGCACCCACCGAAATGATATGACCGCAGGTTGGTTTGCCATCTCCCCAAGGTGACGAGTCGATCAAACTATCGAAAAGGTATGGAAATTCGACTTGAATTTACAACTAAAGATAATCTAGCAGATTTTCACTGCAGCGATCCAAAATCAGGTTATAGTCCAGCTGATTCTATCAAGTTAGGTGGATAGTAAGCTGGAAATCAAGATCAAAAAGTTGAAGTTCAAAGTGAGTGATTGTAGTACAAGCTTATTATCACAGGTCGTGCTGCTTTCGCATCCCTAGCGACACGGGTTATCAGGTCACGGTCAAGTCTGTCAATCACGTCGGACAAAGTGCGGCATGGCAGCCACCGTGTGTTACATGCAATCTATTACACCAACATTAGAGTTGAATCAAGATCCCAAGACAGGAGAGGCTACAGTAACACCGAATGAAAACCAGATGGATCAAACATACCCACCAGGAACTAAGGTAGAAACTTGCAGGTAAAGATGGTGTCAATCACAGTAACAACTCGGTGAAGATGCAGTAAGTACCAAACAGTGAACTACCGACAGTAAAGAGTACCAGGAACAGGTAAGATTACAGAACCAGGTAAACTAGCCAGGTAGTTCCAGTAGAAACTCCAGCTAAGGTAATACCAGGAAAGTAACACCAAATGTACCAAATAACTGAACAAGTAGAGACTGAAATAATACAGGAAAAACTGAAAAAGCTTCTGAAAATTAAGAAAGAAACTAAATGTTTAGCTAACACAGGTACAACTGAAACTAATACTGGATTAGCAGGATTAGGATTAGGAATCCTAGGTGGATTACTTGGTAGCAAGACGTCGTAAAACGACAAAAACTAATTTAAAGTTTAGAATAAATCTTTAAATATAAAAGGGTTCGGAAAAATATCGATACTACACTGTATAATTTAATCGACCGATTTTTCCATCAGTCCGATTTTGATGGCACTAATACGATAAAACATACATAATAGAGGATATCCAGATAGTTTATACTCATAGTACAATTATGAGGGAACAAATGGAAAACTAATATTATTTGGAGAATTAAACAATTTGTAGGAACGAGATATAAAACCAAATTTCAGTGAATTAAGTAAGCACATAGGATTATATAGACATACAATATACTGGTATGAGGGAGGAAAAATAATAAAATCTAGAAATAAACCTAGTGTTTTAGATAAATACAAAGAGGAGATAGAAGAAATACTGAAAGAAGCTGGAGTAAATAAAATAGGAGCATATGAATTTTTAACATATAAATATGGAACATATCTGTACTTATAGTACTACAATATACGCTTAAAGCATAATATAAAAAGAAAAAGCACAGACTGAAACACGTTAGATATGAAACTCAACCAGGATATCAAATACAAGATAGATTGGAAAGAGAGTTTTAAAAATATAACGAAAAACAGGAGAAATTATAAAATCTCAATCTGCCTGCAGCCCACACTAGGATACTCAAGAAAGACATGTATTTATAATCTCAAAAACAAGAATAACAGAAGATATACTCAGATGTCTTGTAGAGACATTTAAATACCCAGGAGGTGTCCCTCATGAGATACTTACAGATAATATGAGTCTCATTAGTAACTATATTTAAAACATGATAAAAAGGAAACATCCAGAAGTATTAGCGTTCAAAAAGATTTAGGAATTAAAAATCAAATTTTGTAAAGTTAGAACACCTGAAACAAAAAGGTAAAGAACTCAGCAAATAGGGTTCTGAACAGAATAACAGTATTTAATATAGAAAAACGAAGAAGAGTTATACGCTATAGTTAATCGTAAAACGAAGAACCTCAAACTGAACAGAATCAATCAGACAACTAATCTCACCACCTAATGTGATATTTAAAAGAAAAGAATATCTTCAACCATTACCAAACAAATGTTTACTCAGATGACTACACACTACCAATATTTAGTCAAAAGTACCAAACACACTATTAGTAAATTATAAAGGTCGAGGATATTCTGTACCTAAAAAGTCGATAGACAAAAAGTAATACTTAAAACCATTTGAAAATAAACTATACATTTATTATAACACGGAATTAGTCACAATACATAATATAACAAATCAAAAATGAATTATAAAGAAAAATCATTACAAAGGAGCTCTGCGTAATTTTTATAATAGTGAAGAATATGACATGAAACTAGCTGGAAGAAAATTTAGAATTATTTAAGGAGTTAAAATATGACTAATTATAACGATTATTACTCAAATTTAGAAGAATTACAATTAAATAGAATCAAAGATAATTTAGATGAACATATAGGAAGGATAAATAACAAAGAACTAGATTATATTGAGAGTTTGCATGAACTAACAAATTTAGAAAACAAGCAAGAGAAGATAGAGCACACATGCTTGTGTAAGAGTAGCAAAACTTCCTTACAGAAAAGAATTAAAAGGATTTTGATTTCTATTCAATCCAAAGATTAATAAAGAAAAATACTAGATTTTAAGCATTTGAGATTCATAGAAAACAAGGAAAAATATACTATTTCTTGGTGTCCCTGGAGTAGGTAAGACATTTAGCCCACTTCTATAGTTAGAGGCAGCTAAGAATCAGAAAAATTACTACTTTATAAATTGCTCATGATTTAATATTACAATTAAAACGAGCGAAACTTGAAAAATAGATTAGAAAACGAGATTAAAGTTTTTCTCAAAAATACAAGGTTCTCATCATAGATGAGGTAGGATATCTACCTATTGATAAAGAAGGGCCAACCTCTTATTTCAGCTTATAAACAAAAGATATGAGAATAGTTCTACAACAACAACTACAAATAAACCTTTTTCAGAGTGGGGAGAAGTATTTTGAGATGAGTGTGTTGATAGTGCTATATTAGATAGACTACTACATCATTCCTCATGTGCTCAATATTGTGGGTCTTCATAGATTAAAAGATAAAACATTTTTAAATCTACTAACCAATTTAGACTGGTTAGTATAATTTTATTTTGCTTTTTGTATATTTTTACACTGACATTAACACAGTATAAAACCAATTTTATTAAATACAAGTCTTAACGTTATCCGTGGATGTAATTTTTATGCATTTAACTTTACAATTTAGGATTTTATAAAAAGAGTTGTTGACAAACTATAATATCTAGTATATAATTAATACATAAGTTACATAAATATCATGCGGGTGTAGTTTAGTGGTAAAAACCTCAGTCTTCCAAACTGATGTTGTGAGTCTGGATTCTCATCACCCGCTCCTATTTTTATTTAGAGATTTTTCCACAGTAGCTCAGCTGGTAGTAGCATCTGACTGTTAATCAGAGGGTCGTAGGTTCTGAGTCCCACCTGTGGAGTATAGCACGGCTGTGTGTGCAGCCGCATATGTTTAAAATCCGCTAAATATTATCATCAAATGTGAAATTATGATATAATAGTTCATGGTATATGAACTTTTATTTATTTAATTTATATAGTGAGTTGGAAGTTTAAGAAAGTATCAAAGAGAACTGTGGCGAGATTTATGTTTTTAGATGAGGAAAAATATTCGTCCGATCAGGTGATGGTGGAATGGATTAGTAGCATTTAGAAGAGAAAAGTATGTTCCAAAAAGGTGGCCCAGCAGGTGGCGATGGTGGACGAGCAAATGTTGTATCTATCGTTGATGAAGGGTTAAGAATCATCTGGCGGATTATCGTTACCAAAAGAAATTGTTGCGCCCAATGGTGAGAATGGAATGAGCAGGATGCAGGTAGAAAATCTAAAGATTTATACTTAAAAGTACCACCTGGAACTGTAATTCGTGATACTGATACTGAGAGGTATTAGCAGACGTAGTAGAACATGAGCAAGAAGTAGTAGTAGCTCGTGGAGGACGTGGGGACGTGAAACCGTCGTTTCGCAACACCTTCAAATCCTGCACCAGAAATTGCTGAAAAATGGCGAACCAGGAGAAGAAAGAAATCTTACATTAGAATTAAAACTTATGGCTGATGTAGGTCTTGTTGGATTCCTATCTGTTGCAAATCAACATTATTATCAATAACATCAAAAAGCAAAACTATTGCTGATTATCACTTACAACATTAGCACCAAATCTTGGAGTAGTAGAAACAAAAAGACCACAGAAGTTTTGTTATGGCTGACCTTCCAGGATTAATCGAAGGAGCTAGCCATGCGTAGGTCTTGGGCACCAGTTCTGCGTCACATTGAAAGAACAAAAGTTATTGTTCATGTAGACATGTCGGCAAATTGATGGACTCGATCCATGAAGGGATTATAAAATTATTAAACCAAGAAAGTTAAGTGAATATAATATGAGACTTTTAGAAAGACCTCAAGTAGTTGTAGCTAATAAGATGGATATTCCAGTTGCGAGTGACAACTTTCAAAGAGTTTACACTTAGAGAACGATGGTGAAGTAAGTGATATAGTTGAAATTTCTGCATTCACGTAGGTAATATCGATAACTTACTTATAAAATAAGCGATATATTAGATAAACACGTATCCAAATACATTATATGAACTTGATACTGAAGAAGAGAGTATGGAAAACAGAGTTCTTTTATAAACATAAGCTCAAGGATGAAACATTCTAGATTACTCGTGATGATACTGGTCGCTTATGTTGTAGTGGTCCTGGTATTGAACGCTACTTCTGATGACTGACTTTAACTGTGATGCTTCTGTTAGACGTTTTGCTCATGCAAATGCGTTCTATGGGTGTAGATGATGCTTTACTGAAAAGAGGATGTAAAAACGGTGATACTATAGCATCCTCAAAGGTGAGTTTGAATTCGTAGAGTAGGAGATAGCCACTCATGGATAAAGAAAAGTTTATTATATAATTAGAGAAGATGTATTACCTGAAGCCTACAAAAGACATTAGCTATGAAAAGCTTTAGAAGATGATTCAAAGTTATCAATTTTAGAAGCTTCGAAGAGATTTGATTTAAGTAGAAGTGCATTTTATAAGTATAAAGATACAATTTATCCTATTCAAGATGTGAAAAGACAATCAATTTTATCATTGTCTATTGATGTTGATGATATTCCAGGAATATTAGGTAAAAATTTTATCGGTTGTTAATGAAGAGAAGTGTAGTGTTCTTACTATTCACCAAACAGTACCGATAAATGCAAAAGCTACGATAATTATTTCCTAGAGCTTAGCTCAGGTGATATAAATATTGAAAAATTAAATAAACGAATTAAAAATCTTGAATTTGTTAATTCAATTAAAGTAATTGGTTTAAGCATGTAAAGATAGTTTAATAAATATTAAATGTAGGAGAACAGAGTGGAAAAGTCAGTTTCCATATCTGTTCTTCTTTTATTTCTAGAAAGGTGAATTATGCAAAATGATATATCTGAAGGAAAGGTTATAGATTACACTCACGATGGACTCTGGTGTAGTAAAATTGACAATTTTCCACATTTTTATTGAAGATGTTATAGAAGGTGAAGTAATTGAGTTTAAGATAATTAAATTAAAGAAAAATCTTGGTTATGGAAAAAGTCATAAATATTATTGAGTTCTAAAAATAGAGTTGATGGTATTCCAAAAACTTCAGGAGCGAATTTAGTTCATATGAACTATGAAGAACAGTTGAAGTTTTAAAAAGAAAAAGTTCAAAATGTTATGGATAAAGTACCTAGGTAAAAGATTCTATCAAAGTATTAGATACGCTAGGAATGGAAAACGGATATCATTATCGTAATAAATCTGTGATTCCGGTACAGAAAAGTTAATGGTGAAGTTAAGATGGGTTATTATAAACAACGAAGCCATGATGTTGTTATTATAGAGAAGTGTTTTATTCAATATGATGAGCACAATATATTAATGAATAAATTACGCAGTTTAATTTCAGACTTAACTTTATCTGTCTATGATGAAAAATAATCACTCAGGGCAATTAGGACATATTATGTTTAGAACGAACACCCTAAAAAGTGAAATTATGGTTGGTATTGTCACGAAAGAGAAGTTTAATAAATTAGATGAATTTGTTGAGAAAATTTCTAAATTAGATGACAGAATCGTAGTATTATGGTTAAATATTAACAATAAGAAGACTAATGTAATCTTTTGGTGATAAAACTGAAAATCTTTTTGGTAAAGACTATATAACTGACACGTTAGACGGAATAGAGTTCAAGATTTCACTTCGTTCATTTTATCAAGTGAATCCAGTTCAAACAGAGGTATTATACAGTAAAAGCGTTGGAACTTGCAGAATTAAAAGAAACTGATACGATAATTGATGCTTACTGTGGCATTGGAACTATATAGTCTATTCGCAGCGAAGAAAGTTAAGAAAGTATACGTATTGAAATAGTAGAAGCGGCTGGCTTTTAGATGCTCGTGAAAATGCAAAAATAATAATATAACTAATGCTGAATTTTTACTGGGTAAAAGTGAAGATGTAATAAAAAAATTAATTTCACAAAATGTGAAATTAGATGCAGTTATCGTTGACCCGCCACGTAAAGGATGCGAGGAAAGTTTTCTACGTGATCGTGCAGCTATGGATATAGAAAAAATAGTCTATGTTAGTTGTAATCCAGCAACATTAGCTAGAGATATGGAAATTATGAGAAGTCTTGGTTATAAACTAGGTGCAGTGCAACCTGTAGATATGTTCCCAGGAACGTATCATGTTGAGACGGTTGTGTTACTTTCCAAACTTGATTCAAAAAGGCACATTAGTGTGGAGCTTCCGCTTGACGAGATGGATATTACCTGTGATGAGAGTAAAGCTACCTATGAATAAAATTAAAATTATGTTATGGAAAAGTTTAGGTGTAATGTTTAGACACTTTATATTGCACATGTGAAGAGAAAGTATGGGTTTAGAGGTTAGGAAATGAGTAGAAAAGCAATTGCTGGAAAATGTAAAACGTAGATTATGGGCGAATCTATGGGAAGATGTATGAATCCGGATTGTCAAGAAGAATTATTTATAAATAATAGTGATATCATGAAAAAGCACATATCGATGCATATTATGAAACAGAAGATAATTCATATGAAAAACTTGAGTAGTTTTGAGGCCTCTAATTGTCATAAGAAATTTGATAAAATTGGTTTTTATAGATGAGAACAATGTTAAGCAATGGAAAGAGATTAGAAGAAATGAATTAGAAAAATTTTTCTCTGTAGAACTGAGTTCTTTTGATAAACTTAAAGAAAAAGTTGTACCCATTTTGAGGAAAACAATAGGATATATAAAAGTTACTATCTGAGTGGTAATAAGTCTTTATGGGATAAATTTGAGCCTCAAATATTATCAAATAACGAAAAGTTAAAATTGTTGTTGAGAACAATCGTACTTTATTTCAGTGGTATTCACATAAGGAATATCTCAAATTTAGAATTGATTCAAAAGTTTTGATAACTCATGTTGATGAATTTAAAATTACCAGAGATGATGGAGAAAAAGATGAGAGCGGTACTTTTTCCACAGGAAATAGAATTCTATTTTTGGAATCATACCAGTAAGCGATTATATTCTTCCATCCACAGAGTCGATGGAAGAATTGATAAAAATATTGGGAAAAGAAGATTTGATAGGACGAAGTTATACTGGGGACAGATAGACCATATATATTACTGAAAAATAGAGAAAAATATTTATGGATGATACTCCTAGATTAAAGGCAGCTATATTATGATAACAATTGTTTTTAGAAAAACGGGATGTTAGATTGAAGTTTAAATTTTGCTTGAAATATTTAAGATCTCAAAATATAGATTTTACTATACTAATCAAGATTCATTAAGAGAAATTAAAATAAATAGTATTAACATAGTCTTTGTATATGAATACTAGTTTAAGTAAGGAATTTTTATATAGAATGGCACCCAAGCCTAATTATGTAATTGTAAATTTGCATAATTGGAATGGAAACTATGTTGTATATCAAAAGAAGCACTAGATTCAGCGGAAGATTTTAATGTTGAATTACTGACAATGGACGAGTTTTATAGATATGTCAACAAAATTAAATAAAATAGAAATAATTAATTTGATTAATGAAAATATAGAGAAGTTTTCTGAGTTCGAAAAAGTTTATGTTTTTGGATCAATATTAAAAAGATAAACATCCAAATGATATTGATATTTTACTATTATATTCAAGCTTTTCTTTTAATATTCTAAAAATATTAGTGAAATTAAAAGTGACTATAGAGCAAAAACATCTCTACCCTGTAGATATAACTGCACTAAGTTTTGAAGAAGAAAAAGAGATGGGATTTATAGATAAGTTAGATAAGAAATATATATGCATAAAAGTGAATGTGAAATGATTGTAAGTTTGGACGACCATGAACATGTGAAGCGGTAGTTCTTCTCTCAAAAATAAAGGATTAAAACTGTATAAAAGTTTTGAATTAAGGGTTTTATATAAATATACCACTTTAATAGAATCTATTTTTATTTGATATTGTAAAATAAAGCCAGGTTGTGAGAGGCATAGAGTTTTGATAAACTCTAGGGTTTATAAATTTATTAATTAATGGTATAATAGTATATAGGTCAAAGATTTCAGATTTGATAATATAGTCAAAGATAAAAACGCAATGTACATTGTCTAATGTGCTAGAACTGGTAGGTAGCCCAGTCGTCATAGAATTTCTATGGTAAGTAGCCTTCCCCTCCGGGTTGTCCATTCTTTGTTAATTAGTTTTTGAATGGAGGGATTATTATGTACAAAATTAGTGGCAAATTGACAGTATATTTCGAGAACCCATTTTGGGTTGCTGTGTTTGAGCACATTGAAGATGGGCTGTTAAGTGTTTCTAAAGTAACGCTTGGTGCAGAACCTAAGGATTATGAGATATACGAGTTTGTTTTAAATCGCTATAATAAGTTGCAGTTTAGTTCAGTTGTAGCAGCTGTTATAAAAGAAGAGAAAAAGAACCATAAACGAGTTCAGCGTCAGTTAAGAAAACAAGCAAAGGAAATGGGAATTGGGACTAAATCTCAAAACGTTCTAAAACTTCAACAGGAACAGTACAAGCAGGAAAGAAAATCTATAAATCGAGCAAAAAAAATTGCAGAGAAGGATAGAATATTTGAACTGAGACAGCAAAAAAAGAAAGAGAAACATAAGGGGCATTAAATGGTTCTTTGTCAAATTCGGTTGATTTTGAAAATTAGGAGGAAGCTATGCTATATTAAGTAGTATAGCTTTTTTCCTATTTTTTCGTTTTAATCTTATTTCTTTCTTTTTAGTGAGAATAGCTTGACGCTCTTCTTTAGAATATATGGGTTTCTTATTAGTCTCTGCCGGGTGTAAATAGGCTGAATACAAGGAGTATTTTAGCTTTTCAAAAGTTATTAAAAGTCCTATAACCATAAGAAATACGCTTGATAACTTTAATTTTATTATTAATTCCTTCTAGAGGTCCATTAGATAGATTTCTATTAGTAGTACATAGTATTCTTAATCTGTCTTTTTATATTTTCTAAGTGTTTTAATAGCTGTAAACATCATATCTAGGTAGAGTGGATTTATCATTGATTAAAGCTTTTAAATTTATCGAAATCATCTTTTCAAGAGCTTCTCTAAGGTCTTGGATAAGCCAGTAACATTTATAAAGTTGAGTGATCTTGTTTAATTAGGTAGTTGACAATATCTTGTTCGGTAGTAATGTACTAAAGTATTTAAACTTCTTGTGGGTACCATTATCTAATCTCATCATAACTAGTAAGAAGGTGTTAATGTCAATGTGAAAAATATACAAAAAGACAAAATAAAATTATACAACCAGTCTAAATTAGTTAGTAGATTTAAGAAATGTTTTATCTTTTAATCTATATGAAGATCCAACAATATTAATCACATGAGAATGATGTAGTAGTCTATCTAATATAGCACTAGCTAGCACACTATCTCCAAATACTTCTCCCACTCTGAAAAAGGTTTTATTTGTAGTTATTATTGTAGAACTATTCTCATATCTTTTTATTTATAAGTTGGAATAATAGATTAGCTCCTTCTTTATCAATAGGTAGATATCCTACCTCATCTATAATGAGAACTTTGTATTTTGAAAAACTTTTAATCTAGTTTCTAATCTATTCTCAAGTTTTGCTCGTTTTAATTGTAATATTGGGATCATGACAATTTATAAAGTAAGTAATTTTTCCTATTCTTAGCCGCCTCTATACCTATAGAGGTGGCTAAATGTCTTACCTACTCCAGGGACACCAAGAAATAGTATATTTTCCTTATTTTCTATGAATCTCAAATGCTTAAAAATCTAGTATTTTTTTCTTTATTAATCTTTGGATTGAATGAGAAATCAAAATCCTTTAATTCTTTTCTGTAAGGAAGTTTGCTACTCTATACAAGCATGTGTTGCCTCCTATCTTCTCTTGCTTGTATTTCTAAATTCTAGTTAGTTCATGCAAACTCTCAATATAATCTAGTTCTTTGTTATTTATCCTTCCTATATGTTCATCTAAATTATCTTTGATTCTATTTAATTGTAATTCTTCTAAATTTGATAATAATCGTGCATAATTAGTCATATTTTAACTCCTTAAATAATTCTAAATTTTCTTCAGCTAGTTTTTCATGTCATATTCTTCACTATTATAAAAATTACTTGCCATGCTTCTTTGTAATGATTTTTCTTTATAATTCATTTTTGATTTGTTATATTATGTATTGTGACTAATTCCGTGTTATAATAATATGCATAGTTTATTTTCAAATGGTTTTAGTATTACTTTTTGTCTATAAACTTTTTAGGTACAGAATATCCTCGACCTTTATAATTTACTAATAGTGTGTTTGGTACTTTTTGACTAAATATTGGTAGTGTGTAGTCATCTAGTAAACATTTATTTGGTAATGGTTGGAGGTATTCTTTCTTTTTTTAAATAACACACTAGGGTGGTAGATTAGTTGTCTGATTGTTCTGTTCGTTTGAGTTCTTCATTATACGATTAACTATAGCGTATAACTCTTCTTCGTTTTCTATTTTTATTAAATGCTGTTATTCTATTCACGAACCTATTTGCTGATTCTACTTTTACCTTTTGTTTCAGGTGTTCTAACTTTACAAAAATTTGATTTTAATTCCCTAAATCTTTTTCGAACGCTAATACTTCTGGATGTTTTTTATCATGTTTAAACATAGTTACTAATGAACTCATATTATCTGTAAGTATCTCATGAGGGACACCTCCTAGGTATTTAAATGTCTCTATAAGACATCTGAGTACGTCTTCTGTTGTTCTTGTTTTTGAGATTATAAATACATGTTTTTCTTGAGTATCCTAGTGTGGTCTGCGAATAGATTGAATTTTATAATTTCTCCTGTTTTCGTTTCTATTTTTAAACCTCTTTCCAATCTACTTGTATTTGATATCCTGGGTTGAGTTTCCTATCTAACGTGCAGTCTGTGCTTTTTCTTTTTATATTATGCTTTTAGCGTATATTGTTTAAAATTGCTATAAGTACAGATATTTCCATATTTATATGTTAAAAAATCTATGCACCTATTTTATTTACTCCAGCTTCTTTTAAGTATTTTTCTATCTCCTCTTTGTATTTATCTAAAAACACTAGGTTTATTTCTAGATTTTTATTATTTTTCCTCCCTCATCCCAGTATTTTTATTGTATGCCTATGTAATCCGTATTTTCCTACTTAATTCACTGAAATTTGGTTTTATATCTCGTTCTTTCAAATTGTTTAATTCTCCAATAATGTTAGTTTCCATTTGTTCCCTCATAATTGTACTATGAGTATAAACTATATGGGAATATTTTTATATTATTTTGTATATTTTTATTTAGACCAAATTGTATATTTTTTATTTTAGCATTATTAGAAGGTTTTTCCAATAACATTTCAATTGTTTGTATAACTCTTTATTTTTATCTTTAATACTGTTCATAAATGAAACTCTATATTTATTAAAAAGCTCTATTAACTAACTGAACAATATGGAATCTATCGATTACTATCTTCGCATTAGGAAAAGTTCTCTGATGATACTTTTTATAACCTGAATTCATATCAATAACTATTGCCTTAACTCTTACAACGTTCTTGATAAGAAATAGTATAAAGTAGTCTTTTATAATCTTATTAGTTCTTCCTTGAAGTATATTTTGTATTTTTATGAGTTAATGCATCTGCATATACGAAGCTCATTTTTACTTATACTATCAGAAGTAGAAGAAACTTCATCAAAGCCACATATAATAAGGTAAAGTTTTAGGTCTTTCTAGAGTTTTAGCTAGTAGCATATTGTATTCTTAATACAGTGTTAGTAGATATAGAACAAGATTCAGCTATTTCTTTTGAAGTATTCTCTTTAGATAACCTTTTAATAATACCAGCTCGTAGATTTTTAGAGGTATTAGAATTCTTCCTAACTTCAGTAGTTTCAGCTGTAAAGGATTTGCGACAACCTTTACATATAAAAACGATGTTTATTTAAATACAAGATAGCTGGTTTATCAGGAAATAGCAGGAATTTTAACCTTTACTTTTCTATAGCCATTGTTAGTTATCTTACATTCTTACAATAAGGGACAAGAGTTAGATGAAGCTCCAATACTCCATAATAAATGAGATGCTTACAACCATTTATTTCAATTTCCTCGTTTTATCTAGAATTTTTATATTTTTGTCTGTTATTTGTAGCGTTATTTTAAGAGATTGCTATAATTACACATATGAATGTAAATTTCTTTCTTGATTTTTGCTCATACTTAAATTATAGAGGAATTTTACATTCTTTTTCTATTTTATAAATTTAAATACGGCTGATATTTATTATCAACCGTATTTATTATAGACCCCATTAAATCCTTTTATGTTTCTCTTTCAATTTAAATTAAATAATTAAGTTAAGGCATCTACAAAAACAGGTATTTTTCTTATGCTCATTTTTATGGAAGGAGGGGATAAGTGAAAATGATAGAATAAGAATGTACAGTTTTGACAAAAATAAAGTGGTGAAAGGTAGTGTACTTGTTCTGTATTTTTATGATTTATGAACTCCAAGTAATATAGTATAATAGAACAAAAGAAAGTTGATTAAGGATGAAAAACTGAGATATACATCAAGTTTTGGAGGTAAGTGTTTGATAGAAATTAGGCCTAGTTTTTAAAGATATAAAATCATTTGAGGAATTTAACAAGTACTATTGGTATCGAGAAGAGCTTTCACAAATATGTAAGTCTCTTGGATTAGAGTATAGATGTACAAAGAAAGAATTGAACTATATTATTGAACAATACTTTCAAGGGAAATAGAATAGAAAAGTCTACAAGAAAAGTAAACAAAAACATGCCGAAGTAATATCTTTAAATACACCATTGCTAGAATGTGGTTTTTGCCTTTTAACCAAAAAAATTTAGAGATTATTTTTTTCAGCTGTAACAGGAGTTAGTCCCGTTTAAATTTAATGCTGATATGGCAACGGCTTGGAGAAAAGTAAAAAGTGATAATGATAAAAAATTTACAATTCAAGATATGATAAAAAAATATTATGGAGAGTCAGATTATGCAAAAGTATGATAATTCGACTTGTCAGTGGAATCAATTTCTAAAAGATTTTTGTGCAGATGAACACAGCAATAATTATTCTAACAAGTTAAAAGTTGCGGTTATCCTTTGGAAAAGAAGTTAAAGACTCAAAGAATGAAAAAAATTTATTCAAAACAACTTCTAAATGAATATGGATTCAAATTAGAAGAGTACCGCAAATAAAAATATATCGGATACTTTTTAACGATAGCTCATATTTGAAAAATTACGAGGAGATTATAAGATGAATCAGTTATATAAAAATTAAATGAAAGATAGATGGAATAATGTAAAAAAATGACTATACTGAGCCGTTGACACATGAACAATTAGAAGAAGCTAGAAATAATCCAATTTCTGTTGCATTAACTGTTGGGAAAAAAGTTCCAAAAGAATGGTTTGAAAAAGCAAACGGAAAAAAGATATTAGGTTTAGCTTGTGGTGGTGGACAGCAGGACCAGTTTTTTTGCTGTAAAAGGTTATGATGTAACTATAATGGATTTTTCTAAATCACAAATTGCAAAGAGATGAAATGGTTAGCTAAAAAGAGAAGGCTTTAAAAATCAACACAGTTCAAAGGTGATATGACAAAACCATTTCCATTTGAAAATGAAACTTTTGATATTAGTTTTTAATCCAGTTTCAAATGTATATGTAGAAGATTTAGAAAACATATATAAAGAAGCCTCTCGAGTATTGAAAAAGGGTGGATTGTTAATGGTTGGATTTATGAATCCTTGGATATACATGTATGATGCTGACATTGTATGGGACAAACCCGATGAAGAATTACTTTTAAAAATTTTCAATACCCTTTTTAATTCGAAAAAGAGCTTGAAGAGGAAGGAAAGATAACTATAAATCCAGAATATGGATATGAATTTAGCCATACCTTAGAAACTCAGATTAGAGGACAACTTAAAAATGGGCTTGCTATGATAGATTTTTATGAATCGTGTGACAAAAGACATAGACTATCACGTTATGGAAACGATTATATAGCTACACTTTGCATTAAACTATAATGGTATAGAACATACTTTTAGGAGAATAGTCCTGTTATTTTTCCGTGAGAGTTAAAATCTAAATCCTAGTCTCGTCTAACTCAAATAATCAAATAAAAACGCTATAACATAGCAATTCATTAACTTTTTATATTAGTTCTATAATATTTAATAAAGGACGGTGTTTAAGAATTTTATTAGTTCCCATAGGATACGTTGTAATATTGATAATCTCTATCAGTGAAATATATTTGTTGTTTTCATAAGTATTAGTATATAATCTTTGACTGAAAATATACGCATTTTAGGAGAATAAGAATGAGATTAGAAGATTTTACAGAACAGGAACAAGAACAGATAAAGAAAGGTCTTACTTTTTCGGTAATTAGTGATAAAGAAACTGCAGAGAGAATACTTTCATTGGTTCCTGAAGAATTAATGAAGAAAAATACCATTTTTTTCGTAAGAAAACATGCGAATACTCGTACAGTTAAGAGAATTTCTATTGAATATCCTGAACTTTATGCTGCAGCTCAACAAGAAGGTGAGTGGCCAGAAAAAGAAAAAGAGGAACTACGTAAAGTTATTACGGAGATTTTCCAAGAAAAAATGAATAAAACACAGTATAAGATAATTAATATCTGATGTTATTATAAATGTTTAATTCATTTTGAGGATGAATTTACTAGATAAATGTAAAAATACTTAGATAATATTTTTAAAAATGAACTGATACACTGGATTAGTTCGTTTTTATTTTGCTTATTAGTGAAAAATGCAATAACTTTCTGATTTTTATGTATATATAATATAATTAAAAATGATTTATAATATTTATGTGATTAGAAGAGGAGATAGTTATGATTAGTAAGAAAAAAATATTTTATGGGAGATTGTATAATCAAATTAGACACTAAAAATAAAATAAAAAAATACAGTAAAAATCTGCTATAATAAATTTACCACAAAATACTAAGGAGATTTTTACTATGTCTAAAAACTAATTTTACAAGAAAAATACAAAGAAAGTATCTAACTTAATTAAAGAAGCTGAGAAATGCAAGAAGAAAAGATTACCTTTCATGTCAAAACGTACTATGGCAAAAAATACTAGGAGTATCGCCTCAAACAGTATTTAATGAAATTAAAAGAGGTACAGTTAGAACTAAACAAAAAAAGTTAAAAATAAAGTTAAGTACAAAGATGAATATAGTCCAATATATGGTCAATATGTATACGAAACAGATCGTATGAAAAATCATAACAAATCTGAGTCTGACAAGGTTAAAGAGTTCTTAGAATACGCAGAAAAACTAATTTTAGAAGATAAACTATCACCAGATGCAATGATAGGACGAGCATTAACAATGGGAATATTTACAAAAAGAAGAAGTAGTGTGCGTAAATACGCTTTTATCGTTATATAGCTGAAGGTAGACTTAAAGTTAAAAATATGATCTTAAAGAGAAAGTAGGACGAAAAAAACGCAAAACAAAGCTAAAACAGAATAAAAAGATCTTAGGTATTAGTATAGATGAAAGACCAGCACATATTGATAACCGCGAAGAATTTGGTCATTTTAAAATAGATACAGTACATGGGAAAAAAGGAGAAAGTACATGTTTATTAACCTTAACAGAAAGAAAAACAAGGAAAGGTATCGTAGTATTAATAGATTTTCAAGACAGTGAATCTGTTACATATGCATTAAATAAAAGTAATGAAAGAATATCCAAAAGGTATTATAAAATCTATAACAGCAGATAATGGAGCTGAATTTTTCGACATTAGGTGAATACTTCTAAATGTAGTAGATGTATATTTCACACACCCTATATTCAGCCTTTGAAAAGAGGTAGGAATGAGAATTTTTAATAAATTAATAAGACAGTTTATACCAAAAAGGTACGTCTATAGATGATTATAATAGACAATACGTTGAAAAATATAGTAGATAGAATAAATAATACCCCTAGAAGAATATTAGGTTATCAAACAGCAAACGAAGCCTTTAATAAGGAAGTTAGAGCGATAATAAAACAATCAGCATAGGCTAAAGTATAGAAAAACCTCCACCATTAGTCAAGGGCCACTTTGTTTAAAACCCTTGATAAAGATGTCTGTTTTTCTATGTGCCTATTAAGCTGATTTGTTTCTAAAAATGGGAGGGAAATTTTTGGTTGTACCCTAGGATTTTTACTGAAAAACTTTCTGTCTAATTTAATATTGGCATTTACCTTAATTAAAATGATATTTAAATTTTTAATCTTTTTATAATTTTTAACGGAATTTTATACTAATAATTTAAAAAGAGTTAATGCTTGCTCAATTTCTTCATAAGTATTATAATTATGAAGATATAAAAGAGTATTTTATAAACTTTATATGATTTTATAAGGAGGAAGCTATGACTAAAAATAAAAATATTCAGTAAAAAGTTACAGTAGCTGTTACGAGTATTTTAATGGGTATTTCTGTTGGTTCAATTTGGAACAGCTTATGCACAAGACAATGATACTAAGCCTGTTGTAGAAACTCAAACATAATGATACTGAAGGGCATTTAAATAAACCTATTATAGAAGGAAAGAACTTAGCAGGAACTGGTAAAACTGATGGGTTAAATGAAGTAGCCCAAAGACTATAGAGAAATCAGTAGAGAAACCAATAGAAAAACCTGTAGAACCAGCAAAATGATGATAAAAACTACTGGAGAGGCTATTGGAGAAAAGGTTGACTGGAATTCTGTAGATGGAAGAGAATTTTAAATCATATAATAGTTGATGCTAAAGCGGATAAAAATAAAGAACATATGAAATTAAAGTTTTGTGGTTAACTAAAATTAAGGATTTATTAACAGTATATCCTAATAATGAAAATCTTCAAAAATAAAACTATTTTTAGAAGAAGATTTGAAAAAGGATAGTGAAAAAGAAGAAAAATCTTCTGGAGATAATAAAGAAGTATCAAAAGATACCGACAAGAAAGAAGTTCCTAAGGAAGAGAAAAACATCAGAGGATAAAAAGACAATAAAGAAGTATCAAAAGATAACAATAAGAAAGAAACTTCTAAAGAAGAACAATCTTCTCAAGGGAAAAATGCTGAGAAAGAAATAAAAAGAGACTCCTAAAAAGAAGCTACAGAAAACAAGAAAACCTGTTAAATAGTGCTGTAGCAGATAATCATGTTTTTATCATCAAAATTATCAGGACGTGATGTTAATGTATCTTTTGGATAAAAATAAGATAAAAGCTGATGAGGTCTTTGTAGGTGCTATAAATGATGAAAATCTTAATAAAGAAATTATTAAAAATTGAGAATGAATATAAGGTTGTCGAAGTTTTTGAAATTCACTTTAGATGGTAAGAAGCTAGATAGTAGTGCAGAACGTACAGTTAAAGTATCAGTAGTAAAAATAATTCTGCAAAACTTGGAAGTATATCATATAGCGGAGAATAATGTTTTAAAAAGTTGATAGTAGTTTTAGTGACGGAGTAGTTCAATTTAAAATAAACCATTTTAGTAAATTCACTATATTAGAGAGAATTAGAGTAGGAGCAAAAGACTTAGAAAGTCGTGTTCAAATAATAACTCCAGTAAAAGCTGAATATAATGGAGAAAAGTATACAAAATTACTAAAACTAGAACAGCTAACAATCAAAGTAGTAAAAAGGCGAAGACATAAAAAGAAAATGAAGAGTTACGAAAAACTGGTTTGGAAACAACTAAATCACTAGGGGTTGTATTATTAGCACTTGTGGTTGCAATGACGATTAGAAAACAAAAAAATAATAAAAATTATAGAGTTCTTTCAGAATTCAATAAAGAAAATGCTAGAAAGTGGTTGCATACTAAATCCAGGGGCATGGAAAAATTCCAAAGTTCGAATTTTAGTATACAAACCATTTTTATAGATACATAATGACCACCCCTGAAAAGGGGTGGTTTTTCTTCGGGTATAACCCTTTGTTACTAACACGCACTCAAGGCGCTGGCTTTTCACATTCGTTCGCTCCCATTGCATTTTGACGCCCGCTACCCGTTAAACGGGTCTATCTATTTTTCTTATTTCAAATGGATTTGTATCTTCTTTGTTGTCAGTCTATCAATTGCAATGTCATGCGATTCTTGTTCTCTAATATATTTTCTTATTGTACTTTCATTTAATCCTACAGTACTTACACAGTATCCTTCACCCACAAAACTTTTCTATTTCCGTACCTGTATTTCAAGTTTGAATGCATATCAAATATCATTAATGAACTTTTTCCTTTCAGATATCACATAAAAACTTGGCACACTATATTTTGGCGGTATTGATAGTAGCTGAAAAATGATAAAATAAGAATGTACAGTTTTGACAAAATAAAAATGTACAAATAGGTTATAATAGTGCATATAAAAAGAAAGAGAGAAATATATGTACGTAAACCTAAAAATAAACAAAAATATAAAAAAATAACTCAACTATCAGATTTAGAAAAATCTACGAGAAACAAATGGAGGTGTTTAACTTGAAACCTAACTTTAGTGAATTAGCTAGAGTTTTAAAAGAAAGATAGACGTACAATAAAAAGACATTATTACCAAGGGATAACAAAAACAAACAAGAAATAAGCCATCAAAAATTGATGAATACATCGATCTATTAGATAAATTATTAGGAGAAGAATCTATACAAATTGGACTATAGTCAAGTAAATAGACACGAAAATACGAAAATTAGTTAAAAATTTAAGTGAAATTTGTTTTATACTGAGAAGTAGGTGTGGTATCCCTGTGAGGAAAAATGTGGCAGTACCACTTTTTCCCACATTAAGAACCACACCGATAGAGACTCAGTGTAAAATAAATTTTTAATGTTCATAAAACGCTAATTCTCTTTCGTTAGGAGTCATAAGTTCTAAAGAATAGTGTGGTCTTTTAAGATTGTAAAATCCTCAATATACTCAAATAAAGAAAGTTTTAATTCTCCAATTGAGTGATAATTTTTTTCTATTGCACTCCTCTTTCTTTAAATATTTAAAGAAAGACTCACAACAAAGCATTATCGAAAAGGATATCCTTTTTTAGAAAAAGATTGAACTACATTAAATTTATCCAGGAGCTTTCTAAAGGAGCTGCTGGATACTGAGTACCACGGTCAGAATGAAACATAAGACCAGTAGGACAATTTCTTTTATTATAAGCGTCATTAAATGTACTCATAATAAGGTTAGAATCAGCCTTTATTGGAAATATTCCACGATATAATTTTTTTCTAGAAAATAAATCCATAATTATACACAAATAAAACCAAACACCATTTACTTTTATATAAGTAAAATCGCTACTTAAACCATATTAGACTCAGGAGGATTAAATTCTTGTTTTAAGTGGTTACATAGCTTTAGTATCCTCTACAGTTTTCTTTTACTCGCTTTGATAAAAAGGTTTAGAAGTAGACATGGTAGGAGATTTAATTTTTGAATTAATCGATATACTCTTCCAACACTAACCTAATACCATAATCGCGCTCTAAAAATATGAGTAATTTTATATGCACCAAGTCGCTTATTGTAATCTCCATGAATTTTTTTAAAAATAATTCTAGAAATCATTTGATTTTTCTTTCAATTCTAGGAGGTACATCATTTGAGATATATTTATAGTATGTGCTTCTATTAACATTGAATACTTTGCATAAAAGTTTAATATTATGTTGATTTCTAAGAGTGAAAATAGCGTTTAATCTTTGTTTGAGTGTGGCGTGAAGATGGCAATCGCCTTTTTTAAAATTTGATTTTTCTTCTTCTAATTGAGCGTTTCGTTTTTGAAGTTCTTTTTATTTGTTTAGCGGTAAACACATCGCCATCTTCAGTTTTAATCTCAGAATACTGTTTCACCCATTTATTAATGGCACTTAAAGAAATACCATAATCTTTACTCAGTTGTGTTTGAGTCTTACCATTTTGATATAGACTAACAATTGATCTTTTAAAAATCTTCATCGTAGACATTTTTGCCATTTTTAAACACTTCCTTTCTGTGTCTACTTTTTATTATATTATATTGTTTATTTTTGTGTCTACTTTTTTAGTATAACTCCAAATATTCAAATCAAAAAGAATACTTTGGCAATATTTGGTAGACCAAACAGAATTAAATATCAGCTATTCACATTTAGAGCCTATTTATTAAAGAATCAAAAATACAATAATTACTTTAAAAACAAATCACATAAGAATTCTAAAAGCTATACTTAGAGTAGAAACCTTTGCTCGGAGAACAAGCTCAAATAGATTGGAAAGAAGATGTGAAATCTACAACTAAATATGGAGAAATATTGTCTTTAAAATGTATTTTGTATGGTTTTATCATACTCAAGATATAAAAATATTTCATGTAACACTTTCAAGAAATCAAGATGTATTAATTTCATGTATAACTGAATGCTTAGAACATATTGAAGGAGTTCCAAAAGTAATTGTATGTGATAATATGAAAACTACAATGGATAAAGCGCGAACTGTTAAGACATCTGGAGTAATTAATATAAAGTTTCAAGAATATGCAAAAGAAATGGGATTTGAATTGAAAACCATGTGTAGCGTACAGACCACAAACAAAAAGGTAAAAGTAGAAAAATATAGTAAAATTACTAGATGAAATATACGCTTATAATGGTAAGTTAGATTATATAGAATTAGTAGAATTGGTGAATAAAATAATGATGAGGTGGAATCTACAAGTGCATCAAACAACAAGAGAGATTCCAATAATCAGCTTACAAAAAGAAAAAAAGATCCCTTACTATCATTACCACATGAGAGAATAAGGAATCGCTATAAAATAACAACCCTACAAGTAAAAAGTAAATAAACAAGCAATGATTTCTTACAAGTCCAATCAATATTCAGTACCAATTGAATATATAGGTAAAAAACTAAATCTACAAGTAGAAGATAATTATTTATACCTATATGATAACATGAAATTGGTGGTAAGTCATTTATTAAGTGAAAAATTAAATTATAAAGAAGCTCATTATGAGCAATTTGGTAAACACACTTGGAATGATATAGATGAAAAAGATTAAAAAGAACAAAACTAAAAGAAATCTAGCTGTAATAGGAGAACGATTCAATGATAACAAATAGATCTAATTATACTAGATTAAAAGAGAATTTAGAATATCTTAATTTAAAAGCAATTCAACCACAGACTAGATGAGATAATAGAACTAACTCAAAAATAGAACAATGTCGATAATAGATATTCTATTAAAACTAACAGACTATGAAGTAGATGTGAAAAAAACAAAATGTAAAAAGAATCTATGATTAAAGTAGCTAATTTTCCTTATAATGATCATTAGACGATTTTTGATTTTTTTCATTCAATTCTGATATAAAATGAATTAGAAATAAGGAACTTAGCTAGTTTTAAATTTTATAGAAAACAATAAAAAAATTTAATATTTATAGGCAATAGTGGTGTTGGAAAAAGACTCATTTAGCAACAGCGATTGGAAGATTAGCAGCAAGCTCTAGATATTCAACATACTTTATAAAAATGTCATGATTTAATAGCCAATTTAAAAAGCCGCTCTAGCTGAAAATAGGTTAGAGCCACGATTAAAAACACTATTCAAAGTATAGATTATTGATTATAGATGAAATTGGTTATTTACCTTTAGAAAAAGGTGATGAGAGGTTATTATTTCAATTAATAGACCGACGTTATGAAAAAGAAGAGTATAATAGCCACATCTAATATTCCTTTTTCTGAATGGGCGACATTATTTAGTGATGACAAAGTGGCTTCAGCCATACTTGATAGACTGCTTCATCTATGCCCATGTAGTACCTATTATAGGTAATTCTTATCGACTAAAAAGATCATGTTAGTTTTGAATAATTGTACATTTTTATTTTTGTCACTTTTTGTACATTTTTATATTGACATTTACATGGATTTGTATATTCTTTTTGTTGTCAGTCTATCAATTGCAATGTCATGCGATTCTTGTTCTCTGATATATTTTCTTATTGTACTTTCATTTAATCCTACAGTACTTACACAGCATCCTTCAGCGCAAAACTTTCTATTTCGTACCTGTATTTCAAGTTTGAATGCATATCAAATATCATTAATGAACTTTTTCCTTCAGATATCACATAAAAACTTGACACACTATATTTTGGCGGTATTGATAGTAGCAAATGTATATCTATTATTTCCACCCTTTATACTTACTTTTATTATACCTACTATTTTTGTGTGTGATAAACTATTATGTTTATTTACCATAATAAAAAATTATCCTTTCTTTATTTTAGAGCTTAAACTACTCTTTATTTTATCAAGAAAGGATGATTTTTCAATTGTTTAACTTTTTATCTCGCACCCGCATAGCGGGTGGTTTTTGTTCGGAGACTTCGCCTCCTCAACTGGCTAAAGCTCTTTAATAAAAAGAATTGGTTAGAAATTGTAATTTCAACCACCTAAAAAGTTTAGAGTATTAAACATTTTGAATTACATATTCATATTAACGCGGTGCCATTCGTTTTATAACATATGAAAGTTGTCCAACCTGGTTTAAAACCAACAAGATTAATTTCTTGGGTAGCAGGAGTTGTTCCACCTAAACCAGCTGTATATAGAGCAATAATATAAGGAGTTTTTTCATAAACTATTGCATCAACGTTTAGTGCATCATTAACATAACCTGGTTTTTGCTCAATTTTTAGATTTGGTAAATAACGTTTGTAGTATTCACCTGGGAAGGATTCTCCAATATACCGACGAAGATTCTTATATTTTTCTTTGCCATCCCATAAATGTTGAAGAACTTGGATATAGTAGTTAGTTGTAGTTTTATTTTCAGTACTAAAAGTTTTCAGTTCTCCTTTAGACTCTCCGTATCTATTATACATCTTATATACTTCACTCATACCGCCTAAGCGATCACCAAGAGCATATGCTGGAGTATTTTCTGAATAAACTAATGAATAATATTGCATTTGTGGGATAGTCATAGCTCCGTTAAAAACTTTAACATATGTATCGTGCTCTCCGATATATTCATATTCGGTTTTAGTTATATCGTAACGTTCAGTCATAGATAAATTATATTTTTCAAAATCATCGACAACTATCATATTAAGTGGAAGTTTATAAGTAGATCCTGCAGTCATCGGTTGAGTTTCATTCATTTCTATTAGTTCCCCAGTGTTTAAGTTTTTATATGAGAAAGCTACTTGAGAATTTTTAATTCCATTTGCTTTTAGGTAAGCTTGACAACTTCGGGTAAAGTCATATTTGCATAATCGAAATATAATCCTAATGACTTCATAGTTGTAGCATCAGCAATCATTGTAGCTTGTTTTTCTTCTAAAGATTTAACTTTTTTCTCTGGTTCTTTTGCTTCTTCTTTATTATCATTTTGTTCGGTATTAGCCTGTTCGTGTGTATTATATGTATTATTAGTATGCCAATAAGATGTTATGTTATTTAAATTTACAATATGCTTTTTATTTAAATAATAAAGAGCAGCTATAGATACTAAAAATAGAGAAGATATTAATATTATAATAATTTTCGACATAAATTCTCCTGTTTATATTTTATTCGTTAACTTAACAATTATAAATGATAACATGCGAAATTTCAAGTAATATCTAAGGGGAATTAGGGTGGATTTTTAAAAATGTTACACTCCCAAAGTAAATTCCAGTTCAAATAAAAACTGAATTTAACCTGAAACTATTTTTAACTGGAACTTAAGTTGAGACTAAATAATCATGAAAAGATATTTATCTAACTTTATTACGTTATTTTTAAATTTTTCCTTACACTGTTAAACGAGCTCTAGTTTAAAAATAATTCTTGATTCTTTCTTAATACTTCGTAAAATTAGTTTTTATACTGAGAGATGGTGTGGTTTCCTGTGAGGAAAATGTGGCAGTGCCACTTACCCACATTATGAACCCACACCATCAGAGGGACTCAGTGTCAAACTAATTTTTTAATAAATATAATTCCTCTTTTTTATTTTGGTGTATATTATAATATGAGACTTTTCGTTGAATGAAAAGGAATCTAATATTATGACAAACAAAAACAAACACTTAACATATTATGATCGCTTAGACATTGAAGAAGGAATTTCTAAAGGTAAAACTTTTTAGAAGTATAGGGTATAGAACTTGATAAAAGATCCTACTACTATTTCTAAAGAAATTAAACGTAATCTGCAATATAAAAGCTACGAAGTCGTTACCAAAACTCTTGACGGAAAAATTAATCAAAGCTAATTGTGCTCTTCTAAACAAACCTCCTTATGTTTGTAATAATTGTAAACTTAAAAAGAAGATTGTGGTTTTGATAAACGTTTCTATTATGCTAAAAAGCTCAACAATTATCAAGAAAATCTTGTCGAACCAAGACGAGCTGTTATTTTTAGATAAAGAAGAATTTTTATAGAAATGGATAAAAATAATTTTTTTAAAGGGGTTGCTAAAGAGACAATCTTTCTATCATATTATGCATAGTAATGACTTAGTTGTTTCTAAATCTTCTTTATATCGATATGTGAATAACGGGTATTTTTCTATTGATTCTGTTGATTGTAAACGTATTGTTAAATTTAGAAAACGAAATAAAGTTAATAAAGAAGCTATACCTAAACATCTAAAAGTCCGGTAGAGCTTATATTAACTTCTTAGATTTTATGAATGAATCTGCAATGCCTTTTCACTTGGAAATGGATACTGTCATTGGTAAACGTGGTGGTAAAACTCTACTTACCTTTAATGTATCTTCTTGTAATTTTATGTTCGCTCTTCTTTTAGATTCGAATACTTCTAGCGAGGTTTCTTCTAAACTTTATAATCTAAAAAGAAAAATTTTATCAGAATAATATACACTTTTCTGATATTTTTCCCTGTTGTTTTGACAGATAATGGTAGTGAATTCTCTAAAGTTGAAGAAATCGAATATGATTTTGATAAAAACTTAAAATTATTTTTCTGTAATCCTAATTCTTCTTGGGAAAAAGGTAAGATAGAAAAATCACACCACCTTGCGTGAAATACTACCTAAAGGATCCTCATTTGACGATCTTATACAAAGTGATGTTAATATTATTATATCACATATTAACTCACTTAAGAGAAAGTATTTGAATGGAAAAATCAGCTTATGAAGTTTTTCTTTTTACTTTTTCGGCGAACATATAGCTAACCTACTAGGTATTTTTAAAAATACCTGCCAATGAGGTAATACTTAAACCTTTCTTGGCTAAAGAAATTAAGGATACTAACAAATAAAGTTAAACTTTTTATAAAAATAGTAATATAGTTATTTTTTTACAACGAAAATGTTTTTATTAGAAAAGTCTCAACTTAACTTCAGCATAACTGGAATTTAACCTGGGAATAGTGATTTTGCAGGTCTATTTGTCATGCTATTTTTGATTCCTTTTTGAAAAACTCCCAAAGTATAGCTTCCTTGTTTTTATACCGGAAGTTACCTTGGGAATATTTTTTATTATTATTTTCCTTTTTCCCAAGGTAACTTCCACTTTAATTTCTTACTGGAACTTACTTTGGGAATTTACCGGATTTTTAAAAATTAAATGTAGTTAAATTTTATAGAGTTATAGAAAAAGAGTAATAAATTATAGCATAATATTAATGTTAAAATAGTTAACAAAAACATATTAATTTTAAAGTTTTTGATGGGGGAATTGCTAGTGGATAAAGAGAAAACGGAAAGCTAGAGAAAGTTTTATAGAAATCAAAAAGAAAGGGAGTTTCCTTTCGCTATCTATATGTATTAAATTATGGTATTATTATAGGAATTATAAAGTAAATAATTTCATAGGAGATCAAATGACAAAAGACAACAGGTAAACGTAGTTATTATTGTTTATTGGAATATTTATCTTAGTGGCTAGTGGGTATAATAGTTTCTTAAAACCTTTAGATAATGTAATTATCAATTTTATTCAAGGATTAGAGAATCCAATACTTACTAATATTTTTCTTAAATACGACTAATATAGCAGATATTAAACAAAGTGCAGTAATAACAGCTACGATAGTTTATAATTTTATTCGCAAAGAAATCTTAAAAGAGGCTTTGTTTTTAACTCTCACAATGAGGGACATGCGGTATAGTGATGGCTTTTATTAAAACAATATTTAATCGCCCACGCCCTGAATATACACCGTTTAGTGGAATTGAATAGTTTAAGTTTTCCTAGTGGACATTCGACTTCATCCACAATATTATATTTATCGTTAGCTTTAATATTTATAAAATTGATAGAAAACACATATACTCCCATTCTTGCAGCTATAGTTGGAATTTTATTTATAGTAATCTCTAGAATCTATTTAGGAGTTCATTATCCAACTGATACGATAGCGGGGTATCTTTTAGGAAGCATAGTGCTAATTTATAATTTAGTTTATTATAGTAGGAAGTAAGGTGAAATAGCATGAAGAGGATTTTTATTGATAACAGGATCGTTTGGAAACGGACATCTACAAGTTTCAAAAATATTAGAGAAACATTTGAAAAATATTATAGTGACAGAGTGACAGTAATAGAGTCTGATTTATTTTTACAAGCACATCCGAATTTAACACCTGTTTTAAAAAGTTGTATCTATATAGCTTTCGTATTTTCGAGATATTTATGGGTATTTATATTATGTCAGGAGGAACTCATAGTGATATATCTATCTATAGGTATTTTTAGTTATGATTATTTAAAAAGATTAGTAAAAGAAGGTAGACCAGATATAATTATATCTACATTTTCGACACCAGCACTATCTTTATTAAAAATAAAAAGATACCAATAGTAAATACAATAACAGATTATCATTTTTCATAAAAGTTGGCTAACCAAAGGAGCGTTTCGATATTATGTTGCGACTGATGGAATTGAAAAAGAGTTGTTGAAATTAGGTGTAGAAAAACAGAATTAAAAAAATTTGGTATACCGATTGCAGAAAAATTTGATGATAATTTTGATGCTGATGAATGGTTAAAACATAATAAGTTAAATGCTACAAAAAATACAGTTTTATTATCTGCAGGAGCTTTCAGGGGTATCTACTGACTTTACAATGCTTATAGAGCAATTGAAAAAGAAAAAGCGACGATGTTCAAGTAGTAATAATTTGTGGTAAGAATAAGAAGTTGAAAAAGAGTTAGAGTATAAAATATAATGAAGATAAAGGAGTTAAGATTTTTCGGATATACAGAGAATATAGTATGAGTGGATGAAATCTTCTAGTGTACTTATAACAAAGGCTGGGGGAGTAACTATCTGAAGCGTTAGTGAGTAATATTCCATTGATGCTTTTTAATCAGTTCCAGGTCAGGAGATGGAAAATGCTAGATACTTTCAGAGCATAATAGCAAAAATTGCTAAAAATCAAGAAGAAGTACTGAAAACGCATATGGAACAATGTGAGATGAAAAGTGATAATGTCTTGTAGAGAAAAGGAAAAATGTCTCCAACATAATAAAAATATATTATACTAAAAATCATAATATTCGGAGGAAATAAAATGACAGATGTTATCACAAAACAACATAATGTAAAAATTAAATGACATTCAAGAGAAGTAAATACCTTGTCATTACAGATGTATAAATGGAGTTAAAACTAAAAAACGTGCTGCTGCTCTACTTAACCTCACTGAAAGACAAATTAATGGGTTAATAAAAAGTAGCTGAGACAGAAGGTCCTTCTGGCTTTATTCATAAAAATACTGAGTGTCTCTCCTAGTAATAAAATTCCTGATTCTATCAAAAATCAAATAATCTATTGGTATAAAAGATACTTACTATGATTTTTCTTTCTTACATTTTGTGAAATACTTCATAATGAGGAAAAATATTAATAATAGTCGTACTTCTGTCGCTAATATCTTATTTGATGCTGATATTATCTCCTAAAAGCTACTAAGAAAACCAAAGCTTTTAATGAGCAATAGAATTAAACAAAAATTCGGTTACTCACAATCAAAATACTACTTCAACTGTTGTAGAACCCATTTCTAATCTATCTAGTGTTCATCCTAGTAGACCTAGAAAAAAATATTTTGGTGAACTTCTTCAAATGGATGCTAGTATTCATAACTGGTTTGGCGATAAAATGACTTCTCTTCATATCGTGTTGATGATTCTACTGGTATGATTGTTGGTGCTTATTTTTGATGAGCAGGAGACTTTAAATGGTTACTATACTGTCTTGCACAAGTCCTTAATAATTATGGTATCCCTTATGATTATGGACTGATAAGAGAACTATTTTGAATACACTTCTTCTAAAAACAAGAAAATTGAAAATGATACCTTTACTCAGTTTGGCTATGCTGCATCAATTAGGTATTTCTTTTTCTTCTAGTGTTCCTCAGAAAAAGGACGAGTTGAACGTGCTTTTTGGAACACTTCAATCTCATCTTGTACCTTTGTTTAGGCTTGAAAATATTCAAACCATGGGATCGAGCGAATAATTTTTGGCTTCTTATCTCTCTTTGTTTAATCTCATTTCTCTATCCTAATTATAACACACCTAAGTTCAGAAGCGATAGATAAATTGACACTAATTTAATTTTGAGTGTAGAATTCTATTAGGAAAATTAATTCTGGATATCATTTCAAATACAAAAATAAATCATATATTCCTATTAATTCTCTCGGTGAGGCTGTATATTATCCTATTAAAACTGAGATTAGAGTTATTGAAGCTTTTTGATGGAATTTATACGTATCTATAGAAAAATAATATTTTTTCTACTAGGGTTTTAGAAAATCATGAACTTGAGTCTATTGAGTTTGACGTTCCTATTTTAGAAACTAAAACCTAAATATATCCACCTATGTCTCATCCTTGGAGAAAGAATTCTTTCTTGAAATATATATCTAAACTTGATACTTCGATAGCTAAAGGAGTTTTGATAACCTTTAATACAGGCAAAAGAATGAGTTAAAACAAGGCACTGCCTTTTAATCATTCGCTTTAACTTATCAAGCAGTAGCGGACGGAGAACTCTACATATTTTTTTATTTTAAAGGATTTTTTCTTCGCTATTTTTAATTGATAATTTGGGACATTTTCCCTTTTGCTTGACAGAAGAAGTACTGAAACATATAGAACAATTATTATCGAAAGATAGCATTGAAAATATGAAGTTTAATATGTGGAAAAATTATTTACAAAAAAGCTAGTTACAATATATGTGGGGATATAATGAGTTATTTAGACTCAATATAAAATCATATTTTTAGATAATTATAAATATTAAGATACCGACTTAAAACTTAGAGAATCTAATTTTTGAATCAGTATTTTTAAAATAATATTTTATTCAGATAAAAATTTATAGAAAGTCACTGTATATGCTATAATATCATATAGAGGTGTTAATATATGAAAAATTTTTGTATGAGAATTTAGTGAACGATTAAAACACGGGGAAAAAAATTTTTAATGACTTGATTTTTGAAGATATGAATTTAAGCGGGTTTAACTTATCGAGATTAGATTTTTCTTCTTCAAATTTTATCAATGTAGATTTTTAGTAATGTAGATTTTTACAGATAGCAATCTAGAAAAATTGTCTTCTAGATGATTGTAATATGAAAAATGCTATTTTTGTTAATTCGAATCTAAAAAGCATCGATGAAGGGTGAATTTACAAAATGCCAATATTAATGAGATTTAAGTTATATGCAGCTGTTTTGGAAGATGCAAATTTAAAAATATTACTTTTGATGATAAAACGGGTATTTTAAATTGTATTGTCCTGAACAAAAGGAGCGTTTATTGCTTATAAAAAGGACTTAATAATAGATTATAAAACTTTTTGATAACAAGTGATTCAAAAAGAGTATCTTCAACTCGAAACTGTTGTAGATGTGACAAGGCTAAGGTATTAGAAATAAAAACTTTGAAGGTACTGTATGACGAGGCATAGTCAACTAGTGGCAGAGGATTTTAGTTATAAACTTGGAGAGTGGGTCTAGTGCAGAAAATTTCAATGAAGATCGATGGTATAGATTCAACTGGAGGTATTCATTTTTGGATGACAGAAGAAGAGGCAAAAGAAAATATTAGAAATAAAAAGACATGAGGAGATAAAAAGTGAGAATAGCTTTACTTTGTAGGTATGATGGTAGTAATTACCATGGGTTTCAAATACAACCAAACAATAATACAATTCAAGAAGAAATTGAGAAGAGTTTAAAGAAAATTAATAAAAAGATGTACGACTTTATATGAGTGGAAGAACGGATAGTGGTGTTCACGCTTATGGTCAGGTATTACATTTTGATACTGATTTGAAATATTCCAGATGAAGCATGGGTTAAGGCATTAAATGCTACTATTCCGAAAGATATTAGAATAGTGGGAGCGACGTCAGCTTCTGAAGATTTTTCATGTTAGGTATAATAGTACACAAAAAAACATACTATTATAAACTGCATATCGGAAGAGAAGTGGATCCATTCTTATTAAATTATGTGGGTAAACATAGTTTTGATTTTTAATTTTGAAAAAGGCTCAAGAAGCGTTGCAATATTTTATTGGAGAACATGATTTTTCATCATTTTTGTTCGAAAAATTCTAGTGTTGAAGATAAGGTTAGAACGATATATAGTTTAACTATGGAGAAAAGATCTGATTAATCCCTAATATTGTAAACTTTGAAATTACTGGGAATGGTTTTCTTTATATAATATGGTTAGAATAATTATCGGAACTATACAAAATGTGGCTGCTGGTAAATATGAAGCGGATTATATTAAAGAAATATTAGAAAAAAAGAACGCCAATTTGCAGGGCCTAAAGCTGATGCAGCAGGATTGTATCTTAAAAGAAGTGGTTTATGATGATGATAAAATAAATAAAGTTTATAAATAATAGTTTAAAAGCTTACTGTAATAAATAATGGGAGTGACTCAAAAATCGTGATTTCGAAGAAATCGATTTTGTCGAGTCACTCCTCACAGTTTATTAGATATCTAAAAAGCTTTTATAAAGCGATTTTAGATATCAATAAACCACTGCGTCTATGAGTTCTCATATGAACTTTGTCAAATTTTAGGACTTTTGGGTCAACCCTGAGAGAAACCGAAAGCGAAAGTTCTCTTTTAAGAAAATGAAAAATGATATAAATATATTTAAATAGCTATCCGTATTTAGTTTGAGAAAAAAATCGGGATATTTGATATAATATAAAGATATTCTGTAGAAAATTAGGTAATAAAATGATAAAAATTTGAAGATGTTTTTTCAATATTCTAGTTCTAAAAAGACTGCATTATCAAATATAAATTTAGAAATAAAAAGAAGGGCGTTGGCTTAGTGTTTTAGGAAAAAAACGGAAGCGGAAAGTCAACGCTTATGAAGTTGATTTATGGGCAGAATTTAGCAACTTCTGGGAAAGTAACTTTTAATAATAAAGAATACAATAAAGAACTTTATGATGATATAAAAAAATAAAATAGCTATTGTTTTTCAAAAATCCTGATAATCAATTCTGTAGGATCTACTGTAGAAGAAGATATAGCATTTGGACTTGAGAATAGAAATGTTCCTCAAGAAAAGATGGATGAGATAATAGATAGAGTATTAGAAATTGTTGATATGACGGACTATAGAAAATATGAGCCCTCATCATTATCAGGTGGGCAAAAACAAAGGGTGGCAATAGCATCTTCGCTAGCTTTTAGATCCTGAGATTTTAATATTGGATGAGGCTACGAGTATGCTTGATCCTAAAGCTAAAAAAGTCTATTTTTAGAGTATATAAAAAAAATAAATAAAGAAAAAGGAATAACTATAATCTCTATCACTCACGATGCAGAAGAGAGTGTTTATTCAGATGATATTGTCATATTAGAAAGCGGAGAAATAGTTTATCAAGGGAATTATACAACGCTATATGCTGATACTGAGATTTTTAGAAAAAAATATAGCTTTAGAGGTTCCTTTTGTAGAAAGAATAAAAAAAGATTTAAACAATTACCTGAATCAAGAAATATTTGAAATAGAAGAAGACGAGGGAGTGTAGTAAGAAAAAAATATGCAAAATTAGTTTAAAAAAATGTAAGCTATACTTATAATTATAAGACCCCATATGCTAGAGAAGTCTTAAAAGATATAAACTTGAAGATAGATGAAGGAAGTTATACAGTAATAGTAGGTAAGACGGGTAGTGGAAAGTCTACCCTTATAGAGCATATTAACGGCTTATTATTACCTACAAAAGGAGAAGTAGCAGTAGATAATATATTGATTACTAATCCACAGAGTAAAAAAGAAAGAAGAGAATTGGCTAAAAAACTGAAAATATTAAGACAAGATGTTGCGGTGTTATTCCAGTTTTCTGAACAGCAATTATTTGAAACAAGCGTATTAAAAGATATTATCTTTGCGCCCTTAAATTATGGAGTCGCAGAAGAGAAAGCTATCTTAAAAGCAAAAGAATTAATAAAATTAGTAGGACTTGACGAAAGTTACTTAGATAAATCTCCTTTTGAATTGTCAGGAGGAGAGATGAGGAAAGTTGCCTTTATGTGGTGTACTTGCCTTAGAACCTAAAGTACTAATATTAGATGAACCTACAGTAGCTCTAGATTATCAGAGTCGTGAGGAAATCATGGCTATGGTGAAAAGACTTAAAGAAGAGTTCGATATGACAATAGTACTCGTAACTCACAATATGGATTATGTATTAGAATATGCGGATAAAGTTTTCGTCTTGAAAAATGGAGAAATTAGTTTTGAAGGTAAGGTAGAAGACCTTTTCTTGAATGAACAAGTACTCAAGGAGAATTCATTAGAATTACCAGAAGTATTGAAAGTTTTACAAAAAAATTAGAAGCAAATAATATAGTATTGGATGTATTTCCTAGGAAAATATGAAGAATTAATTAATGCTTTAAAAATAAGATAGGAAGTAGTAGAAATGAATAATTCGTTAATAAGCAAGTATATTCCATTAAATACTATTATTCATAATCTTGATCCGAGAACTAAAAAAATATTTTTGTAATTTGGTACTTAGTAGATGTCTTTATTGCATATAATGTGTTAGAATTTTTCTATCTTAATTTTCTAATGCTACTAGCGATAGTTATACTATCTAAAAACGAGTCCGGCATTTTTTTAATTAATAGCGTAAAAAGCTATTAGTATACTAATTTTATTTACTTCATTGATTCACCTTGTTTTTTTAATAAAAAAAGGTGACGTGTTGTATGAAGTATTAGGTTGGAAGATTTATAGTGGTGCACTTTTAGGAATTGCATTGATTACAGTTAGGTTTATTTTAGTTGTTGTGATAATGGTTGTCTTTATGGCTACTACTTCGCCAACAGAAATAACAAGTGCAATAGAAAAGAGTCTTGGGTTTCTACAGAAAAGTAGGGGTACCAATCTCGACTTTTTGCACTAGTATTATCTATTTCACTTAGATTTATTCCGACTATATTAGAAGAAACTAATAGAATAATAAATGCACAGGTTTCACGTGGTTCAGATTTTAATGAAGGAAGCCCTAGCGCAGAAAAGTAAGGAAGTTTATTCCTATACTGATACCATTATTTATAGCTACTTTGAAAAAGGGCTGATGAGCTTGCTACTGCAATGGAAGTAAGAGGGTTATTCTACTACTGGGTGTAAGAAGTAAGTATAAAGTACTAAAAATATAATAAACTAGATTATTTAAGTTATATATTAATAATAGTTATTACAATATTTATAATGTTAGTGTAGTATGAAATTTTAGAAAGGAGATAGGATGGAAACTGAAATAATTAATATTTCGAAAAGTGAAAGTAAAGAAGAAATATACAGTAAGTTAACTGAGTATTATAAAAGAGGGAAAGCTTGTAGCTATTCCAACAGAAACTGTTTATGGCTTAAGTGCTAACGCTATGGATGATGAAGCGGTGAGTAAGATATATGAGGCAAAAGGTCGTCCGAGTGATAATCCACTAATTGTTCATTTTTATGAAATGAGTCAGCTAGATAATATCGTTGATTATAGTGATGAAAAATGTTAAGAAACTGATAGATAAGTTCTGGCCAGGTCCGATGACTTTAATTTTTAAATGTTAAAGAAAAATAACGGTATTTCTAAAAAGGTTACTGCGGGTTTAAATACGTTAGCTGTCAGAATGCCATCTAATGTTACTGCTCGAGAATTATTAAAAAGAAACTAAAGTTCTATTAGCAGCACCAAGTGCTAATACAAGTGGAAAAGCCATCTCCGACAAAATTTGAACATGTGTATCATGATTTGAATGGGAAAAATAGATGTAATAATCGAAGATGAACAATCGGATATCGGTTTAGAAAGTACGGTTATTGATTGTACAAGATATCCACTTGTTATTGCGCGTCCCGGAGATATTACTAAAGAAGATATTGAGTCTGTATTAGGAGAAGGTAGTGAAGTATAATGAAGAAAGTACTTACACAAAAATGCAGCACCTATATCACCAGGAATGAAATATAGACATTATTCTCCTGAAGCGGAATTAGTATTGTTTAATGATTCATTTGAAAATTTAATAAATATTTTAAAAGATAAAAATCAAAAAAACAGGTTTTATTACATATAAAGAAATGGAATCTAGAGTTAATGATTTAAATGTTTCTATAAAATATTTAGCAGATAATGAGAAAAAGTGTTGAACAATCTAATAAAAATTTATATAATATTCTAAGGGAGTTTGATGAAGAAAAGGTAGAGGAGATTTTTTTATACTACCAATCGAAGAAACGAAAGAGAATAAAGCTTTTGTTGAATAGACTTAATAAAGCTATAAGTAAAAAAATAAAATAGGAGATTTGTAATGAAAAAGTTATATGTAGTTATACCTTGTTACAATGAAGAAGAGGTATTAAACGAGACTGCAAAAAGATTAGAAGTTAAAATGAATTCTATGATAGAAGAAGATTTAATTTCAAAAGATAGCCGTGTTGTCTTAGTGAACGATGGTTCAAAAGATAGAACCTGGGAAATGATAGAAGAACTTCATGAAAAAAATCCATTATTCAGTGGTATTAACTTAAGTAGAAATAGAGGACACCAAAATGCACTTTTAGCAGGACTTATGACTGTTAAAGATCACTGTGATGTAAGTATTTCTATGGATGCTGATTTACAAGATGATATTAACGCTATGGATGAAATGATGAAGAAATATCTAGCTGGTGCTGATGTAGTTTATGGTGTTCGTTCTGCAAGAACTACGGATACATTCTTTAAACGTTTCACAGCTGAAGGCTTTTATAAAGTGATGGAAAAACTGGGAGCAAATACAGTGTTTAACCATGCTGACTATCGTTTAATGAGTAAACGTGCGTTAGAAGGATTAGCTCAGTTTAAAGAAGTAAACTTATTCTTACGTGGTATTGTTCCTATGATAGGATATCCAAGTGATATCGTTACATATGAACGTGCAGAAAGATTCGCTGGAGAAAGTAAATATCCATTATCTAAGATGTTAGCATTTGCTTTTGAAGGAATTACTTCTTTATCTGTAAAATTAATTAGATTTATTACTATAGGTGGAGCATTAATGATATTTATTGCTGCGATAGTATTTTTCTACACATTGTATAGTTATTTTGCAGGATTTGCAAGACCAGGATGGTCAAGTTTAATGATATCAATGTGGTTTATCGGTGGAATGATTATGATTTCACTAGGTATTGTGGGTGAATACGTAGGTAAAATCTACTTAGAAACAAAAGGACGCCCAAGATTTATTGTTGAAAAATTCTTAAACGAAGAGAAAAACGAAGAGGAATAATTGACAATGAACAAGGAAATATTAAATAAATTTTCTAACTTTTTAGTAAAAAGTTATAGCTGTAATTTTTCGTAGTACTTATGGGGATAAACTCTTTATTAGTATTAACAAAAAAACAGCGATATTTCCGAAAGATTATCAAGAAACTTTATATTATGAAAAATGATAGTGCTATACTAAATATTATGTTCCTTATAATATTTAGTATAGTTATCTTAATATTAGCAAGATATTTGAAAGAAAAATAATAAGTGTTCAAAGATTAGTATTGATAGTAATGATCTATGCATTTATTATTAGTATCTTGTTTGCAATATTGAGAAGAGACTATGTTCAGTTTGATCCATTTAACGTAATAGATCAAGCTAATAATTTCATAAGAGAAAACTACAGTGGTCTTGATAAAGGAAATAACTATTTATACATATATTCACATCAAATTACAACAGTATTTTTTTATTCCAAATTATACTGTCATTATTTGGTAGAGCAACATTTATTTTTATATATAATGCAAAGTTTTTTTCAATAAGTTATATTATCTTTATGTTATATAAAAATATCTAATATAATGTTTGATGATGAAGATACAAATTATCTAGTTGTAATTTTAGTGGTCTATGTTTTCCATTAATATTTTATGTTGCATTTGTTTACGGATTATTACCAGGGTATGTTTTTTTAACATTACTGGCTTACTATTACTTTTATAAAGTATACTAAACATAAAAAAATGGTATATGTTGGTAATAAGTGCTATTAGTATTAATGTTGTGATACTATTTATAGGTAATAACTTAATACATATGTTAGCTATATTCTCGGCGGCAGTTATTTATCTTATTAGAGTAAGGGATAAAAAAGTCATTGCGTTTATAGTTAGCTGTCTGTTTTTAATGAGTGCCTCTAAGAGTTTAATCTATAATTATTATGAAGTGAAAAGTCAAAAGACAATTGCTGATGGTGTTCCCAAAAATTACATGGATAGCGATGGGAATGCAAGAAGGAGATCGTGAAGCTGGTTGGTGGAATAGATTTAACTATGATATTATGCCAGAAGAAGACTATGATGCGAAACGTATAACTGAAATTCAAAAGATTCTATAAAGCAAAGATTAGATGTATTTAGGAAAAATCCTAGATATGCTGTAGATTTTTATCAAAGAAAATATGAAAATCAGTTTATAGAACCAACATTCCAGAGTTTATTGGTAACTGCACCTCAAAGGAATTTTCGATAATGAAACTAAGTTAGAAAAAAAGTGAAAAGACTTTTTGTAAAACAAATTTACTTTTGATGAAACTCATCACGTACTTACTTTTTATTATGAAGGTATTTCAAGTATTTGTGTATGTATTTTTCTGTAGTATTTGCAGTAAATGTTTATAAGAAGAAAAAAAGAAATATTAACGATAATTCCAGTAGCTTTTATTGGTGGAACGTTATTCCATATGATATGGGAAGCGAAAAAGTAGATATGTATTTCCGTACTTTTGTATTTTTTTAATTCCACTTGCTGCATATGGGATTAATAATTGTAAGAAATAAAATAACTGAATATAGAAAAAAATAAAGAGGAAAAATGAAAAAGGTAATATATAAAGCTTTTTATCATAACGTTATTAGGATTAACAGTATCTGCTCCTGCGATAAAGGCTAATGATGTCTATGTACCCTTTTGGAGAAAAGAAATTTACTGAAATTGAAAATAGCGAAAAAAATAGAGTTCGATGATCTTAAATCTTAAAGAGGCTTTTAATAGAATACTATAAGTTTTCATATTAATAAAGACTTTTAAAGGTGAGGAAATGACTGTAGGTATGATGGAACAATTTACAAGTCTGTCATTACCTTGGAAAAACATTTTTTTCTCTAAAAGGTTTAGAATACGCTGTTAACTCTAAAAAAATCTAAACTTTATCTAATAATTTTATCGAAGATATTACACCATTAGAAAAATTAGTTGAATTAGAAGATTTAAATCTTACTAAACAATAAAAATAAAAAGATCCAAAGAGTTTAGCTAAATTAACAAAGTTAAGACAATTAGTGCTTAGAAAAAAATTTAATGAATAATTTAGATTTTTCTAAATGATCTAAAAAGTAGAATCATTAGATATTTCTATGAATAGTGTTTTTAAAAGATTATATTCCGAATAATTTAAAACTAGATAAATCTAAGAAGTCTAAATCTTTCTAGGTATAGGTTTAGATAATATATCATTTTTTAAAAAAATGCAGGGAAAACTTGAGAGTCTAGTTGCTGAAGAAAATGCTATTAAAGACTTAACACCATTAGCTGAATTGAAGTCTTTGAGGACTTTATATTTAGATAGAAATAATATTAGCGATATTACAGCGCTTAAAGATTTAGCAAGTTTAGAAGAACTACTATTATATAAAAAAATAATATCGAGAATGTAGATGCGTTAAAAGATAAAAAAATATCTATATCGATTAATGTTAAATGATAATCTAGGTTTAAAAAAATATAGATGCATTAAAAAGATGTACCAAATATTTCTAGCTTAGATATATCTAATACTTCGGTAACTGATATTTCAGCATTAAAGGATGCTAAGTATCTATATTATATCGCTTTGAAAGATACTAAAATCAGTGACGGTGATATAACTGCATTTGAGAAAAGTAATTTAGAAGTTAAAAAGTCTAATAACATAGATAAAAAAAGCTAGAAATAGTAAAAAAACAGAAGCTGCGAAAATATTTTAGTATTAAAAAAATTATATTTTTCATGGTGTTAATACTAATTTTTCACTTTTAGTGGTATTAGAAGCTACTGGAGAAAAAAATAAATAAAATGTAAAAAGATAGATGAGTTTTCCCTTGAAATTCATCTATCTTTGTGCTAGAATTACATTAATGAAATAAATCAACGTATACTTAGGACAAGATATATATTTAACTTATTTGAGAGAGGGTATGGTGCTGAAAATACCTATAAGCAATATATGTTACTACCTAGCTAATAGTATTAACATAGTTAGTGAGCTTTATTCACAAAGAGGAAGTAAATTTACTTCGAATTTGGGTGGTACCACGAAAAGATTCGTCCCTTCTTTAGTTTCGGCTAGAGAAGGGTTTTTTAATTTTTGAGTAAGTTAGACTAAGTATATAAAAAGAAGGAGACCTTAATATGGCTAAAATTAGTTTTTTTCCAGATGGAAATGTAAGAGAATATGATAATAAAAACACCATTAGAAATCGCTGAAAGTATTAGTGTAAGTCTTAAGAAAAAAAGTGATTTCTGCAAAATTAGATGAGGACTATATCGAAGTTAACAAAACCAATAACAAAAAGATGGTCACTTTAAAACTTATCGTTGCAGATGATGAAGATAAAGACAGTTTATATGTATTACGTCACACTTGTGCACACGTATTAGCACAAGCATTAAGAAGATTATATGGTAAAGATGTACACTTCGGTGTTGGTCCAGCTATCGATGGTGGATTCTACTATGATTTTGACGCTGAATACAAAGTTTCAGAAGAAGACTTCAAAGCAATTGAAAAAAAGAAGTTAAGAAAAATTATTAGCGAAAAATCATGCAATTGAAGGTCGCGAAGTAAGTAAAGAAGAAGCTTTTAGAAATCTTTTAAAGAAGATCCATATAAAGTAGAATTAATTAATGATCTTCCAGCTGATGAAGTAATTACAGTTTACACACAAGGAGACTTCACTGACCTTTGTCGTGGAGGACACGTAAGTGCAACTTCAAAAATTAAAGAATTTAAATTATTATCTGTAGCTGGTGCATACTGGAGAGGTAATAGTGATAATAAAATGTTACAACGTATCTACGGAACAGCTTATTTCACTAAAGAACATTTAGAACAACACTTAGTACGTCTACAAGAAGCACGTGAACGTGATCACAGAAAACTAGGTAAAGAATTAGGAATCTTCACAACAAGTCAAAAAGTTGGTGCTGGATTACCATTATGGTTACCAAATGGTGCTACTATCCGTCGTACTATCGAAAGATATATCGTTGATAAAGAAGTAGAATTAGGATATGACCACGTTTATACTCCAATTATGGGATCTAAAGATCTATATATTACAAGTGGACACTGGGAGCACTACCAAGAAGACATGTTCCCACCAATGGAGATGGACCACGAAACAATGGTACTTCGTCCAATGAACTGTCCTCACCACATGATGGTTTATAAAAATGAACGTCACTCATACCGTGAACTTCCAATCCGTATCGCAGAGCTTGGAATGATGCACCGTTATGAAGCAAGTGGAGCAGTAAGTGGATTACAACGTGTTCGTGGTATGACTCTAAACGATGCTCACATTTTCGTACGTCCAGATCAACTTAAAGATGAATTTAAACTTACTGTAGGACTTATCGAAGAAGCATATAAAGACTTAGGTATTAAAAACTTCAGCTACCGTCTATCATACAGAGATCCAGAAAACACTGAGAAAATACTTCGATGATGATGCAATGTGGAATAACGCTCAACAAATGTTAAAAGAAACTGCTGATGAGTTAGGTTTAGACTATGTTGAAGCTGAAGGTGAAGCTGCATTCTACGGACCAAAACTTGACGTTCAAGTAGAAACAGCAATCGGAAAACAAGAAACATTATCTACAATTCAATTAGACTTCTTATTACCAGAAAGATTCGAATTAGAATATATTGGTGAAGATGGAAAAGCTCACCGTCCAGTAGTTATCCACCGTGGTATCGTATCAACAATGGAAAGAATGGTTGCCTTCTTATTAGAAGAGTACAAAGGAGATTTACCAACATGGTTATCACCAAACCAAGTACGTATTATCCCAGTAAACAATGACTACCACTATGATTATTCTAAAGAAATCATGCAAGAACTTAAAAAAGCTGGTGTTAAAGTAGCTATCGATGATAGAGATGAAAAACTAGGATATAAAATCCGTGAAGCAGCAAGCAAAAAAATTCCATATACTTTAGTAATTGGAGATAAAGAAGTAGAAAACAGAAATGTTAACGTTAGAACATTTGGTTCACACGATCAAAAAGAAGAAAGCTTTGCTGAATTTCAAAGAAAATATCTTAAGAGAAATCAACGAAAGATTAATCGAGAAAACGCATAGTAAAATAGGGAGTGACTCAAAAATCGTGATTTCGGAGAAATCGATTTTGTCGAGTCACCCTCCCGCAAGTTTATTAGATATCTAAAAAGCTTTTTATAAAGCGATTTTAGATATCAATAAACCACTGCGTCTATGGTTTTTTTCGTATGAACTTTGTAAAATTTTTAGAATTTTTTTGGGTAAGCTCATAATCATAATAAGGAGAGATATAATGTTAACTCAATTAACAAAAAAATGTAAAAAGGTCAAGTTAGAGTGAAAAATTAAAACTACTCACGGAGATATGACTTTCAAATTATTTGAAAAAGATATTCCAAAAGCAGTAGAAAACTTTTTAACTCATGCAAAAATGGGATACTATAAAGGTATTATTTTTCCACCGTGTAATTAAAGACTTTATGATTCAAGGTGGAGACCCAACTGGTACAGGTATGGGAGGAGAATCAATCTGGGGACGTAGTTTCGAAGATGAATTCTCAATGGATTACTTCCACTTTCTACGGTGCGTTAAGTATGGCGAAATGCTGGACCAAACACAAATGGAAGTCAATTCTTTATTGTTCAAAATTCTCATGTAGATGCTAGAACTTTACAAGCACTTGAACAAGGTGGTTGGCCACAAGAAGCTGTTGAAGGATATGCTAAACTAGGGGGAACTCCTCACTTGGATCACCGTCACACAGTATTTTGGACACTTAATCGCTGGTGCGAAAAACTTTAGAGAAAAATTGCAGCTGTGAAAAACTGGAGCTCAAGATAAAGCCAGTTGAAGAAGTTGTGATTCTTGATATAGAAGTTAAATAAATTATAAGAAACGCAAGATTAATAGATTTAATCTTGCGTTTTTTTATATTCATGAAAAAAAAATCATTATATAATTTTAGAATTTTAGATTTTGAGATTAAGATAATTTAGAGAACAGAAAGAAAAAGTGTTTTTTTAGAATAAAATATTATTAGTTAATTTAAAAATTTACTTAAAATTAAATTAAAAAAATAGAAAAAAACACTTTTCAAATTGACTATTCATGTGATATAATTATGAAAGTTTGAATATAAAAAAAGGAGAAGAAGAATGGCAGAAAAAACAAGAGTAAAACCAATTCTAGATGTTCATGAAAAGCCTAACTTAGCTCTATGGGTAACGTTAAGCTTACAACACTTATTCGCAATGTTTGGAGCGACGGTGTTAGTACCGATTTTAACAGGATTACCAGCAAGTACTGCTTTAACGACATCAGGTATTGGAACACTTACGTATTTATTAATAACTAGAGGTAAAATTCCTGCGTATTTAGGATCTTCATTTGCCTTCATTAATCCGATTATTGTGCTTTCAACTACTCACAGTGTTGAAACAGCAATGCTTGGTGCATTTTTAGCCAGCTTAGTTTATGGTGTTGTAGCAATGTTAATTTACAAATTTGGTGTAAATTGGCTATTGAAACTTTTACCACCAGTTGTAGTTGGACCTATTATCATTGTTATTGGACTTGGAATTGCTCCTACAGCAATCAGTATGGCGATGTATAAAACAGTAGACGGAGCTAAAGTTTATGACTTAAAATACTTCTTAGTAGCTCTTATCACATTAGCAGCAACAATCTTCTGTTGTGTAGCTTTAAGAGGATTTGCTAAACAAATTCCAGTATTATTAGGAATTGTATTTTGGATATATCGTAGCTGTATTTGCAGGATTAGTAGATTTTAAACCAGTTATCGATGCTCCGTGGTTTAGCTTACCGAAGTTCACTATTCCATTTGTAACATATGCACCAGAGTGGAATGTTGCAGCATTAGCAATGGTACCTATTGCTATAGTAACTATTAACGAACACATCGGTCACCAAATGGTATTATCTGAAGTAGTAGGAAGAAACTTCTTAAAAGATCCAGGATTACACCGTTCAATTTTAGCTGATGGAACAGCGATGATGTTTGCATCACTTTTAGGTGGACCACCAAGTACAACATATGGTGAAAACATTGGGGTTCTTGCTATTACACGTATCTTCTCTGTATTCGTATTAGGAGGAGCAGCGGTATTCGCACTTATCTTAAGTTTTGTAGGTAAGTTCTCAGCTCTAATCTCTACGATTCCATCACCAGTTATGGGTGGTGTATCGATCTTTACTATTCGGTATAATCGCTTCAAGTGGACTTAGAATGTTAGTAGATGAAAAAGTAGACTTAAGTATCAACAGAAACTTAGTAATTTCATCAGTAATCATCGTTTTAGGTGTAGGTGGAGCAATGCTGAAATTCGAAAGCATTAACTTCGAACTTCCAGCAATGGCACTTGCAGCTATCAGTGGTGTGTTATTAAATGCATTCTTACCAAAAGAAGATAAAAATAGAGATTAATTAAATAGCTAGTAACTTGTATTAACAAGTTACTAGCTATTTTTGTATTAATATGTTTAAATTAAAATGTACTTTATTTCTAATAGTAAAATATTTCTAAGTGCTACTATTTTTGAAAAAAAACTAGGTAAATTCCTAATATTTTTTTATTGAATAACCAAAATAGAAAAATACTAAAAATTAATAATGAAGTAATAATTATAATAGTTTTAATACTGTATTTTTATACTTAATACTCCTGACAATAATAGCTCCTAGAGGGCTAAAATGCTATAGATAAACCAATCATAGTGGACATAGCGACATCTAATTTATCTTTACTTATGATACATTGAATCATTGTTTGAGAATATGTATTTAAAATCCCAATCAATATCCAACCAAAAAGAAATAATGAAAAATTTATAATTTTGTTTGTAATAGAATTATTATTAACTATGCTAAGTGCTCCCCCAAGATAGACTGATACCTAGTGTGAAATGTAGTGTATAGAGTACTTAGCCCTTATATTTTTTTAGTATCTGACTGTTAGAAAGAAAGGCTCCTATTAGGATACCAAGTCCAGATGCACTTAGTAAAATTCCATAAAAATAACTAGTTTCCGAATACTCAGGAAGTAGTGTTATAACGAACTGGTAGAAAAATTAATTATTATGATTCCAATTAATAATGGTTTTAATAGAGGAGTATTCCATATTTTTTTATTCCACTACTTAGTTTAGAAAAGTAGTTTTTCTGTATAGTATTAGTATTTTTAGATAAATCATTTGATAAGAAGATGAATATAAAGCTGTTGATAAAAATGTAATACTATCTAATAATAAAAGACATATTGTCCCAAAGAATGTAATAATAAATCCACCTATTGAATTAAAGAGTGCATCACTACCTTGATAAGCTATAGAAAATAATGAATTTGCTTTTAACTAAATCTTCTTGTTTAACTATTTTTGGAAGTAAGGCGAGTTGAATAGGATAAACAATTTGATTAATGAAAACTGATACAAACGATAAAAAAATTATTAGCGTAGTAATCTGTAGCTTATTTTATGTAGATTAGATAAGTAATAACAAGTAATATTATAGCTTGAAATAACTGTGAAATAATTAAAAAAACCTCTTCACATTAAATTTACTGATTATTGGTGAGATAAATATTTGTAGTATAGCGGTAAATGAGATTAAAAATAAAAGTAATACCACTATAAAAGGTAGATTTAGTTAATGTGTATATTAATGTAAGAGTAGCGATTGAATATATACTATCACCAAAGTTTGTGATTAATCGACCGAATAGTAAAATTGGAAAAGTTTTTATTTTTAAACATAATGTTCACATCCTTTATAAAAATTTTTAAACGATAAAAAAATATTTGATAGTTGTAGTATTATTTTACAGCTCTTAATGAGCTGTTGAAATAATACTAATACTAACACTATTTTTTATTATCTGAGGAGAATTTCTTTTTCTAGTTTTTAACTTCATTCCAAGAAAATCTTCCATGTCTTCTTTATTTATATTAAAATTAACTGAAGTATTGTTAAATAAGTCGTTAAAGATACTAGGTGAAGGTACAAAATGCTATGCAGTCGGTAGATAATATTTTTGGATTATACCATTAATTGTATCTGTATCAACTACTTCGATAAAAATTATTTTTCCCTCAGAATATTAAGGTGATAGTGTATTTTTAGTTCTATTAATTTTTAATAGTTTAGCAAGTTGTTTTGAGTTTTTCTTTTCTGTACCGAGTGTTGTAAGAATATCTTATTCTTAAAGGATCAGAAATGACCTTTTCAGTTTCTCGATATCTGTAATATATTGTATATCTTTTGATAATAATCATCCCTTTCTTACTAATATTATATAACTGATAAGTCTCTAACTGTCAACTAAATTTTGAACGTTATAAATATATTTTTATAGCTTTACGAAATTTATGGAGATTAATTAAACAATAGTTTGACTACCTCTTTTTATATCTGATATAATTTACTAGGTATAATATTAGTAAGATTTTACTATAGTTACAAAGTAGAAATAAAAATTAAGGAGAATGAAATTGAAAAACTATCAGCAATTTTATTAGGTTTGCTAGGAGTAGTAACATTATCTGGATGTTCATCCGATGATAGATCTGGAACGTTTTATGAAAACATTCGTAAAACCGATGGATATATTCTTAGCAAAAATTCATGAGTATACTGGAAGTTGGGGTTGGTCAATTGTAATTATCACACTAATAATCAGATTATTAGTACTTCCATTCATGTTACACAACCATAAAGTACAAAATAAAAGCGAGAAAAAGGGCAAGAACTAGCTCGTCCAGAATTAGAAGTAGTACAAAAGAAACAACAAGCTGCTAAAGAAAAGAAGAAGAGCCATATCTAATGAGGAAAAATGCAAGCTCGTAGCGAACTTATGGAACTACAAAGAGAACAAAATGGCTATCATGAAAAATATGATGCTATGCCTATAAGCTTTAGGTGGTTGCTACCAATTCTTTATACCATGCGCCGTTCTTAATGGCGATATTCTACACACTAACAAATCCATTATATTCAGCAGGAATTATTGATTCAACATTCCTAGGAGTATTTAGTCTTGGCACACGTTCATATACATTACCGTTAATCGCGTTTGTAGTTTATGCTATTCAAACAAGATTAAGTATGAAAATGATGCTGCAGTCTGTGCAACCTAGGAGCTGAACAAATGCAAAAGTCAAATGCAAATGATGCAATGGTTATCGCCGATAATGATTGCAGGATTTGTCATTCTGGGTGGCTGGAGCGGTAGCTGTATATTATATCGTTGGGGGATTATTCATGATATTCCAAACATACTTAGGGACATGCTTTATATCCACCATATAAACCAGGAAAAACAAAAAGAACAAGCTTTGTTCGATCCTGAAAAAAGTTACATTAGTTTCTAATAA